>Ga0157376_10001799_pt1 | contig 14265 bp, 9 predicted proteins | sample M45metaG_FD_121801 | JGI IMG/M metagenome (GOLD analysis project Ga0157376, IMG submission 121801) | Miscanthus rhizosphere microbial communities from Kellogg Biological Station, Michigan, USA - M4-5 metaG | ecosystem: Host-associated > Plants > Roots > Rhizosphere > Soil | place: USA: Michigan... | reverse complement strand
GTATGGCGTTTATTACTTTGGTTTGAGCTTACAACGTTTTAATTAGAGCCTTATCAGGCTAGTGAAAAAACTTTCACTAGCCTGATCGTGCCTAATACTGCTACAAAAATTTCTCAGCTAAGCTGAATGCTGCCCATTCAAGAACAAGGTCATCGAATTTGATTGATCTGTATGTTGAGTAAAATGGTTAATTGCACCATTGCTTGCACAGCAGTAGTTAGAGATATCCTGAACAACTTTATTGTAATCACAAGGACTTAAAAATTGATCGACTCGATCCGCCACTTTATCAGCGTTTGTTTGATTACCAAGTATAGAATTATGATCGGCAGAAGAAACGTTAAAATAAGATTTCAGTGGGTAATGTTCGGAATTAAAGAGTTGGTATTCAAGATTGGGCAGTGTCAGTTGATCTTTTTGCCCTTCAACAAAGAGTGTAGGTGTATGCATATGGGATATATCGTTTGAAATGTCAAATGCCCCCTGCAGTTTTTGCTCAGCGGCTATAATTCCGGCCTGAAAAGGCGCTGTTAGTTGTTGAACTATGGGATCTGCATTCTGGATTTCTGCTTTAAAGGCATCTTCGAGACTTTTGGGTGTATCAATTAACACAAGACCCTGATAATGGTGTCCACTTTCTGCCGCAACATGGGCGCTTACATCTCCCCCTAGCGAATAGCCCATCAGTACTTGTTTAGAATACGAGGTCTTGACGATCCCATTTTCTGGTGAACCGTGAGCTAATAAATCACTCAATGCCTTCAGATCGGAATATAAACCTTGTTCCGATGTAATGCCATTACTTCCACCTTGTCCAGCGCCATAGCCTCTAAACTGGTATGTTAAAATGCCGTAACCTTCATTTTTTAATTGGGTCATTAATTCTTTTGAACGAATAAAATTCCCATCAGCGCCATTGGAAAATAGAATTGTCGCTTTTCCCGGTTTAGGTTTAATGTACCAAGCCTGAATCGATACACCAGGCGCTGTTTCCACATGAAACTCTTTGGCATTTAAACCGGCAAATGCCTGGGCCTGAATCTGGGCTTCTTCAATAGCATTTGGGGGGGGCAAAAGAGAGATTTACCAATGCCTCCTTAGGAAGCTGTTCCCCAAGAAAAGCCGCTGCCAGAAGAATATCATTATTGGTAACGTTCGGGTTATTAGGATCAAAAAATAGAGAATTAATCGTTGCTTGGCCATACTTTTGAGTAATCCCAAGCTGCTCTAACGTAGCTGCTAAAGATTGCAGAATATCTTCACTACTTGTTGGTAATTCTGTTGGTACAGTCATCTTAAAAACCTTTACTTTCCAATTAACAGCTTTTACTGCACTCGCCGGAATACCTCCAGGCTGCGCAAAACAACTCTAACCTCATATGGCATTATTTCAACTCTAAAGTATTACTTAATTTTTAAAAGAAGTAAAGAAGAAACAAAAAAATATTTATGTATAGTAAGCTCTGCTTTTATTATGGACAATAATCGACTTTTTAAATTTATAAAACAATATGATTGAATGTATTCCTTAACTACAGGTTCTTCATAATGTCCCCTTCATTCAACACCGTAGTTAAAACTTTCAACTTAACTGCCACACATAGTATTTGTTGTGTGTAAAAAAAATTAATCTTTTATGGCTAACGCTAGGCTTGGATTACCATATTATGGATACCAGCCTTTTGTTTAAATTGCCATATTAATTAAGGTGTCTTATTTTTATTAAAATTGATTGAATGTTTAGAGCTGGTATGTTATCATACTAACCTCAAACTGGTTTTGCTGTAACAATCTCAGGGGATGCGCATTGCATCAGTGGCATAGAGTATGACATAGGAATGGCTTTCCTATTTATATCTTCATATGAAAAAAATCTCATTCTTTTTCTTTTAATCCCGGTCGGTATGCTGATTTGGTTTGTCGCACTTCTAGGGACGTCCTACTTATACGGTTACGTGGACAATACTGGTCGATTCGTGATTCCTCCACGGTTTAATTCGGCTACAGATTTTAAGGAGGGGAAAGCCATGGTTTCAGTGATACGGCATGGCGGCGGATTGTTAATGCCGTGTGAGGGAAGCTGGAACTATAGCATTGACCGAAAAGGTAATACGATTGGTTACCCCAAATTTGTGCCTGATGATTGTGAAAAAGAACCAGATGATGCTTACATCTCAGGCCCTAACTATATAGAAGGCAGTGAACGTTATCCTTTCCCATCAGGAGTGCAAGGTGCTGATGGATTTATGCTGTATGGTTTTAAGGATAAAAATAATCAATGGGTAACCAAACCACGTTTCTCCTACGCAAATAATTTTTATAACAATGTATCCTGGGTTATGGATGAAAAAACTCTTAATTGGGGATTTATCAACAAAAAAGGAGAGTATGTTCTTCCGCCAAAATGTACATTGTTCGGTAACTTTCACGATGGTCTAGCTAAATGCCGTGTTAAAACGATATTTGGCTTGTTCTATTAGCTGAAGCATCTATAAAGGAATTGTATTTTGGCTCAAAATTGTTTCGATAAAGCATCTTTGCCCATTCCACGGAATAGAGCTACTCTTCTATTTTTAATTATGGCAGTAATAGGATTAGGGCTTGCCTCAAGGAAATACCCTTTTTTATTCCCTGCCATACTCGGCAAATATCCAGGGGATGTTCTTTGGAGTTTAATGATCTATTTTCTGTGGGCATTTTTTAAACCAGCAACATCTCCATACCGGCTTGCCGTATTTTCGCTCATCACGTCTTATCTGGATGAATTTAGCCAATTAATTCAAACACCCGGGTTAAATATGATTCGTCATACCACACTGGGTCATCTGGTCTTGGGCACAGGCTTCTCTTGGTGCGATATCTTTGCCTATACCATTGGCGTTGGGCTTGGAATTATTCTAGACCTCCGCATCGCTTCTATCCGTTGCCGGAGATAAATCTTTAAATGTTGTTAGCAAAACTTGCATGTACGGATTGGCTTATGCTAGATTCAGCACTTGGTTTCTAAGTACTTCTTTACCTAAACGAGATCAATTGTGTTTATTCAGTGGCAAAGTCTGACGACCATTTCTTTCATTTGCAGGGGATATGCAATCAGCCTAGCATTGATCGTTCTAAGCAGTTTAAATATGGCTTTTTCAGAAGCGCTCAGCCTAGAGCAAGTGTTGCAGCAGGCTACCGATCGCTCATATGAACTCAAAATTGCCAAAGTGGATATTGCCCTAGCCAGAAATCAAGTTAAAGGGGTTCGTTCCGACTATTTCCCGGTCATCCGAAGCACATTCAATACCGAGCATCAGCAATCCCTGCAATCTAAATTATCTCAAGTCACCACGGTGAATAATATTGTGTTGCCCATTGGTACACGCTTTCAAAATTCAGTCGGGGTGAATTTACAACATACTTTACTCGATTTTGGGGTGCGCAAACAAAAACTGAGCATGGCCAAACATGGCGTGAATGCAAAGGCATCCGAATATTTACAAACCAAACGCGATATGCAGGTGAAATTGATTGATTTATACACGGATGCTTTAATCAGCTATAAAAGCAAAAAAGCGTATGAGGCTTTATTTCAACTGGCTCAACAGCAATATTTGCTCAAACGACGGTTGCATGAAGCGGGGAATATCTCCAGTGTTCCGGTGGCGGAAGACGCCATCCAAATGGCTCAGCATTTGGATAATATTCAAGTCTCTAAAGATCAATACAGTCAAAAATTACAAAGCCTGACTTATTACACCCATGAATCGTATGACCCTCAAACCACGGATTTGGAAGATGTACTGGAAGATAGCCCCCAAGTCCCGATTTCCATTACGGTGACACAAAGCCCGGAAGCTCGTTTATATGACGCGTTGATTGCCCAAAAGCAAGCGGAAATCATTTCCTTAAAGCGCCAATATTTACCCACTGTTTCCTGGTATTCCTATTACAACCTGTATGGATTTGATCCCAACCATTGGGATAAATCCGTGGCTAATCTATCTCAGAGAACCGTCACCTTTGGCTTGTCCATGAGTTTACCAGTCTTTGACGGGTTTAAAAACCAAACCGCCATTGAAAAAGCGCAATTAGAAAAGCAGAAACTGCAGCTGCAAAAAGAGGATAAACTGGCCCAATTGAAAAACCAGGCCGATCTATTAAATCGACAAGCCGACGGATACGGGGTGGAATTGAAGACTAAGGCAGTTATTTTGAATAAAACTCAGGATAAGCTCAGTATGCTGAATCGCCTCACGGAGCAAAAAGTGGTCGATTCCACCCAGGCCATTCAAGAGCATATGACCCGGATTCAAAAGCAATTGGATATGGAAAAGTCCATGATTCAAGGGGTAGCGGCCATTAAAAAACTGAAGATTTTAGCGGAAGGAACCTAGATGCAAAGCGGTTTAATTTGTCTGGAACTGGTCTCTAAACTGAATCAGGTTTCTGTAGATATTTGGGCGATTGTTCGTGAAGCGGGTCTGACTGAAGCGGAAGTTAGTCCGACTGAAATGGTGCGCTTGCTCAAACAGCAAGGTTTTAAAGCCAAGCTTAAAGCCCTGGATTTAAAACGTCTGTCCAAATACCCCTTACCCGCCATTTATACGTTGTCAGATGGCTCGTATGAAGTGCTTTTAAAGCTCAATCCTGAAGCGCAAAAGGCTTTGGTATTTTCACCTTCCGCCAAGCAAACGGTGGAACTGGCTTATTCGGAATTATTGGCTCAAAGCCAGGGGCAAATGATTGTCTTACAGCATAAAGTATTCAATGCCCAGATTCGCTTTGGCTTTCAGTGGTTTTTCAATGAAATTATGCACTACAAGCGGGTGATTGGAGAAGTCCTGCTGGGCTCTTTTATCATTCAACTGTTTGGATTGGTCACGCCACTGTTTACCCAGGTGATTCTGGATAAAGTGGTGGTTCACCATGCCATGAGTACCCTGGATGTGCTGGGCGTGGCCTTTGTGGCCATTATGGTGTTTGAGTATCTCTTAAATCTCAGCCGGAATTACATTTTTGCCCATACTGCCAATAAGATTGACGCGAAACTCGGCGCTAAACTGTTCAAGCATCTGTTTGCATTGCCTTTTGTCTATTTTGAGCACCGTAAAGTGGGCAATATCGTGGCTCGGATTCGGGAGTTGGATAACATTCGGGAATTTATCACCAATAAATCCGTTTCCTTGATTCTGGATACCTTCTTTTCCCTTGTCTTCTTGGGCATGATGCTCTTATATAACTGGCAATTGAGCCTGATGGTCCTGGGCTTTATCCTGCTGATTGGCATCTTATATGTCACGGTTACGCCCACATTTCGAGCCCGTCTGCAAACCAAATTTGAGATGGGCGCGCAATCGAATTCATACTTAGTGGAAACGGTGACCGGAGTACAAACGGTCAAATCCCTGGCCATTGAAGGGAGCATGCAACGGAAATGGGAAAATTATCTGGCCACTTATCTCAACTCCAGCTTTAAATTGAACCAGCTCAGTAACTTTGCTCAAGCCAGTTCTAATTTATTGCAACGGGCCATGACCATTGCCATTTTGTTCTTTGGGGTCAAACAAGTCATTGATCACCATATGACCATTGGTCAATTGATTGCCTTTCAGATGTTTTCCAATCAACTCACCAACCCCATTCTAAGGCTCGTGGGGCTCTGGAATGAATTCCAGCAAACTTTATTGGCCGTGGATCGCTTAGGGGATATTTTAAATCATCCCGTGGAAATTCAATCAACTCAAGCGATTACTTTACCTGCTCTTCAAGGCTCAGTGCGCCTGGAAAATATTTCCTTCCGCTACGGCATTGATACGCCCAATGTCTTGAATCAAGTGAATTTATCGATTCCTCCTGGAGCCAGCGTAGGTTTGGTGGGTCGATCCGGCAGTGGGAAAAGCACCATTACCAAACTGATCCAGCGGATGTATATTCCGCAAGAAGGGGCGATTTATGTTGATGATGTGGATACGCGCCATATGAATCCCATCTGGCTGAGAAACCATATTGGGGTAGTTTTACAGGAAAACTATCTCTTCAGCGGAACCATTCGGGAGAATATCGCTTTGCCTCGGCCCGATGCGCCGATTGAACTGGTGATTCAAGCCGCTCAAATTGCTGGCGCGCATGATTTTATTAAAGAAATGCCCGAAGGCTATGACACGGTGGTGGGGGAGCGGGGTTCCAGTTTATCCGGCGGGCAAAAGCAGCGCATTGCTATTGCGAGAGCCTTAATTACCAACCCTCGGATTTTGATTTTCGATGAAGCCACTTCCGCTTTGGATTATGAATCGGAGCGCATTATTCAGCAGAATTTAGCCAAAATCAAACAGGGAAGGACCGTGTTTATCATTGCTCACCGTCTGTCGACTGTGCGCGATTGCGATGTGATTATCGCCTTAGATAAGGGACGGATTGTGGAAAGCGGAACGCATGCGGAACTCATGATGAAGCGGGGATATTATCATATGCTTTCTACCCAGCAAGAGGAGATGGAACCCCATGCCGCTCACATTGCTTAAACCCAAGGATGACAGTCACCAGTTTCGGCCCATGCTGGCTGAAATTGAAGAGGACCCGGGCTCTCCCTTAGGACCTGTGACTTTTTGGTTAGTCGTCGCCGTCTTTAGCTTTTTTCTCCTGTGGAGTATCTTCGGGCAAGTGGATGTGGTGGTTTCCGCCCGAGGGAAAGTGGTTCCCAGTGGTCAAGTGAAACTCATTCAACCGCTCAGTGGCGGAATGGTCAGTGAAATATTAGTTAAAGAAGGGGATCTGGTGCACAAAGGGCAGCCCTTGGTGATTATTGATCCATCCACTACGGCGCCGCAATTGACTTCGGCTCAGCAGACTTTGAGCCATGTCCAAGCTGAACAAGCTCGCTTGCAAGCCGCCACGGGCAATGGGAATTTTGCCGCAGATTCCGGGACGCAAGGGCGATTGTATGCCGCTTCTTTAGCCTCATTGGAAAAGCAACTGCAAGCCAAGGAAAAAGCCTTAGCCGGACTTGAGCAGCAGATGAAAGCTAAACTCGTGGAAGCCCAGATGACCCGGGAAACGCTGGCCATTAATCTGGAAAAGGAAGCCCGGCTCAGGCAGGTCAAAGATATTATCGCGCAAGATGATTATGACAAAGTGCAAAATGAGCTTATTACGGGCAAAAATAAGCTGAAAGAACTCACTCATGAGTTGGAGCAACTCCGCTTTCAGCAGCAACAAACCCGGGAAGAGATGGCTTATCTGAAAGAGGACTTTGAAAGCAAATCCTTGAATGAACTATCCGACAAAGAAAAGCAAATCACCCAATTGAAAGCGACCATTCAGGAGTCCAGCTTTAAAAATGCTCGGCAAACGCTAGTTGCTCCCGTAGACGGGCATGTGCATGAGCTGTTTGTGCATACCGTGGGTGGCGTGGTCACTTCGGCTCAAAAGATCGGTTCGATTGTGCCTTTAAATGCCCCACTCAATATCGAGGCCATTGTCACCAATAAGGATATTGGTTTTGTTAAAGTCGGGATGCCGGTGGCCATTAAAGTGGAAACCTTTGATTTTCAGAAGTACGGGACACTGAAAGGTCAAGTGAATCGCATTGATCCCGATAGCAAGGACGATCCCAAGCAAGGGCCGATCTATAAAATTCAGATTACCCCCCAGCAACAGCAATTATTCGTGGATGGGCATTGGCGGCAACTCACCGCTGGCTTGAGCGTCACCGGGGAAGTCAAGACCGGAAAACGCCGCATTATTGAATTCTTTATCTATCCCCTGATTAAACACCTCGATGAAGGCATGAGCGTTCGGTAAAATGCCTAAGCGAATAAAGTTTGGTCACTGTACTTTAATGATGCGTTAGAATTGAAAACCTTAGTTTATATCCAGGAAAATCAAGTATCACAGTAGGATGGAAAGAGTAAAACGCCTCCCAAACCAAGGAAAGGCGTTTTACTCTTAATAAAGGACTATATTGCTGGGTAAGTAGTTGGCATGGTAGACAGACTAGAAGCCAATCACTGTACCATTTGCTCCATTCGGTCCGCCATCGGCACGGATGCCTCCCAGTGCTTCTACAGTCCCTGTATTCACTGTGTTAGTGCCTATAATGGTACCTCCGTTCCCAGCGGGACCGCTAACATTAAATATAAAAGTATTTCCACCGTTGGACTCGATAGTGCCTGAATTCTTGACCGTATTAAAAGTGAGCAATCCTCCATTACCACCGGAATTGCCCAACCCTCCATTGGCGGCAATTAGCCCCGTATTAGTGAGATTCTCAATTTGAATGCGACCACCATGGCCACCCAAGGAATTCATACCGCTGCCAGCTCCGCCAGTTGCAGTAATATTACCTGCATTCAATATGTTTTCGCCTAGAAAGAGGCCGCCATAGCCCCCAGTTGCACCTATTCCGCCTCCAACTCCACCATCAACAGAAACAGTTCCATTATTAGTCAAGTTATTAGCGATGACTCTGCCTCCAACACCACCATTAGCAGAATCATGGCCGGAAGTATCTCCGCCTTTGGCGGTAATACTGCCAGCTTTAGTGTTCATTAAGTTTATAGCGTTAATTGTGCCCCCTATTCCACCCTGGGCACTGCTGTAACTAACGCCCTCTCCGCCATTAGCCGCAATTGAACCCGTGTTATTGAAATTCCGGAGCAAAATAGATCCGCCTTGACCGCCTATTCCAAACTCCCCGATTACGTTTGTTTCTCCGCTCCCGCCATTGGCCTGTATCAAGCCATTATTTTGCGATTTTACAGAAGGGTTCATGGTGGAAAGCCTTATTTGTCCGCCGTTGCCCCCTACATAGCGGCTACTCGTTGTGCCGCCGCTTACGCCGAGTATACTACCGCTCCCGCCATTCGCAGTAATGATCCCGGTGGACTGGTTCAGAATTTTTCTGCTGGCAGTCAGGCTAATTGTTCCGCCATTCCCACCATTCCCTCCAGGTCCGCCACCCGTTGTTGAGGTGGTGTCATCAGAACCACCGTTAGCGGTAATGCTGCCAGTGTTGCGGATACTGTTGGCATAATTATTCACCAGCCCTTGGAGCCTATTTAGGATGGATAATTTATTGGCAAGGCTGAATACGGTTGAGCTAGCCAATGCAGTAACCACTGGCTGAAGATTAGGACTGCCATTATTGGCCACTAACTGAATTGTGCCGCCTTTGGAGGCATTATTCATACCTGAAGTACTATTGATGCCATTGGCGTTAATCACCCCTTCATTATTGACTACACGTCCGATTACTTCGATGACGTTGGAATCTACCCCAGGCAAAGGAATGCCGCTGGAGTTTAGTACAGCGCCTTTCCGGATATCCACCACACCAGTCGCATTAATGTGGATACTGCCGCCGCCGCCCGTGGGGCTGCTGACATCAATTTTAGCCGTAGGGCCGTATGTGGCGGAATTGACGTTGATGTTCACATGTCCACCTTGATTCCCAAGTGCGGTAATATTGCCGTTTTGATAGAGATAGGCGGAATTCACCAATACTTTTCCCCCATTGCCCAGATAATCCCCTTGACCATTGACTAAGCCATTTACATTAATATTGCCATCGACCCGAACAACACTTTTAGGCGCGTATAATTGAATAGTCCCACCATTATTGTTTAAATTACCCGAATTATTCACTTCCAGACCACGAACTGTTGAACCACTTTTTAACCATAAATCTCCAGAATGGCTATTCAGGAAAGTGGTTTTACCGGTTGGCGTGTTATAAAACGTGCCAGCCTGAATAATCCGCCCGTCTTGAGTACTATTAATGGGGCTTAACGCATAACTTAGCGGGGATAACGTAATCGTTAAACTTAAACCAACGCAGTGAATCAAAATTCTTCTAATCTCTACTCTATTCATCTCTGGCTCTCCTCTTATTGTTGAAACTAATCAGGTGCAGATAAAGCTGATGTATACAGAAAATAATTAGCGGTAACACTACAGAGAAGATAGAGGGCTTTATATAGTCTTGTTGGGTAGAATAATTAAATTAATTATGGAATTCTTTAATTTTTAATCCAAAAGGAATTTCTATAATTACAGCTATTTATAAAAAATATAGTGATAAAAAGTTTGAAAGCTGAAAATCTAACACCAGTCATGGAGCACTTCAAGAAGGAAACACTTGCTCATACTGTTCAACTAGCAGATGTGAAGGCGGAAGACTATGATATCGTTTTCTATCCAGGCAGACTTAGTCCCATGTGAGATCTGGCCGAGAGTCCGGTTTCTATCGCAATAATTGAGTCTTCTACAATTCGGGCAAGCCAGTGGCAAGGTTTGCCATGCTTCTGGTGTACTTCATCACGATCCTCTATTGAAAGAAGAGCTGAGCAGTAGACATAACTAAAGCTTAATTCGGATTAGGTCGTTGCAATCAGCAGTGCCTCTGAGCTTCCCGGGTGGAGGCCATCGGATCTATGGGCAAAGTATCGTTTAGTCAGCTCCTTTCCTGACACATGATACGCCTCTTTAAAGCCTGCTTCTCTGGCCAGAGTAACCATTTCCTCCGGCGTAAAGAAACTGATGAAAGGCGTTCCACTGGCACGAGCTCCTTTTATTGCTGCTTCAAAACCAGGTCGTTCTTCTGGCTCTGAAAATTCAATGGGCAAAATGAAGGTCATGGCCAAAGTAGAACCTGGAGCAAGTCTTGCTATCTGCTGTAAGGTGGTAGTAATTGCCTCTTTGGTGAGGTACAAGCTAACGCCCGTAGAGGATACAACTGTTGGCTTGGCGAGTTCAAAGCCTGCAGTCTGAAGTTGCGCCATCCAAGAACAGTCTTCCTCAAAATTGACCGGTACAAACTGGAGCCAGTCAGGAAGTCCAAAGCCGAGTTCTATCAAGCGCTGACGTTTCCATGCCTGAGGACCGGGCTGATCGACCTCGAATATCCGTAGATTCGATGCAATTTCGGGTCTACGTTGAGCAAAACTGTCCAAGCCGGCTCCCAAAATGACATATTGGCTGACACCATTTTCAGCCTGCTCCCCGACGAGATCTTCAATAAATCGAGCACGAGCTACAATAGAAGCGCGAAAAAGACGTGTTCCCTGTGGATTCATATCCGGTCGAGTCCGCCAACTATCATCCGGAGCGACTAATCTGAAACCCACTTCATCTTCAAGTACGTGCGGAGCTTGATCAACCTGGACATGCATGGCTCGCCATAAGGCAACTCGTACTGCGCTACTTTCTGGTGCCATGGTTTGTTCTTGCATACTCATTTCATCTTCAAAGCTGAATGTAACTAATAAATTTGCCTGGAAGAGCTTCTAGCCTTCCTTGGACTTATTCATGTTTCCAAAGAAGGAACATTATTGCAAGGGCAGAATGGGTCTATAGTTTACTATTCTACGTTTAGTTTAAGAACTATTAAAAAGAACATAGAGCGAAGTCATTATTGATCTAGTGCATCACTATTGATTAACTGAGGACTCTGAAAGGTCCGAAATAATATAAACATCGAAAATATTTATGCCTAAAGTTTTTAAAATTTAGCAAACTAAGTTGCTCATCAAAGTAACCTTGGCTACTTTTATACAGCTAAACAAAACAAAAACAAGCAATATTGCGCTGAGTCGCCAACTGTTGAGCTTATTATTGCTTTATAAAGCTGGAATAGCTTTTAGGCGCCTAGTTTTCGATTTGAAAAAGTTGTTCAAACTTTCCAAAAATGACGACATAATACTTTTTGAGGTAAAATTTCAATATTCCTATCATTTAGTATGTTCTACCTTAGGAAATCATTTTTTGTTCGAAAATGAGTAAACCGTAAGTCCGAGGAGGCAGTGCATTACAAATGAGTCATCAAAGTTTCAACCAAAAGCTTGCAAATATAATCAGAAATCTTCAGCGCGTATCCATGTAGCAGATACATGGTTCAATTTTTTGGACCCTTTTTTAATTAAGTTGGATAATTAGAGGAATTGTGAATTGTGAAAAATTTACTCGTTCTAGTATTTATGATTTTGGCCGCTGCAGCCGCCTGGAATTTTTATAATCATCCAAACCCGGATCCCACAACGAACTTCGTCAGTTATCTACTCTGCGTGTGGCTATTTGTGGATAAAATTCAAGATATGACCTGGGAGGAAGATAGGAATAATTACCCTAGAAGAAGACTTTAGCGTGCCAAACTGCGCTTAAGGCCACAAGGCTGCTCCCTGAGAATAGAGGATATTGATATTTGAGAAACAATATCCTTTTATTAGGTTGGTTAAGTAAAGGACAACCTGGGATGGCTTGGATTTCAATCCTGAGGTAGTGAAGCCTTGAAAAAGTGGCGAACCTTACCAGCACTGTCATTTTAAGGCTCTCTTTATAGAGCTTCTAGATTCTTTGACCTGCATAACGCTTAAACTGCCAAATTGTCCTGTTGCTAACGATAAAGTGTCGCTTAAAGTTTACGGACAATACAGGCTGTGCCGTAAGCCAGCACTTCTGTAAGACCTTCCATCACTTCTGTGGCGTCATAACGGAATCCAATAATTGCATTGGCGCCATGTTGCAGTGCGTGGGCCGTCATGAGCTCAAACGCTTCTTCTCTGGCATGTTCGCAAAGTTCAGAATAGATAGTGATATTGCCACCAAAAATGGTTTGTAAACCACCGACAAAAGACCCGACTACCGAACGTGAGCGTACAACAATGCCACGAACAATGCCCAAAATTTTTTTCAATCGTATAACCAGGTAGATCAAAACTGGTAGTAATCATCGTATTATCAATTAAGCCCATTCTAAATAATCCTCTCTCACTATCGTTATTCTCAATTATAACGCTATTGGCTAATTTGAATTGTAATCTTTAATTTTCCTGCAGCTAACTAATACCCTCTCGTTTATCGATTGTTTTCTCCGCAGCGAATCGTTCAAGCGATGATGGGAAGATGCGATTTTAATTGATTTTAGAAAAATAAAATCTCATAAACGAAGCAGCCTAATCCAAAGAATATTCATATCCCTAGACTTTTTATTCCGCAATGGCTTTGGAGATTTTAAGTTAGAACAATTTTTGCCGCGAAAAAGCTTCAGCAGAGGACGAAAGTGGAGTGATGACTCGAAGATTTAGAAGTTCAGAGGGTATTTCGCGCTAGACAAGCCTATTGCGATATCAACTCTGACTTATGTCATTTTGATATTATTATAAATGTAAATATATATTAAGATTTTAGGATTTATGGTCAATTTCAATCTCCCATCTTTGTTGACTTTGTAGATATCCAACAAATTGTGCGCAGTGTCTTCTGGCTTAGAATGAGTAGACGTATATCATGACGAAATTTTTTGCCCCCAATAAGTATATATTATTGATTTTTATAGTCCTTATTGCGCTTTTTTCTACTCTTTATGCTGAAGCCCAACAGAAAACTACCTATTTTGATGAACCGCTTGGAGCAAGAATTACATTAAGGGTGTCTAATTCCTATCGCATTGGCGTTGGGGATCTCATATCCTTAAGCGTCTATCCTCAAGAAGAATACTCCGCCAGCAATATTTTGGTGCGCTCCGATGGAAAGGCCTCTTTTCCGAAAATTGGTGTACTGAGTGCAGCCGGCAAAAGTGTTGAAGAACTCACCGCTGAAATCAACAAGCTCTTAAATACCCAGCTTCGGAAACATTTTATAACCATTGGTATTACCAGTACACGTTCGGCCATCTTTTATCTGACTGGCGCGGTTAACCGGCCAGGCCCTTTTCAAATGTTTACTAATGTCAATGAGCAAAATTCATCGAATGAAGCCTCTATACGGCAATTGGACATGGGACTGAGCAACGTGCTTTCAAATGCAGGCGGCGTCAAGCTGACGGCAAACCTGTCTCAGGTGCAGATCCGTCACTCCAGAACCGGGGAAGTCCAGACGGTTAATCTCTGGAAAGTCTTAAAAGAAGGGGCTTCTGAACATGATCCGTGGCTGGATCCCGGCGACACCATATTCATCCCGGAATTGCCGCAGGGTGGTGTGATGAGCGATCAAGATTTCAAGATATTCGTCAATTCGGTTCTTTCGCCCCGGACTTTTCCGGTTCGAGTCATTGGAGAAGTTCATAACCCAAGCCTGGTAAAAGTAGAAGGAGAAACCCCTTTGCTGTCGACGGCGATTGCAATGGCCGGTGGCTATGCGCCTCAGGCGCTCAAAACTACGGTTGCGGTGCGGCGTTTTACGGATGACAATCATTTCACCACTCTTTTTATTGATACGCGAAAGTCCGATTTCATACTCCGGCCCAACGATATTGTTTATGTCGGTGAAACTAAAATGTATCAGACT
>Ga0157376_10001798_pt1 | contig 14265 bp, 11 predicted proteins | sample M45metaG_FD_121801 | JGI IMG/M metagenome (GOLD analysis project Ga0157376, IMG submission 121801) | Miscanthus rhizosphere microbial communities from Kellogg Biological Station, Michigan, USA - M4-5 metaG | ecosystem: Host-associated > Plants > Roots > Rhizosphere > Soil | place: USA: Michigan... | reverse complement strand
GCGTGGCGACTTCGTTGCGGCGTTTCTCGGCGTTGCCGTGGTCGCGGAACAGGCCGAGCGAAATCGTGTTCTGCTGGTCGCCGGCGGTGACGACGTAGTAGTCGCGCACACCCTTTGCCGACAGCTGCCGGGCGATCGTCAGCGCCTGTTCTCGGCTCGACATGGCCGGCAGGTAGACCCAGTAGCCGCGCGTTTCGGTCGCGTGCGCCTCGCGGTACTGGATGCGCGATACCAGCGGCGTGAGCGCATTCAGCGCGCCGCGCATGTCGGCCTGCGTGCCGAACGGACCGATGCTTGTGCAGGTGTCGTTGCGCAGGTCCGCCGGCGACTCCGGTGCGGTCGCCAGTTCCGCCGCGTTGGCTTCGCCCGCGTGTTCCTGTTCGCTGAGCAGCACGAGCTTGGGCACGCCGTGGTCGGTCGCCGGCAGTTGCGAGGCGCTCGACTGCGGCGCGAAGTACAGCCAGCAGGCGACGCCGATATTCAGCGCGAGCAGCAGCAGGAAAACAATCCGGGCGAACATGGCACCTGCAAGCCGGCGGAACGGCCGCCGTTCAACCGCGCGATTCTATCAGGCGAGGCCGCACTCAGAGGTTCGATCAGGTCACGCCGAGCGCGGTCGACTGCCAGCGTAGATCGCCAGGCCGCGCAGGACGAGTTCTGCGTCGATGCGGTGGACCGGCTCGATCAGCGCGGCCAGGCGCTCAGCGCCGCCGCCGGTCAGCACGACCGAGGGCGGTGCGCCGAACGTCGTCGCTGCGTGCGCGACGAAACGCTCGAGCAGCGCCGCGCCCGCGAGCCACACACCCGATTCGATCGCGTCGCCGGTATTGTCGGCGCGTTCGACGACGCGCGCGGCCTGCGGCGTCGACAGGCGTGCCGTCGCGCCAGTCAACGCATCGCGCATCAACGGCGGGCTCGGCGCGATCAGGCCGCCCAGATGGGCGCCCTCGGCGGCCAGCGCATCGAGCGTCAGCGCCGTGCCGCAACTGGCCAGCACGCACGGTCCGGGCTCGACCGCATGCAGGGCGACGAGTCCGAGAAAGCGGTCGATGCCGAGGCGGTCAGGCTCGGCGTAGGCGTTGCGCACGCCGCAAGCTGAGGCCGGGCTGAGAACGAATTCGGCCTGTATGCCGAACCGTTCGAGCGCCTTGCGCGCAACCTGTTCGCCGAGCACAGGGCCGGCCACCGAGGCGATCAGAATTGCCGACAAGGTACCTGCATCTTTCCACAAAGTATCAAAATCCATTTGTGTATCAGCGCCGGCGTGCGCCAGGGCACCGAGGAAATGCAGCGCGCTGCCGTCCCAGAGCGCGCACTTGAGCCGCGTGTTGCCCAGGTCGATCAGCAATTTCATCGCGCGCGCACCGTGACTTCGGCGCTATCGTAGGTCGCGATCGTATCGTCGTGGCGCACGCGCAGCGCGCCTCGGGAGTCGACGCCTTCGGCAACACCGTCCCGCGTTCCATCGGCAGCGGCGACGCGCACGGCCTTGCCGAGCAGCGTGTCGGCGCGCGCGTAATCCGCCGCTATTGCCGCGAAGCCCTGCCCGGCGAAGCGATCGAGCGTTTCGACCAGGCGCGCGAGCAGGCGCCCGGCGAGGCGGTTGCGCGACGGCGGATCGGCGCCGGTCAGCATCGAGATGTCGGTCACCGGCTGATCGATCGCCGCGACGATGTCGGCGGGCAGGCGCAGGTTGATGCCGATGCCGATCACCGCATAGCAAGGTCCGAGGAATTCGCCGCCGAGTTCGATCAGCACGCCGGCCAGCTTGCGGCCGCCGGCGAGAACATCGTTCGGCCACTTCAGTCCCGCGCCGCTTGCGCCGCAGTCGTTCAGCGCGGCGATGACGGCCGTGCCGGCGGCGAGGCTCAGGCCGGTCAGCGCGCCCATGCCGTGATCGAAGCGCTTGAGCACGGAAAAGTATAAATTTCCTCCAAGCGGCGAGCGCCAGTCGCGGCCGCGCCGGCCACGGCCGGCAGTCTGGGTCTCGGCGCAGCAGACGAGCAGGTCGGAGCCATCGCTCGCGGCGCGGCGCAGCAGCTCGCTGCTGGTCGAATCGGTCTGCCATTCGACGATGATGTTGCCGATGCGCGCGCGTTGCGCCGGATCGAGTTCGGCCGCGATGCGCTCGCGATCCAGCCAGTCGATCGGCCAGGCCAGACGATAGCCGAGCCCGCTTTCAGCGACGATCGGTGCGCCGAGCGCGCGCAGGGCTTCGACCTGTTTCCAGATTGCCGCACGCGTGACGCCAAGCGCTCCAGCCAGCGCGCTGCCGGACATTGGCGCGTCGGCGGACAGGCGGCTGAGCAGGTCGCGGGAATCCATCGGGCAAACCGAAGCGGCGGTGGCCAATGGTAGACGACTTGCCGTGCATCCCGCGCACGTGGAAGGTAGCAATGGCCGAGGCGCTCCCGCACTGCGGCGGGCCCCGGATGTGCTGGCTTGCGAAAACAGTGTCCGCTGTGTCCGCAGGCGGACACTTTGGATACTTGGCGAGATTGCAACCGGTTGATTCGGCAAGCGTTCGCTCGTGGCATGAATACTGCCTTGCAAGCCTGGGGGTCACTGGCTCGAAAGGGCCGGTACATGCGATCATTGCAAGCTGGGTCGCGCCGCGCGCGGCTCAACGTTGGTTCGGAGGTTTTCATGCCCAGGAATTACGCAATCCTCGCTCTGCTGTTGGTCGCCGCAACGGGTTGTCCGGCTGTCTACGCCGGCGACTTCGTCCCGCGTGCGGGCAGCGGCTATACGCCTGCCGGTGACGAGGCCGGAGCGCGCGCGGGTCACGTGGCGGCGATGAATGAATCGGACAGCACGCCCGCCGTGCGCACGCCCGATACCGATGGCGATACCGCGCCGGTCGCGACGACGCACCGCGCCGTGCACGCGGGCGCCGATGATTCAGCCGGAAGTGCGCACGCGGTCGTCGCGCCTTCCGCCCCTGTTGCCGATGGGGACGACAAGCCGGCTCCGGCCAGTCCGCACAAGGCGCGCGCCATGCGCTGGCAGTCGCTTCTGCCGGGCGTGATGAAGTAAGCACGCGGCGTTCGCGCTGCCCACTAACTTCCGTGTTCGGATACGCCGAGCTCCGCCGCTGCCTGCAGGCAGATCGCGCGAATTGCCTGAAGATCGCGCTCGTCGAGCGCCACCGCTTGCCCGGACCGGGCTACCCGCGCGCTGACACGCGACCCAACGACGGGCGTTTCCGGGAGGATCGCGCCGAGCACTTTGCCGGAGTCGGCTTCGAGATCGCCGTAGCGCACCACGACAATGCCGTGGGCATGACCGAGCACTCTTTGCGCGAGCCACCACCACCAGGTCGCGCGTTTTTCCGCGGGGTCGCCCAAGTCGACGATTCGCCGTAACGCGGCAACCTCGTTCTCCGTGGCCCACCCGCTGGCTGATGCGGCGACCCAGCCGATCTCTGCATCGAGCTCAGCCGCCGGCCGCGTTTTCCACTGCGCTATCGTGTCGAACGGATTGCGCACGCAGACGGCCAGCCGCGCGCCCGGCAGCACGCGCTTGAGCGCGTCGAGGCGGCACAGGAAAGCCAGCGCGCTCTTGATCACGACAATGCCCGCCGCCGGATGCTCGCGCTGTGCGTCGCCGACGCGCGTGGCGACTTCCCACGGCGGTTCGCGTGCAGCAAGTGCCGGCGCAAGTTCCGCAGGCTCGTCGTGGATCGCGCAGCGGCCATGCGCACGCAGCAACCCGAGCAGTTCATCCGCGCCGCTGCCGGGAATGCCGGCGACGAGCAGGGCCGTCGCCGTCGACGCCGCGCATCCGGCTGCCGGGCGCGGTGCAGCCTGCGCTGGCGACGCATGCAGCAGGGGCTTCCATTCCCCGTTGTCGGCGATGCGCCGGGCAATAACGGGATATTCGCGCGCAAGGTCACGCACCAGATCGGCCAGCAGCGGCTCCCGGGCGATGATGCGCGGCCAGTGGTAATGGCAGAAGAACGGAAGTTCGTCCGGCACGGGTTTCAGGTGCGCCGGAAAGTTGAAACGTTCGTCGAGGCCGGAGTAGGCGAGCCCTAGCTTGTGCACGGCGATTGCGAGCGAGACCTGGTCGAGCCAGTGGCGCTGCTCGCGCATTCCCGGCACTTGCAGGATCGTGCGCGCGCACTCGATCCATGCCCTGCCGATTCCGCGGGTCGAATCGGCAAAGATCACGCCACTGTTGAAATACGCAAGGCCGAACTCGCCGGACACCGTGGTCGGCAGGCGCAACTGCGGCAAGTCGACTCCGGCGGCGGCATACAGCGGCTGCCAGGCTTCGACGCCGGCGGCGAACGTGCGCAAGTCGGCTGGCTTGGCGGCGAACGGTACCCGCAGGCAATCGGGTTCGCCGAAGTCGCGCAGGCAGAGGATGTCGCTGTCGAGGAACACGATCCTGTCCGCGCGCGTCGGCACGTCGAAACAGGCCAGCTTGTTGCCGATCTTGTAGTCCGCGTCGATCGGATTGGCGATCGGTTCGACGCGTACGCCGAGTTGCTGCAGCAGTTCGTGCGTTTCCGGCGCCAGTTCGCCCCACGTCGACGCCGGCGTCGGCAGCGCCGCAATCAGTTCGTAGTCGCAGCGCAAGAAGCGCTTGAGCGAAGCGGCCAGCAGCAGCGCCTTGATTTCGAGCTCGCCGGCCTGGCACACGAACACGAACGCGTAACGCGGCGGCGTCGGGGACATGCGTGGCGGAGATGCGTTGGTCACGGCGGCTTCGCGGCACTCCGGCTGCTAGTGTCTGTTCGGTTTCGGTTTTGGTTTCGCTCCGCTACCGGGCGACTTCGCCTTGGGCGCCGGCGCCGGTTTTGCGGTGTCGAAGCCAAACCGTGAGATGGTGTCCGGTAGCGCGAGTGGTGGGGCCAGGCTTGTCTTTGCCGGGGCGGGCCCATGTTTGGGAGGCGGCAAATAAGGTACCAGCGGCTTCCGGACAACCGGCGCCGGCGCCTTCGGCGGACCAATCAGCTGCAGGTTGCCGATCGCCGTGTAGCCGGTGCGCAAATTGGCCGCATAGACGCGTACGGCAGCAGGCTTTCCGGCTGGCACCGCCAGTGTGAATTGTTCGTCACGCGCTTCGTAGTGCCGCGCCGAGAGCGTCTTTCCTGCGTCGTCGACCCAGTCGACATCGACATCACCGCCGAAATTGCGTTCGGGCACCTTGACGATCACCTGCTCCTGCCACCGATCGGTGCCGCGCTCGAGCTGAAGGTTCCCGCGCGGCCGCGCCAGCACCAGGGCGGGGTCGCCGAGAAGATTATACAGTTTCACAAAAGTACGATTATTGACCCTCGTCTTCGCGGCCACGATCGCATCGCCGATAGGCACGTTTGGCTTGAGCAGCTCGTCGATCAGGACTCTCGAAAACTGCGGATCCGGCGAATTGGTCCACGACGCGGCAAACACCGCGACGGCGCCCTTGTCCTGCTCACGCAGAAACCGCTCGCCGATCGAGTCCTCGGTTGGATTGTCGAATGGCGCGGAAAAACAGGTCATTGCCAGCACCATTGGATAGCGGCCGACATTGGTGAGGCGGCTGACGTCTTCCAGCGTGAACAGGTCGGCGGGCGGACCGACGCGCCAGATGAAAGCGCCGCCATGACCGAGGAAATGCACGATCAGACTGCCTGCGTCGAGGTCCTGCTTGAGTTCGGCGTGCGCAGCGACCGCGTCGGCGGCATCCTGCTTGGTATAGATGTTCTTGATCGAAAATCCCTGGGCGCCAACGCCCGCGGCGATCTTGTCCGAGCCCTTCTTGAAGGATGCGACTTCGTCGGTGCTGATGAACGTCACGTCGTGGCGCCAGTCGCCCGGTGTCGGCTTTGTGATGTACGCGATCGTCTTGTCGACAATGGCTTTTACCTCGGCCGGTTCGACGACCGGAAAGCGGCCGACGGCTAGCTGTGGGTTGAAGTTGTCGGCCTCCAGCGCAACGAAACCATTGTCGCTCGCCGCTTGACCCTCCTCGGAGGGAAACTGCCAGGTCGGGACCAGGTTGCGGTTCGCCAATTCAGGATCCCATTCCTTGTAGGAAGTTGTCGGCATGGCCGAAAGTCCCGTGGGCAGCATCAATTCATCGCGCTGCGGGTTCGGGCGCAGGGCATAGGCGTTGGAGCGTAAACGCTCGCTGCGCACATCATGACGAATGTCCGCGCTGGCATCGCCAACGAGCAGCAGATAGCGCGGCTTCGCCTGCCAGTGTTCGCTGCCCCAGGCGACTAGGTTGCGAATGGCTACCGGATGGCTGATTCCCCCGTTGAATGCGTCGTAGACGGCGTCGACATCGAGCAACGCCGTGCGCAGCCCGCGCGCGCGATGAAATTTCGCCAGCGGTTCGGTTGCGGCGAGCAGGCGCGGATGGGCCACCATCAGATAGTCGTAGCCGGTGTTGTCCGACAGCAGATCCAGTTCGGCGACCGGCCTTACCAGGGCAGGTCGCTGGACCTGGCCATTCACCAGCACGAAGCATTCGGTTCCGCCATCCACCCGGCCCAGATAGCGGCCGCGACCGGCGGGCGCAAGCTGGCGGTAGCCTCCATCTGCATCGTACAACGCAGGGGCGACGGCACCATCGTAGTTCAGTTCTACCTCTACATTGCCATCGCCTTCGGCAGTGAATGCAGCAGTGCTCGCAGCCAGATCGCCGCGCACCGGATATTTCATTTCCATCCAGTTGAACATCACGACGTCGATGATGAAGTTGGCCGGATCGTTGGCGACGGCGCGTCGCGGCACGCGCAGGCTGAGCACGTTGTTCTTGTCCTTGAGCACCGACAGGGGCACGGCAAGGTCCAGACGCTTGTCGCCGCGGCCGTCCCAGTACTGGGGCGGCAGGGCTCGTCCGTTGACTTCGATTTCCAGTGCGTGGTCGATGGCCTTCTTGCCCTCGCGCGGTGCCAATACACTCGACACGCCGCGGAAATCCACGGTCAAGGCCGCGGTTGCCGCGGATCGCGCGGCAATGCGCGTATCGAGGTCCGCGAGGTCAAAGTTCCAGGTGAACGGCTTGGCGTCGACCGGGGTCAGCTTGGCCCACTGCCATACATCCGGCTCCTGGCCCGGCTTCATCTCGCTCTCGTTCAAGCGCAGGAGCAGATTGTCCTGCTCGGCGTGAATGCGGCGTACCAGTTGTGCTGCCGTACCGCCGTTGCCGGCGGCGGCCTGGTGCATGCGCGCGTGGCTGCCTGCGGCTGAGCCAAGCTGGTAGACATTGACGTTGGAGTACTGGTCATACCAGCTCATCGGTCCGTGCAGCGGCTGGCCGATCCACTCGATGCGACTGCCGGGGCCGAACTGCCCGTTGCTGTCCCCAACGATGCGGATCGGCACTTCGTTGCTGCGATTGAGCAAGGCCAGCGTATCGCTGCGGCAATCGGCCAGTCCTGGCTGCTGCGCGACGATGTCGGCGTAGTCGAGCGCGTACACGCCACCGTCCTGCACTTCGATGTGCAGACGGCCAGCGCAGGCGAAACAGTCGAACGTCAGCAGCGTCAGGGCGAACGCGAGCGCCGCCCGCGCGACGGTCGAAACGAAACGAAACCTCATGATGCGGCGTACGGGCTGGATTTGCGCGGCGGGATCTGCCGGATAAACGTCGTCATGCGGGCTCAATTGCGGGTGACCTGAAAACAAGGCCGCCGAGTCCGGAAGCGCATGGCGAGCGGGCTTCCGCGAAAGTCGGCGAATTGTTGGATCGACGGGGCGCCGATCGCGGCGATACTACGGAACGGCCGGCGCCAATGCAACGTCAGGAACGTCGAATCACGGGGATTCCAAGCGCTCCAGCGGCCGCATCGACGAGTTCGTCGACGCTGCCCCCGGCCGGGACGAGCACGTACTCGATGGCGTAGGCGAGCAACCAGGCGCGGATCGCGATGGCTGCGGCATCGGGCGCGGTTTCGCCGTACGCGTCAGCCTCGGCGATGCATTCAGCCCCGGCGGCATGGCAGTACAGCTGCAGCCGCCCGCGCTGCCGCAGGCTGAACGCTTCAATTTTCCGGTCGAGCGCTGTGACGTCCACGCCGCCGGTGTCATCTGTCGCGACGAGCACGCGCGCCTGCGGGGGGCGATCGGCATGGCGTCCGTCGCTGTCGGCATAGGTGCGGCGGACGCGGTAGTCGAGCACGCGCCTTGCAAAACTATACAAAGTCGCACCGACCGCGGCCTCGTAACCCGGATAACGCGTGCGCAGCACGGCCATCCCCTGGACACCGAGTGCGGCGCGGCGTTCGTCGCCAAAACTCGCGCTGCGTTCGTGGCGCACGAGGACGTGGCCGGCGATGATGTTGCGGTATCCGGCCAGTTCGGCGCGCTGGCAGAAGTCGTTCTCTTCGCCGTAACCGGCCGGAAACGCCTCCGCATCCATCGTTCCGATCCGGGTGATGAGCTCGCGCTTGACGAACATGCAGAAGCCGTTGCCGGTCGGCAGTTCGGGAAAGCGCAGTCCGGCCTGCTGAAGGACGGCGCGCTGCGCTGTCGGCAGGTCCCATTTTTCCGGGATCGGACAGTATTGTTCAAGGTCCGGCACGCTGAACGCGCCGGCGTTGTCGGACACGGCCGTTACGGTACCGATGCTGTCGTCGCCGTACGCAGCCAGGCGCAGCGACTGCAGCCAGCGCGGACCGACTTCGGTGTCGCTGTTGAGCAGCACGACATCCGCGTCGCCGGCGAGCTGCATGCCGGCGTTCACGTTGTGCGTATAGCCGCGGTTGTCCGCGTTGCGCATGACTTTTGTATTTGCGCGTCGCGCGAAAGGCTCGAGCAGCGCGCCGATCGCCGGATCGGTGCTGGCGTCGTCGATCAGGATCAGGCGCGCGGTTCGCGGCGTCCAGCGCTCGACCGCCGCCAGGCAGCGCTGCACGCTGTCCGGCGCGTTGTGGATCGGTACGACGATCGCTATCGCAGGCGGATCGGACCACGCGCGCACTGGCAGCCGCGGCGTCCCGGCCAGCGGCACGAGATAACGCGCTGCATGCGTCCACTGCGGCTCGGCGGGCGCGGCCGCCGAGCCGAAGCGCACGCGCCATGAACCTCCGATCGCTTGCCTCGTCGCCGGCGCGGCGATGCTGAACTCGAGTTCGTCATTGCCGGTCGGCGAGTATTCGAACGCAGAGGCGTGCTCGTGCGCGCCGTCGCCGGAGCCTGCGAATGGCTCGAACGGCACGCCATCCACGCACAATGCCGTCGGCGTGCCGCGCGCTGCATGCACGCGCCAACGCAGTTCACGACCGTCCCAGCCGAGCCATTCAATGCGCACGCTGCCGGACGCATCGTCCCCGGTCGATGCGACATGCCCGCGCGACGCGCTCATCGTCAGGACCCGGCCAGCGGCGGCGCAGGGGGCGAAGGCGCCGCGTGGTAGGCCGCGAGCACGGCATCGACTGGCCCGTGCATCATGCTGCGGCCATGCTCGATCCAGAGTGCGCGGTCGCACACCTGCTTGATCTGCGCGTCGCCGTGCGAGACGAATACGACCGTCGTGCCGCTGTGGATGCGCTCGCGCAATGCTGCCCCGGACTTCTGCTGGAATTCGGTATCGCCGACCGAGAGCACTTCGTCGATCAGCAGCACGTCGGGCTCGACCTGCATCGCGACCGAGAAGCCCAGGCGCATCGTCATCCCGGTCGAATAGCTGGAAATCGGTTGATGGAAGAAGTCGCCGAGTTCGGAAAACTCCAGGATTGCCGGCAGGCGCTGCATGATCTCGCGCCGGCGCATGCCGAGCATCAATCCGGACAGCACCGCATTGTCGCGGCCGGACAGGTGCGGCAGGAAGCCGAGCGTGAGCGACAACAGCTGGCACGACACCGGCGCCCGTTTCAGGCGGCCGCGGTCGGGCGTGATGATGCCGGCGATCGTGCGCAAAAGTGTACTTTTCCCGGAACCGTTTCGGCCGACGACGCCAAGACGATCGCCGCGTGCCAGATCCAGGCTGACATCCTCCAGCGCCCAGAACAGCGGGGCGCCGACGCGAAGTTGCGCGTTGAACGCAACCCCGACGTTTTCCAGGCGGATGATCGGTTCGCTCACGTCGGCAGCTTCACATAGCGCGGCGTCAGGCGCGTAATCAGGAATGTACCAAATGCGTATAGGGCCAACGAGATCAGTGCGACGCGGCCGAGGGCGTACCAGTCCGGCCACTGGGCACGCATCAGAATGCCGCGGCCGGCATCCACGAGCTCGACGATGGGGTTCAGGATGAACCAGCGTCGCAACCAATCGGGCAACCCGTCGAGCGAGAAGACGATGCCGGAAAGGAACAGGCCAACCTGCAGAACCTGCTCGATCACGAAGCGCAGGTCCGGCACCAGTGGAACGAGGGCGGCGACAATATAGGTCGCTGCGGTAACGAACACCATTTCCGCCAGCAGCACCGGCAGCAGACCAAAATACGTTATGTTCGGCGGGTAGCCGCTGATCCACAGCACGACGAGCAACAGCAGCATGATGAACAGGAACTTCACCGTGTCGGCGAGGATCTGGACGCTTGGAAAGACCTGCAGCGGCAGCTTCACCTGACGCGCCAGCGGCAGATGCTGCCAGATCGAATAGCTGCCGTGGCTGACGCACGACTTGAACCATTGCCACTGGGTCAGGCCTATCAGCAGGAATGGGACGTAGTCAGGCCCACCGGACTTGAGAATGACGGCGAACACGAGGTAGTACGTGCCCATGTTCATCGCCGGTTCGATGATCCACCACAGCAGGCCCAGATACGAACGTGCGCGCTCCGCGCGCAGCTCTGCGTAGGTGGCGAAAAGAATTAGCTCGACCAGGTGCAGACGCATGTCGGGTCACTCAAAAACCGCGGTGGACGAGCGCGCTGCGTGGCCGCAACCTGATGGAGTTGGGCGCACCGCCAACAAGCTGCAGCGGAAGCGCGATTTCAGTGGCCCTTCTTGTCGCTGGGCGTCTTGGCCTCGGCCGGCGTTCCGTCCGGGTGGCGCTTGGCCTTGGCCTTGAACACCGTCGTGAACTTCGTGCGCTCGCCGCTCGTCGTGATTTCCTCGACGTAGTACCAGTATTCCTTGCACGGGTCGATCGTGTCGTCGACGAACTCGTACTTGTGCGTCTCGGACGTCGTGCCGTTGCCGAGCACCGGCTTCTTCGTGACGCGGACGAACTTGCCGTTCTCGCTGTCGCCGCGATAGACGTCGTAACCAAACGTGTTCGCCTCGCTCGCGGTCGTCCAGCGCGCGGTGTTGGCCACACGCTGCTCGGCCGGCACCTTGGCCTGGCTGCCGCAGGCGCCTGCAGCCGCCGGGGCGGCGGCGTGCGCCGCGCTGCCAAGCAGCAGGGCCGCGAGAAGTGCGAGGACGTTGCGTGTCATGCGTGAACTCCGTGGAATAGTTAAAGGGCCGGCGGGCGGCAGGGCGCCACCATAGCCCGTGCTTCCGGTGCGCGCAATCCTGCCTGTTTGGTTACGCGCTTTCCCTTGACGAGGGCCGGCCGGGACGTTGGACAATGGCGAGTGCGCCTGCCCATGACCGCCGTGCTGCTGTCCGGATTGCTCGCCGCGTGCGCAGTCTGCGCCGGCGAGCCCGACTGGAGCGTGCGCGTCACGCCATTCGATCAGGTCTTTCCGGCGCTGGAACTTTCGCAGGCGCGGCGCGACGGCGCGGCGCCGGCCGGCCGCCGCGAGTTTGCTTTCGGCGATGGCAGCGGTCTGGTTGCCGTGCGCGTGCGCTCGCGTCACGCCGGCGAGCGCGTGAGTCTGACCGTCGATGCGTCCGGTCTCGACGCTCCGGCGCGTATCGGTGGCGTCATGCGCCAAGCCGGCCGCTACTACGAACTGCGCCCGCCGCTGGCCTGGAATCCGGCTCAATTTCGCGGCGCCGAGGTGCCGAGCCGCGTGGACTTGCGTTTCACGCTGCAGCGTGACGATGCTGCCGCCGACACGCGGACGCTGGCCGTGAGCCTGCGGCCGCTGTCGGAGGCGCTGTACTACGTGCGCGACGGCCATGACGCGGTCGATCTGAGCTGGATCTTCGCCGCCTACGTCGACGAGCACGATGCGGTCGTCGACGCGGTGCTCGCCAGCGCGCTTGGAAGTGGAATTGTGGACAAATTCGATGGCTATGCCGCGGGCTCCAGCGACGGCGTCTATCGCCAGGTCTGGGCCGTTTGGCAGGCGCTGGCCGCGCGCGGCATTCGCTACTCCGCGGCCGATCCGGGAATCGCCCGCGGGCCGCGCGTCTTCAGCCAGCGTGTGCGTCTGCTCGAACAGACCTGGTCGGACCGCTCGGCCACCTGCATCGACGGCAGCGTGCTGATCGCCTCGGCGCTGCAGCACATTGGCCTGCGTCCATTCCTCGTGCTCGTGCCCGGCCACGCCTTCGTCGGCTTCCATCTCGACGCCGACGGCAACCGCGCCGCGTATCTGGAAACGACCGTGCTCGGCGCAGCGCCGCCGGCGCTGGCCGAATTGCCGGCATTCGCATCGGACTTCACGCCGGACGCCGCGGCCCGCCTCGACATCGCGCGCTTCTCCGCCGCACTGACCCTGGGCCGCCGCCGCTTCAACCAGTCCGCCGCGCGCTTCGACGCGCGCCATCGGCCTGACTATGGCCTGATCGACATTGATGCGGCGCGGTCTTTTGGAATTGTGCCAATTGAAGAGCAGGGACTAGGGACCAGGGACTAGGACCAGGGACAAGCAACGAAGGCCGAGATTTATTGTGACCGCTAGCCCCTGACCCCTAGTCCCTGGCCCCTAACTTCCCTTGATCCTCACCCGAAACGCCGCGCCCCCCAGCGTCGGCGACTGGCCGACCGAAAGCTCGCCGCGATAGGCGCGCACGAGATCCTGCACGATGGCAAGGCCGATGCCGTGGCCCTGTACGCGTTCGTCGCCGCGCACGCCGCGCTGGAGCAGGTGCTCGACCTGGTTCTCCGCGATGCCTTCGCCGTCGTCCTCGACGATGATCTCGAGGCCGTCGCGGCGCGCGCCGGGCGACGGCAGCGGTCGCGCCGTAAGGACCACGCGCCGCCGCGCCCACTTGAAGCCGTTTTCCAGCAGGTTGCCGAGCAGCTCCATCAGGTCGCCCTGCTCGCCGTAAAACAGCGCGCGCGGCACGATCTCGAATTCGCACAGGATGTTGCGGGTCGAGTATACTTTTTCCAGGCTGGCGACGATTTCCTCGGCGTAATGCTCGATGCGGATCGGCGCGACGAACGTCGTGTGGCCCGACGTGGCCGCGCGCGACAGTTGGTAGGCGACAATCTGGTCCATGCGCCCGACTTGTTCGAGCACGGTCCAGCGAAAGTCCTCTCCCTCGGCGCCCGACTCGAGCTGGCTGCGCATGACCGCCAGCGGCGTCTTCAGGCTGTGGGCGAGATCGGCGAGCGTATTGCGGTAGCGCTTCAGGTGATCGCGTTCGCTGCTGATGAATTCGTTGAGATTCGCGGCCAGCCCCGACAACTCGCTCGGATAGCGGTCGGGCAGGCGTTCCTGCTGGCCGTGCTCGACCCTCGCCAGATCACCGGCGATCCGGCGCAGCGGCCGCAGGCTCCAGCGCAGCGTGAGCACGAGCAGCGCCAGCAGCAGCAATCCGAGGCCGCCGAGATAGACCAGCAGCGTCTGGCGAAACACGTCGAGTTGGGCCTGCAGGTTGGCCGCATCGTCGGCAATGTGCAAGGTCAGGTTGACCGAGCCGCGGTTCGGCACTTCCCACATGACACCGAGGCTGAAAACGTAAACGTCCTGATCCTTGCCGGGCACCAGCGCGAAAGCGCTCTGGCCGGGTTTCAGCGAAACGTCGAACGGCAAATCCTTGCCGATCGCCGACGGTGAGCGCCAGTGTTCGGACTTCGCGCCATCGACGTCGACCGGCCCGACCACGCCGGCGTAAAGACCACTGCCGGGACGATCGAAGCGCGGCTCCGGACCGATTTCCGGCGGCGACCAGCGCTTGGAACGCGCGACTTCCGAATTGGCCAGATAGCCGTATGCGTAGCTTTGCAGGCGATCGTGCAGTGCACTGCGCAACGTCTCGTAGATCGCCGTGTCGAGGGCGAAGCCGGTAAGTCCGAGGAACGCCGCAAGCGCGATGCCGGCCGCGAGCAACGAACGCGTCTGCAGCGATAGCGGGCGCCGCGCGGCCGGAGTCTTTACTGCCGTGTCCATCCAGCGCGCCCCATGGCCGCCGGGTTGGTCACTCCGCCGTCGCGCTGCTGTCGTTCGCCGCCGCCGGTGTCGTCTCGTTGCGTGGAATCGCGAAGCGGTAACCGCGGCCGCGCACGGTCTCGATCGGCTTCAGCGCGTTTTCCGGGT
>Ga0157376_10001797_pt1 | contig 14266 bp, 10 predicted proteins | sample M45metaG_FD_121801 | JGI IMG/M metagenome (GOLD analysis project Ga0157376, IMG submission 121801) | Miscanthus rhizosphere microbial communities from Kellogg Biological Station, Michigan, USA - M4-5 metaG | ecosystem: Host-associated > Plants > Roots > Rhizosphere > Soil | place: USA: Michigan... | reverse complement strand
CGGAAAAATCATTTTCTGAATCACCACAGACAAATAGACCTTTCTATGATCAAATCCATTTTGCAAACGGTAGCTGACGGCTCTTTCAGTAAATAGCGAAGCCCAGCATTGGCTGATATGCTTTAAAATTGATTCTTTGCCAATGATATTCAGATAGGTGTCTTGCTGCCCGGCAAACGAACTTGCCGGTAAGTCTTCAGCGGTAGCACTTGAGCGCACGGCATAGGCATTTTTTTTGCCCAATATTTCAAGATGCTCAATAATCTCATGCTCAATATCAGCCGGAATTTTTGTTTCTTCAATCAGCTTTCGGATTTTTGAACTGCTTTCACCAATACCCTTCCTGTTATCTGCTTTTAAAATCGCCAATTCATTCAGCAGCAAATTAAACGCTTCGTTACTGCCAATAATTTTTTTATAGGCGTCTGTTGATATGCAAAAACCATCCGGCACATTTATGCCATCTATTCTGCGCAACTCACCTAAGTTGGCACCTTTACCACCAACCATCGCAAGCATTGTTTTCCCCGTTGCCTCAAAACCAAGTATGTATGAACTCATATTTTACGATTATTTTTTGTGAGTTTATCTGTTGTTTCATTCATTATTTCAATTGCTTTTAAAAAGTAGGTTTCAATGATTTTGATTTCCTTGTCTGTAAACGTAGCAGTAAGTTTTTCTGAATTACTCCTGAATTCTTTGTAAAGCGGTTCAAAAATTGCCATTATTTTTTTTGTATCTGGCACAATGATAATCTTCCTCCTGTCGTCTTTATCAAATTGCCTTTTCACCATTCCTTTCTTTTCAAACCTGTCTATTAAACCTGTCACTGCGCCTGTTGTTAAACCTGTTAAATTTGAAAGCTCTCCCGCTGTCATCGATCCTTTTTGGATAAAAAATCCCAGGTATTTATGGTCAGTTCCGGAAAACCCGGCCTTTTGTGCAATGGCTTCGTGCATCTGAATAGAAGTGTACGCATATAGCTGGCTCAGTTTTCTTATACGGTTAATTATGTCATCGCTCATTTTATATCTTATTAAGTAATTATCTTAGTCACAAAGATAATAGCAGCTTCGTGACCTCACCAAATAAATTTGTAAGAAAATATTATAAGGACTGGCAGAAACGTTCTTTTTGAAGATTCCAAACATGCAGCATGTTCCTTGCAACGGCCCCTGCCGCTTAACAAAACGGTTTCTTAGTGCGACAGCTGGCTTCGTTCCTTATAGTTCGCATCCCCGGACCCACGTTAGGTTTACAGAAGCTGAAGGTTTTGCCCGTCGCTAAATGCGGCTGTTTATCGACAAAAGACAGCTACCCGCCGAAATAATAAGGGGCTTTATATGTTTACGCTTAGTTTTACGGAATCAATATCCTGTGTAGCATAAGCAAATAAACAGGGAGTTTTATATAGACCCAAACAGAAAGGCATCATTTATTACCAGGCTTATTTATAGTACACATCACATCTGAGTTTCTCTGTTATTTTTTCTGCGCAAAATCCGCCTCCATTATCCGCCTATTTCTTTTTTATTTCAATCCTGAATCATCAATTCCTATGATGACTGTAATCCAAGTACATCCGCCATGATCTTGTACCCTTAAAAATTATGCGATGAACTTACAATTCTACCCTTTTAAACAACATTTATCCCGGTTACTTTTGGGGATACTCCTGATTTATTCTTCTGTTTCGCAAGCACAGGTTTGCTCGAACCCCAATATGCTTTTTGGGTTGGATGGTTCAGGAAATATTTATAAAGTAGATCCAACTACTGCTGTTGTGGGATCTGCCATCAACACTGCCTCCTACACATCGGCATTGTCGTACACAACAATTGTTTCCGGACAAACTTCAAGCCCGTCTTCTCCAAACGCACTTGGCTATAACAACATAAACGGAAATTTTTATTATTTCAAAAGGGACCCGGGCGGCTCCGGCAGCCAGTTCGTTTCATATAGCCCGCTCTTCAATAAATACACAACCCTGGCCGCTGCACCCATAAGTGTTAGCGTACATGCAGGTTGTGTAAGTTTCAGCGGCAACGGGTATTATTGCCTCGACATTAACAGTAATCTTTATTATTATGATATTCTTCTGAATTCATGGAAACTGGTTTGTTCCGTTTTTACGGATCAGTTTGGCACTGATGTGACTGCTATTTTCAAAAGCATGTCAACTGGTGATATGGCTATTGACGGCCTGGGCAATCTATGGATCATGCCCTCTAATGGAACCAAAATGGCCCTTTACAAAATAGTTGCGCCGTTGCCCACCAGCCCGGTAGCTGGTATTACTGCACAACAAATAATAGCCCCCACCAAGCCAACACCTTCCGGCACCAGCATATATGGGATGGCTTTTGATCCTGGCGGAAACATCTTTATGTCTACTTCCGATAACAAGTTGTTTAAGCTATCATCGCCAACAGGTACGCCAGTATTAAAAGGTTCACTCACTGTCAGTGGTCTGACAGATCTCAGCTCCTGCAGTTTTCCTTTAACAATTCTGCCTGTAAGCTGGACTGCTTTTACTGCCACCCTGCAAAATAAAGGGACGGCTTTGCTGAACTGGTCTGTTTCTGAAGCACCAGAAGGCAGCGAATTTACCATCGAACGCAGTTTTGATGGGCTCAACTGGCAGCCTGCAGGATTTATTGAAAACAACCCGGCAAATAATAATTATTCATTTACAGATTTAAATCCAGGCGATTCAAAGAATTATTATCGTATCAAACTTGTAAGCTATAATGGAGCAGTTACCTATTCTGCTACAAGGCTTGTGACTGGAAAAAATACAGAAAAGGTTTATTGCTGGCCCAACCCTGTTACTGATATATTGTATATCCAGACCGGGGTAAATACAAGCAATCCCAGCAGCCCCTATGCTCTTGGATTTGACCTTTCAGGTAAAGTGCTTTTCAAAAAACTGTTGCAGCCGGGCACCAATGCAATAAACCTGAACGCACTGCCATCAAGTACTTACCAGGTTGTTATTCATTTACAGAACGGAGAGGTATTAACGCAGACAATCATTAAACGATAAGTAAGTATATGGTCAATTTTTGAAAGAAGTGTTTCTTTCAACCCTTTATGACTATAAAATAATCCTGCCCGTGTCCGGGCAGGATTATTTTATAGATCCAAAACCAATACGTCTGCTTTGAATTTCAAGCGATCGTTCAATTGACGAAAACTACCATCTGGCCTACTTCTCCCCCATGAATTTTATAGATTTATTTTGTACCGGCTTATATATGGTTCTGGTAGTTGATGCCTTTGGTAAAAAAAATCAACAGCAGGTTTTCCAAAATAATTACTACTTTAGAATTCATATTTGGGTTTATTCATTTGCCATACTGACTGCTATGTCTTACAACGATTGCCAATCTTTTACAGACGAAAAAATCTGGGAACTCTTCCTGACAGGCGATACGGCTGCGTTTGAACAGCTTATGAAACGCTATTACCAAACCCTGTACAACTATGGCTCCCGTTTCACCAAAGATCATGAACTCGTTAAAGATCATATCCAGGAACTTTTTCTTACCCTCTGGAAAAACCGCGCTGGCATTCAAAACACACTCTCCGTAAAACACTACCTGCTCAAATCATTGCGCCGGAGAATCTGCCGCACCCTTCAACACGCCAAACATATCTTTTCTATAGACGAAAACTATTTCGATGCTGGCTTTAATATGGTACTGCCCGTAGACGCCAACCTTGTATTACAGGAAAAGCTGACCGAAGTATCTTTTAAAGTAAGGTCTGTGCTTGAAAAACTCACCAAACGCCAGCAGGAAATTATTTACCTGCGTTTTTATATGGATGCAGATATCAGTCAAATTGCCGAAATCATGGATATCAGCCACCAGTCGGTATACAACCTGCTGCATGAATCAATGAAACGTTTCAAAAACCTTTCCAATGCCGACTATTTTTCCATTTCACTTTGCCTGGCTTTTTTGCCCGGCCTGGCCCTCCTGCAAGAAATTTTAAAAAAATAATCGGCAACTACAGTAGAATTTACCGCTCACTGTCTTTATACTTTTAAAGGACTGATATGACAGAGCACGCATTCAACAGTATTGAAGACTTTGTATTTGACCCTTCATTCCGCGATTGGGTTTTGCGCAATGAAGGCGCTCATAAGGCTGCCTGGGAAGAATGGATGACCAAACATCCGGGCAAGCTGGCGGTCATGAACCATGCAAGGTCAATTGTATATGCGCTCTCAGCAGATCATAGTCAGCTTTCAGAACAGGATATAGACCAGGAAATCCGCAACATATTGCAGAAAGCCAAAACCGCCACCTATCCCCTGCGCCTGGATGAAGATGTTGAAGCGACCCGCGAATTCAGCAAAAAAAAGATTGCCAGGCACAGTAAATATTCTGCATGGCTAGGCGGTGTGGCAGCAGCAATCGTTATCACCGTTGGAATTTTTTATTATTATAATCCCGGCAACAAACGCGTAGTGCAGGAAGCTTTTCACCCGCAAGACAAGGGCGGGGATCCTGTTACAACCATTGAAAAAATCAATACTTCCGACACCACAATGGTAGTGCTGCTGCCGGATCAGAGCAGGGTTGAATTGTCTGCCGGTTCTGCGCTCACCTACAATGCCGGATCATTTACCAACAAAAGAGAAGTACGGCTTAGGGGAGAAGCATTTTTTAATGTAACAAAAATGCCTTCAGTGCCCTTCCTGGTGTATACCAATAATATGGTCACAAAAGTGTTGGGCACCAGTTTCCGTGTAAAGGAATTTCCCGGTGACAAAAAAGCAAGTGTATGGGTTAAAACAGGAAAGGTGTCCGTTTATAAACAACAGACATTTTCAACCAGCGATGCCGCTTCCAAACAACTCGATGGCGTTATCGTGATACCTAACCAGCAAGTTACCTATGACTTATCTACAATGCAACTCACAAAAAACATTATCGACAAACCCGTGCTGCTGGAAAAAACGGGCGATGAAATATTTTCGTTTCACTCCACACCACTAAAAGAAGTATTTGCAACACTTGAGCATGCCTACGGCATCCAGGTTTTGTACGATGAGACCATGATAAGCTCGTGCTCGCTTTCAGCGAATATGGGCAACGAAAGTTTCTATGAAAAACTGGACCTCATTTGCAGGACCATTAATGCCAGTTATGAATCGATAGACGGGAGCATCTTTATTACATCGCACGGCTGTAAATAAAAACAAACAATAATAAAAAACCCGCAAGTGGATTGGGGAATCGTTACTGCGGGCTGTTCTGACATTCATTTAAAAAATCAAAACAATTGCAAAGTATGAAAAAAAATCTGACCCGGTCAGTAATAATTGCCATTATGAAGCTATCAATTATTCCTGCGCTACTGCTTTCTTTCGTGTGTTGCACCTTTGCCAATCCTTCCAAAAGCCAGGACCTGCTTAACAAGAAAATCTCTATTAAGGTGAAACTGGAAGAAGTGCAGGCCATTCTGTCGGAAATTGAAAAACTATCGGGGGGAAAGTTTATGTACAGCCCCGAGATCATTGAGTCTTCACGCAAGGTAAGTTTGAATGCAAAAAACGAAAAGGTTTCAGAGGTGCTCAACAGGCTGCTGCAGCCGCTTGGTATAAGGTACCAGGTAATGAACAATTATATCATCCTGAACAGGGAGAAAGATATAGTTGGCATTCTTTACAGTGGCATGCGGATAGGTTATGAAAATACGCCGCCAAAAGTGGTAAGGGGAAGCGTTAGCGTTGCCTCCGGAGAAGCGTTAAGCGGCGTAAACGTAACTGCAAAAGGTACGCAGATCGGCACCGCTACTGATACCAGGGGAAATTTTGTCTTAACCGTTAATGAAAACACCAATACGCTGGTATTTTCTCATGTAGGCTATCAAACGATAGAATTTGCATTTGCAGGCCAGGAAATCATCAGTATTGTTATGCAGCCCGACACAAAAAGCCTGAGCGATATTGTAGTGGTTGGATACGGACAGGTAAAGAAAAACGATCTCACAGGCTCTGTATCATCCATACCGCTGAAAGAAACAAAAAAGGTGGCTGTTACATCGCTCGACCAGGCATTGCAGGGCAGGGCCGCTGGCGTACAGATAACACAGAATTCAGGTTCGCCCGGCGCAACTACCACCATTCGTATCAGGGGTGGCAATTCCATACAGGGTGACAATGAACCGCTCTACGTAATTGATGGGGTTCCCTTTAAAAACGATGGTGTATCAAGCGGTGGGAGTTTTAATGTATTAAGCACCCTTAATCCAAACGATATTGAATCCATATCCATTTTAAAAGATGCTTCCTCAACAGCCATCTATGGTTCCAGGGGGGCAAATGGTGTGGTTATCATTACCACAAAAAGAGGTAAGGCCGGCGCACCCACCATCAGCCTTGAATCTTATTATGGCTCTCAAAAAGTAAGACGCAAATACCCGGTGCTAAATGGATCTGAATATGCCACATTCTTAAATGATGTAAATATCAATGATGGCCGGCCGGCTATTTTTACACAGGCACAGGTAGACGCTTTTGGTAAAGGCGTCGACTGGCAGGATGAAATATTCCGTTCTGCACCCATTGCCAATTATCAGTTGTCTATGTCTGGCGGTGACGATAAAACACAATATGCCATTTCGGGCGGATATTTCAAGCAGGATGGCGTCGTGGTAAATTCCGATTTTCAACGCTATTCTTTCCGGATCAATCTGGACAGGAAAGTAAATGATCGCCTGAAAGTGGGCAACAGCCTTTCTATTAACAGAACAGTTACCAATCAATCCCGGACAGACGGTGCACTTGGTTCTGCCGGATTGGTTACCATTGCGGCTTTGCAGTTTCCACCCATTGTTCCTATCCGTAATGCTGATGGAACTTATGTGATCACCAGTCCGTACCTGAACTTTACCGCTGACAATCCCGTTGCGCTTGCACTGGATGGCAAGAACAAGAACACGGCTTTCCGCATCTTCGGAAATATATTCGCAGAATATAAGATCCTCACAGGATTGAATTTTCGGGTAGTGGTGGGTGTTGATGGCATCCTTCAGAAGCAGGATAGTTATCTGCCAAGATCAGTTTCCAGCGGTTTATCACAGGGCGGCGCCGCTTCTATTTTTAACAGCCAGTCTGTAACCTGGATCAATGAGAATTTGCTGACTTATAATAAAGCATTTGGCAGCAACAATAGCATCAGCTTACTTGCTGGATTTACGCAACAGGCAAACCGGACCGAAAACAGTACCGCATCATCGCGCAGTTTTGTCTCTGACAACCTGGGATACAATAACCTGGGCCTTGGCGCAGTATCTATTACACCGGGCTCCGGTGTTGGTACCTGGGGACTTCAATCCTACCTGGGCAGGGTAAATTATAGCTTTAAAAATAAATACCTGGTAACTGCATCGGTTCGTTCGGATGGGTCTTCCAGGTTTGGTAAAAATAAGCGCTATGCCTTATTTCCTTCCGGTGCCATAGCATGGAAAGTAAATGAAGAATCTTTTCTTAAAGACAATAAAAAGATCAGTGATCTGAAACTGCGCCTCTCCTACGGGCTTACCGGTAATCAGGATGGAATTGGAAACTATCCCGCTTATTCATTGCTGGCCACTCAAAACTATGTGCTGAACAATGCTACAGCTACCGGCATCGGTCCCAACCAGATTGCCAATCCTGATCTTTCATGGGAAACAACCTCGCAGGCTGATCTGGGTATTGATCTGGCATTGCTTAATGGCCGTATTGCCATTACAGCAGATGCCTATATCAAAAGAACCCGTGATTTGCTGTTAAACCTTACCATACCCAGTACATCAGGTTTTTCCTCGGCCATTAAAAACCTGGGCAAAGTAGAAAATAAGGGTATTGAGTTCAGCATACTTTCACGTAACCTCACCGGCAAATTTCAATGGACTACTGAACTGAATATTTCCAGCAATAAAAATACCGTACTCAGCCTTGGTGGTGCCTCGCAGATCTTTGCGGGTGAAGTGGCCAATATTGGACAAAACCTAAACTCGGGTATCATTATGGTTGGCCAACCACTGGGTAGTTTCTATGGATACATTACCAACGGCCTGTATCAAACCGCCGCAGAGATCAATGATCTTGTAGATGCCCAGGCAAAAAAACCAGGCGACAGAAAATACCTTGATCTGAACAAGGACAAACAAATCAATGATAATGACCGCGCCATTATCGGCTCCGCGCAGCCAAAATATATTGGCGGGGTTACCAACTCATTTATGTACCACGGTTTTGAATTTACTGTTTTTCTGCAGGGTGTTTCAGGCAATGATATCCTTAACGCAAACCGCTTTGAACTCGAATACCTGAATGGCACCAACAACCAAAGTAAAGATGTGCTGAACCGCTGGACGCCTGCCAATACCAATACAGATATACCACGGGCAACATCTACCCGGCCTGCCAACCGCATTTCTACCCGGCAGATAGAAGATGGTTCCTATTTGCGGATGAAAAATCTGCAACTGGCATATAGCCTGCCGGCTGCTGTATTAAAGTCGCTGAAACTGCAGAATGTAAGAATTTATGTTACGGCTCAGAACCTGGTTACATGGACAAACTATTCCGGATTTGATCCCGAAGTAAACCGCTTTGGACAGGATAGCCGGAGCCAGGGTTTTGACTATGGCGGTTACCCGGCAGCGAAAGTATTCCTTGCAGGTATAAACATCACTTTTTAATCTTCTAATCCATAAGGCCAGCACGTTGTTTGGCCAGTTAAATGATACTTATATGAAAAATAGATATTACGCACATTTTTTTATGGCTGTACTGGTGCTGATGGGCTGCTCAAAGATTTTGGATAAATCGCCCGAATCTAATTTCACACCAGACAATTTTTATAGAAATGCTGATGACGCAAAGGCTGCCGTGAATGCAGCGTATGATCAGATGAATACAACTGATATGTACGACCAGGTGATGTGGATCATACAGGACCAATCTACCGACGATGCAGAATGGGGTAATGGAAGATCAACCGCTAACCAACCAAAGAATGATCTTGACAAGTATTCTTTCACGCCGGCAACCACTACTTTTCAATCCATATGGTCCGTATGTTACCGCGCCATCAACCGTTGCAATGCCGCGCTGGAAAGAATTCCACCCATTACCATGGATGAGCCGCTGAAAGCAAGGCTGATTGGTGAAGCCAAATTTATGCGGGCATTTTATTATTTTACTTTGGTGCGCCTGTTTGGAGATGTGCCGGTGATAGTAAAGGAAACTACTTCACTGAACAACCTGCAGATAGCGCGCACGCCTGCAGAAGATGTCTATAAACAGATCATACAGGATTTTACAGATGCAGAAACCATACTACCCATCAGTTACAGCGCTGCTGAAAAAGGAAAAGCCACCAAAGGTGCTGCAAAAGCATTTCTTGCCAAAGTGTATCTTACCAGGGAAGAATGGGCAAAAGCATCCACCAAAGCAAAAGAAGTAATGGATTTGGGCGCAGGGTATGATCTCTGGACAAATTTCGCTGATGCCTTCCTGTTAGCCAATAAAAACGGAAAGGAAAGTATATTTGATATACAGGCAAACGGGCTGATTGGCGAAGGAAGCCTGATGCAGGGATATATGCGTCCGCCTTTTGACCGGGTGAACAATATTGCCGGATTTGGCGATGATCCGCCAACGCAGGATATCTACAATGCTTACCAGCCCGCCGACCTGCGGCGCAATGCCACACTGCGGCTTTATTCCACCACCGGCACACCAGCCGCACCCGCCACCATTGCATTTCCCTGTTATGTTTCAAAATACCTTGACCCCGGCGCTACCGGTAATAACGATGGAAATAATAATTATCCCATCATCAGGTATGCAGATATATTGCTGATGTATGCTGAAGCGCTCAATGAACAGGGCGCCGGCAATGCAGAGGCGTACACCGCTGTAAACAGGATACGCAAAAGGGCCGGTCTCCCCGATCTGAGCGGGTTAAGCCAGTCAGCTTTCAGGGATAGTGTATTGCTGGAAAGACGGCTGGAGCTTGCTTTTGAAGGACACCGCCGCTATGATCTGCTAAGAACAAGAAGGTTGGTTTCTGCTATGAATGCGCAAAATCCTTCCATTTCCATTAAGCCATACCAGACTTTATTCCCGATACCGCAAACTGAACGTGATGTAAATCCTTTGCTCACCCAAAACAGTGGATATTGAAAAGAAGAGTTTTTATTGAAAAAACTATTATAGGATCCGCGCTGCTTGCTCATTCAAATCTTATGCATGGCATGCCGCAGCAGCACAATGCTGTCCTGCAGGTAATCAATGCCGGGATAGGCGGCAACAACACAGCAGATCTGCTGGCCCGTATTGAACAGGATTGCCTGCAGCAAAAACCCGATCTGGTAATATTGATGGCAGGCACCAATGATATGAACAGTAAAAAATTCATACCACTGCCGGATTATGAAAAGAATATGCTGCAGATGATCAGTATGATGAAAAAACCCGGGATCGAAATCATGCTGATGAATTTGCTGCCTGTATATGAGCCTTATTTGTTTACCCGTCATGAGCGCAGTTTTTATGAACCCGAAGGACATAGCGGCCGGTTGAAACAGATGAACCAATCCATCAGCAAACTGGCAATGCAGCATAAAATACCACTGGTTGATCTTTACCATATCTTCGATCGTGTGGGGAATATAGGTGAAGCAGCATCAAGCCTGATAAGAAATGAAGCCAACAGCAAAATCACAGATGGGCTGCACCCAACAGCAGATGGATACCGTGTAATTGGAGTAGCCGTCCATGCACAGATGGTTTACAATCAATTGACAAAAAAGAAAAAAATCGTTTGCTTTGGCGACAGCATTACAAAAGGTGATGGCGCTGAGGGCGGCGAAAATTATCCCGCTTATTTAAAAAAACTATTAACCTGATTGCGTATGTATCTTATTCAAAGAATATTGGTCCCTTTCGTTATTATAACTGGAATGAGTAACCGATTAACCGCACAGAAGACTACTACGGTGGATATCTGTGTGTACGGTGGCACTTCTGCCGGGGTAATTGCAGCCTATACGGCAAAAAAAATGGGCAAGACTGTAATACTCATAGAACCGGGGCAACACCTGGGCGGTCTTTCGTCCGGCGGACTTGGGTTTACAGACATTGGCAATAAGTATGCTATTTCTGGGCTTGCGCTTGATTTTTACCGGCGAATAGGAAAACATTATGGCCGGTTTGAACAATGGATATTTGAACCACATGTGGCGGAAGAAACATTCAAAGGTTATATTCAACGGGGTGGCGTCAATGTATTGTATACATCAAGGTTAAACGCGGTAAAGAAAAACGGCACAAGCATTTCTTCCATTACCATTGAAAATTCAAATCTGCCGGCTGCGGCAACCAACCGCATTATCAGCGCCAAAGTATTTATTGATTGCAGTTATGAAGGCGATCTGATGGCAAAAGCAGGTGTTTCCTATACAATAGGCCGCGAAGCAAATGCCGATTACGGTGAAACATTTAATGGCGTACAAATCCGCAACAAACACCAGTTCCTTGACAGTATAGATCCATATAAAACCAAGGGCCAGCCCGCAAGTGGTTTACTCTGGGGTATTAGTCCTGCCCCTGCACAACCTGCCGGATCCGGTGATAAAAAAGTGCAGGCATATAATTTCAGGATCTGTTTATCAAACGACCCCGCTAACCAGGTTGCCATTGCACAGCCCGAAGGATATGACCCCGCAAAATATGAGCTGCTGATCAGAATGTTGGAAAAAGAGCCGCAAAGACCGTTTAATCTGATATTAAAGCCAGATTTGATGCCCAACCACAAAACCGATATCAATAACAACGGGCCGTTCTCAACAGATATGATTGGGGCCAGCTATGATTACCCCGAAGCAGGATATGCCAAAAGGCAGGATATACAAAAAGCGCATGAGCTATATATTAAGGGACTGCTTTATTTTATTGGCCATGATGCCCGGGTTCCGGTGCATTTGCGCACTGAAATGCTGAAATGGGGATATCCGAAAGATGAATACACAGACAATGGCAACTGGTCGCCCCAGATGTATGTGCGCGAGGCGCGCAGGATGAAAGGCGCCTATATTATGACACAGGCCAATTGTCAGGGTAAAGAAGTGGTTACAGACGCCGTGGGTATGGCGGCCTATACCATGGATTCTCATAACTGCGATCGTGTGGTCATTACTGAGAATGGAATAGCCATGGTAAAAAACGAAGGTGATGTACAGGAAGGAGGTTTTCCGCCTTATCCTATTTCTTACCGAAGTATTGTACCTAAAGAAAATGAATGCACCAATCTGCTGGTACCGGTTTGTTTATCTGCATCACATATTGCTTATGGGTCCATCAGGATGGAACCTGTATTCATGGTCTTAGGGCAATCCGCTGCTGTGGCGGCATCTATGGCCGTGGATCAAAAAACCACCCTTCTCAAAATAAATGTTGCCGCATTGCAACAGACCCTGGCTGCCAACCCCCTGGCAGATGGAAGCAGCGGTGATATCTTTATTGACAATGAAAAAACAGCCAATGTAGTTGTAACCGGCGACTGGAAAACCATCAGTGATGCAAGAAACAGTTATGGTGCATCATGGCTGCAGGCAACGGCTGGCGGAACGGAAACCAAAACAGTTCGGTTCACTCCCGTTATCAGCAAAGCCGCACGCTACCAGGTGTTTACTTATACACCCCGGATAGCAGGCGCTTCTTCTGCTGTTGTATTCAATGTTAGCGACGGGCAAACCATTAAGGAAGTAGTGCTTGATCATAAAAATGTAGTGGTACAGGGGCAAACTTCTGGCGAATGGGTATCACTGGGCAGCTACCAATTTCCTGCAGGCAACAAAGGGTTTGTAGAAGTAACCAGCAAAAACGCAGATGGTATTGTAATTGCCGATGCTATATTGTTGGTACCCGAAAAAAGATAATGCAACGCCGTATAAGTTCTTACACACTGTCAATAAACCGGCAAACAGAGACGCAAAAAAGCAGCATTGCCTTTTGCACATTTAAAGTGGATGATTTTTATGGACCGGAAATTTGCAGTCTGAATTGATTGCCACGCACAAACCCCGAAAGCAATATTTGTACATAAAATATCCGCAGGGAAGTTTAAAAGCTCCTCCCACGGATATTTGTATATATCTTTTTGCATTGTCTAATTACCCATCCAGAAATTCCACAGTGTTCCCGACGCGGTTTGTGCGCCCACCTGGAAGATAGACTGGCCGAGATCACGTCCGTCGATCATCGAAGAGGCGCGGTCGTAATGAACGGGTATCCCTCCTTTGAGGTGACCGCTTGGATAAGTGCCGTTGGTGGCGTGGTAAGCCGCCACTTCCTGAAACCATGCCGCATTTACATCGCAGCCCAGCGAAGCGAGTATGCCAAAGCCTTTGTTCGTTTCGTTGTCAGGATAGAACATAATCGTCCTGAATCCGACCACATTGTGCAGGCCTTTGAATACACCCCACCAAGCGTTGAAGGCATCGTAGCCGTTGCCAGATCCGCCCGACTCATTGGCACGGTCGTAAAAAGACGGGATCACTTCGCAGGACATGATAACCCAGGTCGCCAATACGCCCCCCGTTGCTGCGCCGTAGCCGGGGTTGCCGCCGGTACCGATATCGGGAACTGACCAGAGATCACAACAATTGCTTAAGGTGGAGTTGATCAACCAGTCGCCATGCGGAACTGTGTAGGCAACGTTCACCGCATTCATATAATATTTCGAACTTGGCCCGACTACTTCCCATGGCCATGCCTCATACCATTGAGTACGCGTCACCGGCGGGGTCCATCCCGGAAGAATCGAATTAAAGAATTTGAGTCCGTTGAAAAAAGCATAGGACATACTGATATACGCGTTGTCGTTGGGCCAGTCGCGGTTGGCATACTCACCCAGCGTTATATCGTCGGGTGTCGGTGGACTGCCAACTCCACCGCCCGGCAGTTTAGTGTTGGGAGGAGACGCTTTGCCGGGCCCGGCAGCGTCCATTTTCTTTGTCAAGTCAGGTATGGCTTCCTGCGGACGGCCTATTGGTATAAATCCGGAAATACGAACCGGCGAAATACGTTTATTAGCTGGTTGTATAGTCGCTTCGAAATGCCAGACCGGCTGAAGTAAATTCTGGTTGTTATCGTAATACGCTATCTCTATTTTGTCAACAACTGCGGTTACACCTTTTCCTTTTACCATGGGTCTTAGCTGCCGCAAAATCTCGGGCCGCACACTCTCCGTTT
>Ga0157376_10001792_pt1 | contig 14297 bp, 15 predicted proteins | sample M45metaG_FD_121801 | JGI IMG/M metagenome (GOLD analysis project Ga0157376, IMG submission 121801) | Miscanthus rhizosphere microbial communities from Kellogg Biological Station, Michigan, USA - M4-5 metaG | ecosystem: Host-associated > Plants > Roots > Rhizosphere > Soil | place: USA: Michigan... | reverse complement strand
GTCAACGGAGCCGGCCTGCCGGCAGCACTGCAGACACCCGGCATCGATGCGCGCCAGGCGTTCTTCACGTTCGGCGACGCCAGCTGGGGCACGATGAAGCTCGGCCGCGACATCGGCATCTACGCCAAGGATGCGATTCTCGACGACATGACCCTGCTCGGCGTCGGCTCGGTCGGCAACAATGCCGCACCGGGCAATACCAGCCTGGGCCGCATCGGCATCGGTTACATCTACACCGACTGGATTCCGCAGATCACCTACTCGACGCCGAATTTCGGCGGCTTCAATTTCAGCGCCGGTATCTTCCAGCCGCTCAACGCGGTCGGTTACGCCAGCTACACCAAGCACGACTCGCCGCAGTTCCAGGCCGGCGTGAGCTACGCTTGGGGCGACACGCCGGAGCATGGCATGACCGGCAAAGTCTGGCTGGACGTCGTGAGCCAGAAGGCCCAGGCATCTCCGGCGGATCAGGCCGCCAATGGCCTTGGCGCCGATAACAGCTTCAGCGGCGATTCCTGGGATGGCGGCATCAAGTTCGGCATCGGCGGCTTCGAAGCCGTGCTGTACGGTTATACCGGCAGCGGCATCGGCACCACCGGCCTGTTCATCCTGCCGACTTCGGCGTCCGGCGAAAAGCGCGACTCGAGCGGCGGCTATGCCCAGCTGACCTACAAGTTCGACAAGGTCAAGTTGGGCGCGAGTTACGGCGAGTCGAAACTGGATCTGGCGAATGACGAAAAGCTGGTGATCAATCCGAACAGCGGCGTGTATGCCAGCGATCTGGTCAAGCAGAACAAGTCCGGCGTCTTCGGCGTCTACTACAGCCTGACCAAGAGCATCACCCTGGTCGGCGAATATGTCGACGGCAAATCCAAGGCATGGAATGGCAACTCCGCCGACGAACAGACCTACATTCTGGGCGGCATCATCTTCTTTTGACGTGGTACGCGTGTACGGCACCTGAGTGGCCGACTTCGGCGGCGCATTTCAATTGCGCCGCCGTTTTTCGCAAGAGTATCGTGGCCGATCGCGTTCAGCGCTCGGCGCGATCGGGACTGCCTTGATCGGGACGATCGTGCTCGATCAGCAGCAGTGCGCCGATCGTCAACGCGCAGGCCAGCGCGAGGTAGTAGCCGACGTAGTGCAGGCCGTACTTGCCGGCAAGCCACATCGCGATGTACGGCGCCAGCGACGCGCCGACGATGCCAGCCATATTGAACGCGACTGATGCACCGGTGTAGCGCACCGCCGTCGGAAACAATTCGGCGAGCGCCGTCCCGAGTGGACCGTACGTCAGCCCCATCAGGAACATGCCGATCGCCAGGAACACGAGCGACCCGCCGCCGGCTTGCGCGGCGAACAACGGCGCGAACACCAGGCCGAACGCGAAGATCAGTGCGCTCGCGGCAAGCAGCATCGTGCGCCGGCCGCGCCGGTCGGCGAACAACGCTGACAGAGGAATGCCGATCGCGAACAGCACGACGCTGATCATCTGCAGCTCGAGAAAATCCTTGCGCGCATAACCCAGTGCGGTTGTCGCCCAGCTCAGAGCGAATACGGTCATGAGGTAGAACAGCACGAACGTCGACAGCGAAGCGAACATGCCGAGAACGAGCTCGCGCTTGTGCCGCGCAAGCACCATCAGCAGCGGCACGCGCACGCGCTCGTTGTGCTGCAGCGTGCGCAGGAATGCCGGCGTCTCGCTCAATTTCAGGCGCACGTACAAGCCGACGCCGACCAGCGCCGCGCTGGCCAGGAACGGGATGCGCCAGCCGAAGGCGAAGAACTGCGCGTCGCTCAGGCCGCTGCTGAGCCACAGGAAAACGCCGGTCGAACAGAAGAAACCGAGCGGCGCGCCGAGTTGCGGAAACATGCCGTACCAGGCGCGCTTGCCCGGCGGCGCATTCTCGGTCGCCAGCAGCACCGCCCCGCCCCACTCACCGCCGAGGCCAATGCCCTGACCGATGCGGCACAACATCAGCAGCAGCGGCGAGGCGATGCCGATCGACGCGTAGGTCGGCAGCAGGCCGATCGCGACGGTCGAAAATCCCATCGTCAGCAGCGCCGCGACCAGAGTCGTCTTGCGTCCGACGCGATCGCCGAAGTGGCCGAACAATGCCGAGCCGACCGGTCGCGCGAAGAACGCCAGCGCGAAGGTCGCCAGCGACTGCAGCAGCGCCGTTGCCGGATCGCCGGCCGGAAAGAACAGTTTTGGAAAAACGAGCACCGACGCGGTCGCGTAGATGTAGAAATCGAAGAACTCGATCGTCGTGCCGATCAGGCTGGCGAAAAGGACGCGGCGCGGCGAGTTCGTGTTGTGCCCAACTGTCGCGTCAATCGATGCCATCGCCATCGTGTCCTCTCTCCGGGAAGTTTTGCAAATCAAAACAAGGGCAACAGGTTCACCACGAAGACACGAGGTTCACAAGAACAACCGAGAACGCGTCCGGCCGACACTGCTGGCGAACCGTCTTCCTCCGGATCGCGCAGAATCCCGTTTCGTACCAGATTCGCTGCTTGAACGCACTTTCGACGTGTGCCGAAGATTCCTGCGCTTTGTCGTGTCCTTCGCATCTGCAAGCGGATCGTTCGATATCGACCGAGCTTCGCTGCGCGAATCGGCGCGATCGCGCGCGGCGCATTGTAGCGCGGCGCTGCACATCGGATTCAAACCTGGCGATACCGAGAAGCACGACGGGCACGCAGCGACGGCAGCCGCACGGTCGTTGAATTTGCCCGGCACAATCGCCGATGATGGCGTCATGGAACTGCGCAGCGTCATCGCGACCCGCTATGTGACGCCGCTGCGCGAAGGCGGCTCGCTGCCGGCGATCATCGAAGCCGACGATCTTGGCATGTACGTGCTGAAATTCCGCGGTGCTGGCCAGGGCCCCAAGGCGCTGATCGCCGAACTCGTCGCCGGCGAGATCGCGCGTGCACTCGGATTGCCGGTGCCGGAAATCGTGCTCGTCGAGCTCGATGCCGGGCTCGCGCGCACCGAACCGGACGCGGAAATTCAGCACCTGATCCGCGCCAGCGCCGGCTGCAACCTGGCGCTCGACTACCTTCCCGGCGCAATCACGTTCGATCCACTGGTCGAGCATCCGGACGCCGATCTGGCCTCGCGCATCGTCTGGTTCGACGCGTACGTCAGCAATGTCGATCGCACGCTGCGCAACACCAACATGCTCGTGTGGCACCGCCGGCTGCAGCTGATCGATCACGGCGCGGCGCTGTATTTCCATCACGCCTGGGACGACCCTGTCGCGCGCAGCCGCGATGCGTTCGCGCGCGTCGCCGATCATGTGCTGTTGCCGTATGCGTCCTGCCTGTCGGCGGTTGACGCTGAATTGACGGCACGAGTAAATATCGATCTGCTCACGCGGATCGTTGCTGCGATACCGGACGCCTGGCTCGTCGACGCGCCGTTCGCGACGACTGCGGCGCATCGCGCTGCGTACGTGGCCTATCTGAGCAGCAGACTCGAGGCGCCGCGCGCGTTCGTCACGGAGGCGATTCATGCCGGCAACCTATGATTACGCAGTGATCCGCGTCGTGCCGCGCGTCGAGCGCGAGGAGTTCGTCAATGTCGGCGTGATCGTCACGTGCCAGGACAGCGATTTTCTCGCTGCTCGCATCGAGGTCGACGAGTCGCGCCTGCTGACGCTCGATCCGGCGCTGGACCTGGCGATCGTGCGCGAACACCTCGCGGCGATTCCGGCGATTTGCGCCGGCGGCGAGCGCGCCGGCGCGCTCGGCACGCTATCGCGGCGCGAACGCTTCGACTGGCTGACGGCACCGCGCAGCGCGCTGATCCAGACGTCCGCCGTGCACAGCGGACGCTGCAGCGACGCCGCAGCGATTCTCGAGCATCTGATGCGGGTGATGGTGCGGGCGGGAGGCGCTAAAGCGTGAGGTACCGGCGTGGGCGAAAAGACGGGAACCGATAACCGGTAACCGGAGAGCGGCGCTTTTGATCTTCGGCTACCGGCTACCGCTCACGGCTTCGGGCCGCTGGCTCCTGGCTCCCGGTTCTCGCCTTCCGGCCCATCACCAGCGCAACGCCCATGCCGAGCACGCACAGCGCGGCCACATAATGCGCCGGCGCGAGCGCGATGTTCTTTATCAGGGCCGCGACGATCAGCGGGGTGAGCCCGCCAAAAATCGCGTAGGCAACGTTGTAGGCGAACGAGATGCCGGAGAAGCGCACGGCCGGCGGAAACGCCGCGACCAGCAGCGCCGGGATGACGCCGACCACGCCGACACAGAATCCGGTCAGCGCGTACAGGGCAAAAAGATACTCCGGCGCCCGGGCAACGCCGAGATACAGCGCATACGTCGCCATAAGCAGGGCCGCGCAACCGAGCAGCAGCGCGCGCGCCGCGCCGATGCGGTCGGCCAGCAAGCCATAGGCGACGCAGCCGGCGCACAATCCGAGCGTCGCGAACGTGTTGGCGGTCAGCGTGCGCGCCGGCGATATCGAGTAGAGCTGCGCCAGCAGCGTCGGCGTCATCAGGATCACGACGACGATGCCGGCGGTCAGCACCCAGGTCAGCAGCATCGACATGACCACGGCGCCGCCATGGCCGGCGAGCACGACCTTCAGCGGCAGCCCTTCGACCAGCTCGCGGCGCCGGCGCAGGTCCTCGAATATCGGCGTTTCGGACAGCAGGCGGCGCAGGAACACGGCAAGGAAACCGAACGCACCGCCGATCAGGAACGGGATGCGCCAGGCCCATGCCTGCACCTCGGCCGCGCTGTAGGCATTGTTGACCGCGCCGGCGATCAGCGAGCCGAGCAGGATGCCGGCGGTAAGGCCCGATGTCAGCGTGCCGCAGGCGAAGCCGATGCGCCGCTCCGGCACGTGCTCGGCAACGAACGTCCACGCACCAGGTACCTCGCCTCCGACTGCGGCGCCCTGCAAAAGGCGCATCAGCAGCAGCGCGAACGGCGCGGCATAGCCGATGTCGGCATAGGTCGGCAGCATTCCGATCAGCAACGTCGGCACGGCCATCAGGAACACCGACAGCGTGAACATCTTCTTGCGGCCGCTGCGGTCGCCGAAATGCGCCATGATCACGCCACCGAGCGGCCTGGCGAGATAGCCGGCGGCGAACAGGCTCCAGGTCTGCAGCAGGCGCAGCCAGTCCGGCGTGTCCGGCGGAAAGAACAGCTTTCCGATCGGCGCGGCGAGAAATACGAAGATGATGAAGTCGTAGTATTCGAGCGCGCCGCCGAGCGCGGCCAGCGCCAGCGTGCGCAGCTCGCTGCGGCTCAGCGTGCGCCGGTCAGGCGCGGTCGCGGTCGTCATCGTGAGCGAGTGCCGGTGCTAGAGCGCAGCGGCGACATCTTTCTCGATGCTCTGTGGCGTATCGGTCGAGGCGTAGCGACGCACGACGTTGCCGTCCTTGTCGACCAGGAACTTGGTGAAGTTCCACTTGATCGACTCGCTGCCGAGCAGGCCCTTGGCTTCCTTCTTCAAGTACTTGTACAGCGGATGCGTGTTCGCGCCATTGACGTCGATCTTCGAAAACAGCGGGAACTTCACATCGTAGTTCAACGAGCAGAAGTTCTTGATCTCCTCCTCGTCGCCGGGCTCCTGATGGCCGAACTGGTCGCACGGAAAACCGAGCACGACCAGGCCTTTGGCCTGGAATTTTTCATAGAGTTCTTCCAGACCCTTGTACTGCGGCGTGAAGCCGCACTTGCTCGCGACGTTCACGATCAGCATCGCTTTGCCCTTGTAGGCGTCCAGCGACTGCTCGTCGCCATCGATCGTCGTTGCCTTGAAATCGTAGACCGTGCTCATCGTCGTCTTCCACAAATCGGAACGGGTTCGGGCAATCTAGGCACGCTACCGCAGAAAGTCCAGCGCCGCCTGCGGCATAATCCGGGAATTCGCGCCCATCGATAGATGCCCGATCGAACGCCTTGCCGTGATCGACCGACTTGCCCTGCTGTTCGACCGCTTCACGATCGCGTTGATCGTCAGCGTGGTGCTGGCCAGCCTCGTGCCGTGCCGCGGCGAGTACGCCGTGATTTTCTCCGGCATCACGAAGCTGGCGATCGCGCTGCTGTTCTTCATGCATGGCGCGAAGCTGTCGCGCGAAGCCATCATCGCCGGCCTGACCCACTGGCGCCTGCACCTGCTCGTGTTCCTGTGCACGTTCGCGCTGTTCCCGCTGTTCGGCCTGGCCCTGCAGCCGCTGACGGACGCGCTGGTCGGTCCGCAGCTGGCGCTCGGCATGCTGTTCCTGTGCACGTTGCCGGCAACCGTGCAATCGTCGATTGCGTTTACATCGATCGCGCACGGCAATGTCCCGGCGGCCGTGTGCAGCGCGTCGTTCTCGAGTCTGATCGGCATCGTGCTGACACCGCTGCTCGTCGCGGCGCTGATTCATACGCAGGGTGCCGCCGCCGCGCCCGGAAATGCAGTGCGCGACATCACGCTGCAGCTGTTCGTGCCGTTTGTCGCGGGGCAGTTGGCCCGGCCGTGGATCGGCGCGTTCATCGAGCGTCATCGCGCCGTGTTGAGCCTCGTCGATCGCGGCTCGATCCTGCTCGTCGTCTACACCGCATTCAGCGCGGCCGTCGTCGAAGGCCTCTGGCACCAGGTTTCCGCCAGTGCATTGATCGCGCTGCTGCTGCTGTGCTGCCTGCTGCTGGCGATCGCGCTGTTGGCAACATCGCAGCTCGGCAAGCGCCTGGGTTTTTCGCGCGAAGACCGCATCACGATCCTTTTCTGCGGTTCGAAGAAGAGCTTGGCCAGCGGCGTGCCGATGGCCAACGTGCTTTTCGCGAGCAGCGCCGTCGGCACGATCGTGCTGCCGCTGATGCTATTCCACCAGATCCAGCTGATGGTCTGTGCCGTGCTTGCGCAGCGCTACGCGCGCCAAGTCTCGGCCGCGCCGGTCGAAGACGGTGACGTCGAGGTCGATTCGGCCGACTGACGCCGGCGCGGGAGAACCGCCTTTGGCCGAAACGTCAGAGCAGCGATTTGGCGTGTTCGAGCACGCTGGCGCAGGCCTTCTTCGTTACCGACTGCTTCATGCTGCCGACCTTGCCGAGGTCGACGTTGCCGCCGTTGCTGGTCTTCAGCATGCCCTTGGCGCCGGCCGCATAGTCGGTCTTCTCGTTCTCGCCCCCGGCATTGACCTTGCCCATCAACTGGTCCTTGACGCCGGCCGCGTCCGCGCCGAGGAAATTGTTCTTCATGCAGTATTCGACGATCCCGGCGGCGTTGCCGGCACTCGCGGGCGTCAGCTTCGACGGATCGAGCCCGCCGGCGAGCCCTTTCAACGAGCCCATGTCCTGGGCAGCGACCGCGACACCCGCGCCGGCAACTGCCGCGGCGACGATCAGTCGAATCGTGTTCGACAGGATCACGTTCGATCTCATGGCCCAATCCTCCATTTGCGAACCGTGCCGCGCCCACGTGCGCGGCAATTGACGATAGCGCCTGCCGGGTTCGGGATTCGTGAACACGCCACCTTCAGGCCACGCGTTCGAGCGACACGCCGGCGTGCTGCAGCAGTGGCGCGTCGACATAGTGGTCGATCAGCAGGAACGCGAACAGCGCCATGAGGTATACAATGGAATAATTGAACACCTTCATCGGAAAGCGCTCGCTCGGCGGATTCAGCAGCACCACCGCGTAGTAGAGGAATCCGGCGCCGAGCACGAGCGCGCCGCCGAGGTAGAACAGTCCGCTCATGCCGGTCAGGTACGGCAGCGTCGTGACGACGACGAGCAGGATCGTGTAATACAGTACGTGCCAGCGCGTGTAGACGACGCCGTGCGTGACCGGCAGCATCGGAACCTGCGCGCGCGAATAGTCGTCGCGGCGAAAAATCGCCAGCGCCCAGAAGTGCGGCGGGGTCCAGACGAAAATGATCAGGCACAGCAGCAGCGCATACGGATGCACATGCCCGGTCACTGCGGCCCAGCCGAGCACCGGTGGCGCGGCGCCGGCGATGCCGCCGATCACGATGTTCTGTGGCGTCGCGCGCTTGAGCCAGCCGGTGTAGACGATCGCGTAGCCGATCAGCGAGGCGAACGTCAGCGCCGCGGTCAGTGGATTGACGAACGCAATCAGGATCGCCATCGACAATACGCCGAGCGCGACGGCGAACACGAGAACCTGCGTCGATGACAACGCGCCGGTCGCCAGCGGCCGATGCGACGTGCGCACCATCAGCCGATCGATGCGCTGGTCGATCAGATGGTTGATCGCCGCCGCCGATGCCGCCGCCAGCCAGATGCCGAGCGTGCCGAACACCAGCGGCTGCAGCGGCACCATCCCGGGCACCGCCAGGAACATGCCGATGATCGCCGTGAACACGATCAGCGCGACGACGCGCGGCTTGGTGAGTTCGAGGTATTGGCGGAAGGTGGCGGGCATCTTGGCGCGTAGCGTGGGGCTTGTCGAAATTTGCTGCAAGTCGGGAAGAAAGGGAGGGGGCGTGTGCTACGCCGCTCTTGATCGCCCCCCGCCCCTCGTCCCTCGCCCCTCGCCCCTGCTCCTGACCAGCACCGCCAGCAACGCCACGATCAACAGCGCCGCCACCCCGTTGTGAGCAATCGCAACCGACAGCGGCAACCCGAGCACCACGTTGCCGATGCCGAGCGCGATCTGCAGCAACAGCAGAATTCCGACGATCGTTCCGAACGCGCGCGTCGCGGCGTGGCGCGTGGCGGCGACGGCGACAGCGCCGACGGCTAGGAACGTCAGCAGCGCACCGATGCGATGCGTGAGCTGGATTGCGCTGCGCGCCGCGGTGTCGAGCACGCCGCCTTCGTAGTTCGCGCCGATGCCGCGCCACAGTACGAAACCTTCGCGGAAATCGGTCGGCGGCCACCAGAAGCCGAGGCATTTCGGAAAATCGTTGCCACAGGCCAGCGCCGCGTAGTTCGAACTGGTCCAGCCGCCGAGGGCAATCTGCAGCGCCAGGACCGCGAGCGCGAGCATGCAGAGCCGGCGCAGCAGCGCCGTATCGGCATTACCCGCCGGCGCGACGCTCAGGCGCAATGCCGTGTAGGCGAGCAACGCGTACAGCAGCATGCCGCCGAGCAGGTGCGCCATGACGATGGCCGGCAACAGCTTCAAGGTGACGGTCCACATGCCGAGCAATGCCTGGAAGACGATCACGATTGCGGCTGCCACGGGCGCGGCGGTTAGTCCGTGCAGATCGCGGCGACGCCACCAGGCCCATCCGGCCAGCGTAAATGTCAGCAGGCTCAAGCCGCCGACCAGAATGCGGTGAACCTGCTCGCGCCACGCCTTGCCCGATTCGACCGGCCGGTCGGGAAACGCATTGTTGGCAGAAGCGACCTCGTGTTCCTGCGTCGGCCAGGTCATGTGACCGTAACAGGTCGGCCAGTCCGGGCACGAAAGACCGGCATTCGACAGCCGCACGAACGCGCCGAAGACGATGACGAACAAGGCAAAGGCCGCGGCGGCCCAGGCCAGCTGGCGCAAGCCCGCTGTCGACAAGTTCGGCGTGGAAAAAGTAGCCGCGACCATCAATGCACCACTTTGACCAGATCCTGGCGCACGCGTGCGACGTCGAAATCCGGGCCGAAACGCAGCATCAGCAAACCGTTGGGGTTGACCAGCGCGAGCGCCGGCGTGCCGCCCGCGTCGGGACGATATGCCGCCAGCACGTTGCCGTCGTCGCTGCCAGGCACGAGTGGAGCGAGCGCCTGGACGGCTGGCGCCGGCAGGGCTGGACCAAGGTATACGACACGCAGGCGTTCGGCATTGCGATTCAACGTCAGGCGCATGCGCAGCACGTCGGCGATTCGCGCCTGGCACGGCGCTCCACATTCGCCATCGGCCAGCACGACGAGCGTCCAGTGCCACTGCGGATCGCTCCAGTCGAGTTTGCCGCCGCCATCGAGCGTTACCGGCGCGGCGCCGACGTCGACCGGCGGATCGACCAGAACGCCATAGTTGCGCGTCGTCGCTGGCCGCCATCCGCTCAGGTTGAGCAGCAGCGCAACGAGCAGCGGTGCGGCGAACACGAGCACGATGGCAATCAGGGTCAGGCGGCTGCGGTTTGTCTTGTTCACGATGCTTCTAGTGTCCTGTTCCGCAAGTACCATCAAATAATTCCGGCGTCTTTCGCCGCGATCCTTCGTTGCGCCGGGCAGGAGTCCAAGTGCCCCGGAGGCCATGGATGGCCGAGAGGGGTCTCGTCGTCAACGCAGCCCCGCTACGCCTCCACCTCGCGCCTTGTCTCACGACGAAATCCGTCCGGAATTTCTTCGCGTTACTTGCGGAACAGGACACTATTTTTCCACTTTTTTCCAATGCAATGCCACGAACAGGATCAGCGCCGCCAGCGCAAACGCGAACCATTGGAACGCGTAGGCCTGATGACGCGCGGGCGGCATCACGGCCGGCGTCCATGTCCGCACGAAGCCGCTCGCCGCGTCCGGATCGAGCAGCAGCAGCCGCGGCTGCAGCGGCTGGCCGAGGTCGGCGCTGATTTCAGCCGGATCGAGCGCCAAAGTCAGCTTCGGCCATGCCTTCTGCGTGGCCAGAGCATTGCCGCCCACACGCACGCCGCTGCCGGGAAACGGCGCATACACGCCGGCCAGCGAGACCGCGCCTTCCGGCAGCGGTGGCAACGCTGGTTTGGCGTCTGCCGAACGCGTCCATGCAATCCAGCCGCGATCGACGAGCAGCAGCGCAGCGCTGCCGTCGACCGCGAATGCGTCGATAACCTCGACGCCGACCTTGCCATCGCGCACCTGCTCGTCGCGCAGCCAGCCACGCCCCGCGACGAAGCGGCCGCTGACGCGCACGTGCGGAAAACGCGCAGGCGGCGGCGCCCCGGCGACCGCGGAAAAATTCTCGAACGCAGCGTGCTGCGCGGCATCGAACGCCGTGAGCAATTCCTGCGCGCCGCGCGCACGATCGAGTTGCCATTCGCCGAGCCGCACGAACAGCACGACAGCGCCGACCGTCAGCGCAATCGAGAACCAGGAGGCGCGTTGCCAGCGGCGCGACGTCGCGGGCATCGGGGTTATAATCCCGCCATGCCGACCAAGCTCATCATCATCCTGTTTCTGATCGTGATCGTGTACAACCTTGGCGCCGGTCTGTATTACATGATGACCGACAAGGGCAAGACCGACCGTACGGTCAAGGCGCTCACCTGGCGCATCGGTCTGTCGGTATTGCTGATCCTGCTGATCATCGCCGGGATCTATACCGGCGTGATACAGCCGCACGGACTGGGAAGATAGAGACCAGGGGCCCTGCTCTCAAAGAACGTAGACGAACAGGAACAATCCCAGCCACACCACGTCGACGAAGTGCCAGTACCACGCGACCGCTTCGAACGCGAAGTGGTGATCGCGGGTGAAGTGGCCCTTCAGGCAGCGCAGCCAGATCACGCTCAGCATGATCGCGCCGAGCGTGACGTGCATGCCGTGAAAACCGGTCAGCATGAAGAACGTCGAGCCGTACACGCCGCTGCCGAGAGTCAGGTTCAGCTTGGTGTAGGCCTCGATGTATTCGTGCGCCTGGAAGTTCAGGAACAATGCGCCGAGGATGACCGTCGCACCGAGCCAGATCAGCAACTGCTTCCGGTTGCCCGCGCGCAGCGCGTGGTGCGCGATCGTGATCGTGACGCCGGACGACAACAGCAGCAGCGTGTTGAGCAGCGGCACGCCCCAGGCCGGCATCGTCTCGAATGCTCCGCCGATCGCCGCCGGACCGTTGGTCGGCCACGCCGGGGCATAGCCCTTCCACAGGTAGAAGTTCGTCAGCGCGCCGTCGCCTTCGCCGCCGATCCACGGCACCGACATCGTGCGCGCGTAGAACAGCGCACCGAAGAACGCCGCGAAGAACATGACCTCGGAGAAGATGAACCACATCATTCCCATGCGGAACGAGGTATCGACCTGCTTGTTGTAGATGCCTGCGATCGATTCGCCGATTACCGTGCGGAACCAGCCGAACATCATCGACAGGATCATCGCGATGCCGAGCACCATGACGAACTTGCCGGCGGCAAGCTCGTTCAGCCACAAGGCCGCGCCGCCGACCGTGAAGAACAGGCCGAACGATCCGAGGATCGGCCAGCGCGTGCCGTGGGGAACGTAATAAGCGCCGTGTGTCGCATCTGCCATGACGATGTGCCTTTTCGAGAATTTCGGGTGACTAGCTTGCGGGTTTGATTTGACTCGCCTGTTCGGCAAGCTTCTTCGTCGCCAGCTCATTGTTGTAAAAAGTATACGAAAGCGTCAGCGCCGGGATGTCGGCCGGCAGCTTCGGATCGACGACGAAGCGCACCGGCATGCGCCGCGACTCGCCGGCCTTGAGCACCTGCTCGGTGAAGCAGAAGCATTCGGTCTTGTTGAAGTACAGCGAGGCGGTATTCGGCGCGACGCTCGGCACCGCGTTGCCGACGATCGCCTGCGGCGCATCGTTGGTCGCGTCGAACCAGGCCTCGTTGAGCGCGCCGGGATGCACGCGCATAGAGACTTTTTCCGGCGCGAACTGCCATTTCAGGGCGCTGTTGACGTTCGCGACGAATTGCACGGTCACCCAGCGCGACTCGTCTGCCGTGAACGCGGCGACGCTGGTCGGGCTGTCGGGAGTGTTGCGCAGGCGTCCGCCCAGGTAGCCGTGCTCGCAGGCGATGCGGTAGATCGGCACGCACGCGAAGCCGAACAGGAACATGCCCGCGCACGCAAACAGCGCGCGCTTGAGGAAGGTGCGATTGCGCCGGGTGATTTGTGCGTCCATCAGCGCAGGACGCCCTGCTCGACGAAGAACAGCACGAAGATCGCGAACGCGATGCCGCCGACGATCCACGCCGTGCGGCGGATGCCGGCGCGGCGCTGGTCGGGATCGAAGTTGGCGTGTTGGCTGTTGGTCATATTCTCGATGTTGCGGTGTGCTGACATGCCACCCTCACCCTGCCCTCTCCCGCCAGCGGGAGAGGGGAAGAGCTCAGTGCGTGATGTCGCCGTGCGCCAGGTCTTCGTCGTGAATGACCGGCGGCGTCGCAAACGTATGGAACGGGGCCGGCGACGGCACGGTCCACTCCAGGCCATGCGCGCCTTCCCACGACACCGCCTTGGCCTTCTCGCCGCTCTTGAGCGAGGAGTACAGGATCGCGAACATCATGATCGGCGTCAGGAACATGCCGTAGGCGCCGATCGTGCTGATCAGGTTCCAGTCCGAGAACGCGACGTTGTAGTCGGGAATGCGCCGTGGCATGCCGGCCAGTCCGAGGAAGTGCTGGGGGAAGAACAAGACGTTGACGAACACCATCGTCCACCAGAACTGCACCTTGGCCCAGGTCTCGTTGTACATGCGCCCGGTCCACTTCGGCCACCAGTAGTAGATCGCCGCGATGATCGAGAACAGCGCGCCGGTCACGAGCACGTAATGGAAATGCGCGACGACGAAGTAGGTGTCCTGGTACTGGAAGTCGGCCGGCACGAGCGCGAGCATCAGGCCCGAGAAGCCACCGATCGTGAACAGGATCACGAACGAGATCGCCCACAGCATCGGCGTCTCGAACGTCATCGATCCCTTCCACATCGTCGATACCCAGTTGAACACCTTCACGCCGGTCGGGATCGCGATCAGCATCGTCGAATACATGAAGAACAGTTCGCCACCAAGCGGCATGCCGACGGTGAACATGTGATGGCCCCAGACGATGAACGACAGGAACGCGATCGATGCAATCGCGTAGACCATCGCCTGGTAGCCGAACAGCGGCTTGCGCGCAAAGGTCGGGATGATCTCGCTGATGATGCCGAACGCCGGCAGGATCATGATGTAGACCTCGGGATGCCCGAAGAACCAGAAGATGTGCTGGAACATCACCGGGTCGCCGCCGCCGGCGGCGTTGAAGAAGCTCGTGCCGAAGAACCGGTCGGTCAGCAGCATCGTCACGGCGCCGGCCAGAACCGGCATGACCGCGATCAGCAGGAACGCCGTGATCAGCCAGCTCCAGACGAACAGCGGCATCTTCAGCAGGTCCATGCCCGGCGCGCGCATGTTCAGGATCGTCGCGATGATGTTGATCGCGCCCATGATCGAGGAGATGCCCATCAGGTGCACCGCGAACACCATGAAGGCGACGGAAGCGCCGCCCTGGATCGACAGCGGCGGATACAGCGTCCAGCCGCCGGCCGGCGCGCCGCCCGGCATGAACAGGGTCGACAGCAGCAGGAAGAACGCGAACGGCAGGATCCAGAACGACCAGTTGTTCATGCGCGGCAGCGCCATGTCCGGCGCGCCGATCTGCAGCGGCACCATCCAGTTC
>Ga0157376_10001789_pt1 | contig 14318 bp, 8 predicted proteins | sample M45metaG_FD_121801 | JGI IMG/M metagenome (GOLD analysis project Ga0157376, IMG submission 121801) | Miscanthus rhizosphere microbial communities from Kellogg Biological Station, Michigan, USA - M4-5 metaG | ecosystem: Host-associated > Plants > Roots > Rhizosphere > Soil | place: USA: Michigan... | reverse complement strand
CTGCTATTCGGTTCTCTAAATATGTAAGGTTCATCCCATTCAACCTCAAAGGCTGTAGGAAACTTCTTGTATTCATCCAGAATCGACGAAATATAATGTCCATATTAAAATTCACAAAATAACCAATTGCGATGTTTTTCTTTGGCACTGAAAGTGCACCAGGCGTTCCTGCAGAACGCTATTAGAATTACACATTGATTCTACCCACCAAATGTTCCTCTGGAACATCAATTATAATCCGGTTTCGGGTGAAACGAAAAAAATTATTTACCTGACCACAAACCATGTATAACTTTCAGGTGCAACGGTAATTGGCACATGAGCATTATAGTTTCTGTCCAGCGAATAAACAACTGCCCTCCTGCCTTCCTGAACAACGACAGCCTGTTTGGTAAGTCCTGCATAATACAGAGGTACATCAATTGTTCGGGTAATAGGTTGTTTTAAAGGATTAAAAATCATTACCAATGCCTTGTCCGAAAGATGAGGATTCACATGCATCCACCCATCCCAGTCCCTGCCATCTGCCCTTCTTAAATGAATAATATCTGCGTTAAGAATATCAAAATATTTTTTATACCATGCAATAACTCCGGTCACCATTTCTTTTGTCTTATCGGTATCGTATAACCGCGGACCACGATAGCAGGCCTGCACACCTGCACTATAATATTGCATCATCAATTGTTTGTAATCAGCAAGGTGATCATTAAGGGGTTCCAATACCGCTTCAGGGCCACCACCCTGGTATTTGGTTAGAGGCACAAAACCCCAGCTCATAGAAGGCGTTTTTTCCCAGGTGCCATCAAATATATTCTGCCGGTTTAAAATTTTTTGCTGATCCCGTGGCAAAGAAAAATTTACTTCGCGGTAGCCCAGTGCAATCTTATTGGTACCATCTAAAAAGTACCAGTCGGGTGCATTTACATATACACCGTTTTCATTGCACCAATGATATAAACTCTTTTGCAATTCCATTTGCCGCCATTGGCTGTCGTCCAATCCCTGGTGTCCGGGGTGTGTTGTGGATGCACATACATCGCCGGGATAAGGACCGTCGTTTTCAAATATGTTGAAACCTGTATGACTGATAAAGTATTTGATCTTTTTCAGGTAAGCCAATCCCCATTTGCTTCCATAACAAGGTGCGTTCCCAAAAAAAGCGCCACCAGGCTTGCCGGTTGCAGGATCAATAACGTCATCTTCATCACTGATTTTTCTTGAACTAAATAATGAATAGCTGCCGATTAAAATGTTCCTCTTATGCGCATAGTTGGCAAGCGCTGTCCATTTTTGAACATTGGCTTCAGCTGTGTCTTCCATATTGCAATGACTGCCAAAACTTAAAATCAATGCTTCATAACCGGTAGCCACGCACTGGTCGACCGCCATTTTTACTTCTTCATCATTTTTACTTACCAGGTGCATGAAAATGGGATTCTTCTTTGTCCAGGGCGCTACCGTACTGTACATTCTTCTGATGGCCAATCCCCTTCTTTCCCTGTCGTAACTATCCATCAGCAATTCATGTGTACGTACCGAAATAAATTTTTCTCCGGGCTGCAGATCAATACCCGGTGCCTTTTCTGTATATACTTCCAGCAGGCAGGGTGTCTGATAATTATAATTAACCTGCGAAGTATAACTGCTATCGGTCTTCCAGTGTGTGGTTTGATCGCTGATGTCATACCGCATGGCATTATTGAATGCATAATTTGTTTCTACATAAATACCATGCTGTTTTTTCATCTGGTCAGGTGTACCTACAACGGCGCTTTCTTCTTCAGTAAATGCCAGTATTTCATTTACCACCCGGTTTAATTTGTAAGACCTGTTACTTTTGTTTTCAATTGACACCCATTTTACTATCAGCGGAATACCATCGTACAACTCATAATGAACAGTAACCTGCAATCCCTTTAATTGCGGCAGGGAAGAAACATAATTAAACCCAAGTGACACACCGGTTGATGGAAAAACCTTAGGAGGAGTTTTCGATATATAGTTCCAGGCCGGGTTTGAGTTTATACTGTCTGTTACAAAAGAAGTGCAATGGAAATCATTACTATCATCTTTAAATCCATCAACCCATTCCGGTAAGAGATAGGCATTTTCATGTTGCCCATGCAACCCGCCAATATTATAGTCTTTACCGTCAATAGTTATTTTTGCCTCTGCTTTTACGGCGCGCAGCAACTGCTGGCCATTGGTCAGATTCTTATAATCAACACAGGTAACATTTGGCTTAACCCGGAACACCCTTTTTACCAAACCATTAGATAACACAATGTCTTTATCGTCTGCGGATGCATATACAGCAGCTTTTTCTTTTATTGGCACTACCAGCCAATCTGGGACAACTTTTTTTTCCTTGTCTGCATTATAAACGGGCAGCACTTTCTGACCGAAGACACCAGTCATCTGCATAACAAATAATAAACCAGCAATAACTTTTTTCATAATAGACAAGCACGATTTAAATTTCTTTCATAAACAAATCCATCAATCATTTTTCATGAAAAAGCATGGCAGGCGGCAGTACCGTTTTGTTTCCTCCTTCTGGTTGCATGGTAACTTCAAGGCTGTTTTCGCCCGCGCCATTGTAATATTGAACAGTAATTTTATGATACCCTTTTCTTAAAATAGTTTTACCGCTTTTGCCGGTATTGCCATGATCTCCGTCATTGTCTACCACTTCGGTATCATCAATAAACAATTTGCTGCCATCGTCGGAACTGGCAGTAAACGTGTAGAAGCCTTCTTTCGCAATTTTAATATAGCCATCAAATACCAGCACAAAATTTTCACCCCGCTGTTGCAAAGAATTGGAAATAACATCCGTGACGCCAGTTTTTGAGACAGCAGTGTTTTTTATTGACTGTAGTGTTGCATTACCGCTTGGCTCATAATATTTATAGGATAAGCCTGGTGCCAGGTTAGCCGGTGATGCGGCTTTCAGCCATTCGTAACGAATTACCTTTGCCGTGGCCAGGCTTCCAGGCAAACCGCTTTCAGGAATGCTTATCGCCTGTACTACGCTGGTTTTATCAACCAAAAATGGTTTACTATAAACAGCAGATTGAGCCGTGGGTAGTGTTCCATCGGTTGTAAAATGAATCGCATCTGTTCCGTCCCCTGATAGTGAAACAACTGGTTGCATCGCATTTTTGTAATCAACTTTTATAGAAGGCTTTTTTGCAAATTTTCCGTAACTACTTATTCTTATTGCATATGCATAAGGCGCCTTTATTTTGTTGGGATTGTAGGCGGGCAAATTAACAACTGTATTTTCCCCTTCCTGCTTCCAGCTTACATTTTCTTTGGTTGATAAAAAACTGATTGCAGTACCCGCAGGCAACGAAACTGATTTTAATACCAGTTGATTATTATCGGGATATTTTGGAAAGATGGCGTACAGCGAATTTGTCTTTTCATTGTATGTATAAAAAATTTCTTTTACTGCATAACCCGGATCAGGATCGATGGTTAGTTTAAGCAACAAATCACCGCTGCTATTTTTGGGTTTGTATCCCCTCATACCTTCGCTCCATTGAGAAGGTGTTTTCCACCTTACGGTATTGTAAATCGCTTCGCCGTTGATATTTATCCAGTTGCCTATTTGTAAGAGCCTGTCCTGCATAATGGGTGGAATTTTTCCGTGCTCATCGGGGCCAATATCCAGTAAAAAATTACCACCGCTGCTTACTTTATCAATCAACTGTAGCACCAGCGATTGCGTAGAATTGTAATCCCAGGCATCTTCTTCACGGTTATAGCCATAACTAAAACCCATACCACGGCTTTCTTCCCAGTAATGATCTTCAAAATCAAGATCGGGCTGGTACTCCGGCGTATAGATACCTGCGTGATTGAAACGGACACCCGAACCCCAGCGATCATTCACCACTATCCTGTCTTTTACCGGGCTTTCATTATACAACCAGCTTAAAAACTCCTGGCTTTTCCATGTTTCGGCAGGCGCGTCCCAGTCTCCATCTGTCCAGAATACTTCAGGCTGATACGTGTTTATCAAATCTTTCATTTGCGGCCAGGTATGTTCGGTCACAAATTTATTTTTATCCGCCTTCCATAATGGGTTATACCATTCATACAAAGAATAATACATACCGGCATGCACAGATGTTTTTCTTACGGCAGCAAACAAATCTTTGATCAAATCTCTTTTAGGCCCAACTTCTGCAGCGTTCCAGGGAAAGCCCCAGTCCCTGTTTGATTCTTTACTGGGCCATAAAGTAAACCCATCGTGGTGTTTGGAAGTAAGCACAATGTATTTGGCACCCGATTGCTCAAAAACTTTTGCCCATTCATCAGGGTTAAACAATTCAGCCCTGAACTGGTCTGCCAGTTGGTAATAGGTAAGATCGCCAAATTTCTTTTTATTATAACTAACGGTTGCGGAATCATTGCCGTTCAGCGCATGCTGGTACCATTCTGCATATTGTCCTTTTTTACTAAAGGCTGGTACTGAATAAACGCCCCAGTGAATAAAAATGCCAAACTTGGCATCTTTAAACCATTGCGGTGTTGGCCGTTGATCCAGCGAAGACCAGTTGGGCTGGTAGGTTTGTGCAAAGCTTACCATTAATAGCAGGCAAACAGCATTCGTTAGCAGTAATTTTCTCATAAACTTCATTTGCAGGTGAATGTAAAATATTCTTGTTGCTTTTCTCAACACATAGCATCATAGCGCCATAGGCAATCATAGCACACGTATGCTCTTCTATCTATTGCGCCGTTGTTGGTGTTTTCACCAACAACCCGCCTATAGCCATCACATCAATCGCTTCCGGTTTTATTCAAGCGAATTCATTCCACTTATTGTTGCGGCCTGCTGCTGATGCAGATCAAAAACAATCATTTCATTTTTACCCTTTTTTAACCAGGCGGCAGGACAATACAATCTTTGTTGCGGGCCAATATTCCAATAGCGGCCAAGGTTATGCCCGTTTATATATACTATGCCTTTTGAATAATTCTGCATATCAAAATACGTATCACCGGTTGCTGCAAGATCAAAATCGCCCCTGAAAAAAATACCGTCGTGAAACCCCTCCGGATAGGTTGGTTTTAATGCAGCAATAAATTTTTCTGTCATGGGCAGTGGGAAAATTTCCCAATTCATCAGGGTCATTCCGTTTAGGGTAACCCTGTCCGTTATGCCTTTTCTGTCAATCATATACTGTGCAAAATTGATATGACCCATACCTTCCACCAGTATATCCAGCACAGGATCTTTTGTAGTTGTTTTGGGCAGGTTAACCGTCCACTTACCGCCATCCCTGTAAACGGTATCTATCAATTTGCCATCCAGAAATACCAATGCATAGTCGTGCGGCTCTGTAATGGTCAGCTTGCCGCTTTTATGGCCAATAAGTTTTGTTCTGTACAATATCAGCCACTGGTTTTGATTCAGCATTTCCATGGGTACCGGTTGCGCAAAATGAACTGGCGTGGGCAATGCTTTCCAAATGGTAGTAAAAGCAGACAGTGAAATGGGCGGTATGCTAATGGTAGTTACCGGCGCCGGTAAATCGGGGATTTTATAATCAACATATTCCTGTATAAGGTTACGCAGCATGAAATATTTTGGCGTTGGCCGTCCTTGTTCATTGATGGGTGCATCATAATCGTAACTGGTTAAATCGGGTTGGTATTGCACCGGCGAAAAAGCATTGGCGCCTGCAGTAAACCCAAAATTGGTGCCTCCATGAATTACATACAGGTTAAAAGATTTTTTATGCTGCAGGAGGAATGTAATTTCTTTTTTCAGATTATTGGTGTCGGGGCGGGCCCATTTTTCTCCCCAATGCGTCAGCCAGCCCGGGTAGGTTTCGCTGCTAAAAGAAGGCACATGGGGGTTCCTTTTTTTTGCCTGGTCAAAATCAGCTTCGCTGCTGCCGCTGTCAAGTCCAATAGCAGCACCATCTATATTGCCGGCTTCCAGCATAAATGCAGTGGGACCATCTGCGGTATAGAATGGTGTATTGATGCCATTGCTTATCCATAGTTTACGCAATGTCTCGAGATAGGTTTTATCATTGGCGTAGCTGCCATATTCGTTCTCTACCTGTACCATCAATACCGGCCCGCCGTTGGTAACCAGCAATGGCCTTATTTCCTGCGAAAGACGTTTTACATATTTTGTAACCGCCGCCATATAACGTTTATCCATACAGCGGATTTTAATGTCGGGAATTTTCAGCAACCATGTGGGAAGACCACCAAAATCCCATTCCGCGCATACATAGGGACCGGGTCTGAAAATTACCCACATCTTTTCCTGCTGGCAGATACGAATGAATGCCGCAATATCTCTGTTGGCAGTAGTAAAATCAAAAACACCCTCTTTTGACTCATGGTAATTCCAAAAAACATATGCCGCAATGGTATTGCAGCCCATGGCTTTTGCCATTTGTATGCGTTGCCTCCAGTATTCTCTGGGAATTCTTGCAGGATGCATTTCACCGCTGATCAGTTGACACGGTTTACCATCCAGCAAAAAGTCTGATTGTCCCAATACAAAATGGTGCCTGGGCTGAGCAGTCACCACCATCAGCAATAAAATAAAAAAATGCAGCAGCAGTGTTTTTCTCATTATTCAATGCTTTGTAAACAGTCCTTAAAAATAACTCATATGCCATCTTAAACCTCAATTGGCTTAAATATAACGCAAACGTTTGCATTTCGATTGGCCGCAGATTCGCAGATTGGCTGAAAGCGATTTATTGCCTCGCGGTTATTCATGCAGAAACTAATAGGCTGCGATGCTAACCATAACTGTTTGAAACCCTGTGTTTACTTCGATTTAGCACCGCGCGTTCCGATGGAACATGTTTCGGACACTTATGAATTCCAACCGCAGCGCGGCAAATCAATCAGCATCAATCCGTTCTTTTATTACCTTTACCGCCCGCCAAACTACGCTGGCATTATTTTAAAAATAAAATTGCATATGGAATACAGAATCGAAAAAGACACCATGGGTGAAGTAAAGGTACCTGTGGACGCTATGTATGGTGCCCAAACGCAACGCAGCATTGATAATTTTAAGATTGCGCAGGACATCAACAAAATGCCCAAAGAGATCATAAAAGCATTTGCTTATCTGAAAAAAGCGGCTGCTATTACCAACCTGGAAGCCGGTGTATTGAGCAGGGAAAAAAGTGATCTCATTGGAAAGGTTTGTGATGAAATACTGGAAGGAAAACTGGATGCCTGGTTTCCGCTGGTGGTTTGGCAAACGGGTAGCGGTACCCAAAGCAATATGAATGTAAACGAAGTAGTAGCATACCGCGGACATGTAATCAATGGCGGACAATTGTCTGACAAAGAAAAATTTCTGCACCCCAATGATGATGTAAACAAATCGCAATCGAGCAATGATACATTCCCTACGGCTATGCATATTGCTGCATATAAGATATTAGTAGATGTAACCATACCCGGCATTGAAAAATTAAGGGATACGCTGGCGGCAAAAAGTAAGGCGTATATGAATGTGGTAAAGATTGGAAGAACGCATTTCATGGACGCCACACCCCTGACGGTAGGACAGGAATTCAGCGGTTATGTATCGCAGTTAAACCACGGGTTAAAAGCTATTAAAAACACACTGGCGCATTTGAGTGAACTGGCTTTGGGTGGCACCGCGGTGGGAACCGGCATTAACACGCCGGAAGGCTATGCAATAAATGTGGCCAAACACATTGCAGCACTCACCGGTTTGCCTTTTGTAACAGCAGAAAATAAATTTGAGGCCCTTGCCGCACATGATGCTATTGTGGAAGCGCACGGGGCTTTAAAAACCGTGGCTGTAAGTTTAATGAAAATTGCGAACGATGTGCGGATGCTCTCATCTGGCCCACGTAGCGGCATTGGCGAACTATTTATACCAGACAACGAACCCGGATCATCCATTATGCCGGGCAAGGTTAACCCAACGCAGTGTGAAGCGCTGACAATGATTGCCGCCCAGGTCATGGGCAACGACGTAACCATTGGTATTGGCGGCAGCAACGGTCATTTTGAACTAAATGTTTTTAAACCGGTAATGATTTATAATTTCCTGCACAGCGCCCGGCTTATCGGCGACGGCTGTGTAAGCTTTAATGATAAATGTGCAACAGGTCTTGCTCCTATTGAGGCAAATATAAAAAAGCATGTAGACAACTCACTGATGCTGGTTACTTCGCTTAATACAAAGATTGGCTATTACAAGGCAGCTGAGATAGCACAAAAAGCACATAAAGAAGGAACTACACTAAAAGAAATGGCCGTGAAACTGGGCTATGTAACACCGGAAGAGTTTGATGCCTGGGTAGATCCCGCTAAAATGGTGGGGAAGATCTAAGTGGAAAGGAGTAAGGTAAAAGGTGAAAGGTATAAGGAAAGGCGCAGTGTATAAGGTCTTGGGTAAAATATGATTTGTTCAAATCGAATTCCAATGGTGCCTATGCCCTACGCCATGTACCCCTTGCCTTATACCTTTTATTTTAACCTTATAGTTGTTTTTCCAGTATTGGCATAATTGCTTGCTGTAGCGGCACCACTACCAGCCGCCAAATTTACCACTGGTGAGTAGCTGTAGTGGTCTGTCTCACCGGCTATTTTCAGCCTGTAGTAAACAGCCTGCGCAGACAATTTACTGATGGCGCTGTCTGCGTACTTATAAAATAGCTGGCCATCTTCATTCATCGCAGGCATAATAGCGAGTGGATAAAAATCGCGGTTATTGGTACTGCGTTCAATAGTAAAAGATTTCAGCGCATGCTCATCTTCGGTTACCCAATGCAGCTTACCCACATCATTGCTTATATCTGCTTTAAAAAACAATAATTGCACCTGCACCGTTTTCGCGCCATTTGCGGGTTGATTGTTATTCACTTCTGCAGCTTTGGAGTCAGCAGGCGGGCAATTGCTGGTTTGTTTCTGCGCCATCAAATAATTGCCGGAAATAAAAGAAGCCAAAACAAAAAGCAGGTAATATTTTTTCATAGTTACTGGGTATTATGAATGACCTTCCTTTGGCAAAATAGTAATCTAAAACGGATTGCACTATAGCAAAACAACGTGCCGCCGGCAGGTAAGAATTGGGCTTTTTCTATTCGTTATTTTACTATCCCAAATTTCCTCATACACTATCATTTTTGCAGATCTACAGCCCGGATCAAAAATTAATTCGCCCGATTTTAGGACATCGTATAGTTACCCGTAAAGTTTACCCTTATTTGGGAAAAAAGCCGTCCATTTTTCATCTTTTTACAGGCAAAACCCGGCCAAAAACTGGTACATATCCGATTGCTTTTATAATATGCTGAGCGTAAATTTGAGGTGATATATTAGTAACACAGTTATTGTGTATCCACCGAAAATCCTGTACCATGAAGAGACATTTACCTTATCCCTTTTCATACCTGTTGTTTGTTGTGATTCTTTTTATATGCCTTGAATTTCCATCAGTTGCACAAACAGTAGACTATGGCAAAAGTTATATTAACCTTACTAAAGGCACTGCGGGGGGCACCATAGAACCCGGGGATATACTGCAAATAAAAGCCACTTTTGTAGTAAAATCCGGCACATTTGACAGTTGCGGCTTTTTTGATCATATACCGGCGGGAACTTCATATATACCAGGCAGTCTGTCAATACTTACCAACGAAGGAAAAATCTACAAATCTTTTACGGATGCCGCTGGAGATGATTGCGGCTGGATAGCAGGCACTGCTGTAAACATCAACCTTGGTTTTAATGCTGCAGCCGGTAAACAAGCCAGCGCTTTCAGAAGAGGACAAATAAAAAATAGTGACAAGCCTTCTTTTTTTGGAAGCACCTGTATAATGGTAGCTTCCTATAAAATACAAATAACAGCCGGTGTGGGCAGCCAGCTAAATCTTGGGGGTGGCTCTGTAACCTATAAAAGTAGTCTTTTTGGGGTCATGATGACCAGTCTTTTTCCCACTGATAACGTGGCGGTATTTACCAATTATGGCCTCTGCGCCAATTCCGTTGGCGCCAATGCCATTGGCACAGAATTTAACGGCACTTTTGGGTCTGGAAAAAACAAAGACCGCGGCACTTCCGCCAATGTACCTCCCAGTTATACCTATGCGCAGTTTTCATCTAACAGTCCGAACGACTATTATTACGGTGTTTCAAATAATACCAGCACTGCAGGTGCAGGCTACAGCATTGTTAACAGCTGGCCAAAGCCCGATCCTTCCGCCACTTCTCACAGGGTATTTGGTGTGTGGGATATTATTGGCGACCACACTGGTGCTGTAAGCCCCGCATTGGGTAATCCCCCGGCAGATACTGTAAATAAAAGCAACGGCGGATACATGCTGGTTGTTAACGCCAGCTATCGTATTGACTCCGCCTTTTATCAAAACATTAGTGGTCTTTGTCCCAATACCTACTATGAGTTTTCACTGTGGATCAGGAATATTTGTTCCAAGTGTGGTTGCGACTCTAATGGCAAAGGCGCCAGCAGTGCAGGATATATTCCCACAGCAGCAAATGATTCATCGGGCGTAAAACCAAATCTTACACTGGCTATTAATGGCATTGATTACTATACAACAGGTGATATCGCTTATGACGGCCAATGGGTAAAGAAAGGATTCATGTATTTAACCGGGCCCTCGCAAAATTCGCTTACTGCCATGGTGCGCAATAACGCACCGGGCGGCGGTGGTAACGACTGGGCAATAGATGATATATCGCTGGCTACCTGTGCACCCAATCTTAATTTGCAGCCATCTCCGAACCTGGTAGTGTGTGTGGGCAACCAGGTGGACATGTCCAGTGTTATCAGTTCTTATTTTTCAAACTATATCTATTGGGAATGGGAAAAGAGCACAGATAACGGAACCACATGGACCAGTACCGGAGTCAGTGGTACTGGCAGTCCTGTATTGGTGGGTGGCCAGTACCAGTATACAGCTACTTATCCGTCGTTTCTTGCCGACATCTCTTTAAATCATACCATGTTCCGTATCAAAGTAGCTGCTTCGCCACTCAGCCTTAATAATTCATCCTGTGTATTTACTGCCAGCACTACGGTACAGGTTTTAACAAGTACCTGTCTTATTTTGCCCGGCAACCAGCTCTTGTCTTTCAGGGGTAAAGTAGCCAATGGCTTTGCCAGCCTTGCATGGACCACTACCAATGAAAAGCCGGGTTTGTATTTTGAGATTGAAAAGAGTACGGATGCAGTACACTTTCAAAAAACAGGTACGGTAAATGCAGTTGCCAAAGATGAAGCACCCCAGAACTACACATTTATTGACGACGAACCAGTTAAAGATATCATGTACTACCGGATTAAACTTGTGACAGCAACTGGTTTTACGTATAGCCAGGTGATTATTTTGTATACCGGTGATATTCATTTTGAAATAAAATCCCTGGTCAATCCTTTTGACAGTTATATATCATTTGATGCTATCGCTCCGGCCGATATGAAAACAACTATAATGTTGTTTGACGGTTTTGGCAGGCTGGTAAAACAAAAAGAGGAGACTTTTTATAAAGGTTTTAATAAAATAACATTTACAGATCTTGACCTGCTTGGCAATGGAACTTATTTCCTGCGTATACAGGCAGACAAACAAGTGATAAATAAACGGGTGATAAAAATAAGAAATTAAGCTTGCTTACTTACGCTCATGCCAATGGTAAAGACCATGAGTTGTTGATCCCGTACCCGTACGTTGTTAAGTAGTCAGTGGCTGTTGCAGCAGCTTCGCAGTTGGCCGTTTCAGCATTGATTATGAATTTCACCATACGGTTGTACAAGACCCCGCCTTTCCAGGCGGGGTCTTTTTGTATGTTGCTGTTTTATGGCGGCAAGATCTGCTCACACGTTTAGCAATTGCAGGCACAAAAAAAATCCCGGCTATCTGGAGACAACCGGGACTGTTTAAAAAGTGTAAGGATTAATTCACCTGTGCCCTGGTTATATTAATTGTGTAATCAGTAGCATTAATTACGTCGTACTGGTAATATTGTATAAGACCCACGCCTTTTGCAAACCATTGTTTGATCAAATAGAGTTGTTGCTTGCCAATGGGGGCAGGAAACACTGCATAATATCCGCTATGTACTTCCAGCACGTTTGGATATGATTTTCCGGCAACAGTGTAGGTGGTAAGTTTCTGTGCCAGCGTATCATTTATGGTGGCAGTAACAGCAACACCCTGGTAAGTGCCACTGTAGGGAGATGTCCAGGCGGTACCCTGTGCAACATTGTCTTTCAGAAAAATATGTTCAACGGCCGTAGCGGGAGAATCAAGCCCAAAAGCATTGTAACTGGCGGGATAATATTCATAATATAACCCACTGGTTGAACCAGATCCTTTCCTGTAATAGCTGGTATCAAAACCCGATACGCCATAATCGTTGATAAATATATTATAAGCATTACCCGTAAATGTTTTTGTATTTCCAGTGCTATAGACAAATAAAGTATCGTCTGCGGCGCCGCCGGCGTGTATATAGCTCCAGTTGGAAGCAGGAGTTGTTGGAAAATAATCACCCGTAGGGGCTGCAGTAAAATCAACCTGCACTTTTGTACAACCGCCCTTGGTTACTGATACTGTACCTGTAACTGAATCTGTACCGCATTTGGCTACCCATGGATAGTTTCCAACCGGCAGGCTAAGGCTAAAAGAGCCTGCGGGATCGCAAGTGGAAGGCTCCGTCGTTAAAAATTGGGTTATCTGGCCGCTTTTATTGTTTACAGAAACGGTAATTGGACTGGTGCTGGTACCGCCACCGCAGCCTGCCTTGCTCCATAATACAACTTTGCCGCTGTCTGTAGTGGAGGGGGTAGTGGTTGATCTTTTTATTACTGCAGAAAATTTACCATCTACAATTGTTTTGGATGCAGTACCACTCATTGCTTTACCGCTAAAAGTACCCGTCACACCCGTGGTATCCACTTTTGACAATGAAATGGTAAAAGAATCGGTAGCAGATTGATCAGTCTGGTAAATAACTGTTGAACCCTTTATATAAGCAAATAAACTAAAGGGCGTTTTGTAGGTGCCTACTTTTAAATCCGCACCAAATACCTGCAGGGTTATCTGCGTGGTGCCATCATCCGAACGCCCGTTAAGGGTTAAAAATTTATAGCCGCTAATGGTATCTACCGAAACCGTATCTATGGGGCCTTTAAACTGAACGCCATTTTCTTTAAACTCCCATTGTGCAGTAACAGAAGTAGTAATAGTGCCGTTTTCCAGGCTGTATTCTTTCTGACACGAAAAAATAGCAGTAGTAATGATAAATAAAGCCAGTAAGCGCTGTAAGTACTTCATTTTTATATATTTATCTTTATAAGGTTAGGATGCCTGAAGGGCAAATGGTGAAGGGGAACGACTATTTTCCGGCCATTATCTTTCTGATACGGGCTAAAGGCTGGAAAGGTTGGCAATTAACAAGGATAAAATTACAAAATCTTTAATACACGTTAAGCATATGGCGGTTGTAACCAATTTAGACACATTACGATACTATAGCACTTGTACATTATCGTTGACGGGTGTATTGGTTTCTACCGAAGCATTTTGGTTTTCATCCTCCTTTTTAAAAAACCGTCTTTGGAAAACAAGGATGGCGATAACTCCCGTAGATATAGATGCATCTGCAATATTAAAAACGGGGCTAAAAAAAGTAAACCTTTCGCCGCCGAAACGAGGTATCCATTCCGGTATCAATTTATCTTTTATAATGGGGAAATACAACATATCAACCACCTTGCCGTGCAGAAACCCTGCATACCCCTTTGGCGGAAATAGCTGAGCCACATGAAAACGGGTGCTTTCGTCGAAAATAAGCCCATAAAACATGCTGTCTATCAGGTTGCCCAGAGCTCCGGCAAAGATTAAAGCGGCGCAAATAATAAAACCCCGGTGGTATTTTTTTTGAATAAAACTGCGAAGAATAAAAACGCCCGCAATTACAGCAATCAGCCTGAACAGGGTCAACGCCATTTTACCCCAACTGCCCCCCAGTTCCCAACCCCAGGCCATCCCTGAATTTTCTACAAAATAAACCTGGAACCAACTCCCTCCCACCGGACGAATACCCCTGTCGTACGGAGTAAGCATAGCATGAAACTGATCCCAATCTTCGCTAAGGGGCATATGCGTTTTAACCCAAAATTTAAGCGCCTGATCTATGATAAGTATTAGCAGGATAAGCACTACGATATTTCTTCCCTTCACCGGTTATTTTTTAATTGGCAAATATAATGGTTTCGCTGGCAGTTGGAGGGTCGGAAAAGGCGCCGT
>Ga0157376_10001788_pt1 | contig 14321 bp, 9 predicted proteins | sample M45metaG_FD_121801 | JGI IMG/M metagenome (GOLD analysis project Ga0157376, IMG submission 121801) | Miscanthus rhizosphere microbial communities from Kellogg Biological Station, Michigan, USA - M4-5 metaG | ecosystem: Host-associated > Plants > Roots > Rhizosphere > Soil | place: USA: Michigan... | reverse complement strand
CATGTGAGCGTGGATGCGCACAGCAAGCCAAACCCCGGGGCGGCTCTGGCGAGTTCATCCTGCGTACGCCGGTGTGATGTGCCAGTCCAGATCTAGCGCCAGCGTTGCGGAAAGAGTGCTCCCGCTCGCCTAACACCCTTCTTTTCCTCAACCCTCTTTGATTCTTCGCACACTTTTTTCATTCTTGAACCAATAAGTCCTTCATTTGCACATTCCTATGCACACCTGCCGAGATGGAGCCCCCTGCCTTTAGAATCCATCACCAGGTCCTAAATCCCCAAGCGTTCCCATTTTGGAGCGCCGCGAGGCTCGGAGCATCCCGCGGCCACATCCTTTTTCCATCGGTTTGACCACCCCTTTGCCGCCGCCTAGAATGAACAGAGTTTCAGGGAGATGGTCAGGCTGGCTAATCACAACCATGTTTGAAAACCTCACAGAAAAGCTTCAACGCACATTCAAGAATCTCCGCGGCCAGGGCAAGCTCAGTGAAGAGCACCTCGACGTCGCACTCGCCGAAATTCGCGAAGCCCTGCTTGAAGGCGACGTCGCCCTCCCGGTAGTCGACGAACTCCTCACCAGCATTCGCAGCAAAGCACTCGGCAGCGAAGTCATGCTGCAACTTTCGCCGGATCAGCAAGTCATCAAGCTGGTTCGCGATGAACTGACTATGCTGCTCGGCAAACACTCTAAGCCGCTTTTCGCATCTCGCCCGCCGTCGGTCTGGATGATTGTCGGCTTGCAAGGTTCCGGTAAGACCACCACCACCGGAAAACTCGCAAAGTGGCTGGCGCAACATGGCCACCGCCCGATCGTCGTTTCGACTGACGTTTATCGTCCGGCCGCGCGCGAACAGTTGGCGCAGGTCGCCAAATCGATCGGCGCAAACTTGTGGCCCGGCGCTGGAACCGACAAACCATTGGAAATTGTTCGCGGCGCCATCAAGGAAGCCAAACTTTCCGCGAGCGACGTGATCATCGTCGACACTGCCGGCCGTTTGCACATTGACGATGAATTGATGAACGAACTCGGCCACCTGAAAACGGAATTGCAGCCGAGCGAACTGCTCTTCGTTGCCGACGCCATGATTGGCCAGGACGCAGTCCGCTCCGCTGGAGAATTTCATAAACGCCTGGGACTCACCGGAGTCATTCTCACCAAACTTGATGGCGATGCCCGCGGCGGCGCGGCGCTTTCCATCAGCAAAGTTTCCGGAGCACCGGTAAAATTCGTCGGCCTCGGCGAAAAATACGACGCGCTCGAAGGCTTCTATCCCGAGCGCATCGTCTCCCGCATTCTCGGTATGGGCGACATCATGTCGCTCATCGAGCGCGCCGAACAGGCCGTCGACAAAAAAGCCGCTCTCGAACTCGAGCGTAAACTTCGCAAATCGGAATTTACGTTGGAAGATTTTCGCGATCAGCTGCGCCAGATCCGCAAAATGGGTCCGCTCGATCAGTTGGTGGACATGCTGCCCAAAGTCGGCCCGCTGCAGAATATTCCCAAAGACGCCAGCGTGGACGAAGGCAAATTGAAACAAGTCGAAGCCATTATCAACTCCATGACCAATCAGGAGCGCCTCGATTACAACGTCATCGACGGCAAACGACGCAAGCGCATCGCCAAAGGCAGCGGCACTTCAGTTCAAGACGTGAATCAAGTCCTCAAACAATACATGCAGATGCGCACCATGATGAAGCAATACGGCACCATGGCCGCCCGCGCCAAAATGAAAGGGCTAGGCAAACTCGCCGGTTTATCCTGATTCTCAGCAGCGTAGGCTCAGCCTGCGTGCAGTTGTGTCGGGGTGGTTTTTAGTGGCACGGACTTCGGGCTGCGCTATTTTTTGAAGTTAAGGAGCAGTCTACTTGGCCGGCAAAACAAACTGCGCGGCTTTCAGAGCGAGCGCGCCTTGGTCCAGGTCGGTGCGATTGCAAAGGAGAATTACCGTAACGTTGTCGCGGGTGTAGCGAAAAATGGCAGTCTTGAATCCTCTGGTATCGCCGTAGTGCCACATCAGCGGATGCGCATCCTGCAAATTCAGGAACCAGCCCAAGCCGTAAGCGTTGGCGTGGCCGCGCAGCGATTCCGGAACGTCCTCCGCGAGTGAGGATTCGGCGCCGGGCGGCAAATTCGCCGGAGTGATCGCCTGCAGAAATTCCTTTTCGCTCAGTAAAGTGTGATTACGCAAAGCGTCGTCCCACTTCGATAGATCTTCCAGGTTGGAATAAATTCCGCCGTCGCCTTGCGTCGCGGAAGTGGAGCTCTGATCGGTCTCCACAAAATTATCCTCTTTTTTGGAGTGGCCGTAAGCGCGACTGGTAACTTCATTTGTTCCTTTTTCAAAAACGAGAGTGTGGTCCATTTCTAGTGGAGCGAAAACTCTATCGTGCAGGAAATCGCCCAGAGATTTACCGGAAACTTTCGCGACGATCATGCCCAGGATAACGTAGCCGGAATTGCTGTACTTCCATTTGGTTCCGGGCACGAATTTGCCCTGCGACTCCTTTTCCAGCAGTTGCAAAACTTCGGCGTCCTGAATCTGTTTTTGTGGCGACCAGATTGGGCCCCTCATTTTTTCCGCTGCATCCATCAAATCTTCGTAATCCGAAAGTCCGCCGGTGTGATTCAACAGATTGCGCACAGTGATATGTTGTCCGTAAACCGGAAACTCCGGAAAAATGTCGGTGAGCGATTCTTCGTAGCGCAATGGCCCGTCATGCACCAAAAGCATGATGGCCATGGCGGTAAATTGTTTGGTGAACGACGCCAGCCGGAAATTGGTGCGCGCATCGATCGGAGTTTTGGAACGCAGATCGCGTACGCCGTAGCCTTTTTCAAATACTACGTGGCCATTGTTCTTCACCAGCAATGCGAAACCCGGTGAGTCCGCGGAAGCCATTCCAGAAAATGCATCATCCATTTGTTTTGCGACGTCCTTGGCTGGCGATTGCGCCAGAGCGGAATGCCATCCGCACAGCGCGCAAAGAAAAGTGAAAACGCACAAGCCAAGACTGCGAGCGGCGGCCAGGTTCATGCGATAGATAGTTACATTTTCTGCGACGGTCATGCGCTGGTTTTTTGTTTGCTTAAGCCGTGCGGCGCGAGCGGCAAACTGCGAAGACGGATACTCGTAGCGTCAAAGATGGCATTAGCGACGGCTGGAGCCAGCCCGACGATGGGAGTTTCACCGGCGCCCGCCGGTGGAAGATCTTTACGATCGAGGAGAATGGCTTCGATTTTCGGGATGTCGCGAAAGCGCGGAACGCGGTACTGCGCGAAATGCGGATTGGTGACGCGGCCATTTTCAAAATTGATGGATTCGAACAGCGCACCGCCGATACCCATGATGTTGGCGCCAATGACCTGATGGCGAAGGCCGTCTGGATTGACGATTGCGCCGCATTCGAAGGCGGTGACGACGCGAACCACGCGAACTTCGCCGCTGGCTTGGTCCACCGAGATTTCCGCGAAAGTAGCGACGTAGCCGCCTTTTTCAACTCCGCCGCCCAAACCGAAGCCTTGGCCGGATTTTGTTTTCTCCTGGGGCCAGCCGAAAGACTTTGCGGCGCTCTCGAAAACAGCGCGCAAGCGCGGGTCGGAAAGATTGTTCAAACGAAATTCCAGTGGATCGATTTCTGCGGCGTGGGCCAGTTCGTCCATTGCGGATTCGCGTGCGAAATGGTTAGCGGTGGCCGCGAGTCCGCGATAGGAACCTTGGCGCAACGGCGACTTCGCGGAATGGAATTGGATTATTTGATTGTCGACGTCGTAGGGAGTCTGAATTCCGGAGCCGCCGGAATTGTAATTATGGAATTCCCAGGCGTTGAGTTTTCCGTCGGCAGTAATTCCACCTTTGATTTCGATGATGCCTGCGGGACGAAAATAGGACCAGCTGAATTCTTCTTCGCGGGTCCAAGCAATTTTTACCGGCCGATTTGCGGCGCGCGCAAGGCGAGCGGCTTCTAGTCCGGCGTCGGCGGTGTGTTTTCCACCGTAGGCGGAACCAGTATCGGGAACAATCACTCGGACGCGGTCTTTGGGAAGGTGTAGCGCCGCGGAAAGTTCTTCCTGAACGCCAAAGGGACGTTGCGAACCGGTCCAAACGGTGAGTTTGTCGTCTTTCCATTCGGCGACAGCGGCGCGTGGTTCTAGTGGTGCGTGAGCGATGTAAGCTACGGTGTAGGTTTGTTCCAGGCGTCGTGCGGATTTCGCCAGACCCTCGGCGACTAAGCCTTTTACTTTTGGCTTTTGATTTTCTTCGGTGTCGAGATTCTTTTTCAGATAAGGGAAAAGTTCGCGATCCGATGGTTGAGGATTGATTTTCCATTCCGCGTGAATCGCGGCGAGCGCTTTTTCCGCCCCGCGTTCGGTGGGAGCTGCGGCCGCGAGAAAATCCCCGTCGCGAACAACGACGACGCCGGGCAATGCTTGGGCAGCGGCAAGATCCGCGGTAACCAAAGTTGCACCGAACGATGGTGGACGCAGAACCTTTCCGTACAGCAAATTTGCGGGGCGAAGATCGGGCGTGTATTGGTGTTGGCCGGTGACCAATGCACGCGCGCCAATTTTTGGCGCGGATTTTCCGGCGACGGTCCATTCGGTTGGAGGGGTGATGGGATCGGCATCGGGCAGATCGTGGGAAAGCGTTTGGCCTTGCGCGAGTTGGGCGTAACTGAGCGAGGCTCCGGTGGCGGGGTTGGTGATTTTTGCGTCGGCGGCAATTAATTTCTCGGCGGTGGTTTTCCATTCCTTGGCGGCTTGCGCGAGGAGCAGATCGCGCGCGGCGGAAGCGGCTCGGCGAAGTTGCGGCGACATGTAAGGTGTGGAGCGGCTGCCGAAGGTACCCAGGTCGAACGGGGTGAGGGCAGTGTCTCCCATGACCATGTGAATACTGGCGAGCGGAACGCGCAGTTCGTCGGCAACGGATTGCGCGAGCGTGGTGCGAGTGTTCTGGCCGACCTCGACTTTGCCGGTGAAGACGGTGACCATGCCGTGTTCATTGATGTGCAGCCAGGAGGGGATGTCTTTGGGTTGGTCGTCCTGGCGATTGGCGCGAGCGCCGGATTCCTGGGCGGCGGTGACGTTTGCAGCGGCGCCGAAAACAGCGATGCCGGCGCCGAGAATCTTGAAAAAGTCGCGGCGATCTAGATCGAAGCGATGAAATGCCGGGGAACGGAGTTCGTAGCGTTCGACTTCGGGGATGAATTCATCGGGAGTGGTGTTGCCAGGGATTTCGTTCTTCCATGGGCTTGGGGCTGGCGATGGCGGTGTGATTGACGATGACACGGGCACGGGGAATGCCCCGCCTACAGCGTTCAGGTTTGTCTCATTTGCGGACCCCGCCCTTGCGGGCCGGGCTAAGATTTGTCGCCCGTCTGGCGTGGCCGACGATTGAGGCGCTACTAGCGTTGGGTTGTCTGAAGCGAGTGTCGCTTCCGGCGCCGGTTTGGCCGGAGCAGAGGAATCATTGCGTGCTTCATTTTTCTTCGCAGGGAAGAGCAATTCGAAGGAGCCGTTGGCTCTCATGATTTGCCTCGGTGCATGGCTTTGGCGGCTTGCTGGACGGCAGCGATGATTTTGGGATGAGTACCGCAGCGGCAGATATTCCCTTGCAGGGCTTGCACGATTTCGGATTCGCTGGGATGGGGATTTTTTTGCAGGAGCGCAACGCTGCTGACGATCATTCCGGAGGTGCAGTAGGCGCATTGAAATGCACCTTGATCAAGGAAAGCCTGCTGCACGGGATGAAGCCGGCCATTTTGTTCGAAGCCCTCAATGGTGAGAATGGATTTTCCTGTGGCATCACTGACGGAAAGCTGGCAGGAGCGGCGGGGTGACCCGTTCAACAGAATGGTGCAGGCGCCGCACTGACCCTCGCCGCAACCGTATTTGGTTCCGGTTAAGCCCAGTTCTTCGCGCAGGGCAAACAACAGGGTTGTGCCGGGTTCTGAATCGAAGGTGCGGTTTTTTCCGTTGATTTGTGATTGGATGGGCACCGCTATTTGTCCTCGGCTTACCGCACGCCCGGGTTGCGCGGTGTTCGGCTACAGTGTGCTCTCCGGCGAAAAAGAAGACAAGAGCTTGGCAGCGTGCTTTTCGCAAAAATTCCTTCCTTGAAGTTGCTACCCTCCATTACGCGGAGGTCTGCCTTTTCAAGAGCGGCCGCAAGTCGAAATTCCGCATCAAGCGATGCAGATAGTTGGCATGAACGCCCAGCAACTTGGCTGCTTCGGTGATGTTGCCCGCGGATTGATCGAGCGCGCCAATGATCAATTGCTTCTTGAGGTTTCTAACGGCGTGGTGATATTTGGCCGGCGCGGAGTCCACGGCTTTTGCGCCGTCTGAAAGTGTTTCGGGCAGATCTTCGACCAGGATCTTGTCTGAAGAGCCAATGACCACGGCGCGCTCCAGTGCATTTTCCAGTTCGCGAACGTTACCCGGCCAGTCGTATCCGGTGAGGCAAGCGAGAGCCTCCTCGGAAATTCCATGGACACTGCGATTGCAGTTCTTGGCGTGGCGGGCGGTAAAGTGTTCGGCCAAGGCGGGTATGTCTTCTGGATGCTCGCGCAGGCTGGGCAACGAAATGGAAATCACATTGAGGCGGTGAAAGAGGTCGGCGCGAAACCCGCCCTCGCTCGCGCATTTTTGCAGGTCTCGATTGGTAGCCGCCAAAAATCGCACGTTGATTTTGATGGGCCGCGTGCCACCAACGCGGACAAGTTCGCGTTCCTGAAGGACCCGCAGAAGCTTGGCCTGGAGGAGGACGGAAAGTTCGCCAATTTCGTCCAGGAAAATGGTGCCACCTTCGGCGACTTCGAGGAATCCTTTTTTCTGGCTAACGGCGCTGGTGAAAGCGCCCTTTTCGTGGCCGAACAGTTCACTTTCCAATAAAGTCTCGGTCAACGCGGCGCAATTCAGCGCGACAAATGGCTGATTTTTTCTGAGGCTGTTTTTGTGAATGGCGGCGGCGACCAGCTCCTTGCCGGTACCGCTTTCGCCGTGAATCAGCACGGTGGAATCGGTGGGAGCCACACGTTCAATGAATTGATAGACCTCTCGCATGCGTGTGCCGCGGCCAACCATATCGTGAGTGAGGCTCGATTCCGCGCGCAGGCGCTGATTTTCGCTACCGAGGCGCTCAAACTGGCGGGCATTTTCAATTCCCATGACGGCTAGGCCGACGATCGCCGAGAGCAACTGGAAATCATCTTCGGTGAAGGAGGTTGCAGTGCTGCCGGATTCGAGATAGATGAGCCCGAAGGTTTTTTTCTCGGAGGTCATGGGCACGCAAAGGAAGGTATGCGGTGCAGATTCGCCGGCTGCGCCAGAAGTGCCGCCGGTTAGGGAGACTCCTTCTTCAATGACTCGAGTGACGATGCCGCGGCTGACTTGAACGGGATTTTCCGGACCAGCCACGCGATCCCAGCCGACTTGAGCATGAATCTCATTGGAGCCGGGCTCCAGCAGAAGAATGGCGCCGCGCTGCGCGGGAATGACATCGAAAATCAGCCCGAGCAAAATCCAAGGCAGCGATTCTTCATCACGCAGCGAGCCAATGGCTCGGCAGATTTGCACTAGCGCGCTGAGATTGCGGGCGGTGCGCGCGGATGGCGGCAGTGCGGCGAGCGATTGCGGATCGAGGCTAAGAAATTCGGGAGCTCGAAATTCCAAAGTTTTGACTGGGAGCATGCCGAGTTCGTGCATCTCGACGGTTCGGCCGGCGGAATTGCGCGGTTCGGCCGCTTGCAAGCGAAACAGGGAAAGGCCCACGGCGATTTCGTCGCCAGAGTTAAGCACACGCTGCTTGACGGGAATGCCGTTTACGAAAATGCCGCTGTAACTGTCGAGATCGCAGAGAACCAAATGGCCATCGCGCAATGTGATGGTGCAGTGATGGGGAGAAACGGCAGGGTCCTCCAGGCGAATGGTGTTGTCGGCATCGCGACCGATAGCGACGGCGACATCCAGTGGGAATTCGGATTTTCGCAACGGACCGCTGACTACCAGGAGTCTTGCCGCCACATCTGGCCTCGGGGCTTGCAGCTTGGTTGGAAGCCCAGTGAAAGGCAGCTATTTTATCGCCAAGCACGGAGTGCCGCCAGTGAAAGGTGGAATCCTATCCCTAAGGATAGGAGTGGCTATCTGAATGGATTGGAGTTGAGGAGGCGGCTCAAGGGAGTCGTGGGTGCGAGTGATGCAAGTTGAGATAAGCTTTCTGGTTTCTTATAGTTGAGGCAACGGGATCGCCGGCCGGGTTGTTTCGGCAAGCTTGCGACAATCGCCCAGCCGCCACCGAGAATTGATTTTGTGGCCTATCCAGAAGGATAGTTGGCAGAGCAAGATTAAAAGAACACATTTTTTGCCGTATTCCCCAAACCCTTTGAATTCAAAGAGTTGAGAGAATTCCGCGCGGTATAGAGCGCCGCTAGCAGATTGGCATTGCTCCTGCACTACTCATCCGCGTTGCAGGGCCAAGTAAATAGGGGTGACGAAATGAAGATTCAAAATATTCTGAGGATGCAAGTGGCAATGATGGGATTTGCGGGAATGATGTTTCTGGCGAGCGCCGCGCCGGCACAAGAGATTACGAATACCGAATGGCCTGATGCACCGGGAGCAACCGAGAGCGTGCAGGCAGCAGCTAGGCCAGTGGCGAGCGAAGCGAACACGGCCGTAGGGAACTCCACCGCGGCGAACGCGTCGGTGAGCCAGGATGCCGCGATTTCTCCGCTGCCCGGAATGGAAGCCTGGATGGTGGGGTCGCTGGTGGCGTTCGCAGCGATGGTTGGGTGGTCCAAGCGGTCGGCGGTGCGGCGGGTCGATCAGGACCTGAAGTCGCGCATACGCCGAGGGGTCGCGATTTCCTAAGGGTGGGACCGTAGAATTTGTCGAGGACTCCGGCTAGTGGGTCTGCTCCATGGACCCGCTAGCCGGCTTTTTCATGTTTGGATTTAGATTTATTCGCTGCTCATGCAGATTCTTCCTGACGGCACTTGTTGCCAAAGCTTCCCGGAGCGAAGAACATTTTGCAACGCTCTACGCCGCTCGGGGTACGCCGAGATTAATTGTGATGAGTTAGCGGAAGAGTAGGGGCGCGAATTCGATCAGGTTGCGGCGCCAGACCATCCAGGTGTGCATGCCGGGGGTTTCGATGTCGGCGTGCTTGACGCCTTTGCCGGCGAGCCAGGCACGGAAGTTGCGATTGATTTCGATGAGGCGGTCTTCGGTGCCGCAGGCGATCCAGAGCAAATGGAGCTGCTGGCTGGACTTCGCGTCGAGTGCGGGGAACTGCTTGTCAAATTCGGGAGCGAATCCGCCGGAGCTGAATGCTCCCACATAAGAAAATTTGTCGAGCGTGTTGAGGCCAGTAAGCAAAGATTCTGCGCCGCCCATGGAGAGGCCGGCGATGGCCCGCGAGTCGCGATCTTTTTTGACGAGATATGCGGCTTCGACCTGCGGAATGACTTCGGTGAGCAGGGCTTCGCGGAATTTATCGAAGTTACGATCGGTGAGCCCGCGATCGCGAAATGCGCCGGAATTGGGATCGAGAATTTTCGGTTCGCCGTAGCCGAGCGGCATGACGATGAGCATGGGCTTGGCTTGGCCCTGAGCGATTAGGTTGTCGAGGATGACGTTGGCGCGACCGACAGCGGTCCAGGCACTGGCGTCGTCGCTGTAGCCGTGAAGCAGGTAAAAGACCGGATAGGTTTGCTTGCCGCGCGGATCGTAGCCGGGCGGAGTGTACACAAAAAAGCCGCGATCATCGCCGACGACTTTGGACTTGTAGAAATGGTGATGGATTTCGCCGTGCGGGACGTCGGCAATTTCCCAGGCGAGCGACGCCCAGCCGGGAACGTGGACTTCGCTTGCACGATAAAGAAAATTTGGTTTGACCACGTGATTGGAAGGATCGAACTGGCCAACACCGTCGGCGATGAAGGAGTATCCGTAGTAATCGGCAGCGAGCGGATCGCTAGTGACTGTCCAGAAACCACGTTCATCTTGTTCCATTCTGAGAGGCCTTTCCATGCCTTCGATGGCCACCGACACTTCCTTTGCATTGGGCGCGCGGAATCGGAAGGTGACGCGATGGTCGCCTTGTACTTCCGGCGAGACGAGCGGCGGTGGAGGAGCAGGCGGAGGAGTTTGCGGCTTGTCGGTTTGCGCCTGAGAGATAGCGGCGGTCAGTAGGAGCGCGAGCAGAAGCAGAATGGGTTTCATGGGTCACCGTAACAGCGCTGAGTTCCTTTTGGAAGCCAAGACCATCGGCTGCGGCGACAAATGTTACTTGATTCCGCGCCGAGATGCGCGCACACACCCGCATAGGCGCACTGGCGCTGCACGCCTTCATCAGTCTGTAACAACAGTTCCTGCACACTGTAGGCACTCTATTTGGTCTCCACTCGAGAGCACAATGATGCGCCGAACGAATCTGGATGAACCGCGTTTTTACCTGAACCGCCATGTGCAGTGGCTGGACTTTAACCGAAGGGTGCTGGAAGAGGCGAACGATCCGGGAAATCCGCTGCTGGAGCGGGTGAAGTTCCTGGCGATCACGGCGAACAATCTGGACGAATTTGTCGAAGTGCGGGTAGCGAGTTTTTTGCAACGGATCGAGCACGGATCGACGGAGCGCAGTCCGGACGGGCGTTCGACGCAAGAGGAGCTGGAGGTGGTGACGCGGGCGATGCACGATTTCGTGCGCGACCAGTACAAATGTTTGAATCAGGAGCTGCTACCGCAACTGGCAAAGGAATCGATTCGTGTAATGCGATTTGCGGAGCTGGACGCCAAGGCGAAACAGTTCGCAAAGGAATTTTACAATCGTCGGGTGGCGCCGATGCTGACGCCGGTGACCGTGGATCCTGCACATCCGTTTCCGCATGTACTGAACAAGGCGCTATGCATCTCATTTTTGCTGCGGCGGAAGCGCGGAGGAAACGGTAAGCCGTATTTGGGAGTGGTGACGGTTCCGCGAGCATTGCCGCGGTTGTTGCGGGTGCCGGCGGCGGGCGATGCGATTCATTATGTGCCGCTGCAGGAGATCAATTCCGAGTATGCGCCGAAACTTTATCGCGGTTACGAAATCTTGGCGTCGGCGCCGTTTCGAATAACGCGCAACAGCAATTTGTACTTGGAGGAAGAAGAAGCGCGGAATTTGCTCGAAGCGATCGACTCACAAGTGGCGCAACGCAGAAAAGGCTGGGCGGTGCGTTTAGAAATTGAAGCCGGGGCGCAACCGGAAATCGTGGAACGGCTGGTGACGACATTTGAGCTGGATGAATCGCTGGTATTTCGCGTACCGGGCATGGTGAATTTGCAGCGGCTGTTTCATGTGTACGAAGAGACGCCGCGACCTGCGTTGAAATTTGCGGCGTTCACCGCTAAGCAGGTGCGGATCGGCCACGACGCGGATTCGATGTTCGCGGCCATTCGGCAACAGGATGTGCTGCTGCATCATCCCTACGAGTCCTATGATGCGGTTGTGAATTTTCTACAGACGGCGGCGCACGATCCGCTTGTGTTATCGATGAAGCAGACCCTGTACCGCACCAACTCCGATTCACCAATCGCTCAGGCGCTGCTGGAAGCGGCGTCGAAAAAGGAAGTGACGGTGGTGGTTGAGCTGAAAGCAAGTTTTGACGAAGCGACTAACATTCGCTGGGCGCGAAGTTTTGAAGATGCCGGCGTACAGGTGTTTTACGGGCCGGTGGGGCTAAAAACGCACGCCAAACTGGCCTTGGTGGTGCGGCAGGATCCGGACGGAAAGATTCGCCGCTACGCACATCTAGGGACCGGGAATTACAATCCATCGACGGCGCGGTACTACACCGATTTCAGTTTGCTGACCTGTGATGAAGCGATCACCGCGGCGGTGAACGACGTGTTTAATTTTTTGACCGCTTATGCGGAGCAACCGAATTACAAGCCGCTATTCATGGCCCCGCGGGACATGGCGAAAAACTGTATCGCATTGATTGACCGCGAAGCACGCTATGCAAAGCGCGGAAATCCAGCGCGGATCGTGGCCAAAGTAAATGCGCTGGTCGATCCTCCGATGATTCAGGCGCTGTATCGAGCTTCGCAAGCGGGGGTGGAAATCGATCTGATCGTGCGCGGGCAGTGCGCACTGGTGCCGGGACTGCGCGGAGTGAGCAGCCGAATCCGCGTTCGCAGCATTGTCGGAAGATTTCTGGAACACAGCCGCGTCTTTTATTTTGAAAATGGCGGCGCGCCAGAAATTTATCTGGGAAGCGCGGACTGGATGCAGCGGAATCTTTATGAACGGGTGGAAGTGTTATTTCCACTGAAGAATCCGGAATTGCGGCGGCGAATCACCGAGGAAGTGTTGCCGGCGTATCTGGCGGATACGCGGACGGCGCGAGAGCTGGGCTCCGACGGAAAATATTCGCGGCCAAGGCGTGGGCGGAACGGCCACGGTGTTTCAGTACAGGAGCATCTTATGCGCGAGGCGCAGCAGGGTGCCTCCACACTTGGAACCGCCAGGCGAAAGAACCGCCGCAATTTGGCCACCGCGGTCTATACTTCTGGTGCAAGCAGCACCGCCCCCGATGACCCCACGGCCAATTCCGCCTCCCAGGATTCCTTGAATGCAACAGTTTGATTTGATTGTGATCGGCTCCGGTCCGGGAGGCCAGCGGGCCGCGATTCAAGCAGCAAAATCGGGCAAACGCGTTGCGGTGATTGAAAAGCGCTCCGCGGTAGGCGGCGTTTGCATCAACACCGGAACCATTCCCAGCAAAACGATGCGCGAAGCGGTGCTGCATCTTTCCGGATTCTATTACCAGAATTTTTATGGGGCAAACTATCACGTAAAAGATAACATAACCATGGCTGACTTGAACTACCGCGTGCAGCGAGTGATCGAAAATGAAGTGGCGGTGATTCAGGACCAGTTGCAACGCAATGGCGTGGAAGTGATTCACGGCGAAGGAAGTTTTCTGGACGCGCATCGCGTGCAGGTGGAAAGCGCCGGCGGAAGAAACGAGCTGGGAGGCGCGAACATTTTGATCGCCACGGGAACCAAGCCCGCAGTGAACCCAAAAGTTCCGGTGAACGGCCGAAACATTATCGACAGCGACCAAATTTTGACCATGGCACAGCTGCCAAAAACACTGATCGTGGTGGGCGGCGGCGTGATCGGCGTGGAATACGCTTGCATGTTCGCGACGCTGGGTGTGCGAGTGACGATCGTGGAGAAGCGGCCGCGGCTGCTGGAATTTGCGGACACCGAAATGGTGGAGGCGCTGACCTACAACATGCGCGACCGGCGCGTGACCATGCGGCTGAACGAAGAAGTGGACAGTGTGGAAGAGTTGCCGGACGGCCGAGTTGCGGCAAATCTGGTGAGCAAGAAACGAGTAATGGGCGACGCGCTGCTGTACGCGGTTGGGCGGCAAGGAAATGTGGATAAGTTGAATCTTGCGGCGACGGGAGTGGCCGCCGACGACCGCGGCCGCATTCACGTGGATGCGGATTATCGAACGGCCCAGCCGCACATTTTTGCAGTGGGCGATGTGATCGGATTTCCGAGCCTGGCTTCGGTTTCGATGGAGCAGGGGCGGATCGCGGCGGCACGCGCGTTCAATTTGAAAATTCACAGCGACCCAGCCACGTATCCATATGGGATTTACACCATTCCGCAAATTTCGTTTATCGGAAAAACCGAAGAGCAATTGACCAACGAAGACGTGCCGTACGAAGTCGGCGTCGGCTACTACCGCGAAATAGCCCGCGGACAGATTACCGGCCAGACCGAAGGACGATTGAAGCTTCTGTTTCACCGGGAAACGCTGGAGCTGTTGGGCGTACATATTTATGGCGAAGAAGCGGCAGAATTGCTACACATCGGGCAAGCGGTTTTTGTCCTCAAAGGAAAAGTCACGTACTTCGAGAATGCGGTCTTCAACTATCCGACACTGGCGGAATGTTATAAAGCTGCTGCATTCAACGGGCTGAACCGGCTTAATTAAGATGCAGCGTCACGAGTTCACTTTACGCTAAAAAGTACTTGACATAACGAAGAGCCGGTTTGCTCTTGACGTGATGGCTTTTGAATTCCGCTGGAGGAGCCTACAAATGGAAACCACCGGTTCGGCGCCTCCACAAAGTCTTGGTCAGTTGCCTCCAAGCTCGCTAGGCGCGCTGTTCAACGATGCCCTCCGTTTTTGGGAGCCGCGGCGGGTGATTTATAACCTGATCCTTTTTTTGGTTAGCGTGGCCTGGGTGGTTTTTTCCTGGCCACATTTCCGCCCCGCGTTCAGGTGGTCCACGCTACCTCCGCTGCTTTTTTTGGCGTT
>Ga0157376_10001787_pt1 | contig 14324 bp, 11 predicted proteins | sample M45metaG_FD_121801 | JGI IMG/M metagenome (GOLD analysis project Ga0157376, IMG submission 121801) | Miscanthus rhizosphere microbial communities from Kellogg Biological Station, Michigan, USA - M4-5 metaG | ecosystem: Host-associated > Plants > Roots > Rhizosphere > Soil | place: USA: Michigan... | reverse complement strand
CGGAAAAGTGCAGCGACGTCGACAGCCACGTGCCGAGCGTCACGTACCAGGCGCCCCAGATGAAAAACTGCAGGAACATCATAACGGCCAGGCGCGCCTTCATCGTCGTCATCGTTTGCGCTCTCGCTTCGCAGGAACTGGGAGTTTCGCTGGCTGCGTCCAGACTCCGCCCTCGGCGTGGCTGCGCAGCATCGCTTCGATCAGGCACGCGCTGCGATAGCCGTCGGCAAAGGTCGGCAGCGTCGCCGGCTTCGCCTTGGCCGTCCCGCCCTGGGCAATCCACTCGTAGGCGTCGCCGATCAGATTGAAAAATGCGTCGCTGAAGGCTTCCTGATGACCCGCGGGCAAATGCGTGTAGCGCAGCGCGTCGCCGGCGAGCAGCGCGGGATCCTTCACGATCGTCGACTCGGGCTGCGCGTAGCGGCCGATCCACAATTCGTTCTGCCGTTCCTGCAGCCAGCGCAGCGACGCGCTTCGCCCGTTCACCTCGAGCTGCAGATCGTTCTTGTGTCCCGGCAAGACCTGGCCGACGCGCAGGCAGCCGCGCGCGCCGTTGTCGAAACGCAGCAGGACGCTGGCCAGATCCTCGCTCATCACCTTCACGCGCTGACGCTTGCCTTGCGGCGAGGTGCGGAAGCGCACCGGCACGACGGTCGCCAGATCGGCCAGCACCGACGTGATCCTCAGACCACTCACGTGCTCGGCCAGGTCGCACCAGTGCGAGCCGATATCGAGCAGCGCCGAACTCGCGCCGCCCTTGCGTGGATCCATCCGCCACGAATACACGGTGTCGTCGACCAGCCAGTCCTGCAGATACTGACCGTGCACGAACGTCGGCTTGCCGATCTCGCCCCTGGCGACCATCGCGCGTGCGTGCTGCACGAGCGGATTGCCGCGATAGTTGAACGTCACGACATGCGCCACGCCGGCCTTCGTCGCTGCGTCATGCAGCTGGCGGCATTGCTCGGCATTCATCGCCAGCGGCTTGTACGCCACGACGTGCTTGCCGGCGCGCAACGCCGCCATGCTGACGTCGAAATGCAGGTGGTTCGGCGTCGTGTTGTGGATGACGTCGATACCGGGATCGTCCGTCAGTTCGCGGTAGTTGCCGCTGGCGCGCGGCACATGCCATTCGCGCGCCTTGCGCCGCGCCGACTCGATGTTCGATCCGGCGATCGCGGCGATCTCGACGTTGCCGAGACGGCGCACCGCGTCGATGTGCTGCGCCGCGATGAAGCCCGGGCCGACCAGGCCCATGCGGATCGGCGTTTTCGCGAGAGGGTTCTTGGAGGCGACCATGGGACGCTATCGTAATGCAAACGCGAGCGGGAGAGTTGTAGGGCGTAAGCAACGTTCGTGTGCATCGTCCCACGGTGCCTCGTCAATTTTCCGTTCGTCCTGAGCGTAGCGCCGAAGACGCGCAGTCGAACGACCGGCGTTTCGACTTCGCTCGCTGCGCGAGCTACCCTCAACGCGAACGGACTGGTTCAAGTTGCTCACAACTATTGTCCCGCAGAATTGCAAAGGATTACATTACCGGCTCGAATACGGAGAGATCGATGCAGTCAACGAGCTACGACGCGATCGTCGTCGGCTCCGGGATATCCGGAGGATGGGCGGCCAAGGAACTGACCGAAAAAGGGCTGCGCGTCCTGCTGCTCGAGCGCGGGCGCAACGTCGAGCACATCAAGGATTACGTCAATGCCACGAAGGCGCCGTGGCAATACCTGCATCGCGGCGGCAAGACGACGGCAATGGAGGAAGCCTACCAGGTGCTCCGGCGCGACATGCTCAACGAAAAGAATCTCTCGTTCTGGGTGAACGAGCAGGAGTCGCCGTACACGGAAGTCAAACGCTTCGACTGGTATCGCGGCTACCAGGTTGGCGGACGGTCGCTGATTTGGGGACGCCAGAGCTATCGCTGGAGTGACTTCGACTTCGAAGCGAACGCGAGAGACGGCATCGCGGTCGACTGGCCGATCCGCTACGCCGACCTCGCGCCGTGGTACGACCACGTCGAAAAGCACGCGGGGATTTCCGGTTCGATCGAGGGCTTGCCGCAACTGCCCGACGGGCAGTTTCTGCCGGCGATGCCGCTGAACTGCGGCGAGGAGCTCGTCGCGGGCCGATTCAAGAACGCGTTCGGCGGCACGCGCAAGATCATCATCGGACGCACTGCGAACGCGACCAAGGCGCTCGAAGGGCGGTCGCAATGCCAGTATCGCAACGCCTGCTGGCTGGGTTGCCCGTACGGCGCCTACTTCAGCACGCAGTCCTCGACGCTGCCGGCGGCGGCAAAGACCGGCAAGCTCACGCTGAAGCCGTGGTCGATCGCAACCGAGGTCCTGCTCGACAAGAAGCGCAAGCGCGCGACTGGCGTGCGCGTGATCGACGCCGTCACCGAACAGACGACCGACTACACGGCGAAGATCGTCTTCGTCTGCGCATCGACCTTGAACTCTGCGTGGCTGCTGATGCGCTCGGGTACCGACATCTGGCCCGGCGGACTCGGCAGCAGTTCCGGCGAACTTGGCCACAACCTGATGGATCATCACTTCCGCGCCGGCGCCGAGGGCTACCTGGAGGGCCTCAACGACAAGTACTACTATGGCCGCCGGCCGAACGGCATCTACATCCCACGATATCGCAACCTGTTCGGCGACAAACGCGACTACCTGCGCGGTTTCGGCTACCAGGGAGGCGCAGGGCGCGAAGGATGGATGCGCGCCGTGAAGGAGCTCGGAGTCGGCGCAGACTTCAAGGACGAAGCCGCGACGCCGGGCCCGTGGAAATTCGGTGCAACGGCATTTGGCGAGATGCTGCCGAATCATGCGAACCAGGCCTCGCTCGACCACGAGCGCAAGGACAAGTGGGACCTGCCGGTCCTCAAGATCGACTGTGCGACCGGCGAGAACGAACGGCTGATGCGCAAGGACATGATCAACGACATGGCCGAGATGCTCGAACGAACCGGCGTGAAACGAGTGGCGACGTTCGACCACGGCTACTTTCCCGGCATGGGCATCCACGAGATGGGTACAGCACGCATGGGGCGCGATCCGAAGACATCGGTACTCAACGCGCACAACCAGGTCTGGGACGCGCCGAACGTATTCGTCACCGACGGTTCGTGCATGACTTCGGCCGCATGCCAGAACCCGTCGCTGACGTACATGGCGCTCACGGCGCGCGCGGCGGATTTCGCCGTGAACGAACTCAAGCGCCGCAACCTCTGATGGCGATGATTGAACATGTCCACGGATAACGACCAGATCCGCATCACCCGCCGCGAGGCGATTCTTCGAGTCAGCGCGTTGCTCGGCGGCGTCGCCTTCGTTGGCGGCAATCGGCTGCTCGCTGCCGTCGAGAATGCAAGCCAACCGATCGGCGTAGCGATCGGAGAGTTCAGTGTTGCCGATATCGCCTTCCTCGACGAAATCGCCGAAACGATCCTGCCGGAAACGAAGACGCCCGGCGCGAAAGCGGCGAAGACCGGCACGTTCATGGCGCAGATGGTCACCGACTGCTACTGGCCGGCCGAGCAGAAAATCTTCCGCGACGGCATGGGCATGGTCGATGCGGCGATGAAGAAGGCGCACGGCGTTCCCTTCATGCAGGCGACGCCGGCTCAGCGGATTGCGTTGCTCACCGTGCTGGACCGCGAACAAAAGCGCGTCATGGATGCACGCGACGCGGCCGAGCGCAAGCAGAAAGGCCTGGCGCCTTTGCCCGCGGACGACACTTCGCTGAAAGCGGATGCGAATCTGCAGGGCGATCAGAATGAAAATCTGCAGGTCGCAGGCGTCAGTGCGCCCGGAGGAACTTCGAAGACGGCGGCGCATTATTTCCGCATGATGAAGGAGCTCGCCTTGCTCGGCTATTTCACATCCGAGATCGGCTGCACCGTTGCGATGCGCTACATTGAGACGCCCGGACGTTTCGATCCGTGCGTTCCGTACGAGACGGGTGAGGGGGCGTGGGCAGAGCACGCCTGATTTTATTCACCTCTCCCCTTGTGGGAGAGGTCCGATGGGCAGGAGCCCAAGTGGCTCGAAGGCCATGGATGGCCGAGAGAGCCAAGCGCGCAGCGCGGCGGGAGAGGGGATAGCGCCGCAGGCGCCTGCTTGCGCAGGCGCTCACCCTCTCCCCAACCCCTCTCCCATCAAGGGAGAGGGGCTTAAACTTACGCCTCTCCCCTTGTGGGAGAGGCCGACGCGCGCAGCGCGGCGGGAGAGGGGTGGGCGCCGCAGGCGCCTGATTTTGCAGGGTAGCCTCCAAGAGGCTAAGGATCGGTCGCAGTCGGCGATGAGGTAACACATGATTACTTTGAAAGGCCCGGGCATTTTCCTCGCGCAATTCGCCGGCGACGAACCGCCGTTCAACTCGCTCGAAACGATTGCCGAATGGGCCGCATCCCTCGGTTACAAAGGAATCCAGATTCCGACGACCGACGAACGACTGTTCGATCTCGCTGAAGCGGCGCAAAGCAAGGATTATTGCGACGACGTCGCCGGCATGTTGTCCGAACACGGATTGCGCGTCACGGAATTGTCGACGCACCTGCAAGGGCAACTTGTGGCAGTACATCCGGCCTACGATCAATACTTCGACGGTTTTGCACCGGCGGCCGTCCGCGGCCGGCCCGTCGAGCGGCAGCAATGGGCCGTCGACCAGCTCAAGCTGGCCGCGCGCGCAAGCCGCAATCTCGGCTTGACCGCGCATGCGACGTTTTCCGGCGCGCTCGCCTGGCACCTGTTCTATCCGTGGCCGCAGCGGCCCAAGGGGCTCGTCGCCGAAACATTCGCCGAACTCGGCAAGCGCTGGCGCCCGATACTGGATGCATTCGACGAAGCCGGCGCCGACGTCTGCTTCGAGTTGCATCCCGGCGAGGACCTGCACGACGGCGTGACGTTCGAGCGTTTCCTCGATGCGGTTGGACAGCATCGGCGCGCAAACATTTTGTACGATCCGAGCCACTTCGTCTTGCAGCAACTCGACTATCTGGCCTTCATCGACATCTATCACGAGCGCATTCGCGCCTTCCACGTCAAGGATGCCGAATACCATCCGAACGGCCGTTCCGGCGTGTATGGCGGCTATCAGGACTGGATCGACCGGCCGGGCCGGTTTCGCTCACTCGGCGATGGCCAGATCGACTTCAAGCGCGTCTTCAGCAAATTCGCGCAATACGATTATCCCGGCTGGGCCGTGCTCGAGTGGGAGTGTTGCCTGAAGCATCCCGAGGACGGCGCCCGCGAGGGAGCGGCGTTCATTCGCGACCACATCATTCGCGTCACCGATCGGGCGTTCGACGACTTCGCGAAGACGCAGTAGCGCGATCGACGCGGTCAGACGTAAGCGGACTGACAGGGCGTCCGACTGAGCCGGTTGGCGCCCTCGCCCATATAAAGGTAAGGTAGTCGCCCGCTGGCGCTGGTCCCATCGCCTTCAAACAAGAATCGGGCCGTATATGCTGCTGATGATCGACAACTACGACTCCTTCACCTACAACCTGGTCCAGTATCTGGGCGAGTTGGGGCAGGATGTGCGCGTGGTGCGCAACGACGAATTGTCGGTCGAGCAGATCCGCAAGTTGGCGCCGGATCGCATCGTGATTTCGCCGGGTCCAGGAACGCCCGATCAGGCTGGCGTGACGCTCGAGATGATCGCGAAGGTCGGCGCGCAGATTCCGATTCTCGGCGTGTGCCTCGGGCACCAGAGCATCGGCCAGGCATTCGGCGGGAAGGTCGTTCGCGCGCGCGAGATCATGCATGGCAAGACATCGGTGATCCATCACACCGGCAAGGGCGTGTTCGCGGCGTTGCCAAACCCGTTCGTCGCGACGCGTTATCACTCGCTCGTCGTCGACAAGACATCTGTGCCGGCGGTGCTCGAAGTCACCGCCTGGACGCAGGGCGCCGATGGCGGCATCGACGAAATCATGGGATTTCGCCACAAGGCGCTGCCGATCGAGGGCGTGCAGTTCCATCCGGAGTCGATCCTGACCGAGCACGGTCACGCGCTGTTGCGCAATTTCCTGCACGAAGTGCGCAAGGCGGCTTGAAAGCCCTGGCGGGCGTGTCGTGAGGGCAGGGTCGCTGACACGCGCTGCTGTTCAAAGAGTTCGGAGAGTTTCATCCGCCCGAATCCTGACGCTGCAAGCACGCGTCAGGTCTACTGAGGTTTCGCAGTGCTTGGTAGTCGCGCCCAGTCGCCGTTGCCGCCCTCGAAACTCTCGTGCTGATGCGATAATGTATAAATTGAAACATTGTTGCAAACGCGTGGCGGCGCGGCGGCGGCGCGCCCCAAAATAAAGCACCGCCCACGCAGGTCCGACCGTGTAATCGTTTACATCCGGGTGCGATGGCCCGTCGATGCTTGTCTCGATTGCAACCACCCTTGCATTCCTGCTTCCGAGTTGGATAGTCTACGCGACGTAGCGTGCCAAGGATGATGGATAGAGCCGGTTGAGCTCGCGGCACGATCACCGCAACGGTGTTCAAGGGACGACATGGAGTGGCAAACAGGTGGCCTGCCTGCGAGGCAGGGTCATTATTACTTACGCATTGCCCGGCCGGTTGCGCACTTCGCGCGAGATCGGTGCGCGAGCGCGCGCGCGCACTCGAGTTCTATCCGTCCTCGTTGGCGGCGCATCAAGCATGAGCGAACAGGCCACAGGAACCCGCCCGATAAAATTTCGGCGCGATGCGAAGCCAACCTCACGCGGTGCCGGTTTCTTCCTTCGACTCCGCTGACCTTCGCGATTCCTGTTGCTGCTTAATCTGGAGTTTCATAAATCGATCCAAACAAAGGGAGAACACATGAAATCTGTTCCGTGGAGCTTGATATTTTTCCTGGCATTGGTCTTTGGGCCGACCGTTGGGAATGCGCAGACGACAGCGTCGGTTTGTGCGCCGAATCCGCCACCAGAGGGTTACATCATTCAGGAGGCAAGCTATTCCAGCTATTGCGCGAACCTTGCCGCGCCAGCGATTCCCACGTACGTCATTGATGGTTACGCGGTCGGCGATAACGAGATGACGCTAGCGCCGTATCACGCGTACGCCGTCGGACAGTACCTGCAGGTCTGTGCCGTCGAAGGCGTTCCCCCGGGTTGGACGGTTACTGCCAGCGGGTTGCCTGGCACATGCACTGGAATTCCGGGCGGGGACGTCAGGATTCAGCATACGTCTTGCGTATCCGGCGACACGAACTGCTATCCGCCGACGCCGCAGATTTCCGCTTCGGGGACGAATCCGCTGACGGTACCTTATGGTCAAACATCGGCGAGTCTCAATATCACCTGGAGCGGCGGATTGGCCAATCCGACCTGCGTGTGGTACCAGATGGACGACTTCCTCCATCACTCGCCCTATTCGCCAACCTGCGGGGGTACGTCCGGGGTAGCCGCATTCAGCGTCCAACCGGGTCACAAGTACGTCTACTGGATCGGTAACCAGGTGAGCGATACCACGGTGTGGGCCAAGACCCCGCAGATTCAGGTTGTCCAGGGCCCACCGCCACCACCGACGATCTCGGCATCACCGAATCCTGTCTCGATTCCGTTCGCGCAGACCGGATCGACGACGATAACGTGGAGTGCTCCCGGCATCGGCGGCGGGGTTTGCGTGTGGGTCAGTGTGGATAGCGCCGCGCAGACAAGCATGGTCTGTGGAGGCGAATCAGGCACAGCGGCGCCGGACTGGATCCAGATCGGACATACGTATACATTTAGACTGTACCAGGGAACGGCAACAACGACATTGCTGACCTCGGTCACGGTCAAGGGTGTTTCCGACGGCACGCCAAGCCTGCGTGCCTCATCGAATCCAGTGATTATTCCTTACGGCCAGAGTGCTGCAAATTATACGTTGACCTGGAATGCACCTGGGTACAACAAGATCAGTCTCTATGGTTCGCAGAACCTGAATCAGAACGGGAAGATTCTCTGCCTCGGCAATGTGTCCGGTTCCGGCAGCGCGGTGCAGTCCGAGACGATCGGCGAGATTGCGAATTTGTACGCCGTGCCAAATCAGAACTGTGTAGCGGGCACTTCGACACCAACCGTACCGAATCCTCTGCTGGCTCAGTTGCAAGTCACCAGCAAACAGGGCGCTACCCCGACCCTCAAGGCCTCGCAAAATCCCGTTGTCATCCCGGCGGGACAATCTTCGGCCAACTACACCCTGACGTGGAATGCTCCGGGCTACACGACGGTGACCTTGTATGGCAAGCAGAACCTCTATATGCCAGGCAAAATCCTATGTCTCGGCGATGCGCCCGCTTCGGGTAGCGCGACGCAGAGCATGTCGACCGGAGAGATTGCAACGTTGTACATGGCGGCTCAGCAAAGCTGTACGGCCGGAGCCGTTGTGAGTTCGGTCCCTGCGCCGGTCTTGGCTACCTTGAATTTGACCGCGCAGTAACCTATTGAGCAAGCGCAACGCAAGGACCCCGGCCTCGGCCGGGGTTCTTGCTCTAGCTATCTCGGCACCTGGCCGCCGTGTCTGTTTGCCGACCGGCAAGATCTGACGAGTCGACGGTGCGCCGATCCATCGCGAAAGCCACGACCAGCTCGCGGCATCACGAATTTGCAGTCAGGCATTCGCCTGGCGGATGATGCGCGCCGTCTCCCCGGCGAATCAGCGAACGTGCCCATCACCCCGCAGCAAGCCCTCCAGCGCGCCATCGAGCATCGCGAGATCTTTCACGACGAAATGATCGATCTGATGCGCCAGATCATGCGTGGCGAAGTTTCCACGCCTATGGTCGCGGCGATCCTGACCGGGCTGCGCGTCAAGAAGGAAACGATCGGCGAGATCGCGGCGGCTGCAACCGTGATGCGGGAAATGGTCTCGCGCGTGCCGTATCCCGTGGCGAGCGCCGCAGGTGCCGACAGACATCTCGTCGACATCGTCGGCACCGGCGGCGACAGCGCCGGCACGTTCAACATCTCGACCGCGTCGATGTTCGTTGCCGCAGCGGCCGGCGCGCGCGTTGCCAAGCACGGCAACCGCAGCGTGTCGTCGAAGTCCGGCAGCGCCGACGTGCTCGAGGCGTTCGGCGCGGCGATCGACCTTTTGCCGGATCGCGTTGCGCTCTGCCTCGACGAGGTCGGCATTGGTTTCATGTTCGCTCCGAACCACCATCCGGCGATGAAAGTCGTTGCGCCCGTGCGCAAGGAGATGGGCGTGCGCACGCTGTTTAACATCCTCGGTCCGCTGACCAACCCGGCCGGCGCGCCGAATATCCTGATGGGCGTGTTCCATCCGGACCTCGTCGGTATACAAGTGCGCGTCCTGCAGCGGTTGGGCACTGGCAACGCGCTCGTGGTCTGGGGCAGGGAAGGGCTTGACGAGATCTCGCTCGCCGGTCCTACGCTGATCGGCGAATTGCGCAACGGTGAGGTGACCGAGTACGAGGTCGAGCCGGAGCAGTTCGGGCTGGCCCGCGCCGACAGTGCGGCGCTGCGCGTCGAAGACCCGGCACAGTCGAAAGCGCTCGTGCTCGAAGCGCTCTCGAACGCCGCCGGTCCGGCGCGCGACATCGTCGCGCTGAATGCCGGCGCGGCGCTGTATGCCGCCGACGTCGCCGCATCGATAGCGGACGGTGTCGCACGCGCGAAAGTGGTACTGGAAAGCGGCGCCGCGCGTGCGAAACTGGATCAGTTCATCGCGGCGACGCAGCGGTTGAGGCAGCAGTAAGACGCAGTCCACACCTGGCGTCATTCCCGCGCAAGCGGGGCTTTCAACAGCGGAGCTGGTCATCCATCTTGATCTTGCAGTCGCGGAGTGGCGGAGGACGACGAGGCAACACCATCCCCACCCAACCCTCCCCTTGAAGGGGAGGGCTTGAGGTTGCAACTCCTCTCGGCCTCAATCCAACAAATCCAGCATCGCAACGCGGCGATCTACCAATGACCACATCCCGATTTGCCAACACCCCCAAGCCACCTTACTACGCCGTGATTTTTTCCTCGCAGCGCACCGCGCAAGGCGAAGCCGACTACGAGGCGGCGGCGACGCGCATGTTCGAAGTCGTCCAGCAGCAGCCCGGTTTTCTCGGCGTGGAGTCGACGCGCGATGCCGAAGGATTCGGTATCACCGTGGCGTACTTCGACAACGCCGAGAACATCGCGCGCTGGCGCAACCACACCGAGCACGCGGCCGTGCGCGAACGCGGCAAGCGCGAATGGTACGAGCACTTCGAGTTGCGCGTGGCGAAAGTCGAGCGCGCCTATGGCGGCCCGGTCAAGTAGCGTCTACCGCGGGAAGCTACTTGTCGAAACCGTCGCGGAACAAGTCATCAGATTCGACGGCGCCGATATCGGCCCTGCCGTTCTCGACGCGCGGGACGCCGCGCTGGTCGAACATCAGATTCGATAAGTTGCTGCCCATGTCGATCGCCGGGCTGCCGGGCAGCACGGCAAGCGTCAGCGTCGGGCCGCCGTTGGCCTGCAGTGGTCCCAACTTTGGATCGAGCGAGATCGTATCGGCGGGAACACCCGTTCCCGACAAGGTCGCCACGATCAGGTTGTTGCCACCGTAGATTTTCTTGCCCGGATCGGTGCCGACGTCGAGTTCGCCGACGCTCGAGATATTGTTGGCGATGATCGTGCTGTTGATGAACGAGTTCGCGGACACGCCGACACGGATATAAAGTCCCGCAGGGAAACCGACGGCGCTGGCGTTGTTCGCGATCGTGCTGTTGCGGACATCCGCCTGCTGGCCTACGTAGACGCCTCCGACCACCCCCGACGACGAGGTGTGGTTGCCCGACACGGTGCTGTCGGTCAGGCCGAGAAACTGGCAGTGGATGCCGCCGCCGACCGAGTCGGTGCCATTTCCGGAAATCGTCGACGCGACGGCACTGAAATCGCCCGCAAAGATGCCGCCGCCCTTGGCGAGCCCATGCGCCGACGAAGACGCCGTATTGTCGCTGACTGTACTGCGAATGAGGCCGACAGAATTAGGGCTGGCGATGCCGCCGCCAAAGCTGCCTTGCCCGTTGCGATCGTGTGCCGTGCTGCCGGTGACGGTGCTGTCGGTGAGGGTCACGCCGGAGTGCGCGAAGATCGCTCCGCCGTTCGCGGGCCGAAACACGGCCGACGTATAGCACGACGAAACGGTCACTGCGTTCAGCGCCAGAAACGCCGACGAGTAGATACAGCCGCCACCGTTGCTGTAGTCGTAGGGATTGTCGTAGCGGCCGTTGACGATCGTGAGTTTGCTGATCGTCAGCGTGTTTGCATTGACCCCGTTATGGATGAACGCACGGGACTGGTTGCCGGCGTCGATCGTCAGCTTGTCCCGGCCCGGACCGTTGACGGTGACGCTGATCGTGCCGGCCACCAGCGATTCGGCCAGCGTTATCGCGCTGCACTGCAGTTGCGTGAGATCGACGGTGTCCTTGTTCTGCGCACAGAACAGCGCCTTACGCAGTGTGACGTTGTCGTTGTTGCTGCAGTCGGGCAGCGCAGTCGAATCGGCGCAGGTGGTGACGACGCGGTTGACCGCCGCCACGGCGTCGCAGGCGGGCAGTGCGCCGACGGCCACGAGCGCGAGGCACATTGCCGACCGGTGGGCTCGCATTCGCCTAACGGGGGCTCCGCGATCCAGGCACGTATCCGGCTGAGAGGTCATCCCGACATCCATTTCATTGCAGGCATGTCGAACGTTCGGTTCGCACAGTCACGTGGAACGAAATAACGCCATCGATTGCGCCATAATTGCCTTTCGACTTCATGCCGGCCGCAATTCATGAGCGACATCCTCGAACGCATCCTGACGCGCAAGCGTGAAGAGATCGCCGAGCGCCGCACGCGTGTGCGTCAGATCGAACTCCTTGCGCGGCTCAACGGCGCGCCGCGCGTGCGCGGGTTCGCCGACGCACTTCGCTCGAACATTGCCGTCGGCCACGCCGCCGTTATCGCCGAGATCAAGAAGGCCAGCCCAAGCAAGGGCGTCATGCGCCCGGATTTCCACCCGGACGAGATCGCTGCGAGCTATGCCAGTGGCGGCGCCGCATGCCTGTCGGTACTGACCGACGTCGATTTCTTCCAAGGCGCGGATGCCTACCTGGTGGAGGCGCGAAATGCGTGCGCATTGCCGGTATTGCGCAAGGATTTCACGATCGACGCCTACCAGGTGTATGAGGCGCGCGCGCTCGGCGCCGACTGCATCCTGCTGATCGTGGCGGCGCTGGACGATGGGGCCTTGGTGGAATTGTCCACATTGGCGCATTCGCTCGGCCTCGACGTACTCGTCGAGGTGCATGACGCCGCCGAGCTCGAGCGCGCGCTGGCGACGACGGCGCCGCTGATCGGCATCAACAACCGCAACCTGCGCACGTTCGAGACGCGGCCGGAAACCACGCTCGACCTGCTCGGACGGATTCCGGCCGATCGACTGATCGTTACAGAAAGCGGAATCCATGCGCGCGCCGATGTCGCGCGCATGCGCGCGGCCGGCGTGCACGCGTTCCTCGTCGGCGAGGCCTTCATGCGCGCCGCGGATCCGGGCGCGGAGTTGCGGCGCTTGTTCGATCCGTAGGGTGGAGCCTTGGCCCACCGCGGCGTAGCTTCCACGCAAAAAGCCGGTCCGACGAGGCACACCCCCGCTTCCCTTCTCCCATCGGGAAAGGTGGCGCGTAGCGCCGGATGAGGGTCGGGGTCTGGACCAATGTCAAACGAGCCCCGGCCCTCACCCCAACCCGTCTCCCGGAGGGAGGGGCTCAAGAGCACCAACCCTGGTGTGACCGCAACGCGCGGACTTGCAATCACGCCCGGAAAAATATACGTTAGCACTAACGTAAGTGCTGACGGATACCCCGATGTTTCTGCAGGCGCAAGGCGAATTGGCCCTCGGGAGCCGCTTCAAGGCGCTCAGCGAGAGCATGTACGGCGTCGCCAACGAAGCGTACCGCGCGACCGGAGTGGTGCTCGACGCGCACGGTTTTCCGGTCTTGCGCTATCTGCAGGTGAAGGGCCCGGCCGCGGTCGGCGATATCGCCGCCGCGATCGGCCAGACGCATTCGGCGGTCAGCCAGAGCGCGTCGAAACTGCAGCGTGCCGGCTGGCTCGTGCGCAAGTCCGACCGGGGCGACGGGCGCCGCAGCCTGCTTGCTCTCAGCGCGGAAGGCGAGCGCCGCCTGCAAAGCCTCGGGCCGATCTGGTGCGCGATCCGGCGCGGCGCACAGGCTGCGGTCAAGCGCAGCAGCGGTTCGCTGCTCGACGGTCTGGGTAAACTCGAGACCGAACTCGCCAATGGCAATGTGCTGCGCGAGGTTCTCGCCGAACATGCGCGCCTCAGCGCGGCCAAGCCGGTAATCGAGCCATTTCGCGCCGAATGGCGCGAGCATTTCCAGCGCATCAACGCCGAATGGCTCGAGCGTGACTTCTCGATCGAGGAGCCCGACCGTCGCGTGCTGTCGCAACCGGAAAAATACGTCATCGAAACGGGCGGGGCGATCGTGTTCGCTGTCGTCGATGGCGAGGTCATCGGCACTTGCGCGCTGCTCAAGTCGGCGCCGGGTGTTTACGAGGTCTCAAAGATGTGCGTCGCAACCGGCTGGCGCGGTATCGGCGCGGGGCGCTTGCTGCTCGATGCGATGATCGCCGAATTCCACAAGCGGCGCGGCAAGACGCTGTTCCTCGAATCGAACTCGAGCCTGACACCGGCGCTGACGATGTACGAGAGCGCCGGTTTCGTGCTCCAGCCGGGCGGTCGTCCCGGATCGCACTATCAGCGTTCGGACGTCTATATGATTTATGACGGGAGGCGGGCGCGGAAGGGAACCGCAGCCGACGGGAGGGCGAAACGCGCAAGAAACGCGGGCGGCCATTAGGTTCCCCAGCCATCCCTCACTCCGTCATTTTTTAAGGGACCTGCGTCGGCGGCGCCCACCCATCATCATGGCCGTTGCGCTTCTTCGCGGCGATGACGATGAGAGATGAACGCAATGCGCGCGGTTTCGCTCAGCGCAACCCCAGCACCACGATCGTCTTGCCCGCGACGCTGATCATGCCCTGCTCCTCGAGCTGCTTGAGCACCCGGCCGACCATTTCGCGCGAGCAGCCGACGATGCGGCTGATTTCCTGGCGCGAGATGCGGATCTGCATGCCCTTCGGGTGCGACATCGCGTCGGGCTCCGAGGTCAGGTCGATCAGCGTCTTGGCCACGCGGCTGGTCACATCCATGAACGCCAGGCGGCTGACCTTGCGCGAGGTGTTGAGCAGGCGCTTGGTCAATTGCGTGCCGATGGCGAACAGGATCTTCGTCATCTCGTCGCGCAGCGGGCCTTCATAGAACTGGAACAATCGCTCG
>Ga0157376_10001786_pt1 | contig 14326 bp, 12 predicted proteins | sample M45metaG_FD_121801 | JGI IMG/M metagenome (GOLD analysis project Ga0157376, IMG submission 121801) | Miscanthus rhizosphere microbial communities from Kellogg Biological Station, Michigan, USA - M4-5 metaG | ecosystem: Host-associated > Plants > Roots > Rhizosphere > Soil | place: USA: Michigan... | reverse complement strand
GCCAGGAACACTTCTTCCATCCGTTCCAGTTCCGTGCGGCATTCGGGGCACTCTTTCAAGTGCGCCGCAATCGCCTCGCGCCCCTTCATTTCGCCTTCCCGGTAAGCAAACAACTCTTCTTCTGTGCTGTGTTTCATGATTCGGTTCCCACTGCTTTGGCTGTGCCGCGTCCTTCTGCGAAAGGCTTCAGCGCCAGCCGCAATTTCTGTACTGCACGAAAAACTGTGTTCTTTGCCGCACTGGTATTCGATTTCAGCGCCGCGGCGATTTCTTCAATTCCGCAGCCGTCCCAGTGCCGCATCACGATCGCGGTGCGTTCCGCGGGAGTCAGTGCCTGCAACGCCTCTTTCATGCGTTCCGCCATTTGCGCACTTCCGGCCAGCCGCTCCGGTGATGGAGCTGAATCTTTGATCCGGCTCAGTGGATCGACTTCGGTTCCGCCTTCCGCTGGGCGTGCTGGAGCCTCCCGCCGCGCGTCTTCCGTTTTCCTTTGCCGCAGCCGGTCGATCGCATAATTCGCTGCGATGCGATAAACCCATGTTGCAAAATTGGCGTTTCCGGCAAACTGCTGCAATTTCTGGTATGCGCGCAAGAAAGCCTCCTGCACCACCTCTTCGGCGTCGTGCGGATTGCCGGTCATGCGATACGCCAAACGGTACACATAGTTGCTGTGGCGCTGCACGAGCACACGATAGGCTTCGCGTTCGCCGGCAAGCGTCCGCTCCACCGCGGCCGCGTCGGTGATGACGCCCGCGTTATAGCCGCCCAAAGGCTCAGCCATTTCGCCGCTCTTTCGCATTCCTACGATTAGACAGGTTTTGCCCCTCGCGGTTAGGTTGGATAGCTCCGCCCGCTCTCCACCGCCAAACGCCAAAATGCCGTATCATTACAAAGGACTTATCCCCGCACTCACAAAGGGAGCGTACCTTGATTCCACGCTACACCCGCGAAGAAATGGGCCGCGTCTGGAACGACGCTAACAAATATTCCAAATGGCTGGAAGTGGAGCTGGCGGCTACCGAAACGCTGGCCGAATCTGGCGAAGTGCCCAAAGAAGCCGCCGCGACGATTCGCGCCAAAGCGAGAGTGGATGCGGTGCGCATCAACGAAATTGAAGCGCGCGTAAAGCACGACGTTATCGCGTTCACCCTGAACGTTGGCGAATCGGTCGGCGATCCGGCGGCTGCCCGCTGGCTGCATTACGGAATGACTTCGAACGATGTGGTGGATACCGCGCAGGCGTTGCTGGTGCGCGATGCTTCGCGATTGATTGAAGCGGGGCTGGCAAAATTCAGCGAAGTGCTGGCACGGCGAGCGCAGGAGTTTCGCCACACTCCTCAAATCGGCCGCACGCATGGGGTTCACGCCGAGCCGATCACGTTTGGATTGAAGGTGGCAAACTGGTACGCCGAAAATCAGCGCAACATCGAACGATTCGCGGATGCGGCAGCGCAGATGCGCATCGGGAAAATTTCCGGCGCCGTAGGCAATGCTTCGCACCTTGGCCCCGAAATTGAAGAGCGGATTTGCCAGCGGCTTGGTTTAAACGCTGCGCCGGTGGCATCGCAAGTGATTCAGCGCGACCGCCACGCACACTACGTCAGCACGCTGGCGATCATCGCGGCGACTCTGGAAAAGATCGCCATCGAAATTCGCCACTTGCAACGCACCGAAGTTCGCGAAGCGGAAGAGCCGTTTGGCGGCGAACAGCGCGGCAGCTCTGCCATGCCGCACAAACGCAACCCGGTGGTATGCGAACAGATTAGTGGCCTCGCGCGGCTGGTGCGTTCCAATACGATTGCGGCATTTGAAAATGTCGGCTTATGGCACGAACGCGATATTTCGCACAGTTCGGTGGAACGGGTTATTTTGCCGGACTCCACCATTTTGATTGATTACATGCTGGCGAAAATGATTTTTGTCGTGGGCGAGATGCGAGTGTTTCCGGAACGCATGAAGAAAAATCTAGATGCCACGCAAGGCCTGGTTTTTTCCGGACAATTACTGCAGGACCTGGTGGAAAAAGGAATGCCGCGCGACGACGCTTACAAAGCGGTTCAGGAAAATGCTATGGCCGCCTGGGAATCCGACAGCAGTTTCAGCGAGCGCGTCAGCAAAGATCCGCGCATCGCCAGATTTCTCGACGCCAAAGCCCTCGAAAGCACTTTCGATCTGCAGCGTCACCTACGCTACGTGGACGCCATCTTCGATCGAGTTTTTGGCGTGCGTACTTCCACTGAAAAGCCGAGCAACAAGACCGCAGCCACCAAAGGGTGAACATCGCTGCAGAAAAACTGTGGCGTAAAGGTGCCAGAAAAGCTGCTGCTGATCTGTTCCTTGCAGGAGCCAAGTGCGGCGATCGTTCCTGCCAATTGAATGCTGGATATTTCTGTGCCCGAGGAATTGGTGTCCGCCGGAATTCGTCAGTCGCGCTTACCTGGTACAAACGAGCCTATCGCCACGGTGATGCGAACGCCGCCAACAGTGTTGGCACGATTTGGCAGGATAAACGTAGATCGAAAGAGGCCTTTGCTCTGGTTCAGTCGCGCGGTCAAGTCAAGTTGGGGAACGTCAGCAGCAATTTGGAAATTGCGAAGATCTGCTGCTACAGAACAAACGACAACTGAAAGGTGCCATGCGGCACCTGCAAGCTATTCTTCGCAGTAGTCGGATATCGGAGACCGATTGAGAAGATGCAGCGCAGCTCTTAAGCAAAATTCAAAGCGAAATTCTTTGTTGGATTAAAAACAGAAGCGAGCCGACCTATGGGGGCGGCTCGCTCTTTTCACCTCTTCTGAATCTGACTTGCGCCCGATTCAGCTGCGGAGGCGGAAACTCAATTTCTTAAGAACCTACCTGGTTAAAAACACCAATACTACTCGACGCGCTGAACGTAGCGGGCTTCGGAAGTGTCTACGCGAATCTTATCACCTTCGTTGACGAAGGGGGGAACCGGAACGACCAGGCCGGTTTCCAGAGTGGCCGGCTTCATGACTGAGCTGGCGGTGGCTTTCTGAATGGTTGGCTCGGTTTGGGTAACGCGCAGATCCATGGTGTCCGGCAAATTGATACCGATAGCTTTTTCGTCATGGAATTCGACTTTGACCACTGTGTTGGGCACCAGATAGAAAGTGGTTTCCCCCAATTCTTCGCGCGACATTTCCATCTGCTCGTAAGTTTTCGTGTTCATGAAATGGAAGCTGTCGCCTTCACTGTACAGATACTCGAATTCGATTTCGTCGAGAATGGCGCGTTCGACGAATTCTTCGGCGCGGAACCGGTAGTCAATCATGGTACCGGTGCGCAGACTCTTCAGGCGGGTCTGCATAGAGCCGCGCTTGTTGCCTGGAGTGCGATGGTCGGTGCTGAAAACGGTGTACAGTTCGTTTTCGTGCAGGATGACCATGCCGGGGCGAATTTGTGTAGCTTTCAGACTGCTCATATCGGTCGAATACCTTCACCTTGATTTCGTAAATATTTTTGAACTCAGGGTTTGTAAGCACAAACCCTGAAACCCGCGCGGACGCACTGCGAAGCGACGCGTTGGGAATACTGACGAGGCGCGCAGAGCGGAAAAACGAGCTCCACGCGAATAGATAGTATAAATGGGCCGATTCGATATGGTCAATTAGAGTGTCCGGAATACATTGCTTCTGATGACCGAAATTCGTCGCAGCATTTTGAGCTTGTTCGCGACAGTTTCTCACGAGATATCGGGAGTGGCGAGAAATCGTTAGGAGTTCTGCGGCCGCACTTCCGTTTAAGTTAATGAAACTACGAGACTAAGTGTTCTCTCGGCATTGGTCTTTTGACTGCTGTCCATTAACTCCATGGAACCTAGTTCACATCTCGTGAGGAGGAAACAAACAATGCCAATCAAGACTGCAACGTTCACCAACGGAGTAGACCTTAGTCGGCTGAGCGAGACGATTACTGCGGTAAAGGGAGCTCCCGAACTTGGAAGTTTTCAATTTCGAATCAGGAACCGCTGGATTGGGTGCGGCCAGAATCGCTCCGAGGTTCTTTCGTTTTCGGCCGGAGGAAAAGAGGTTCAACACAATTCCAGGTTTCTGCTGGAAGCCGACGAACCGGAGGTTTTGCTGGGAGCCGACAAAGGCGCTAACCCGGTGGAGCACCTGCTTCATGCGTTGGCATCTTGCGTCACCACCTCAATGGTGTATCACGCTGCCGCCCGAGGCATAGCGGTGGAGCAGGTTGAATCCACACTGGAAGGCGATCTTGATCTACGAGGTTTCCTTGACCTGTCGCCGAATATCCGGAAGGGCTATCAAAACATCCGCCTGAAACTGCGAATCAAAGCGAATGCTACTGACGAGCAGTTTCAAGAGCTGACCGCACTTGGCCCGACGTTCTCGCCGGTCTATGACTCAATCACTAAGGGAGTTGCGGTCACTGTTTCGTCAGAACGTATGGAGTAGTCCATGTAAATTCCGCCGTGTGGCAGCGAAACCAGGAAGGGCACATACCAGGAGAAACTCCCTTTTGCTGAGTTTCGTCAATTTGGCTTGGATTGTGCCCCCGATCTTGCGCGAGCAGCTTCGGCCATGATTTTTTCAATTTCGGCGGGTTCGCGCGGAAGGCGCTGGCTCAGGAGTTCGAAGCCGGAGTCGGTAATGAGGACATCGTCTTCGATGCGCACGCCGAGATTTTCTTCGGGGATGTAGATGCCAGGCTCTATGGTGACGACCATGCCGGGGACCAGTGGCTTGCAGGATTCGCTGGGGTCGTGAACATCGAGTCCGATGTGGTGGCCCAGGCCGTGAATGTAATATTGCCCGAGCCGTTTGCCGTGTAGATCTTTGCCGTGGGAATTGATGTAGTCGTAGGAAATTTTGAAAAGGCTGTGGTCACCGGACTTGCAAAAGCTCATGCCGGGTTTGAGAGCGGCGAGAGAAGCGTTTTGCGCGCCGAGGACAATGTCGTAAATTTCGCGCTGGCGAGCAGTGAACTTTCCATTGGCGGGAATGGTGCGAGTGATGTCGGCGGAGTAACCGGAGAATTGCGCGCCAACATCGAGGACTACGATATCGCCATCAGCGATTTTGCGATCCAGCCTGTCGTAATGCAGCGCCGTGGAATTGGGTCCGGAGCCGACGATCGGGGCATAGCCTTCGGCTTCGGAACCGCCCATTGCATGAACTTCCACCATTCTTGCGCCGACTTGATACTCCATCAGTCCGGGCCGCAACATCTCCATGGCCTGCAAATGTGAATCGACGGTCAGGTCGATGGCTTTTCTGAGGAAGGCGATTTCGCCGGGCGATTTGATCATACGTAGCGTTTCAATGGCACCGCGAGCGTCTTTTATTTTTTTCTGTGGAGCGGCGAGCTGCAGCCAGTCGAGCAGCTCTTTTTCGTGCGGATAGCCGCCGAGTTCCTTTTCGTATGGAAGAATGGTGTAGAGGTCGGGATAGAGTTTAGCGAGTTTTTCGACGTAGGCGCGCATTTCGGGAAAGGGTTGCACCGAAGCGAATCCCGTGCGAGCGGAGATATCGGGATCGGCAGGGGACATGCGGGCGCCATTCCATTTTTCGTTTAGAGGATCTTTGTTCGGAAGGAAGAGAAGTTCGCGCGGGCCAGTCCAATCATTCGCGGGTTGATTTGGTTTCAGGGCGGGGAGAACGATCAGGCCGGCTCGTTCTTCATTGTGGCCGGTGAGGTAATAAAAATTGTCTTCCTGCGTAAAGATGTAGGCTTGCGAAACTTCTTCGCGGCCGGTGAATCCCCAGAGAATGATCGGACCGTCCACTTGAGCGGCGACCCGGGCCCGGCGCGCGGCGTAAACGTCAACGCCTGAGGCGACCGCGGAGCGGTCGACGGGTTCGCGTTCGCGGCGTTGCTTGGCGAGAGCCCCGTCGGAAGCGGCTGTGAGCGCGAGGATTAGAATCGCGATACGTCCAGCGGCACGCCTAAGGTCGAGCTTCATGCAGGGACCTCGTTGAGATCGAAACCGCCCCCTAGCCGTGGGCGAGCCAGAACGCGCGGCGAGTGAAATGCAACAGCACCAAACCGCGACGGGAGATTGTATCCGAAGAAAAGCCGTAGCAGAAATAGGGGAGCGCCTTTATTTGACCTGGTGCGGTGCTAGCGGGGGCGGGAGTTGCCCATACCGGCCAGAACGCCGCGCATATAAGCGAAGCTGCCGATGACGCCGGGGATGGGGTCGTCAGGGTGGATTTCGTATTCGAGATCCACGAAACCCTGATATCGGATTTCATTCAGCGCTTGGAAGATTTTGGGAATGGGCATCTTGCCATCGCCCACGGTGACTTGGCTTTCTTTGTCATTGAAGTCGGTAAGGTCTTTGACGTGTACGTTGAAGAGCCGGGGACCAACTTCGTGAATGGCCCGGACTACATCGGTGCCGGCGCGAACGGTGTGGCCCACGTCAAGGCAGCAGCCCATCCTCGGGTCCATATTCCTTACAACTTTCAGGACATCGAGCGGCGAGGGCCACAGTTTGTCTTCGGGGCCGTGATTGTGGATGGCAAAGCGGATGTCGTACTCGCGGACGAATTTTTCGATGCGGGGAAGCGTTTCCGGCGCAGGATCTCCGGCGACGATCACAGGAATGGATGCGCGTTTGCAGTATTCGAATTTGGTGCGGATGTCGGCGTCTTCATTCTTGTCGAAGTAGATGGTGCCGGCGGCGTGGAGTTTGATCATGGCGATTTCATAGTCTTCGATGGCGGTTGTTTCAAGCTTGGGATCGGATGGGAGGTGGTCTTTGACGTCTTTGAGATTGACCGAGGAGAGATTGAGGAGTTTGGCGAAGTTGATGAGTTTGTCGCGAGTGAAATTGCGGAAGGTGTAGCTGGCGAGTCCGAGTTGAACGGGTGCCTGTGGAAGGGGTGAAGATTGGGAAGCGGCGGAAGCGAATGGTGCCGCGGCGGACGCGGCAACGACAGCAGTCGAACGAACGAAATCGCGGCGGGAGAGAGTGTTTTTCATGGGCGGCGCTTCATCTGTTTTTTTAGAGCAAAAGAGCGGTGACCTCGCCGGTAGTATACATCGGAGTCCCAAAGAGAAAGAACAGCGGCACAAAGCCGCTGCGACAAGTCATTTCAATTCGACTTCGATGATTTGGCCGGGAGTGGTTCCGGCGTTGGAAAGGTTGTGAGTGGTTTTGGCGTCGATAAATTTGAAGTCGCCAGCAACGACTTCGTGGCCGGCGGACTGGCCGTCTGGTGAAGCCATTTTCAGGTTCATGGCAGTGATGGAGAGAATGATGTACGGGCGCGTGTGGGTGTGCATGGGAGAAGTGGCACCGGGAGCGAGAAACCAGCTATAGACGCGGGCGCTGGGAGTTTCCGCGGCGACCGGACCGGCCACGTCCGCAGACGGAGTGACGGGGCGCACGGTAGGCTCGATGTCGAGCACATCAAAGGGAACCTTGCCGACGTTGTGGACGCGGTGAGTGTAGGAAGCATCGGCGAGAGTAAGGGCGGAAATGTCGCCGGGCTTGGTGGGAGATGGTGCGCTTTCAGCTTCGTTCATTTGTTGATTGGTGACGGAGGTATTGGAAAGGCTCACAGCGATGCGATCGTGCGTGTGAGTGTGGAAGAGAGTGCGTTCGCCGGGTGGAAGGATGAGGTGCATGATGATGACTGCTTCGTTCTTTAGGACGATCTTGTGCAGCGGTTCTTCCTCGACGGGGACGGGGTTGTTCGAGGTTTGCTGAGCGACCAACATGGTGGGGACGAGCAGGAAAGTAACCGGAGTGAATTTCATGACGGAGACTCCTCGATCGCGATTGGGCGACGATGGGCTGCGCGTATCGTACACCGAATTTGTGAGCAGCAACTAAAAGCCAGGGGCACCGGAGGAGGCAGGGCGCATTTCTGGAGCGTTGACGCCGAATTTGAGGTGGGCGAAGTAGGTTTGGCCTAGAGACATGAAGCCGGTGTAGAGATAGCCCCAGACGAAGAGGAGCAGGAAGGGAATCGTAGCGAAATTCTGGTTAGTGATGGCGTAAACAACGGTGAACGCGAAATACATGCCGAGAAAAATTTCAGCGTAGGGCATCCAGCCGGCTTTGTTGCGATATTTTTTGGCGACGAAGGTGTCTTTCCTACCTTCGATCTTGAATTTGGGAGTACGAGCAAAATCGCTTTTGACGCCGAAGATGGCTTCAAGAACGGCTTGGGCATTGCGAATGGAGATGCCGATGCCGGTAGCCATGACGAAAGGCATCAGAAAAAACGTGCGCCACCAGGTTTTGGGGTGAAGTTCTTTTTGGGCGACCAGGTAAAAACTGGAAATCGAGCAGGTGGATGCAAGAAACAGCGGCAGGTCGATGAGCAGCATCTGAAACCAGCCTTGATAGAAACGGACGATCATGGCGGGAAGCAGCATCGCGGAAAAGAGAACCATCAACGGGTAGCTGATATTTGCGGTGAGGTGAAAGAAAGCTTCGGCTTTGACGTGCCAGGGCGCATTGGAACGCAGCACTTGGGGAAGGATTTTTTTGGCGGTCTGCATCAAACCTTTGGCCCAGCGTGCTTGCTGGGCTTTGAAGCCGTTCATGTCGATGGGCAGTTCGCTGGCACATTCGATTTCCGGCAGATAAAGAAACTTCCAGCCTTTGAGCTGCGCACGGTAAGAGAGATCGGTGTCTTCGGTAAGGGTGTCGTGCTGCCATCCGCCGGCAGAGTCGATGGCGACACGACGCCAGACGCCGGCAGTACCGTTGAAATTAAAAAATGTGCCGCGGCGGGAGCGGGCACCGTGTTCAACGACGAAGTGACCGTCGAGCAGAATGGTTTCGACTTGGGTGAGCAGGGAATAGTCGCGATTTAGATAGGTCCAGCGCGTTTGCACCATGCCGATGCGAGGATTTTGAAAATAAGGAACGGTTCGGCGAAGAAAATCGGCTTCGGGGATGAAATCGGCGTCGAAGATGGCGACGAATTCGCCTTGGGAGTTCTTCAAACCATTTTCGAGAGCTCCGGCTTTGAACCCTTCTCGATTCGTGCGGTGAATGTAGGTGACGGGCATGCCTTGCGCGGCATGACGCTCGACGCAGGCGCGGGCAACTTCGCGAGTTTCGTCGTTGGAATCGTCGAGGACTTGGACGTCGAGTAGCTCGACAGGATAATCGAATCTGGAAACGGCTTCGACCAGGCGCTCGATCACATAGCGTTCATTGAAAATGGGGAGCTGTACGGTGACCCGCGGCCATTGGGTGACCTCGGGAGGTGGTCCAGGAACATTTTTCCGGTATTTATAGTAGTCGTACACCAGCCAATAACGGTGAAGACCGTAGACTGCGAGAATGATGAGGACGATGAAGTAGGGAATCATCATCATCAAATCGAAAGTATTGGCGTGGTAAATGCCGGAGAAGGTTTTGTCGGTGAGTTTGTGCCAGTAATTGGTGATGGGACTTTGCGCGAGGATCAGAGCGATGGCGGCGAGACTCATGGGAACAGTTAGTTTACGAAGTTTGCGAGGAGTGCGCTAGAGGAATGGGTGAAGCAGATCGTTGCCGATCACCCCTACTGTGCACGGTACTCGGGAGATTGCATGAGAGTCTAATTAGAGAATCTCACCCAAAGCCATCTCTGTGTGCTGAGGTCCAATCGTTCTCGAAATAGCGATTTCTATTGCAAAACTTATGGAATCTATTGGTCTTAAATTGAATGTTTCTAAACCTAATAAGGCCTTGGATTGCAGCACCTGGCCCAAAGATGAGGCATAATCGCGCCGACGATGAATGACGTGAAAAATGTGAGGAGCGAAAACCGGCTGGGGGAGATTGCTGCGGCATTTTTGCGGCTGGGATTTATTGCATTTGGCGGAGCAGTGGCGCACATCGCGATCATGGAAGAGGAATTTGTACGGCGACGGAAATGGCTGAGCCGCGAAGAGTTTGTGGACCGCGTAGGAGCGGTGAATTTGTTGCCGGGGCCGAGTTCGACGGAGATGACGATTTATCTCGGCTACGTGCGCGGCGGATTTGCGGGACTGGCGGTGGCAGGCGCGTCGTTTATCTTGCCGTCGGCGCTGATGATGGTGACGTTCGCGTGGATTTATTTGCGATATGGTTCGCTACCGCAAATTGCAGGAGTGTTGTGGGGTGTGAAGCCGGTGGTGGTGGTGCTGATCGCGCAGGCGGTGTGGTCGCTGGGTAAGACGGTGCTGAAATCGCGGGAGTTGATGGTGATTGCGGCGATTGTGCTGGGATTGGCGGCGAAGAAAGTTTCGACGTTGCCGCTGCTGATTGGGACCGGCGTGTCTTGGATTGTGGCGGATCGCTTTGGGCAGAAGACAGGCGGTTCGCAGGCGGCGATTGGAGCGGTGAGCGGAGCGGGAACGGCAGTGACCGTTGTGACGGCTGCAGCGGCGACGATTGGCGGAGTGTTTTTTTATTTCTTAAAAATTGGCGCGTTGCTCTTTGGCAGTGGCTACGTGTTGCTGGCGGTGCTGCGCGAAGATTTGGTGACGCGGTTTCATTGGGTGAGCGAATCGCAGTTGATGGATGCAGTGGCGATGAGCCAGGCAACGCCGGGTCCGTTTTTTACGGTGGCGACATTCTTGGGTTATGTGCTTTCGGGATGGAAAGGCGCGGCGCTGGCTACATTGGGAATGTTCGTGCCGGCGTTTGTGTATGTGGCGGCGACGGCGAATTTCTTACCGCGGTTGAGAAAATCGCCGACGGCGAGTGCGTTTCTGGATGGAGTGAATGCGGCGGCAGTGGCGTTGATGGCATTTGTGGGATTTCAGTTTGCGCGGCAGTCAGTGGTGAGCCCGCTGGCGGCAGCGATTGCGGTGGCCAGCGCGGTGCTGGCGTTTCGATACAAGGTGAATTCGGCTTGGTTGATTTTGGGTGGAGCGGTGGTTGGGTTGGCGGCGATGATTGGCGGGTGGGCTTGATGTTAGGAGTTGTAAGTCGCATTCGGGCTAGAAAAAGAAAAGGCGATGGCGTAAGGCCGCTGCTACATAAACTGAAGATAGTCGCATTCCGATAGTTAGGGGATTAGGACGATTTTGCCGAAGGCGCCGGACGGTTTCATTACGTCGATGTGGGCTTGAGGGGCATCTTTGAGTGGGAGTTCGGTGCCGACGACCGGGCGAAGCGTGCCATTTTCGAGGCCAGCGATGAGGCCGGCGTGGATGTCTGTGCCTTCGGCTTCGGTGGTGGCCCAGAGAGTGAACGCGAGAATGGATGCGCGGCGGGCCATGATATCACGCGGAGTGATGGTGACATCGCCGCGGCTACCGATGACCACGACGCGGCCCATCGGGGCCAGAAGCTTCAAATCGTTGCCAAGATTTACGTTGGCGAGCATTTCCAAAATGATGTCTGCGCCGCGGCCGCCTGTGGCTTTCAGAATTTCGTCGCAATAGTCAGGTTTGGTGTGATCGAAGGCTCGCTGCGCGCCCTCGCGCTGGATGAGTTCGAGACCTTTGGCGCTACCTGCGGTGCCAAAGACGGTGAGACCGAGCGCACGCGCCATCTGCACTGCGGCGATGCCGACGCCGCCGCTGGCTCCGTGAATCAGAACCGTCTCGCCTCCACGGGCTTTGGCTTGATGGTGCAGCGCGTGATACGCCGTGCCGTAGGGAACGAACACACCGGCTCCTTGCGCGAAGCTGACTTTTTCCGGCAGGCGATGGACTTGCGATTCGAGCGCGAGGGCATATTCGGCGTAGGTGCCGGAAAGGCTTTTGGCGAGGTACACGCGATCGCCGGGTTTTACTTTTTTTACGCCGTCGCCCACGGAGTCGACTACCCCTGCGCCGTCGGTGCCGGGCGAGTATGGAAGTTGCGGCAATACAGCGTAGTTTCCACTGCGGGCGTAAGTGTCCGCAGGATTCACGCCCGCGGCGCGGATTTTTACCAGTACTTGGCCGGCGGCCGGCTTGGGCGTAGGAGTTTCATCGAATAGCATGACTTCTGGACCGCCGAATTGACGAACGAGAATGGCTTTCATGGTGTGCTCCGAAAAGAAAATTAGTTCACAGCAAGAATTCCAAATACTAAAAATGGTCGTCAACGGCGACGGCTGTTTGGCGTTCGACGAAGCCAGCGGTTTGTCCCCAAGCGGTAGTCTGCCAGTTGTCTTTGCCCTTTTTCTGGGGAATCCACGGCGGCAGCGATTGATTCAGGTAGCTGGCCAACGCGTAGATGTAAGGTTCATACATGCGGCGCAATTCGGTGAGCCGAGTGTCGGCAACTTCGCCGTCATTCAATTTCAAGCCATGTTTGGCGAGCACATCGCGGATGCGCCGCAGCTCGGCTGGCGGCAAACGATCGGCAGCAAGCTGTTGCGGCGACGTGTTAAAAACCTGTGCCAAATCCACTACGGCGTGGCGCGCGATGGCGAACGTGAGCTCGGCTTGTTTTTCGCAGGCACCTTCAATGCCGACCATAATTAGTGAACAAGCATCGAGAACTGCGGTGAGCGAGGCGACCCAGGACTGGTTGTCATGCTGCGAGCGAAAAAATGCCAGCACTGGATAAGAAAGATGACTCTCCATCAATTCGGCGCACCACCGCTCCCACTCTTTCAAGAGTTCGCGTAAGGCGTCCTGACCGTGGGGATAACTGTGGCGACGAAGAAGTTCACCGGCCGTTGGAGGGGTACCGGCACGCGAATCGAGCAGAGAAATATTCACTTCGCGTTTGGAAAATGAACCGTAGATGAACGGCAAATAGCCGATGACTGCGGCAAGAAATCCGAAGCCGAGGCCGGCTTCGAAGACCACCAATCCGCGAGCGATACCGGAACGAGGAATGACATCGCCCAATCCCAGTGTGAAAAAAGTTGTGCCGCTGAGGTATAGATCAGTCCAAATATTTGGCGACATGCCAGTCACGTTTACTGCTGACCCTGCGCCAAATTGCATCAGGCCAAAGCTGACCACCAGACCGACGGCCCAGACCGCCACGAGAATCAGCAACGAGATCGGACCGAAAACGCCCATCGCGGATTCGCGAAGTTTTTTTGACGGCAACAGGCTTGCGCCAAATTGCCAGACGCTCCATGCGGTCTTGTAAAAGAGCCGGGTCAGCCGGAAACGCCGCGTGACGCGCCGAGGAAGAATGACAGATTCGAACGCGTCCCACACTACGATGATCAGAATAGCGGCGCCGGCAAGAAATGCAGCGGGTGACGTGAGCATGAACGAAATTGTACCTGTTTGACCGGCGGTTGTACCGTGGCTCAGCTATTCAGTTTGGCAGTAACGCTGATTTCGGCTTTGAAGAGTTTGGAAACCGGGCAGCCGGTTTCGGCGGCTTTTACCGCGGCATCGAATTTGGCTTGGTCCCCGCCAGGAATCGTGGCGACCAGATCGAGATGGCTTTTGGTGATTTGAAAACCGTCACCGACTTTGTCGAGCATAATGGTTGCGGTGGTTTCGAGCTTTTGCGCGACGATTCCGGCGCCGCCAAGCTGCGCGGAAAGTGCCATGGTGAAGCATCCAGCGTGGGCGGCCGCCAGCAGTTCTTCCGGATTGGTGCCAATGCCATTTTCAAAGCGCGCGTGGAACGAATAGGGGGTTTGCTTCAGGACGCCGCTGTCCGTTGAAATTGCGCCTTTGCCTGCTTTCAGATCGCCCTGCCAAACTGCTGAAGCTTTGCGCTGCATGATTGTTTTCCTCCGACGCGAATGTGTGGACCGTTAGCGTCTATTGCTTGGATTCGACAAGAACCCGCGCGTTATATTGGCACAAAAGTGTTCACCATTTGCGAAAGACAAAAAACACGGCCCGCGCTAGGCAAGCGGGCGCCGACCCCATAGTTCCGCTTCAATTTTTCGCCCAAGTAGGTAACGGAAACGACGCTACGGTGGGGCCGGAAATGAAAATTCATTCCTTTTTGGAGATTTGCGCTCCCGGCTTGGCACCTTTCTAGAGACGATCTGCCCAGAAGCCTGCGAGAGCTCGGCCATCGACGAATTCGCGTTCAGACGAATTCGCGTTCAAACGTTGAGCGCGAGAGAGACCAAGCCCGGCGGTGTAGGCCTAACGACCGGGGGCATTTTGGAGCGGTCCACCGGACGGTAAAGCGTGTCACGTTCGACAGGAACCCGGCCAGCGGCGCGGATCAGGCGTTCAAGCTCGCCGCGCGGCGTGAATTCAGAAGTCTTGGCACCAGCGTCGTGATAGATCTTTTCCTCGACCACGGTACCATCGAGATCGTTGGCTCCGAAGCGCAGCGCAATTTGCGCGATGCTGGGAGTGAGCATGATCCAGTAGGCCTTGACGTGCTCGAAATTATCGAGTATCAGGCGCGAGACCGCGATATTGCGCAAATCGAGATAGCCCGTGGTTTTCCGAATACGGGAAAGCGGCGTGT
>Ga0157376_10001785_pt1 | contig 14329 bp, 9 predicted proteins | sample M45metaG_FD_121801 | JGI IMG/M metagenome (GOLD analysis project Ga0157376, IMG submission 121801) | Miscanthus rhizosphere microbial communities from Kellogg Biological Station, Michigan, USA - M4-5 metaG | ecosystem: Host-associated > Plants > Roots > Rhizosphere > Soil | place: USA: Michigan... | reverse complement strand
CGAGGATACGAAGCCGCACGGCCCGCACTGCTTCGATCGATGATCAGCGCATGCCAGCAGCAAGGCCAGCACGCGATTCTCAAGGAGATCCTAAGTGATCCCGAGAGCCTGTGTCGACATGAGGACGGATTCGTCGCGCTCCTCTATGTGGCCACGGTGATCGATCCACGATTCATCGACACCCTCGTTCAGATTGATCCAACGGTCTACGATTTCGTTCGCTCAAAGTATCCGACTCTCGTTGACGAGTGGCTGCAGAACATTCGCGCTGGCTACGTCACGCTCGAGCAAGTCGAAGCCCGAGAGAGAGACAGTATTGCGATCAGGCACGAGCTCGAGACTTGGAACCACGAGCTCGCCAAGAAATCCGTCTACACCAGCTGGCCGCCTGCTCAGGAATATCAACGTCACATCGCAGAGTGGCTACGCGCGCAGTTCACCTCGCTCCCTCAACGTCCCTCACTCGATGACCCGGATGACCTTATCGAGTTGTTAGAGGAAACCCACAACCTTGAAAGGGCCGAAGGCACCGCGCGGCGCAACATGAGCGCGTACATCAAGGCGCAGCTTGCGCGGCTCGATGCCTTTGATCGCTTCGCGCAGGATTACAAGATACAAGGCGTCGCCGAGTTCCTTGCGATCCCTCATGAAGGACTTCATGAACGCTTAAAAAAGGAGTCGGTGCACGCGGTAAGCGTAGTGCGCGAGCTGTACCGATTGGCTATCCAGGAGGTCTCGCGATGAATTCGCTCTTGTCGCAGCTCTCCGTCCCAGACCTTCTTCAACTCGCCGGACTTGGCGACAAGCCCGTACTGTCGACGAGCACGCTTTCCGGGGAATCCTTCGAGCAGTGCCTTGAATGGATCGCTGGTCGTCGGCGTTGGCGCGACATTGCTCGCGAAACCCACGCACGCCACGACCTTCGCCGTGCGTGGGCCGCGCGAGCACGCGCTCTTGCTGTCGGAGAGCTGTTGCCGAGCGATTTGGACGCACGACTCCAAGAGGCTTGGTTGGCGGCCGTCACAAAGGCCGACACACACCGGAAGACGATCTCGGCGTTACCGCCGCCCGCTGAGGCAGGCGACCTGGCCAATGACGTCCTAACGATCAAGCGAGAGGTCGCGCTCGTGACACTTCCTGGGAGGACGCTACCGAGCTCTCCCGTTGATGTCGAAGCAGCCTGCGATAGTTGGGCTAAGCTTGAAAAGCTCGCTGGTGACGCGGAGTTTGTGATTCTGCTTGTCGCTGAACAAGCGAGCGCTCAGCGCAAGACGCTGCTGGAGTCGGCTCGCCAAACGACGCTCGACGTCCTTGATCGTCTCGAACGTCAAGACTCTCCTAGCGATGACCGCAGCATGCTCACCGTTTTGCGAGCGCTGCCAGAACTGATCCGAGATCGCGATCTTCGTCTGATCGATCGCATTCGCGCATCACTCCCGTCGATGACTGAGGAATTCACGACAGAGCTCGCTGACCGCTGCCGTATTTCCGCGTCACCGGCTAGAGACGTTCTAGGTCTCGAAAGAGTGCGACTACCGATGTCGGCTCCACCCATCCAACTTACGGCAGCGGCGCAAACACTCTTCTCGGCTGAGACACCTGCCACGAGGGGGATAACCTCAAGTCAAGACCTTGACGAGCAGTTGTCCGACAGCCGAGTTGTCGTCGACCAACTGGAGGTCGGCACGCGGTGGATGAGAATTGCACGCGCCACGACCTCGGTCGAACTTCAACGGTTGGCCCTAGGACATGGGCTCGCGGCATTGTCGCGGGCGTATCTAGATCACAATCAGAGTCGCCTCGCGACCGAACTTGCACGCGACGCGGTCGCATCACTCTGCCTTCCGGAAGAATGGTTCCGCCAGGATCTCTTCGATTCGGCGGCTATCACGCTTGTTGCGACCCGCGTGTGGGCCAGGATGAATCTCTCGGCATTGCTTCCGGGTCGGCCGTCTGAGCTAGTCGACCGACCAGCACTGATGTTCGACTGGATGCGGGATCACGACGCCGTCGAAATCGTTTCGGAGCTTTGGGCGGACCTGCCAGACGACGTTGACGACTGCTTCTTCCAGGTTCTGAAGGTTCACTTTGCTCACGCAACTGAGTTGAGGCACGCGTGTGCAGAGTCAGCGTTGACGGCTCATCGTCTTCGTTCTCGGCCCATGAGCACGACTAGACGGGTACTTCGACTGCTCGATGACGCGACACGAACGGAGCCGTTAGTGCTTGCGTTGCACGCGTGTGGCGCTGAGCTCGAGGCGGCTCCGCCGCAGCTCGCGGGCGCTTCCCGTCAAATTCTCGTTCGGAATGCCGAGGCGATCAGGAAGCTGCTCGCCGCCAGGACTGAGGATCCAATCGCACAAGCAATTGGAGGGCGTCTCTGCGATCTGCTGGTTCGGATGGCATCCGTCGATGGCCCTTCCGGCGACCCAAAGCTAACGATCGCGAAGGCAGTGAACGTTTTCTACCCGAAGGATCGGAGTGACGATGTGTGGCTGCCGATCACGGTTACCTCTGATCGCACGGGCGGCCCTTCGCCGGAAATGAGCCTTCAGGTGAATTTTGAAGGCCCAAACGATTCCTCGAAGCCGGAGATCGAATGGCCCGAGTTTGTCATTCCCCCGCTTAGCCCCGGAGAGAGTCATACCGGACATGCGCTACTGCAATTGAATGAGCGCACGTCTCCGACGACGTGGCAGTTCCGTGCCACGTTGCTCCGTGGTGCAGAAGTTGTTCTCGTAAACAAGTTCCACGTCGACGTGAAAGAACGCCGGTACTCAAGGCCCAATCCATTTAGTGCCGGCCAAGCAGTTCAAGAAGACCAGTTCTTCATAGGACGTGAAAAACAGCTGCGCATGCTGCTGGACGCTCTCATTGCTGATCGGCGCGACATCACCCTGCTGATTGTCGGTCAGCGACGTATCGGCAAGACCAGCCTGCTCAAGTACCTGCTCCGACACAAAGAGGTGCTGCTTAAGTACACGACGGATTTTTGGGACACACAAGATCTCCAGAGGCGTTCGAATACGACGCACTTCCTGTTTCAACTCGCGACTCGCGTCCGTGCAAAGCTGCCCGAGTCGCACCGCCATCGTGTGCGCGTGGATCACAACGCCTTCAAAGAGGACCCCTATGCCTCATTTGAAGAAGTCTGCGATGCCGTCAGCAGCCTCGACCTTCCGAAGTTGATCCTGATCGGGATTGACGAATTCGAGCACATCGTCGCGTTGGCAAAGATTGCCGCAGAAAAGATCGAACGTGGCGACAAGGACGTTGGTCCCAGCGACGTGATGCAGCCGCAGACTCTCGGTGCGTTGCGCAAGATGCTAATGAAGGGCGGCGCAATCCGGCTGCTGCTGTCGGGATTGCCCGAAGTCTTGGCCGCGCAGAAGTACGACGATCGGCTGTTCGGCCTCGTCCACCGTGTAGAGGTCGGACCGTTTCTCGATACGGAGGCCAATCGGGTCGTAGCGATGGCAGATGGCTATGTGGCGTTCCCGCCCAAGCTCCGCCAGCAGCTCTATGACGTGACCGGCTTGCAACCGTATCTTCTGCAGCTGCTCTGCAACAGCATCTACTCGCACGTAAGTACGAGCGGCCGAGACGAAGTCACGTCCGAAGACCTCCAAGAGGTGATCGAACGCGACATCGTTCCTCATGAGAACTACTTCAAGGATTATGTGGCGCTGATTCGCGTCGAAGATCGCGCACTGTTGAGGGCGCTCGCGTTGGCGCAGAAGGCGGTTGTCACGCGTCGCCGGTTCGTGACTCCCGGCGAGGTTGTTCACGAGCTGTGGAAGTCGGGCGAGAGCCGCGCAAACGTTCACACGGTCTCACAACACCTGCGAGCGCTTGCAGAGGAAGAACGCCCACTCGTCGCAGAGTCGGGTGACAACCGTGGCAACTTCCGACTGATCATCGGGCTCTTGAGCGAACGCTTGATCGCGCGAGGCATATGAGCGAATTGACTCGAGCCGAGGTCATGCGCCTGCTCAGCATGCGCGGGCCAATGACGGATTTTCGGTTGTTTGTTGGAAGAGATGTCGAGCTACGAAAGCTCGACGGTGTTATCCACCCGCCCCACAACTGCGCGTGGTTGTTCGGAACCCCTCGCAATGGCAAGTCTTCGCTCGCGCGCCTCGTTGAAAGCAAAGCACGCGCCGAAGGGAAGAATGTCGTTTGTATAAGCGCTCGCAATCTCGCGCCCCGAGACTTCGAAGGACTTCTCCGAAAAATAGTTCTCGGTGACAAGAGCACTGGCGGCAATCTCGAAACGCTCGAAAAGGGCTTCCACGAGATGGCAGTGAAGTCCGATACGCAACCGCTTCTTATCATCATCGACGATTTTGATCGCCAAGCCGTCGACCTCGATGGCGTGCAGCAGCGCTTGCTTCGCTCGACCAAGGAGACATTCGGCAAGCTCAACTACTTGTTCGTGACGAGGCGCAACCCTAACCGAATCATTGAAGACGTTGCCGATGAGGGGTCTCGGTTGATGGGCATCTGCACTCCCATCCCTGTTCCGACTTTGAGCCTGAGTGACGTCAGACAGTTCTGCAGAACCGTCGCGGAACCGCTAGGCCTTGTCGATTCATATCGAGAGTGGGCCACAGAGATCATCCGTGTTGTCGGCGGTAACCCGCAGGCCGTCGCTGACGCCCTCCTCAGCACCGTGGCCACTACCGATGAGGAGACAACAAGCACCAGCGTGGTCTGGGAGGAGGATTCTCTGCGCGCGACACTCAAAAGCCACTGGCGCGGTTTGCCGGCGGCGTGTCGAACCTTTCTCCTTGGAACAGGCAAGGAGGATGAGGAGCTGAGCGCCGCACGAACTGAGGGTTACTGGAACAGCAACAGAAAAGAGGCGGTGCGGCCCACAATGCTTATTGAGGTCGGTAAGGCCATGGGCCTACAGGCGCAACACTCCGCCGAGCCCGTTGCAACGCCATTGAGCCTCGTCTCGGACCTGCATCAGTTGATCGATCTCGTAAATCTCATCTTCAAACGCTCCGGTTCGAAGAAGAACATCTTCAGCACCGGCGATGAAATGTATCGCTACCATCCACTTGCACGCCGCATCTCGTCCGAAGAGGAACTGCAGCCAGCCGTTAACCACCTAACGAAGCTTCTATACGAGGGAGCGCGTGACCGTGTGCCTGGCAAGGACGCTACGCCCGACGAGTGGCACATACCCGCTGGCGTCGCTCGCGACGAGTTCTGCCGTGCGGAGGGGATGAAGATGCTCCTCGCGTTGCGCCAGTACTTTGACCACGGAGCTCGTAAAGCATCGGATGAAGCGAAACGCGAAATCGACATCGGCCGATGGTTTCAACGCGCCTGTGGGGTTGCCGTGCCGCAGACCGCCACGCACTTCGAGCGAATAATTCCGTGTCTCCTCACATTGTTGTGCGACGCACTTCGAAAGCTCGCTGACAATCTAGCGGCTGCCGGTCTTCCCGAGCCGAGCCCCGCGTAGCGAAACCGAGCAGATCCCCGTCAGACATTGCGGCGTGCTGCGTCTGGACCTTCGAACAGTCAAGAAGGTCACCCACGATGCACCAGCCTGCAATCAGCCCGATGTCCGTTTCCGGCGTTCGCCATCTCGTCGAACGTGCATACCGTGAAAGCGGAGAGCTCCAGTATCTGCGCGAGCTCGTGATCAATTCGCTCGAGGCCGAAGCGACTCGCGTCGAGATCGGACCTGAGTGGAAGGGAGTGGAGCGCGACGGTGTCTACCGTTTGATGGTCGCGGATAACGGCAAGGGCATGGCGCCCGATCAGTTGCTCAAGTTCCTCAACACATTCGGCGGTGGCGGTAAGCCGATCGGCGACGCGCACGAAAACTTCGGCGTGGGAGCAAAAACGTCGCTTCTGCCATGGAATCACTCTGGCGTTGTCGTGCTCTCGTGGACCGCTGCAGCGCCCGACGGAGCAATGGTATGGCTGATGCGCGACGCCGTGACGGGCGAATACGGCGCCAAGAAGTTCCAGACGGCCGATGGCTCTTACGAAGAAGTGATCGTTGCTCCGCCCGAGTGGGCGAGTGTTCGCCCCGATTGGATCACGAAGAATGGGACCGTCGTTGTTTGCTTGGGTAACACCGGCAGCGAGAATACGTTCCTCGGCAAGACGAGCGACGGAGACATCAAGGGAATCTCCGCCTACCTCAACAAGCGCCTTTGGAAAGTTCCTCCGGGCGTCGAGCTGTACGTTCAGGAGCTACGAACCGACAAGCGCAACGAATGGCCTCGCTCGCTAAAGGAAGCTACCGGGCCCGCGGGCAGGCCTGACCGTCGGTGGAACCGTCGGCAGATTCGCGGTGCTGCGCACTTCATCAAGGAAGTAAACGCGGAGAGCGGCAAGTTCGAAAAGGACGGCACTGTCGAGCTGAGCGACGGAACCAGCATCGATTGGTTTCTCTGGTCTGGAGAACGGCCGGCGGTCCACTCGTACGCACACAAGGCTGGTTACATCGCGGCCCTGTACAAGAACGAGCTCTACGATACGAAGCAGCATCCGGCGCACTACCGCAGCTTCGGCATCACGCAGGCTGCAGTAAGGCAGAACCTCACCCTCATCGCACGGCCACCCCATGGTGGTAGCGGATACGGTGTCTACCCAGACACCGCACGCAACGCTCTCAAGATTCAGGGGACCAAGCGTGCTGGTGAGTCGCTGCCGTGGGCAGAGTGGGCGCAGGAGTTCGCGGAGAAGTTGCCGGCTGCGATTCGGGACGCGCTCGCAAAGGCGGCCCCGCCGTCGTCCGGGACTCTCGCGGACGGAACCTGGCGGACACGTCTTCTGGATCGATTCGGCGCGCGTTGGCGGAGCCTGCGATTCGTCGTCGATAACACAGCTGCAGAACGCATCCAGCCCGACGAGAGCAGCGGAACTTCCAACGCCGGAGGTGGCGGAACCGGCGACGGTGGCGGTGGGGGCGACAGTGCGGCCGGTCCTTCGGGCACGCAAAAGCCGGTTCCGCCATCAATCGCGCGTCGAGCAAGCACCGCCGGAACAGTCGCTGCGCGCCAGACGAGCACACGTGGCGGTCTTCCCGACTGGGAATGGACGACGATGGCCGACATCGACGAGACGGGTGCGTTCGCAGCGGCGTGGTGCACCCCCAATCCGCTCAAGCCCAATGGGCTCGTCCAACTGGCGCGCGATTTCCCTGCCGTGGTCGAAGTGAAGACGTACTGGCGCGCGCAGTACGCGGACCACCTCGGCGATCAGATTGATCAGATCGTCGAAGCCGTATACGGCGAAGCAATGGTAGCTCGCATTGCGCATTCGGAGGCGCTCGCGACTCATCGTCTGTGGGGGCGCGCGAAACTCGAGAACGAGCTCCGCTCGCCCACATCGTTGACGATGGCGATGCTGGGCTTGCTCAGCGAGGACCACGTAATTTCGAGCCGTCTTGCGACGGCGGTCGGCCGCCGCCGTTCATAGCCCGGCGAGCTCGCATACCAGATCTAAGGAGACTCACATGGCAAAGCAGGACCGAACCGGCACGAGCAAGATGAAGATCCGGCTCGTTGAAGTTGATGTTGAGGGCAACGATGAGTCGCTTCAGGACGTCGTGCGCACCTTGCAAGCAACGCTTTCCGCCCGACCCCGCAATGGAGTTCCCTCGCGGGTCATTGCATCCGGGGCAGGCGCCATTGCTTCGTCCGACGACATCACGGATGCATCGGTAGAAAAGCCCATCGATACGGATGTTGACGACGTTGAGTTAAGTTCCGAAGTGGAGCGCACTCGGCCGGCACGACCGCCGCGGGCATACAAGGAACCGACTTGGGGCATTCTCGACCTCGACATCAAGTCGGGGAAGGTGCCCCTCGAAGACTTCATGAAGAGCGCGCCGAACATCATCCAGCGTCGTTTTCTAATGCTGGTGTACTGGCTCAAGGTTCATCGCGGTGTCGACCCCATCAACCCGTCGCACATGCTGACGTGTTACCGCGCGCTCGGGTGGAACGTTCCGAAGAGCATGCTCCAGCCGCTCGTCGATCTTCGCCGGAAGCGGCAGTTCCTCGACAAGGGCAGGGGCGAGCACGAATTCCAAATCAACATGCCGGGAGTGAGCGAAGTAGAGCGAATGGTCAAGGCGCCGACGAAGTGACCGGGCTCGACACTCACGCTCGCGGAGTCCTGGGCTTCGCGGAGCTCAATACCGCGGAGCAGATCCGGTACTTCTGTTGGTTTCTTCACGATGTCGCTGGACGCTCGCACTTCGAGCAGTCGGACCTGAGCGGGTGCTTCACGGAGCTGGCATTGCGAAAGCCCAGCAGCATGGGCGCGTATGTATCGAAGATGACGAGGCGGGCCGAGCTCCTGCGCGACCGCGACGGATATCGCCTCGAGCGCAACACGCTCGACGCGCTTCGCACGCGTTTCGGAATGCGTTCGGCCACGATTCAAGTTCACCGACTGCTGGCCGACCTTCCCGCGAAGCTGACAAACATCGACGAACGCGAATTCCTAGATGAGACTCTTCGCTGTTTCCAGCACGGCGCCTACCGTGCAGCCATCGTGATGGCCTGGAACCTGGCGTTCGCTCATCTCTGCGAGCATGTGCTGACCGCCCGGCTCGCAGACTTCAATTCGCGGCTCCCGCTCGTGTACCCCAAAGAGAAGCTGCAGCAGATGCAGCGCCGAGACGACTTCTCGGAGCTCAAGGAGTCCCAGGTCTTGAGCGTTTGTCGATCGGCCTCGATCACCACGCCAAGCCTTGGTCGGTTGTTGGACGGGAAGCTCGCACTGCGAAACGCCGCAGCGCATCCCTCGGGCGTCAAGATCAACCAAGTCACGGCGGAAGCGGCGATCATTGAGCTCGTTGAAAACGTCATTCTGAAGTTCTGAAAACGCAACCAACGGTGTCAGAGATTGCTTCGTGCCGCGTCTGCGAAAACGAGCCCACGGGCCAAGGAGCAGATATGCAAGTCCAGACCGCGATCGCGAACAAGAACCCGTCGGAGTCATCGAGCTTCGACCCGACCATGGATGAGGCTGCCGACCTCGTCACGCCGTTTCACAACGCGATGGTTGGAAAGACGCCCTGCGGCTTCAACAAGATCCGCATCGAAATGAAGCCCGACGAGCTGCGCAAGATCATCGGCTATGATCCGCGTGGCCTCCAGCCGGTCAAGCGGGGCTCGAAGATCATCGAGCCGTCAAAGCACGTGTCGCAGAATCTTACGGAGCTTCAGTCCGAGGTTCAACGCTCGATCGATAACGACAAGGTGGCCGAGATGGTTGCCTATCTCCACGCCGCCGTCTCGAGTGGAAACTACGCCGACTGGGCCGAGATCGACGTCGTCACCACAACGCAGGTCGATACGAGCCGTTTTCACGATCAGCACGTCGTGTACGTCCCAACGGCGGCCGAGTACTTCATCATCGACGGCCAGCATCGCTACTGCGCTCTGATCGATTTTGTTCGCCTCTACCCTGAGCTCGCGAGGAAGTTCACTCAGGCCGTGGCGATCTCCGTGATCGACGAGAGCAAGGTGCGTGACTGGGCAGGCCAGGGGTTCCACGACAAGAACTACCTGCGCACAGCGGTGAAAGCTACGAAGGCGCTCGCAGTGGACTCACGCGACATCCACAACGTCCTCGCAAAGTCGCTTCACAATCACCCGGTGATCATCGAGGGCGGCGGCGTGAACGTCGTGAAGGATTCGTTGGCAGCGTCGTCGCAAGAGATGGTGACGCACGCCATCCTCTACAAGTTCGTGCGCGGCTTCTGTGAGGGGCGCCGTGGCCTCGACAAAGGCTCCCTCCCTCGGCCGTGCCTGACCGAAGAGACCTTCAAGAAGCTCCAGGATCAGCTCGCGCAGTATGTGACCGAACTCTACGAGGTGCTACCGAACTGGGTTAACGAGGCGACTCGCGGTCGCTATCTGTTCCGCGCGTCTCCGGCCTGGCAGGCCCTTGGCGTGATCGGAAACCTCCTCGCCGAGGTCGACGATGAAGACGATCGTCGCGCGATGCTCGAAATGCTCGGCGAGAACGAGCTCGACTGGACGCGCGAGAACCTCCAGTGGGAATCGGTGATCGGCAACCGGCAGCAGGAGGTGGGTGACGACGGCAAGGTCGCCGCCGAATGGATCTCGCCGCGCGCATCGCGCCAGGCGATCGATGGAACGATCGGATTCTTGAAGCTGCGCACGGGCCTGTCTGCTTCAGCCGACGATCCGTCCGCGTCATAGCTACTGTGTCGCCGCGCGAGCGATGGTGAGCGCATCCGGGAAGCTCACGCGTGCGAGCCTGGTGATCAGCATCCGGAGTTCGCCTGGCGGCAGGCGGTGAAGTCGCTCTGCTCGCTCGCCCAAGACCGCTGTGACCGCGAGAAAGCGCGACAGTGCTATGGGCTTGACGTGCGCAGGCAGGACACCCCGAAGCGCGCGGGCAGGCGCTGCCTCGTTGATTCGGCCGGCAATCGCGGCGCTCGTCGCCATGACCCGGCATTCGTGCAGGCGCCGCGCCATTCCTGGCCGTCGCCGATCTCAACCAGCTGCGTCCCTGTGCGCGGTGAAATACGCCTCCTCAAGTAGACACGCCGGCTGCCATTTCCCCAGGAGGTATGCGGGTTCACCGCACCTGAAGAATTCTTGTCAGACATGCCGGAGAAGGCCGTCTCCAAGACATGAAGTTGGTCAAGCAACGCATTCTCGGCGGATTCCTAACCCGCGACGAAGTGCTCGCGCAGGCGCAGAGCCTTTCAGCGATGCCCGACGTCGCGTCGAAACGGAAGTTTTGGGAGGACTTCAAAGCAGCTCACGCGTTCCGCGCAACGCTCACGCCCGTTGCCCTTCCCGCCCCGGCGACGTCAGCCCTACCCGGCGATGCAGCGGCCCACCTCGCGGCCATTGAAGAATCCGACGCCTTTCAAGAGAGCTTTGGCGGTGTCACCTATCGCTTCGAGTACGTCAACCTTGAGGCGCTCCAACCGGTCCAGCTGTTCACGAACGTCGAGCCGAAACTGTCGCCGCCCGATGCGAGCGACCTCGCTGCACTGCTGTCGTACTGCCTACCCATCGACGCGCGGATTCCAGCCGACGTTCGCGTCACCCCAAGCGGCGTGCAGTTCGCGACGGACCGTTATGGCCACGGGCCGCAGAACCTTCGTCGTCGCATCGTGAATGGTCAGGTCCACCTGAGCTTCGAGCACCCGAATCTTCTCCAGGTGGTGCGCTTCAAGGCCACGCTCAACGGCACTGTGCCCGTCGACCGCCTGATCGTCCTCAATGGTAACCATCGCGCGTTCGAGCTTCTCGCTGCCGGGCACAAGCGCGCGCCAGCGCTCGTCATCGAGGTGAACGACATCGGCGTGCTGGCATCGATGTGCCCGCAGGGTCCGGGATTCTGGAATACCAATTTTCTGCTCGGCGCCGGCACCCCTCTGCAGCCGAACAATCCGCGACCGGCGCTGATGAGTGACTTCCTAACTCCACTCGCAATCGAATGCCTGTGCGTCCTCGTTCCGAGCATCGTCGACGTGGCGGTCGGCGTTCCGCCACCCGCAAGCGGTGCTAACCAGCCGATCGCCATCCAGGTGCGTCAGGCACCCTAGGTGTGCTCTTAGGTGCTCTGATTGCTGCAGACGATTCGCGGCGATCCAGCCGGACCTTCTCCAAGATGTGAGCCGAGGTTGCCCTCGTCGAGGTCGGCCTGCTTGACCCAGTTCGCGATCGTTACGCAGACGGCGCAAACTCTGTGGCGAGCTCGTTTTGAACGACCAGCGCGCGCGAGCTCGCTCATGCGTTGGCGAAACTCAGGGAGAGTTCGCGGGTGTGGTGGTGGCTTCTGGCATCGCGCATTCCAGTGTCTGAGTGTGCACGGAACCAGGGCGACTTCCGTACTTCTTGACAGAGCCTATGCGCGAAGTTTCACGACGGCTCCAGCTTGCGGCATTGCGAACGCCACCCGACTGTAGTCCTCGGCAAACGCGTCGGGGTGGAGATGTGCATAGACCTCCTGCGTGATCGCGACGCTCGAGTGACCGAGGATCTTCGACAGTTTGAAGATGTCGCCGCCGGACGCGAGGAAGAGGCCGGCGAAGGTGTGTCGAAGGTCGTGCAGGCGAAGCTTCTTCGGCAGTCCGGCGCGCATCACCGCGGCCTTGAACGGCCGGAACACGCTCGTCTTGTTGCGAGGGAGTTGCTCCTCGAACCTGTCGCGCTTCACACCGGGCCAGAGCAGGGTGTTCTCGCCCTTCGCGAGCTTCATCTCGCGCAGCACGGTGAGCACCGAGTCAAAGATAGGCACGTGACGAAGGCGGCCTGACTTCGGCGCACCACGGCGCCCGCGGTGAACGTGGATCACGCGGTGCTGGAGATCGACGTCGGTCCACATCAGGTGGAGCGCTTCATCCAGCCGCATGCCGGTGCCGACCAGCACGGCTACCAGCGTGCGGATGTTCTCGTTGCACGCGCTCAATAGCTTCTGCACTTCACCGGCAGACTGGAGCCAGAGGAACGGGCGTTCGGCGACCTCGAGGTCGCGGATGAACTTGAGCGGGTGCTCGGAGCACCATCGTTGCTCGATGAAATAGCTGTAGGCCGCCGACAGCGACGCGAACAGCGTGTTAATCGTCGCGTTGCCGAGGGGTTCCTCGCGTTCCTTGAGTGTCGTGCGCAGCTCGATCAGCTTCGCCTTGGTGATCTTCACGAGCGGCGTGCGATCGAACGTCGGGCGCACGTACAGCCGCATCCGGCTTTTGTACTCGTCGTGGGAGCGCTGGTCCTTGATCGCGCGGAGCCACGCATCGAGCGCATCGCCCATGGTGCGCTTGTGGTCCACGGCTTCCGGAAGGTCGCCGGACTTGATCCCGCGCTGCGTGACGCGATGCTGTTCGTCCGCGGCCTCGGCTTGCTTCTTCGAAGCGAACGATCCGACGTAGATCCGGACGCTCTTCTCGCGGATCCGCGCACGCCCGTAAACCTGGAACGACTTCGTTCCGTCCGCCGCCACGCGCACCTTGATCGTGGCAGAGAGCCTACAACAAGCCTCCGACAAGTCGGTGTAGAACCGGTGTAGAACGGAGAGATTTGCGATCGGTCTGGCGCTAATCGTCGACGACGATTTGCCTCGTTCTTTGCTCACCACTCGAAGAATTAGTTCGGATGCTCATCTCGGATCGCACTCGTTGGTGCGGCGAGCACCAGGACCTTTGCCTACGATACCTCCGGCAACATCTGCGACTCCGGCACCGGGCAGTGCATTCCCCACGTGTTCGCGCCGGGCGGCATCGACGCCTTCTCGCGGATCGCCGAGTACTCGGCCACGCACGAGCTCGAGCTCTCCGGGTCGAGCGATGGCAGCGCGTGGGCACCGATCGTGTTGGTCCCCGAGTCGTTCGTTCCTTCGGGGATCGAGATCGGGGTCGGGACGCTCTACACGTACAGGCACGGTGCGCACGTCCTCGACGTGAACCCAAGGCGTGCGTGCCGCCGAGCTAGTGGTAGTGGCGGAGCTCGGCGGTCGCTCGCGCGCGCACGATCGGGTTCGGATGGGTTCGCGCCACGTTCTCGAGATAGGGCTTGGCCGCATCGCCGATCTCGATGCGTAGGAAGTGGGCGAGCGTCCAGTCGTAGCTCGCCGTCGTGTTGAAGCCCCGGAGGACGAGCTTGATCAGCTCGGGATCGGTTTTTAGCGTCGGATCGAGGGCGAGTGCCGCGTGTGCCTGCTTGAGACCGTCCGCCCACCACATCTTCTCGAGGTAGAGCTTCGCGAGGTTGTACGGGAGGCGCGCATCGTCGGGATAGGTCTTGCGCGCCTTCAGCAGGTCCTCGATCCCGCGCTCGCGCTGGCCGGATGCGGCGAGCTCACCGGCACGGTGGACGAGATCGGCGACCGCATCGCTGCGGACGGGCGCGGGAGCGACCGGGGCTTCGACGGGCACCGGCGGTGGCGTGACGGCGGCACGCGCGGGCGGTTCGGCATCGCTGCGGTTGGCGAGCAGCACCACGCCGCCGATGCCGAGCGCGAGCGCGAGCGTCGAGAATCCGATCACCGCGACGAGCTTGCGCGGGCGGCGCGGTGGCGCGGCGGCCACGGTGCTGGGCTCGCCGCGAAGCTCTTCGAGATCGAGCGTCGGCTCGGCGGCATCCACGATCGTCGCTTCGGCGCGCGGCGCGCCCGCATCCGCGAGCGCCTGCGCGAACTCCTGGGCGTTCGCGAAACGCCGCGCGGGGTCCTTCTCGAGGGCACGCGCGACGACGCGCTCGAGCGCGCCGAACTGCTTGTCGGGTGCGGCATCGGCGAGCCGCAGCGGGGCGTCGTTCAGGTGCTTCATGCAGACCGCGACCGGGTCGGCGGCGGGCTG
>Ga0157376_10001778_pt1 | contig 14349 bp, 6 predicted proteins | sample M45metaG_FD_121801 | JGI IMG/M metagenome (GOLD analysis project Ga0157376, IMG submission 121801) | Miscanthus rhizosphere microbial communities from Kellogg Biological Station, Michigan, USA - M4-5 metaG | ecosystem: Host-associated > Plants > Roots > Rhizosphere > Soil | place: USA: Michigan... | reverse complement strand
AGAAGACGAATTACTGCTGACAGTCAACCGTCCTGTAGCTGCACCGGAAGCCGTGGGCTTGAACTGCACATTCAACGTTACTGACTGTTTTGGATTCAACGTCACCGGCAAGCTTGCTCCACTGAGCGTGAAGCCGCTACCGCTGATCGATGCGGCTGTAACCTTGACTGGCCCGGACCCTGTGGACATCAACGTTACCGCCTCTGTTCCCGTCGACCCAACAGTCACGTTGCCGAAACTCAAACTTCCTGGACTTACCACTAACTGGGCTGTCTCTGCTGCTCCTCCACCTGTCCCAGCCAAACTCACTGTTGCCGTAGCATTGGTAGCTGAATTGGAGTGAATCGCAAGAGTACCGTTATAAGTGCCTGACGCACTCGGTTTGAACTGAACAGAGAGCCTCGCTATCTGATGTGGATTGAGCGTAAGCGGAAAGCTTGCGCCTGAGACACTAAATCCAGCCCCACTTATGCTGGCTGCACTGACTTTGACTGTAGCCGTACCTGTTGAAATCAGCGTGACTGTCTGCGTTGCCGAAGAACCGACACCAACAGAGTGAAAACCTAGATTACCCGGAGTAACCGTCAACTGGGGACTGGAATCAGTTACACCCTCTCCGCTGAGGCTAACTACATCAGCACTGCTGTTAGAAGCATTGGAGTGAATTACAAGTGAGCTGGATGCAGTACCAGTTGTCGTTGGTTTGAATACTACATAAAGCGCCGTCGACTGATGTGGTTGCAACGTAATAGGAAACTGAGCTCGGAATAGGTTGAAGTTCGATCCACTGAGTGTAGCGGAGTTGATCGTTACCGGATCAGTTCCCGTTGCAGTCAGCGTTACGGGTTGTGTGGTAGAGGAACCAACCGTCACATTATCGAATTTTAGGCTTGTCGGACTTACGGTCAACTGAGCACTGCTATTCGAGTCAGAGCCATTCGTTCCGGAGCCGTGTATGGATCCTCGTGCGATCGGTCTCGCTGCAGTATCAATAACCGTAAATTGTCCAGCATACTCTGTAGCGCCGCTAGGCTTGAATCCTAACTGGAAATTGTATTTTCCACCGGGAGCGACTGTGACTGGAAGATTGTTCTGGCCATTAACGAAGAAAGACTGGCCAGCTACGGTCACTTTAGAAACGCTTACAGGTTCCGAGCCCTGGTTGGATAGGGAGACTTGACTACTCGATGCTTGACCCACGGGCACCGTGCCAAAATTAATGGCACTCGGCGAAGCTTCCAGGCCATTCGCGGATGCAGCATCTACTTCAAATCCGCAACCGGAGTTAATCAGAATGAGGCAGCAAGCCAGAAGAATAAGAACTCTGCTGCACCAAACACTTAGCCCACGAAGTTGAAGTCTACTGCGGACACAGCCAGGAAGGAATTGCGAACTGTTGCTGTATTCAGGAGCATTTAACGACAAAACAACTTCAGGGCCCACTGGGGGAGGGACACTTTTATACGACACCAAACACCTCTGCAAAAATTCTTGCTTTCAAGCGGCAGATCAAAAAGTAAGATTTTATGCAATGTATTGTTGGGACCGTGCAGGCCTACTACTACTACTTTGGCTGACTTCTAGTCGACATCTTGCTGCATGGACCAACTCGCTACTAACCAACTTGAGGTAAGCCTTCTCATTTTCGAGAATCTTAAACCGGTACTAAATCAAGATTGAAGTTGCTCTGCAGCTCAACGGGACAGCAACATAGGACGGAGCTTATTAAGTAAAAAAATTACTCCGGGTATGGCGGATGATTACTACTGGTATGTAATCATGACACAAACCTTATTACATTCATTGTGCAAAAAATTATTTTTGCTGAAGTTGTTTGTACAGTAAAACGCTGCTATGTTCAAATCTTCAGCAGCTTTCTCCGCGTACTCATCCATCTATAGCTTTTAAAAAGAGTGATTTATAGGAAAGAAAAATAATAGTATGAGATCGCCTCAGGAACACGTTCGAGCGTATGCAGAGTAGCTAACGAATTATGGATAATGCAATAAAAAATTTGGTGATGGATAAAAGTAATTTGCTCAGGATTATTACTTTAGTATTTTAAAGATCGTGATTTCTGTCATCTTGCAACCACTGAAAACAGCATACAACCAATCGGATTGCGTCATTTAGTACTGATAAATAAGCACTTATGAATTCTATTGGACTGCGCTAGAGTAATTGTTAATCTATTGCTCCCCCCTTCGCCTCATGGTGTTACCGTTTCATACTGGAGCACAAGGATGGGGTCTGAAACAGCCCAAATAGCAACTCGGCGTCGGCTCACAATCTCACTGCTTCTGGGATTCGGGCTGCTTTTTGCTGCCTGCATGCCTGTTGTTTTGTATTTCGTTCATATCAACCGTCTACATCCAGCTGTCGTATCCACATATCCGACTCCGGATGAAGTAGGTGTCACAACCGATCCATCTTTGACACTTCTATTCAACAAAAGTATTGTTCCGGAAACAATTACTCCTTCCACTTTCCTGCTTCGTGATGATCGAAGCCAAATAATTCCTGCACGCCAGACCTACCAATCTTCAACCCACGTTGCCACTCTCATCCCCGCAATAACACTGCTTCCTGGGCACACGTACCAAGTCACCGTTTTAGGTGGCACAGATGGAATCAAAGACAAACATGGCCATCCGCTTTCGTCTAATCTGGAATGGAAGTTCACCACAGGAATTACGGTACGACCCTCTCCAACAATGGGTCCCGGCGGTCCCATCCTTCTCCTCACCAGTTCTAGCAATGGCTTCAGCCAGTACTATGCTGAGATACTTCGCAACGAAGGCTTCAACGAGTTCGAAGTTGGCGATCCCTCTCAACTGAACTCCGCCACATTGGCGCATTACGACGTCGTTCTGCTTGGCGAAGTCCCGGTTAATACTCACCAGATCAGCATTCTTTCTCAATGGGTGGAGGCAGGAGGCAATCTCATTGCTATGCATCCAGAAAGCAATGTTGCTAATGCATTTCCATTCGACCGAGTTGATCCCGCGCTCACGAATTCCCTTCATGACGCATATATCAAGATAAACAACGGTGCCGTCGCGGGCGCAGGCTTGGTTCAGGAGCCGATTCAATTTCACGGTCCCGCTGATCCATATCTTTCACCTGAGGGCGCGGTTCTCGCTACGTTTTATAAGGACGCAATGACTGCTACACCTTTCCCTGCAGTTGTTCAGACAAAATTTGGCAACGGCAACGTCGTGCTGTTCAGCTATGACCTCGCCCGTTCCGTGGTCTATACACGTCAAGGAAATCCACTCTGGTCTGGAATGGAGCGCGATGGAATACCCCCTATACGCTCCGATGATCTCTTTTATGGAGCCAGCGTCTCAGACCCACAGCCGGATTGGGTGGATCTCGATAAGGTAGCCATTCCGCAAGCAGACGAACAGCAGCGGTTACTGGCTAACGTCATTACGCTGATAAGTTTAGCTAAGAGGCCTTTACCGCATTTCTGGTATCTTCCTCGCGGATTGAAAGCAACCATCGTGATGACGGGAGACGATCACGGACACGGTGGAACAGTCGGCAGGTTCGAAACCTTCCTCAAAAAAAGTCCTATAGGTTGTTCGTTTGAAAATTGGGAGTGCATTCGTGGAACATCGAATATTTTTGTAGGCTCTATATCGCCTTCCCAAGCCGACGCACTAGTCAATCAGGGCTTCGAAATTGGCCTTCATGTTTATACAAAATGCGCAGATTGGCCCAGCCAACTCGTTAAGCAACCGGATGGCAGCATAAGTTCGCATGTTATCAAAAGTTATGCTGATTCTCTATACGATGAGCAACTTGCAGCTTTTGCGGTAGAGTATCCTGGCGTGCCCAAACCTGTTAGCAATCGAACAGACTGTATTACGTGGGGAGACTACGATACCCAGCCTCAGGTGGAATTAAAGCACGGCATCCGACTCGACACGAATTACTATTACTGGCCTGCAAAATGGGTAAAGAACCGTCCTGGCTTTTTCACTGGCTCCGGAATGCCCATGCGCTTCGCTAAAAGAGACGGCAGCATCATCGATGTATATCAAGCCACAACACAAATGACGGATGAGTCCCAACAAGTCTATCCATTCACGATTGACACTTTCCTTGCCAATGCTCTTGGAACGCCGGAGTACTACGGAGTCTTTACGGCAAACATGCATACGGATGAATCGAAATCGCCCGGAGCGAATGCCATCATCAACGCAGCTCTTTCTCATCACATCCCCATCATCACAGCAGCACAAATGTTGAAGTGGCTGGATGGGCGCAATGCCTCCTCATTTCAAAATCTGACCTGGTCTGATGGACAGCTTGGCTTCACGATTGAAGTGGGAGTAGGTGGCAATGGCATTCAGGCGTTGTTGCCCATAAAATCTGAGGCGGGCGATCTGGTTAGCTTGACCCTGAATGGAGGCGAAGTTATCCGGCAGACACGCGTTGTTGCAGGCTTAGGTTATGCAGTCTTTTCCGCAGCCCCTGGGAGCTTTATCGCCACATATCGCCACATAGGAAAATAAAGAGCGCCAGATCGGCAAAAGATCAGGCGCTCCGTCATCTCTAATGATTCTTTTTCAATACAGCTTGGGATCAAGCTTTCTTAGCTTCACTGAAAATTTCAACCAGACGATCCGCAATCATCTTATCTTCGCCGTCTTTCAACTGCCATACTGCAAAGCCGAATCTGTATGGATCGCCCGAATGGTTATGATGAGTATGATTATTGCTAGCGGCAGCAGGCGCATTCGGATCGCGTCCACGCATTCCACCAACGCCAGCGCCTGTGCTGCCTATCCCTATCGGTCGAGTGTCAGCAAGTTTCTGTATGACTTCTTCTGCGGTGATCTGGAGTTTCGATGAATCAATCTGCCAGCTATAATTCGGCGTCACGTTACCCAATGCCTGGGGGTTGAACTCCCGAGGACGAGCCGACACGCCAAATTTCTCCACTGCTTTGGTGATGACCAGGGCACGCTCGTCATACATCCGTATCGTGGCGTCATAATCCTGATTGACAAAAATCTCAAGCGCCTTCAGCAATCCAAAGATGGTCTCCTTACCCACCTTGCAGCAACGACCAATGCGATCTTCCTGCGGACTCATATTCAACAAGGACCAGCGGATCAATTCTTCCTTGCCAATCAATATGCCGGAAGCCTGTGGACCACAGATATCCTTGCCACCGCTGAAGGTAACCAGATCGAAGCCAATCTCCGGATACTTCCATAACCGCTCAACCGGCGGCACGTCCGCAGAGGCATCGTTGAATGTGTACAGATTATGTGCTTTGGCTATCTCCACCGTCTCAGGCCCGCTAACCTTGCCCTTGTCGGAGAGAATATTGGTGAAGTGAATTGCGACCGTCTTCGGGTTAATAGCCGCAATCATCTCTTCGCGCGTCTCTACCTCGATCAGCTTTGCCCCGGTCTGCCGAATCTGGTGATCGAAGGCATACCGATGGCTCTTCTGGATAATGACTTCATATCTGGGAAAGTCGGTGATGTCGGGAATAGCTCGAAGCCGGGGCTCCAGGTCTTCGGTCATCATCGCAGAGTAGCCAACCACCAGTGCTGCGGCCGCGCCGCCGGTCACAAGACCGGTGTAGCCTGCCGGTGATTTGCACAACTTTGCGATGAATTTACCCGCCGCAATCTCCAGTTCGTCGATCATGACAAAGTGCTGGTTGCCCATACGGATGAGTTCCATAACCTCCGGCTTCATCACTGAGCCACCCATGACGGTGATCGTGCCGTTGATGTTGACCAGGGGTGTAACCCCAAGCTCTGCGTAGATATCACCAGTCGAGCCAAGGCCGCTTGTGATGGGCACAATGGGATTGCCGTCGATAGATGCAGGCATCGATACCTTGGACTTCTTTGCAAACAGCCCTTCTGCATGAAGCCTAGGGGTAAACAAGCTACCGCTGACAGCACCAAGCGCAGAGAGAAATGAACGGCGATTCCAACCAGATTTCAAATTCATACTTATATTCCCTTCAACAGCTCTTGTACAAACTACGCACCCGCAGTTGATGCGGATGGATTGACAACCCTGGCGCTACCGACGATTTCAATCAACGAATCACCGGGGATCCATTCAAGAGCCATGCAGGCGCGTGAAGGAGCTTTGCCAGGACTGAAATAGGTTCCATATATCTTATTTAACGCGTCATATTGAGCCTTATGAGCATCGAAACGCGCCTTGCCCATTGGCATCGGCACGCCATCCGCAAGCGGCAGGCACAAGAACACCTGAAGATGGATGATGCTATCCATGGTACAGCCAGCACGTTCGAGCGATTTCTTGAGCGCGTCCATCGTGCGCGTGACATGCTTCTCGAAAGGATCCGTCACCAGAACATGATCATCCTTGGGATAGCCGTCATTGGCTCCTGTTCCGGAAAAATAATAAACACCTTCATAGATGTGGTTGTTGCCTGAATGCCTGGGCCGATCGCCGGCAGGTGCAGCAGGAGGAGTCTGCTGAGCCAGAAGCTTTGGCGCTCCGGCTGTCACAGCCGCCATTGCCGCGATCTTTCCAAAGAATGTGCGTCGAGTGTTGATCTCCATCCAATTCTCCTTCACAACAATTCTGCGAGACTTCATACTCTACTGACCCGGTGTACCACCAATTCAACTGGCAATACCGATGGGTGGAATTCGAAGAATCCACCTGGCAATATTATGTATCACTTAACAGAAGTTAGATTTAATCCTCATGTCATCGGGAATCGATGTCATGGGCCACTCGTCCTAAGTTGATATAGGTCAAATGACCGCTTTCTTTCCGTGCGAACAGAGCGAGTCAGCCAGAATTCCAGCTTTATTGATTTAGAGTGAGCATCCGCTGTGTGAGGTTATAGCCGCGAAGTCCGAGGGCGGCCTCCCCTTTCTCCGCCGACATCGGATAGCGAATTTCTATGGTCTGGCTCTCGCCCGGTAGCAGTGAGATGTAGTTATCGCTGTAGTACGCGGGCAGAATGCGCTTGCCACCTGTGACTTCTTCCAGGGTCAGCTTCAACTCAATCGCTGCCTGCTTGCCATCGTTGGTGAGCACAGCAGTCATCACCTTTTCTTTGCCCTCTGTGGCCATGCTGACTTTAGCTCCGATTGTTGCCTGTGGAAGCATATTCAACTTACGCATATCTTCTTCCTGAGCAGAAAGCCAGTAAAAATTAGTAGAGAGGAGCTGTCCCGTCGCATTTTTCAGCTTCAGCCTGACAAACACAGGAGTATCCATCCCCGGCTGGGCAAATATTTCGAGCAGCGGCACCTTTAAAATATTCGACATCTCATCTGCCGCTACGGATACCGGTACAACTTTACTGAACAATTGCTTGTTGTCCAGACCATAGATGGCTGCCTCCACCGTCGCACCGTTCAATGGCTCCACAGTAGTGTTGATAACGCCCACGTCATAGGTTGCAAGATCGAGCTGCACATGTTGCGGTTCAGAGGCTTTCTTCACCCCATAAAAAGATGCGGGCGTATCGTAGTCAGAGGAAAACATCTGCCACATATTGCTGGGCCACGCAGGCTGTGTCATCCAGATCATGCGCCCGCTATTTGGCTGCCATAAGTGTGCATTAAATCCTTCGAAGATGGCGCGATGTAGCGTGTAGTTGAACATCTGAGCTTTGCGATCCATATCAGACAAGTTCGTCGGTGCCCCGAACTGCATATCCAGATGCCGCATAAAGGGATGCACATCTCCTCCGCCACTCTGATGCCAATCGTGATAGGCCCAGGCATCACTGATCGGCCATTGATTCTTAGGCGCAATCCAATACTGCAAACTCTCCAGAGTCGAGAGCGATGGGATACCGAGTTCGACCGAAAACCCGCGATTGAGCGTATCGAAATAGAGCTTGGGATCTTCATAATGATACGGCCCGCTGTTGCGCAGATTTACGCGGTTCGAGGATGGCGTGTAATAGCGCGTGCCGTCATACTCCGCCAGTATCTTGGCCAGCCCATCTGTAATGGATGGCTGCGGAACGCCCTCATTACGTCCACACCACATCACAATTGACGGATGGTTGCGATATCGTTTCACCGTATCGGCAGCATTGGCCAGCCATAGCGTTGGATCTTCGGCCTCAGCGTTATAGTCTTCCGTAGACTCCCAGAAATCATTCCAAACCATCAAACCGTATTCATCTGCCAGATCATAGAAGACCGGTTCCGTATTCTGTCCAACCCAGTTGCGAATGACATTCACGTTGGCCAATTGATGCAGGCGGAAGTATGGCTCCAGATGCTCACGGCTGATGTGCTTCATCGCATCATCCATGCCCCAGTTGCCGCCACGAGCAGCAATGCGCACACCATTCACCTTGATAACCAGGTCGGTCATCTCCGGCTCATTCGTCACTGGCCTTATAGCAGGAGAATTTTCACCAGCACTCGTAAGCGAGGAAGCCCAGCCCTCAGGGGTCTGCCGCATACCGGAGTGAGTCACATCCACTATCGTTTGATGAAGCGCATGCGCCAATGTCGGATTCACCTCCACACGGCGTAATGTCCCATCAGGCGCAAAAAGGCTCTCCTCATATGAAACTTCACGTATCCCAAATTGCGTGACCTTTTCATCATCCAAGTCCTGACTTGAGCCTAGCGAAAGCTTGAGATGATACAGTTCCGGCTTTCCATAACCGTTTGGCCACCAAAGCCGTGGATGCTCCACATGCAACTGTTTGAATTCATCAGGGGTCAGCGAAACGATCGACTTACCCGGTGCCACGGTAATGGCCTTATTTAATTGCACACCGCCTTCAAAGCTGGCGTGCAATACCGTCTTCATTGGACTGTCGCTCAGGTTCTCCAATGGCACTTGAATACTAACATCGGCTGAATCCGTCCGAGGCAGCGGCAGCGCAGTAATAATCTGTGGATCGCCTATCTGAACCGTGCCGGTCTCGTTCAACGTCACATCTTGCCAGATACCGCTATTCCGGTCGCGAATCGCGGGAATCCAGTCCCACCCCTCACTCGCAACAAACGTCGGACCGTCCAGCAGCATGGTACCCCCGTTGTCTCCGGGGCCACCTCTGAGCGACTGCTCTTGCGGAATGCCAGGATGCGGTGGTGGAGAGATGCGTACAGCTAAAATATTCTCACCAGAAGGTCTAAGCAGCTTCGTCACATCGTAGACGCCGCGTATAAATGCCCCAGTGAGGGTTCCCAACTCATCTCCATTTAGCCAGACATCTGCAACATAGTTAATACCGTTTAGACGCAAAGTGTAATGACGGCTGGCAGATGCCTTCGAAGGAGTAGGAAACGAAACGCGGTACCAGTAGCTTTGCTTGTTGAGCGATTCTGGAATTGCAAGATTATTCAGATCCCAATACGGATCCGGGTAAACGCCGCGATCCACTAAAGTGGTAAGCACTGTCCCAGGAACAGTTGCGTCATACCATTGGCTCGTATTCACATCCGGGCCTGAAACCTGTTCACCACTCAGCTTGACCACAGGTGCAGATTGCAGCTTCCAGTTGCGAGCAACAATCCACTTGTCGGTCCCTGCCGACTCCAGCGTCGGGCTTGCGAGCGGGAGCGGCTTCGCAACCGGCTTGCCAAATGGCGCCTTGTCGTATGGCAAACCTTCAGGCGCCTGCGGAGCCACATAGCCAACCTGTTGCCGCACCTGAAAAGACCACGGCTTCGACCCATCCTCATAGAGGATCGTGTCAAAATCTGGCCGCTCTCCTGCCATCTGTTTTACTTTGGCTTCCGTAGCCGCTGTGTGGCCGATCGAAAAATCAGCGATCTTACCGCCGAAGTGTTGCCACATTCTCAAACGCGCGGGCACCGTAGGTGGCAGATGCGGCTGATCCCAGCGATATCTCTCCTCCTGATCAGAGATGAAATCAGGTGCAATCATCAATTCAGGATCTTGTATTGGTCCCATGGCCGGAACGTCACTGGCCACTTCATTTCCATCTACGAACAAACGCGCCGCAACCCCGTCGAAGGTTGCCGCCAGAAAATGCCATCCTTCTGAATTGATAGCTGCTTTTGCTGAGACCTCATTACCGACACCAAAGCGCAGAACAGGGATGCCTCCCTTCAACCCTAAATATCGCGAGTCCTCGTCAGACGGATCTCCGAAACCGGCCAACAGTGCAGTCACAGGGCTATGCCCTACTTGAAACCAGAGAGACATAGTCCAGGGGCTGCTCGCTTCCAGTATGGGATCGGTAAGACTGATCGATTTCGCCAGACCTCGACCGCCTGAGAGAAATTTACCTGCATACGGACCATAATCAAGTAACTGTTTCAGATCTATATCGTGAACACGTTGCCCGTCAGCCTGAAGGCATGTCCACGAAGAAACAGCTATCACCGAAAAGATAAGAAAAAAGCGAAAGAACCGGATGCAGCATGTCATGAAGACGGAAGACCCCTTGACGCAGTTAGTCCATAGTAAATCGTTTCAGCGCCACCAACGAATCCTTGCATAAGCTATTTCCTTAAAGAAATCTGACGCAATTACCCTCTTCCTATTGAAGATGGACCTGCTGTGCGGCCCCGGTATAACTCAACTGCCGGTCACCGTTCTCAACAGCTTCTCCGATGCCGTGGTTCGGCTTCACCAGGACAATACGAAACTCCTGCTGCGTTGACATATCGGTGTATTGACCCTGCCGCAAACCCAGCGTAAGTACGTGTGTTGCATCCGACCAATGCAGAGATGTCCACGCATATTGTCCCTTCTCGTAGTTGTAAGTGAGCCCATCATCACTGTAGAGTCTCTCATTCCCATCGGCTCCAGGGTAAATACGCAGCTCAACAGGCGCACCAGGCTTTTCATCTGTATATTCCTCTTCCGGACCAAGTGGAAGAATGCTGCCTGCACGCACATAGAGAGGTAACACTGCTAAAGGCGCATCGCGATGAACCGTCTGCCCTCCGGCGATGCGCTGGCCCGTCCAGAAATCGTACCAATCAGCTCCCTTTGGCAGATACACATCACGGGATGTCGCTCCCTGTTCGGTCACTGGGGCAACAAGCAGCGAAGGGCCATACATGAATTCATCGTTGATATCGAGTGCCTTGTCATCCGAAGCAAAATCAAAAGCTAATGCCCGCATAGGCGTATAGCCATCGAAGGTGGTCTTAGCCGCTAGGGTATAGATGTATGGCATCAAACGATAGCGAAGCCGATCGTAAAAAGTGAGTATCTCCTGTACAGCTCCAAATGACCAAAGCTCATTCTGATTGTTCCTACGAGCGCCATGAGCGCGAAAGATCGGGCAAAAAGCGCCGTACTCAAACCATCGCACAAATAATTCACGATAAGCCGGATCATTCGTATCGCCTCCAACGAAACCACCAATATCCGTCGTCCAGTAAGGCAAGCCCGTGAGCGAATAATTCAAGCCAGCGGGAATCTGACGTCTAAACGTATCGAAAGTCGTCAATGTGTCTCCCGACCATGCGGCAGCAGCATTGCGCTGCATGCCGGTAAATGCAGATCTTGTCAGCATGAAGACACGCATGTTTTCCGGCTCACTGCGCTGGCCGTTATAAATAGCCGCTGTCGTCATCAAGGGAAACATATTCGCATACTTCGAACCGTCTCCCATCGCCGTCTTCGTGCCCGCAAGCATGGAACCATGCTCTTCCGCATACAAATCAGCCGGCTCGGTTGAATCCAGCCAGAAGGCATCTACGCCTATGTCATAAAGAGATTTTCTGGCCTGCTCCCAATAAATTTTGCGAGCCTCAGAGCTAAAGGCGTCATAAAGACGTTCTCCTGGAAGATATGCGGGCAGTTGATTCGAGCCGGGCGGAATAAACAACTTCTTCGATTCGAACTCTTCGAAGTTTGCGCTACCCGGCTGAAACAGAGGCCAGATCGACACCATCAGATGCACATGCTGGTCATGGAGGCGCTGCACCATGGATTTCGGATCGGGATACTGCTGCGTGAAGATACGTGAACCGAAGATCGTTTCCCAACCAGCATCCAGAACAATATTGTCGAGAGGAATATGCAAGGCGCGATATTTCGCAGCGACATCGAGTAACTGATTGGTACTTGCATACGCCAATTTCGATTGCCAGTAGCCATACGCCCATCGAGGAAATAAAGGTGCTGTGCCCGTAAGACGACGATAGCCGGCAATAATCTTATCGAAAGATGGTCCCGCGATATAGTAATAATCCACTGCATCGGCATCATTTGAACGAATGGCGAGTACTTGCCGGAAGCGGTTATTCCAGTCAGTTACCGATGCACTATTCCAAAGCAACCCATAGCCTTTCGAGGAAAGAAAAAATGGGATCGAGATATTCGTATTGTCTTGCGATAGCTCCAATTCAAGGTTTCTCTGATTCAGAATTCCGTTCTGATGCTGGCCCAGCCCATACAAACTCTCTTCTGGCGTGAGAGCAAACCATACCGATGCTTCATGAGCAGGCTGCCCATCCGTCACGGTATCAGTTACACTCCGAGGATAGGGCCAGTCCGTCTCCGCTAACATAGCTTGGTCTTGCTCATTCCGAAAGCTGACCGCTCCGCTATTTTTATTGATCGCGATATGAAGCCCGGCAGTATGAATTTCCAACACGACAGCAGAATCGCGGACAGAAAAGACCGCTGGCACACACGCGGTATTGGGCAGTGCAGGATTGCCAAGTTCCGGAATAATAGACCCAGGAACAAATGTGACGCGCGCAATCTCCCCCTCACACGGCTGAATGCGTAGAGTACCGTTCGTCAAATGAAGCATCTCTGCCCCGGCCACTTGCTGCTCACTTACGACTACATCGGCATGCGGAGTTGGCTGCGCCAATGCACCTGCAGATGCTGAAATTAATCCCAGAACCATGATGAGATGGCAGCGGGCGGAACCCGTCAGTCTCTTCCTCATTCCTTCTCCAAAATTTATTAATGAATCGATGGTTGTGAAATATATGCGCAGAGTCACCTGACTCTGCGCATGAAGGCGTTATGACTGTCGCTCTTGCGAAGACACTAGAAGTTATACTTGAGCGCCAATTCTACAAGTCGATTACCTACTTTGTTGGCCGGTGCACCGGTGGTCTGAGCATTTGTATTTGTCTGGCTAAGACTTTGCATTCCAGTGCTGGAATCGGTGCTGATGAAGTTAAGCCGGACATCGTTGCTGCTGCCGCTTGCATTGAATTGCGGCAATGGGTGATTCAGGAAGTTGAATGCGGATAAACGGAATTGCAGACTGCTCGATTCTCTTACGGAAAAGTTCTTGAAGATAGAAAGATCACTGTTGAAGTAGCTGGGAGAGGTGATATCCGGCCAGATAAGATTTCCCTGCGTTCCGGGAGTAGGCGGTGCAAAACAGGAAGGATTGAAACGCTGTCCGCCATGCAACCCGTTGCGTGGATCGCAAGTGAGACGAGGCTGCAACTGTATCGCATCTGTACCCAGATAGGTGCGATTGCTCACCGTTCCCGGAAACTGTGCATAGAGATCGCCACCCGTATTAGGCTGCAATGGAACACCGCTTTGCCACGAAGTACCACCGGACAATTCCCACCCATTCACCGCCTGCTTGAGAAACGGATTCCCATGAATCGGGCTGGGCAAATTAGCCACATACGCTGCGTTAAAAATGTGAGTGTGATTGTAGGCCAACGTGCCGTAATTATTCTTCAGATTGAAGAGATCAATCGCAGTACCGTTCCCCGGACCGTTATCGGATTCTCCATCCCGAATGCCCAGCACCTTTCCAAAGGTATAGTTCGTCATAAACGTAACCGGTCCGGACTGCTTAGTCCAGGTAACCTGCAGCGAGTTGTAGTTGGAAGAACTACCATGCCTTACTTCGGTTAAAGTCTGATAGTTCAGGTACGGCTTATAGTCATTCACATTTACATTCCCGCCAGGATCGGCAGGTGCGCCCGTTACTGGATCCGGCTGGAAGAGCCCACCCAATGGCACCAGGTTAATATTCGCCGCTGCCCCATCGACTAACAAATGCTGACTCATACTGCCCACATAGGAAATCTCGAAGACCGACCTCCACGGCATCGACTGTGAGACGGTCAGGTTGTAATCCTCTGTCTGAGGATTCTGATCGTCGCCTTTTTGTAATGCCGATATGCTGGTTCCGTTCTGATTAAGATTCGAAGGGGTAAAAGCCGAGATGTCTGAGTGACGTCAGCCCAACCTGGCTCTGGTATTGATAGACGCCCATCGCCCCTTCCGCAGCTCCTGCATTCGAATCGCCCAGAGGATAGCGATATACAGCAAAACCGCCGCGAATCACCGTTGTCCCATTGCCTAAAAAGTCGTATGCAAAAGAAACGCGCGGCTCGTAGTAGAAAGTTGACTTGAAACCTGAACGCGGAATGCTTT
>Ga0157376_10001774_pt1 | contig 14351 bp, 17 predicted proteins | sample M45metaG_FD_121801 | JGI IMG/M metagenome (GOLD analysis project Ga0157376, IMG submission 121801) | Miscanthus rhizosphere microbial communities from Kellogg Biological Station, Michigan, USA - M4-5 metaG | ecosystem: Host-associated > Plants > Roots > Rhizosphere > Soil | place: USA: Michigan... | reverse complement strand
GCCGGCATTGGCCTGCTGCAGGCAGATGCAGCGATCTGCATAGTGCGCCAGTACGCGCTGTGTTTCGTCGGTCGAGCCGTCGTCTACCACGATGATGCGGAAGTCGCGATACGTCTGCGCGAAGACGCTTTCAATCGCTGCGTTGAGTGTTGCCGCAGAGTTGTACGCAGGAATGACGACGTCCACTACAGGCGGGCCTTCGCGAGTCATCGTTCCGATCCTAGAGCGCGCGATGCATTGTCGTTACAGGATGAACGGTGCGATCGGTGCCATGCCAGACTGCAGGATGAGCAGGGCCATGGAGCAAGATGGCATTCGTCTGGATGAAATTACGATGGTCGTCAATCTCGCGCAGAGTGAAACCGACAAAATCAGAGCTTTCAGCGTTTCATGCCACACCTGAGCAGCTGTGAGAATAGAATACCGTTCTCTTTTCCTTAGGTTGGTGTCTGGACCCGCCAACTCTAATCGATCTCCAGCAGTTTGCTTCAAGGAGAACAATGGAGTGCTGTGTTGCTGTGCACCACAGGCAATCGATTCCCACGTCCTCGTAGCTTCGGGAGTATCGGCGCGTAGCATTTCACCCATTTCTCGGCAGTCATCATATGCCGTCCTCAAATAGATTTCGGGATTTATTATTAATAATAACTTACTAATAACAACATATTCGTGGGGGCCCTTGAAAGGCGGGTTGATGATGTCATGAACTAATTCAATGATGCTTAAAACTGCGAAGCCACAAAGGTCAGCAAAGATCCCCACCCCCGGGATGAAGGATTCTCCACGCCTGGGCACGATCAAGGATGGCTTGCTGACTTAAAGGATAGGATGGACATCCGCGACGAAGCCCAAACACTGGTTCGATCTCGTGAAGCAAGATGCTCGTAATTTCTTGTGTGATCTTTCCGTACAATTCATGTCGAAGCCGTTCGCTGATTTCGAGTGAAGTATCAGCTATATCCGTGTCGTTGGGATTGGGTGTGGAGCAATCAGTGAGAGGAGCGGCAAGCGCCCTCTTCACCCAGGACACCGACTCTTTCTTTATCGCGGCGCGCAACTTCGGGCATCAGCTCTGTTACGGACCCGTCGCAATGTCCTTGCCGCCTTCAGGCGATCATGTGGCGCCGTGGAGTTCAAAAGCGCTAACGCCTCTTTGCGATCATTGTCGGCGTCAGTGTTTCCCATAGAACTTTGCTCGCCGCTGGAAGGCATCTCGTCCTCCCTCCATGACGTTAGTGATTGCAGTTACAATCGCGGAATCATCTAGGCCTGCTGCTTCCAACCCGAATCCGCGCTTCCCATCAGAAGACATGTGAATCACACGTTCGGCCTCTCCAAGGACCGGGATGTTGGGGTTGTGCGTCGAGAATAGAATCTGACTCTCCGCGGACCTTTCTCTAATGGCTTTGACCACCGTATCAGCAATGAACGCGTTGTCTATGTGATCCTCTGGCTGATCGACAATGATGACGCGCTCTTTCTGCTCCAGAATGAGGGGAAGTACGACGGTGCAACGTTGGCCGGTAGACAGATCGCCTATCGCCTTGTATTCCGAGCCATCGAGCAGTGTGAAATGCACATCATCCTCGACAGTGACGGTAAGAAGTTCACCGAGATTGCACGTCTTCAGCGCGGCGATCAATCGAATAGCCCGTTCGCGATTTATCCCAAGAATTTCGGATATTAGTTCGTGATTCGACTCGTCAATAGGCTTTAGACCCTGGCAGTCGTGAAAGGTGCGATTGGAGCAGGTGAAACGCTTGTTGTATTATTTTTCAGCCGGCTTTTCTTTCTTCAGCCTGAGCAACCGTGTTCATATTTGCCTTCCGTGTGTGGTCCCGCTGAGTACCGCGGGAGTTTCTGCAGGCTGGACGGCAACAGAGTCGACGAATGGGGCAGCGGATCGTTGAAGCCATGGTAGGACGCTCTGTAACGTGCCTATCTCGCTCGTAGGTCCCTAGAACGTCCATCGACGGATCTCCGCGAAAATTTCGGTACCCTTTTCAGTACCGGGAATTACGTGAGATCGGTAGGCGTTAGCCAGTACCTCTGCCGTGACAGAAGTGCTTTTGGTCGTAACCCATTGAAAAAATGGGAACTGATGGCTAACAAAAGCACCTTAAGTCGTTGAAAAAAACCGTAGGCAATCCTTCAGCACCCTCGTAGACCTCTGCTTTTTCGCTCGAAACCTCTGCCGTGCAGAGGCACAGGTCTTCTGTTGTTGGGTTCTTGCAACCAAGGGGCTGAATGAGATGCTGCTGGGCTATCCTTGTCTTTCAAGGTCAGAAGCGACTAGCTCCATCAGGGACGTTGACCCAGCATCTGCTGAATAATGTTGTTCTGCCAAAACGCCTCTCAAAGCCTCTTCTCCCCGGCGCAGTCCCCAGGCAAACCGCATGATGTTGACGCCAGCCTCGATCGTGTTCGGATCTATCGACCACGGCCTTAAACCAGCGCATCCCGCGAATTCTCCAGTCTCACAGAGGAAGATGGCCAGTACTGCATGCCGAGGCGATCCTCACGTTCACGTTCCGTAGAAAGGCGATCACGGACTTGATCCTCGGTCATGGGACGCCGAAGAAACTCGTTGCCTCCGGATCGCACCACAAGGATGCTGCCAATGCCGCATTTTGGTCGGTCCAACTACGAAATTCCAAGCGAACAGTCGATTGTGGCGGCATCAAGAAGTACCCCGGGTTTCAGGAAAGAATATTGGAATCATTCGACCTAAGATGTAGAGAGCGAACGGCGCACCCGATCAGAGCAACTCTGGTGGACACTGGTCCAGAATCGTGAACTGACGTTCGTTAATGGTCGCAGTTCCAAACTCCTTCGAGGAGATCGTGAGCTTACGAGTTTCGATGATCTCATCGCTGATGGTGAGCCCCTCGCGGAACACAGAGATGCCGGTCCAGTGAGTTTCGCCTGGGGTGATGTCCACCTCATACTCTTTCCCGTCGCATTTGACTTTCATCTGATGTCGATCATCATCGAACCAGCCGGTTCCGCTACCTTCTCTCTTCAAAGTGACTTCATGGTTCTTGGCATCGAGGGACAGCACAGTGATCGTCTGACGTCCTGGAGGCCCCAATTCCCATGGAGCATCGAGAGACAGGTTCCATGTCTCTCCTACTTTGAGTTTCCCGACAGGCGAGCCCCAGATAAACGTATTCAAGAGGACCCCGCTGGTTTCTCGGTCAGGCTCACATTTATCGGTATTCGCCGGGCAATAGAGCTTGCCGTGATCGCGCATCTGCGCGGTACCGTCGGTCGATGGCTTGCCATCATAACGTCCCCGACTGCGGAAGACAGGCTGATCGGGTGAATTGTTAACCACTTCTTGCTGTACCCGATATTCGTCCGACAAGGGGTTCTATGCCACCCCCCTCATAAGACATCGTCCGCTGAAACACCGTTCCAAAACTCTGTCCAACCTTCAGCCTGAGTTCGAAGTATTCGTTCGTCGTTCCGCTTGCCGACGTGGCTTCCATCGGCAGGACCGTCAGCGAAGAAAGAAGTAGGAGAGTTGCGCAGACCATTTTCCCGGCTGCAGGCATGTTCAGAACAGTGTGTTGGCAGGGATTCGACATCGCATGAATATATCCGCGTGGACTATGGCTAGATGAAGGAAGAGGTCAAACGGCACGAATTCGCCGACATGAGGTGCATGTTCATTGAGATGACAGGACTTTGTAAATCATCATCCCGAGCGACACGCCAAACTACATCGACTTCTCTTTCCGGACAGTCAACTCAGATGTTCCACTCAGCTTGTGTTTGGTGTCGTTTGACCGCAAGACCTTTCAATAGGCGACGAGCAAATCGTAGGCTGTAAGCGCCTCTCTACTTTGAAATCGATTGGTCTTAAGATGTTTCGTTCACGCAGCATTGGGTTCTACTCGCTTGTATCACTGGTCTTTGCTCTTACCGTAAGCTGTGACGCTCGCGCCTCTGGCTGGCTTGAGGCCAGTGGATGCAAAGGCATCAGACCAAAAGCCTGCCTCTCCCTCGCGATGGATGCAATGGGAGGCAGAGAAAAGCTGCAGGCGATCCAAAACGTGCGCTTTGACGTGATCGCTCATACTGCCCTTGTGGAACAGTCCTATCGGCAGGTCCCCTTCATCACATCTTATGAACGCGATCACATCACGATCGATCTGAGCCACCACCGTGCGCTCTATGAAGAACACAGCGTGTGGCCTGAGGCCGACCCCGGCATGGCAGAATCTGATGTCACGCTGGTCGTGTCATCAGACGGCGGAGCGTACCACCTTGCGAATCGTAGCGCCCCCTGCTCTCAATCAGAACTGGACTCCTTTGAGGAAAATATGGCACTCGGACCGGAGCGTCTTCTGCTGACGGCAGAGGCCGCTCCCGACTTGCGCTATGAGGCAAGCGAAAATCTCCGTTCCACACCGCACACCGTACTTGCATTTCACTGGCATCAGGTTCCTGTTCGAATTCTGCTCAGCCCCCTCACGCACCTACCCGATGCGGTCGAAACGATGGAGCAGTTCCACGATTTTTGGTACTTCTGGGGCGACACACATCAGCGCGTCTATTGGGACAACTGGAAAGCATTGGACGGACTCATCTATCCGACGAACCAGATCACGGAGCGCAATGGAATCATCGTGAACTCCATGCAGGTGTTAGATCTCCATAAGAATCAGACACTGAACGAGAAGAGCTTCGCTCTCGATGCCGACGCAGCAAAACGTAGTAAAGCGGCAGTTGGCTTCGAACACGGCCTTAAGGCCGACCATCCCGTAGAGTTGGCATCTGGCGTCACACTCTTTCCTGGCTCATGGAATACCACGGTCATCAAGCAGGACAACGGTATCGTCATACTCGAAACACCGATCTCCAGCATATTTACGGACAGCCTTTTCGCGCAGGTTAAGAAGATGTATCCGGGCGAGCCGATCAAGGCTGTGCTCTCGACTTCCGATTCCTGGCCGCATGTCGGTGGTATCCGGTATGACGTAGCGCAGAAAGTACCCATCTACATCCTTGATCTCAACCAGCCACTGCTTGATCGGATGATTGACGCTCCGCACACAATTGAGCCGGATGCACTCTCGAAGTCGCCCAGCAGACCGCAATGGAAGATCGTCTCAGGTAAGATCGCTCTCGGAACCGGAGACAATCGGATCGAACTATACCCAATCCGTGGGGCTTCGACGGAACGGCAGTACATGGTGTACTTGCCAAAGCACAAGCTTCTATATGCAAGTGACACTTTGGTCTTGAACCCGGATGGGTCTCTCTACGATCCCGAACTGATGCGTGAGGTGAAGCTCGCAGTCGAACGTGAGCACTTGGACGTGGCGACGGTTTATGCCATGCACCAGGAACCGGTCGAGTGGGGCAAAGTTTCCACTCTCATCGTAAAAGCCTTGAACTGATCTCAGCTGAGGAACTACGAGTGATTAGAACATGGAAGAAAAGCGTTAGCGTCGCGAGTTCCCGTAATCTGTCCGAACCGACGTCTCAACGAGACTCAGCGGTCTCATGGCTTTTTCGTTCTCGCGGCTCGGCAATCATGCTTCTTTCGCTGCTTTGGTTGATTTACAACTGGACCTTTCAGCATCACGCAATTCGCGCACAGGGTACGGTCATTGGCAATCATCACCAACGCTCTACAAAGAGAGGTGGTGGCTATTCGATGACCAGTTATGTCCCGACAATCAGCTTCAACACGTTCCAAGGCAGGACCGTAATTTTTGTGGCCCAAAATAATCCGCTCGGTCCTCCCGGCTGGCAAATTGGCGAAAAGGTACCTGTTCTCTATGAAGCTCTTGACCCCAAAAATGCGAAGATGGGAGACTTTGGCAATCTATGGGGTGTGCCTTTATTCACAGGAGTACTTGGGGCGTTAGTTTCAATCTTCGATAAGTGGAAGAAGCGTGCAAAAGCTGCAAAGGATGAGCCAGCCCCTCCCCTTAGAATGAACTAGATCGAAACATATGAAACGGCTACACGCTCCACATCCCGGTTTTTGGCGGTTCCAGATCTTTGGCTGGCTGGCGTTCGCCATTGTGACGATTGTGGGGTTGCTACCTCTGCACGAAGAGAAATGGGTATACATCTACTACTCAACTCTGACGATCTCAGGTTTTTTCTGCAGTCTGGTTCTTCGACGAATTTGTCGTCGCACGTGGGTTGCTGGATTGTCCTGGCGAAGTGTCTGGAGAGTCATCCTCGCCTGTTATCCCCTGGCCTACGTGACAACCATTGGAGCATTTTGTCTGGAGCGACGTATACGCTCAAACAACCTTCATCCTAAGGGATGGTCAGAAGTATTTTTATCCGCATTCGGCGATACAAGCACGGCCTTCGTGCTCCTCGTCGGCTGGAGTGGAATCTATTTCTTCGTGAAGCAATGGCAGGCCTCTCGGCTGCGCGAGGAACGATTGCTTCGACTAGAGGCAATGGCGCGAGCCTCGGAACTCCGCGCCTTGCGCTATCAGATCACGCCTCACTTTCTCTTCAACACTCTCAATGGAATCTCGACCCTCGTTGGAGAAGAGGACAATCTGGGTGCGCGCCAAATGATTGCGTTGCTCGGAGATTTCCTGCGAACTACCTTGGAGACTTCGCAATCCGGTGATGTCACGTTGCGGCACGAGATTCGCCACATGGAGCAATATCTTGCAATCGAGCAGGTGCGGTTCGGAGATCGCCTCCGTTTGAAGGTTGCCGTTGAGCCAGGCGCTGAAAGCGCTCTGATCCCCAACCTGCTCCTCCAACCGCTCATCGAAAATGCCATTCGTCACGGAATTGCCAGATGCACCCCCTACGGTGAACTCACGATCCTGACATCCCGCAATGGCGGCCATGTCACGATCACGATCTCGAACACATTAGGAAGCGTGCAGAAATCGATTCAGCCCGATGTCGCACGCAGCTCTGGGCTGGGACTGACCAACACCCGGGAACGGCTTACAGTTCGATTCGGCGAGGATCAGAGCTTGAAAATAGTTCGAGAGGTGCCGACAACATGGACTGTGCTCTTGACGATCCCTTATGACACAGGAGGAGCAAATGAGAATCCTGATCGTCGATGACGAACCACTTGCCCGAAGGGGCGTGCGGGTTTGTCTGAAGAAAGCGCAAGATGCTGAGATTATCGGGGAATGCGCCTCTGGAGAAGAAGCGCTGCCACTGATCGAGAAACTGCAGCCAGACTTGGTATTTCTCGACATTCAGATGCCGGGAATGAGCGGGTTCGACGTGGCCACGCAGATCAAAGCGGAACAGTGCCCTCTCATCATCTTTCTGACAGCCTATGACGCATATGCACTTCAGGCGTTTTCGATTCATGCGCTCGACTACCTTCTGAAGCCAATTCACGATCAGCGCTTCTCCGAAGCTCTCGAACTCGCACAGCAGCGATTGCGAGATAAGCAAGCGCGGGAACTCATGCAAAACATCCGATCTTTGGTCGGGGGTCAAACAGAGCATTCTCCCCAGTCCGGCCATATTTGCCGTATTCCCGTCAAGACGGGAACGAAAACAATCTTCGTCGATGTCGCCTCCATCGAGTGGATCGAAGCCGCGGGCGATTACGTTGCCTTGCACGTAGGAAGCTCCACTCACCTCGTGAGGGGAACCCTGGACAGGATGGAACAACAGCTGTCTCCCTCGACCTTTGTTCGTATTCACAGGTCAACTATCGTTGCAAGGGATCAGATTCAACATCTGCGGACCTTGCCAACCAGAGACGCAACGATCGTCTTGAGGAACGGCACGGAACTTCGGGCAAGCCGAAGATTCCGAGCACGCATTTAGCTGGTTGGAATCTCATTTCGCATTCCTACGATATTCTCAACTACGTACCATCCGATCTTATTTAAGGTGCCGCTCGTCGCGTCGTACGGTTTACGCAGCCACCATCGGCCTACAATTTGCAGGTCTCACTGCAAATTGAATGCGGACTAGATATAGGCAAATAGCTCTGATGGCTTCGCTGATGAGTGCAGCGATGACCTGCCTCTTACCTTCGAGCCTCGCTCAAGCGATCGCTATCGTCGGTGGCACTATTATCGACACTCGCGACCTGGGCCACAGCACCCATGACCTGAAGAACTCAGTCGTCCTGATTGAAGATGGACGAATCAAGGCAGTTGGCCCTTCGTCTTATATCCGTATTCCGGTCAATGCAAAGCGTATTGATGCCAAGGGCCGTTATCTGATTCCTGGGCTGATTGATGGATTTGGTGCCATCCGGACACAGGAATTTGCTCGTGCCTACCTCTACAACGGTGTAACGAGCGTATTCGTCACAGAATCCGTTGCCGGGAGCAATGCAGATGGCGAAGAAAAGATTGTGCATGAGCTACCCGCTGGCCCTCATATTCTGCGCGGAGCCATCATATCCGGATATGTGCGAGGATCATCGCCTACGCAGCCGAAGACTTTGCTCGAGCACCGGATCAATGACCGGCGCATCTCAAAAGAGGAGCTTATTGCAGAGGTAGATCGCTTTGCAGACACGGGATATCGTGGCCTGACGATTGATGATGATGTCTGGCCAGATCAGCTCGATGAGATCGAGAGTGAGGTGAGACGACGTGGAATCCCCACTTTTATAGAACCTGCGTTCACTAGCTATGCGGAAGCTATTCGTAGGGGCGTAAGCACTCTCCTGAGGAATGATCGATATCTACTACAGTTGGCTCCAGCAGAAGCTCTGAAGGCCAGGGCTGACGATTTACGAAACGGGGCCGCTGCGAACCGAGCTGTCTGCACTGCAAATCCCGATTCTCCTGCTGTCGCAACTTACGGACATCAACTCGCATTATCAACAACCGCCTTGATGCCCACTCTCGCAATGGAAGCGAGTGCCGATGGATTAGATGTACCGAATCCATGGCAAGCTCCCTCTGCCAAGGGGCTCAACCCGATGGATCTCGACGTACCGCCAGATCCAAAGACCGGATTACCGTCTTATCTGTCATCGCTTCCGATAGAGCGCCGAAAGGCGGTCAAAGACTGTGCTTGGCATCGAGAAGCTCTCGATGCTCAGCTCTATCACGATGGAGCGCGATTCCTTGCGGGAAGCAGCGCCCCAGGATATGGCGTAATGCCAGGGAGTGGATTGATCTTGGAAATCAATCTCCTGCACAGAATTGGGTTGACGCAACGAGAGGCTTTGGCAGCCGCAACGAGCAACTTCGCTGAATTGTATGGCTGGAAGGACGTTGGACGCATCGATGCAGGGTACAACGCCGACATTCTCGTTCTGGATGCAGACCCGACAAAAAGCCTTGGAGCGCTAAACGAGATAAGACTTCTCCTTGTGGACGGTAAACCTGTAAATCGGCATGCGCTCCTTAATCCACGACACTGAACACCTATTTGCCCTTTAGGAGGAATGACATGTGTTGGATCTTATGTTTGTAGCAACTTCGCCAGTATTATTTCACCTCGATTGAGGTGTGTCTGAAACTTAAGGACAATCGCGCAGTCTATAGCGCCGTCACCCTGTAAACCACTTGGAGCAGCATGAATGTTGATACTTCGTCTTATTGCAGTCCTGATGTGTGCGACGCTTCCAACCCTGGCGCAGATCCCGTCCTACGGGATTGATAGCTTTCATGCCCCTGCCGATCGCCGCTGGGCCGGCATTACCGCGCGTGATGTGGACGCGGCCTACAAACTTCTCCTCGAGAATCATCCCGGCGCAGCACCGGCACTTCATGACACGAGTTTCCAACATCGCTTGGCAGAAGCACATGCAGCAGCATTGACTCGCGCTCACACGGTAACTTCCTATAACGGCTATATCTTCACGCTGGCAGGCTTCGCTACTGCCATGGGCGATAAGCACATCTGGTCGCGTCCTGCATTTGCCGTGGCTTACCCGAAGTGGGCGGGTATTCTGCTTTCCAAGCGCGGCAGCAGCTACGTGGTCACAGATACGGAGCGTCCGCAAGCGTCATTGTTGGGGGCAGAACTTTTGTCCTGCGATAACATTTCCGCCGCAGACCTCGCACAAAAGAGCCTAGGCGGTTTCCATGCTGACTGGACTGTCGGTGCACAACAGACACAAGCAGCGCCCTGGCTTCTCGTCGATGAAGAAAATCCCTTCATCCACAAGCCTGTTGCCTGCGTCTTCTCCAAAGACGGAAAGCAGCAAAGCGTCACGCTAGCCTGGACACGCATCAAGCGAGAGACGCTTCTTCCTCGTCTCAAGACAGCCATCGGCGCTGGTGCAGCAGGTTTTGATGTGCGCAAGGTCGGTCTCGGTTATTGGATTGCACTGCAAGACCTTTCTGCACCCCAGACAGATGACGTCCTCAAGGCTGTCGCAGCGCAGAAGGATACGCTCCGCCGCGCTCCTTTCGTAGTAGTGGATCTTCGCGGCAACGGTGGCGGTTCGTCGGAAGTCGGTCGTGAAATCGCGAACTCGCTCATGGGGCAGCCATTCGTAGATGCCCGACTGGGGATCGACTCGCAGTCCAACTGTGGCGGCGCTGATGGCGCGTGGCGAACGTCTGAAGACAATATCAACGATATGCACTATCTGCTCACCACCGTGCTCGCAGGCGGCGCAGAAGCCCAGCGCATTTTTGGTGAAATCTACCATGATGCAAAAGCTGCACGAGCACGTGGCGAGGAGTTCTCAGCCTCGATCCACTGCCCGCCACCGCCTCCTGCTCTTCCCGTGTCGCAACAGCCTCCTTCTCTCATGCGCGGAAAGTTTCTGCTGCTTACCGATAACCTCTGTTTCAGCTCTTGCCTCGCGGTCACAGATAATTTTCGCGCGCTAGGCGCATTCCAGATCGGTCAAACTACCGATGCCGCCACGCACTTCACCGAAGTGCGTGAAACCTACCTTCCGTCTGGATACTCCCTGTTCTCCACGCTGCAATCTGTAGACGATCCCTCGAGTACCTCACGAGTCGGCCCCTACGAACCCATGCTCCCTTATAACGGAGACATCGCCAACACCGCTGCCCTTGAAATATGGGTTGTTAAATTTGCTGTACCTGCGGCTCATTAGGGGAGTTGGATAGGAATCGGCCTATATAGGAAAGCACATGGGTGTAGCGTTCAGGGCCAGTATGGTATGCGAGTGCCTGCCGAAACGAATAGCGGACGATTGAGGAGCTTGCGTGAAAGGAACGAAGAAAACTGATTACGGAATTGATGCTCCGGCAGTACTGAGAAGACTGTTCGTTGTCGGGCTGATCTGTCTTGGAATAGCCTTCTTCAGCCCTCGCACGATTCGTTTCGGTACTGTTCGATTCAGCAGCAGGTCATTCTATTGGCCGGCAGCTTTCTTTCTAGTCGAGGCGCTGCTCTATTTCGTATATATGTCAAAGTTGGTAAGTTCAGCCATCGAGACACAATGCTCGCGTTACACGAGCGGCGCGGCAATGAGCAGGTGCTCGACATTGGCACGGGGCGCGGATTACTCCTGATAGGAGCGGCAAGACGCCTGGCAACTGGACGAGCATGCGGACTCGACATCTGGTCATCGATCGACCTCGGAGGCAATTCGCCCGAATCGACACAGAACAACCTTCTACTGGAGCGTGTGGAGCGCCGCTGCCGACTGGTCAGCGGCTCCGTTCTCGCCATGTCGTTTACAGATGAGAACTTCGACGTCATCGTGTCGAATCTCTGTCTTCACAACATCGATGGTCGAGCGAAACGCGATCATGCGGTTGAACACATCGTTCGCGTGCTCAAACCGGGAGGTAGAGCGATTATTTCGGGCTACAAACATACCGGCCAATACGCTCTGACTTTTCGCCGACTCGGATTGGATGTGAAGAAAAGACGCAGGAATCTATTCAAAACATTCCCACCGCTCACAATCGTTATTGCACAGAAACCTCATCGAATCCGAGAGTGATAGATGACATTCCCTTAGAGCACCATCCCATGGCATTCAGATAATGCGAGCAGCTAAAGCTGCAATAGCTAGTCCTAGCCAGATTATTGGGAACGGCAAGTGCGAGTACCAGCCTACGCGTACCGTGGCAACGATGGCCCCCAGAAAGAAGACGACCAGTCCCACGCCTGCTGCAGTTCCTATGGAAGGGATGGCAATTCCCACGAGCAGCCCGATACCTCCAGCACTCTTGAGCAGGCCAAGAGGCATCAGCCATGAATGTTTTATCCCCAGCCGGTCCATGTTGGCCTCAACCCAGGAGACCTGCCGGAAGTCATTACTGGCCGCATAGATATTCGCTGCGGCTGTCACAAATGCAATCGAATCATAAAGCATGGACACTGCATTATCCTTTAGGCTTTCTCTAAGTCGCTGAGGTCTCTTGACCATATGGATAGACAGCAACGATCTTCCATTCCTCGCGAACTGGAGGAGCAGCGATCCAATCCTGTAGATGCGTCTGGAATTCTTTGCCGCCTTCGATGCCGGGAAGAGGATTCTCTACGCCTTCCGCCAATTCGAGCAAGCCAATGAATGTCGTTCCATCTGGAAGATCACACCATGTGTATCGGACGCCTGTTGGGTTCACTTGTGAAAGAACAAGAAGAAGCTTGTTCCGAGCATCTTCGAAAGCCTGTAGCGATTCTCTCTTTATTTGCACTCGAAGCATGAGCATCGTCATGAATATGGCCTCACCTTGAGATTGCGAACGCAGTCAGACACAGGCAATTTTGTCACCTTCGTCCGATTCCGTTCGTCTACATTGTGACGAACGACAACGATCAAAGGTGACCATGCGCGTATCAGATCAACTCTCAGAGCAATTCGAAAGTCACCGAAATCATCTACGGAACGTGGCTTATCGCATGCTTGGTTCCCTGGAGGAGGCCGAAGATGCTGTTCAGGAAACCTGGTTGCGGTTCGATCGGTCAGACGTAGGAACCGTCGCCAACGCAAGAGGATGGCTGACGACCGTAATTGCTCGTATCTGCCTGGATATGTTGCGATCCCGGAAACGAGAAGAAGTTTTGGAGCCAGACATCCAGCAGATCAAAGCAGACCTGCCGAATTGGGTTGATCCCGAACAAGAAACGATCATGGCGGATTCTGTCGGGGTTGCACTACTGATTGTGCTGGACTCCCTATCACCCGCCGAGCGATTGGCGTTTGTTCTCCACGATGTCTTTGATGTGTCATTTGAAGAGATTGCGCGCATCGTTCAACGAACACCTGTGGCCGCCAAGAAACTTGCAAGCCGCGCCCGTCTTCGCATCCGAGGTAACAGTCCACCCGGCGATACAGACCTGAAACGCCAGCGGGAGGTAGTTGCCGCTTTTCTGGCGGCTTCACGATCAGGAGACATGCAGGCCCTTATGGAGGTCCTCCATCCTGACGCTGTACGTGTGGCGGATCGAAACACTCTGCCACCGAACGCTGAGCCTGTCATCCGTGGTGCGAAGAGTATAGCAAGCGAGACAGTAACAAACGCTCCGCTTGCGCGACTCGCGCGCATCGCGATTGTGAATGGTATGCCAGGGCTTATTGTGGTGCTTCGGCGTCGGGTACGAATTGCGATGATCCTGAGCGTACGTGATGACAAAATCATAGGAATTCGGGTGATTGGGGATCGATCTCAGCTTAAGCGAGTCGAGATCACTGCCCCAGGGTATTGAGGATGACCATCGCTGCGCGTCGATGATTCACGACATTTCATGATGCTCGATCAGCCGATGAAGGTCGATAGATTGCTGAAACACTTCTTGAAATAGTAGTTCAAAGACCGGCTGTCAATTTAGCTCCGTGACGTGAACCAGGCTCGTCATCGCATCACGAAGGGTGTCTTTTCGTCTGCAAGTAATGGAAGAAGCGGTGTCACACCTCATTCAGCTTGGTCCATTGCGTCTTGTTTCGACGGTGAAATACAGCGAAAGGCACATCCTGAATCACATAAGGTTGTCCATTGACCTTCCCAAGAATCATCGTTACGTGGCCTGGCACTACCACCAGGTCTCCCACCTGAGCGTGCATGACAGCATCGACTCTCTTTGCATGAGAATCGGCAGATGTAAAGACCTCATGATGAAACGTGGGGGCCGCGTCCTTGCTGGCCCGCATTTCCCGGCATAAACAGCCCCATGCTTCTGTACGTGTCGCCGGTAAAGCCGCTGCAATCCCGCCCGTTGTACGTATGCCCCCAGCTGTCATGACGAGTAACCACTTCCCATCGGCACTGGTGTGGGCAATCACGACAGGATCACCGGGAAACAGAACGCCGCCAGCAAAACTATCGAAATCAGTTAGCTCATGACTCGGGTAAGCCTGCAGATCGGTTGGGAACGAGCGAAGAATCGCCCGCCTTACGGCCAGCCCATAACGAGTTGGTGCGCTTTCAGGCACGCTATTTTGTCCTACGTTCCTCCAGAGCCGCCCGCAGAATCTCTGG
>Ga0157376_10001772_pt1 | contig 14365 bp, 11 predicted proteins | sample M45metaG_FD_121801 | JGI IMG/M metagenome (GOLD analysis project Ga0157376, IMG submission 121801) | Miscanthus rhizosphere microbial communities from Kellogg Biological Station, Michigan, USA - M4-5 metaG | ecosystem: Host-associated > Plants > Roots > Rhizosphere > Soil | place: USA: Michigan... | reverse complement strand
GCTGCCGCCAGGCGTTCGATCTGGGCGGTGCGGCGGGAAAACTTGGCAATGACCGAATGGGGGATCCCGTTGATTTCCCATTCGGATCTCGTTCGCTCGATGCCATAGCCGAGCGCGGCCAGCTTGTTCGTCAGCAGCGAATGAAAGACCGCTTCGCTGTAGGGGGCGTCCCTTTTGATGTCGTGGAACTTCGCCGCCTTCCAGCGGTTCTCTTCACCGTCAAAAGTCGCATTAAAAACAAAAGCATGGACATGCAGATGCGGGTCGGGAAATCCTTCCACCGGACGGGCGGTAAAATGCACGAATTCAGCCCATGCCAGGTTGCCTGTCACCCGGTCGGAAGAGCCACCCCCTTTGCGGACGCGGCTGGCCGCCTGCTGCTCCAATTCCGCCATCGTTTCAGCGACCGCTTCCCGGAAGGCTTTAACCAGGTTCTGGTCGCCCGTTAGGGCGTGGAGCACCGACAGGCTTTTAGGTGCGTGGAAATTGATGTCATAGCCGACGATGCGGTCCTTATCCACCCGTGGGGTGAGCTTTGCTGCCGTGCCGGGATTGCGGTTTTCCACCAGCGCCGCGAAGGCCTCCGGCGTCACATCACCTTTCAGCCCAAGCAAGGCCGCCGCCTTGCCAAACCATTTGCCCGCCACTTCCTGCCCCTGCGAATAGTAGTCCTCCCGCTTGAGTCCTTCCGCATAGTATTGGCGTGCTGCCGCCGCGCTCTTATGTGCCACAACCCTTAACATATTTCTATTGTACAGGCTCAACCCTCAGTTGTTAAATTAATGACCGCGAATTCCGAGACTATTTCCATAAACGAGCGGTGATGCACCCCATTTATTCGAGACGTTTTAAGAAGGTTCGAGGGGTGATTTCACGTATTTGTAAATTCATTCAGACATCTGCCCTTAGCACAGCTAAGGGGTCTTTTTTGCTGGCGTTGCCAGCCGCTTTTTTGCAAGCTCCCTAGCGCGGGTTGAACCACTAGAGCGTATGGCAGAATTTTCCCTAGTTGAGCAGAAGGCAAACAATACAAAGGACTGGCCGGACAATAACGAAGCCTTGCTAAAACTTGGCACTGGAAAGGCTAAGCTGCCGCAGAACTTCTGGTGTTTGAAAGACGCTTTTGAAGGAGTCCAAATCTTTGGCGGAACAGGGTCTGGCAAGTCATCGGGCAGCGGTCAGGCCATCGCCCGCGCCTTCCTAGAATCCAATCTCGGCGGCCTGGTTCTCACCGCCAAAACCGACGAAGTTTTGTCCTGGCAGAGATACGCCAGGGCGACAGGTCGGATCGACGACTTGGTCATCGTGCAGCCGGGTTCGCCGCATCGCTTCAACTTCCTGAGCTATGAATTGAAGCGCCCCGGAACGGGTGCAGGGCACACCGAAAATCTGGTCAATCTGTTCTGTTCTGTGCTGGAAGCGGCCGAGCGGAAACAGGGGCAAAGCGGAAGCCAGGATGCCTATTGGCAGCGTACCTTAAAGCAGCTGCTCCGTAACGCCATTGACCTCGCCGTAATTGCGACTGATGACGTCGACTTGTCCTCGCTCTACCGCATCATTACCTCTGCCCCAAACAGCCTTCAACAGGCCACGGATGAGGCATGGAAAAATCATTCAGTTTGCCATAAGCTAATCAGAATCGGGGAAGAGGATGCAGGGAAGAAGAACCGGGTGGAAGACTTTGCCCTAACGCAGGATTACTGGCTCCGGGAATTTCCGAACCTTGCCATCGAAACCCGATCCGTGATTGTCAGCACCTTCACCAGCATGGCAGATTGTTTCATGCGTGGCCTCTTGCGTGAGACGTTTTGCAAAGACACCACTTTCACCCCCGAAGACACCTTTGAAGGCAAGATCATCGTCCTAAACCTGCCGGTGAAGGAATTCAATGAGCTGGGGCAATTCGCCCAGGTGCTCTTTAAATTCGTCTGGCAGCGCGCGGTGGAACGCCGTATTCCGCCCGGAACCGAACCAGCCAAGGCTGAAGCGACAATCCGCCCCGTTTTTTTGTGGGCTGACGAAAGCCAGTTTTTCGTCAATTCCTATGATGCGCTTTTCCAAAGCACCGCCCGCAGTTCGCGCGCCTGCACCGTTTACCTGACTCAAAACTTGCCAAGTTATTTTTCTGCCTTCGGCGGGCAGAATTCCCGCTCCGATACCGAGAGCTTTTTGGGTAATTTACAAACCAAGATTTTCCACGCCAACGGCGACCCGACCACAAATAACTGGGCGGCAGACTCGATCGGGAAGACCCGGCAAGCGCAGTTTTATGGTGGGCTTTCTGAAGGCCTTGCCCGAACTGGTGGACAGATCAACCAAAATGCTGGAGGGAGCCTCGTCTTTCAATACCTCATTCAACCGCAGGAGTTCACCATGCTGCGCACCGGAGGCGAGGAATCCGAAACGCAGGTGGATGCCATTATCTTCCAAGGCGGAAGGCGATGGCTGGCTGAGGAGAAAGACAAACCGATAACCCAAAATTTCATCCGGCATACTTTCCTACAAAACTACCGCGCTGTTTGATCCGTCAGCCGACACGAACGAGACCATGAAAGACAGGCAGATTCGCAACCAAGGCCCCCAGCCAGGCATCCCGGTAATCAGCCCGGTCCTGCATTGCCTTTCGATGCCGGCGATTGTTTATCTGCGGTCTTCATTTGGATTCGCTTACTTGAGCCCCAAGAGCGTGTTTATCGCGTTTGCTTGGGCGATGATCCTGTTTGCCGTTTACGCATGGCAAGAACCGGGACAATGGCAGCAGTTCGGTGGCGTGGTGGTCTTTGGGGTGGGAGCGGTGATTTTGTATTCCGGTCACTTGTTGAAGGCTTTCGTTTGGGAAATCCGGCATAAAGGGGAACATGATTTCTTCTCCGGCAGATCCCATTTCTCCCGCCTGCCTATCGTTGGCAAATCGAATTCGACAGAGACCATTATCCGTCTATGGATCGAACCGTTCATTGTCTGTGCTTTTGCCCTTTTTGGGGGCTCGCGATGGCTCCTCGCAATAGGTGGAGCGCTTTGGTTTAAAGAGTTCATCAATTTCTGGTATAATTTGCGACAAGGTAAAAAGCAGGAGGATGTGTTTGATGACGCGACAGAATCACTGGGAAGAAAAAGCGATTCGCCTACCTCTACTATGCCGATGGCGACCGGACGAAAAGAACGTCAGCACCGGGCACGAATATCCCATGCCACATCTGAACATGACGAACGTCGTCATGCGGAGCGCCTGTGCTTAATGCCGCCCTACACCCTCAAACAGGCCGAAGCGAATCACCGATTGCTCGTTGGGCAGGTTCATCCCGATCTCAACCAATCTTCGGACGAGAGCAATCAACAAACAGCCCCTCTCGACGAAGCACTCAACTACTTCCGCAAGAAATTTGCAGGTTAAACTTCAAAAAGACTCCATGAGCTTTTTGATGTCCTCGACACGCCACGCCGTCGTATTAGGACCGAGTTTTACACTTTTTGGAAAACGCCCATCCTTCACTCCCGCCCACCAAGTTGTTCGCCCGACAGGCACAAGCTTCAAAATCGCAGGCAATCTTAAAAATCCTTGGTCAGGTAGTTCTTCGCTCTCATTCATTTTATATGCTCCTATTTTGATGGGCTATCTGCCATCTACCATTATTGATTATAAATTAAGGGAGCCCATTTGTTAAATTAACGCGGCAACTTTTTTTCTACCAGTTCGGAGGAATCCGAAATCGTGGCGGGTATATGGGCGGGTAAACCGGAAAATCGAACCGCTATTTTTCATTATTTTTCCGATGCTTACGCCTCGCATATGGGAGCGACCGGGGGCACCATTCTCTAATACGAGGCAATATATTCCCATCCGACATAGCTTCCTAAAGTCAGGCAAATAGCCATTCTCCACAAAAACCCTCATCCGTTCCCGTCTATTGCAATTCTAATCAGAGGCGGGTATAATGGCGGGTATATTTTACGGTAGAGGATCGAGTGGCGTTGACAGAATTGAAGATTAGAAAGGCGCTGCCTAAAGCACGACCTTATAAAATTGGGGATGGAGACGGGCTTTGGCTTAAAATTATGCCGAGTGGTTCGAAGATATGGCATTTCCGATTCACTATTAACGGGAAAGAATCAATTACATCAATCGGCAGCTATTCAACGATTGGCCTTAAGGAAGCTAGAGACAAGAGTCACGAATTACGAAAACTCGTTTTGGAAGGCATTAATCCTGTCGCCAAGAAAAAAGAGATGAAACGCCTGGCGCGCTTTAACTCTGACAATAGTTTCATTGCGGTAGCTACTGAATGGTATGATACAAACAAAAAAAAGTGGGCAGCAGACCATGCCCAAAGACTTTGGAGGCGACTTGAGCTCCATGTATTACCAGCACTAGGTTCTCGTCCAATCGTTGAAATTTCGACCCTTGAACTTCTCGACGTTTTGCGGAGACCTGAAAAGGATGGCAAGACTGAGACGACTCACCGAATGCTTCAAACGTGTCGTCAAATTTTTCGGTTTGGGGTGCTAACGCAAAAGCTGAAATACAATCCCGCTAACGATCTAGATGGGGCTTTAAAAGCGCACAAAGCCGTTAGCTATCCCACTATTGGTCACAACCAGCTTCCCGAATTCATCGAAAAACTGGAGCAATCGCGGACCAGCCTGCTCAATCGCTTCGCTATCAAGATGCTCTTACTTACGTTCGTTCGCCAAGGTGAGCTTCGGCGCGCAAAATGGAGTGACGTGGATTTCAAGGCAGCGGAATGGCGAATTCGACCTGAGACCACCAAGATGCGGACGCTGCACTATGTCCCGCTATCGAAACAGGCACTGGATGTTCTGTGCGAAATCCGCAAACTCTCCGGCGACTCTGAGTATATTTTCCCTTCGCAACAACAGCGGAAGAATCCATTTATAAGTGAAAACACCATCAACAAAGTCATTCACCAGATGGGTTACAAAGGGGTTCTCGTCGGACATGGGTTTCGCTCTCTCGCCTCAACAATTCTTAACGAACATGGCTTTCGCGCCGATGTCATTGAGCGTCAACTCGCACACATGCCACGCGACAAAGTGCGTGCTGCCTATAATCGCGCTGAATATTTGACGGAGCGACGGGAAATGATGAATTGGTGGGCAAAGTTTCTCGCGAATGTCGGCCTTAAATAAAGGTTCCATGATAAGGAACCTGCCACCGTCGCCATCTTGATTTATCCGCACTGCCAAGGCAACCGCTGGAAATCCAGACTGCGACTATGCGCACCTCTCAAACACCGAAAACTAGCCTTTTCCGTGTTAAAGTTTGGCTGCGCTAAAGTGCTGCCCCGCTCATGCCTCGCTGCTTGGCAACTTTTTCCGATGCCTTTGGGCGGTCGGCCGTCAAGGCATCCAACAGTCTCCCAAATTATCCTCATCCTTACGGAATTTGTAACCCTCTGTTGAAGTATTGTTGACTGCCTGTCTTTTTTCCCTTTGATGGAAATTTCTATCATTTTGCCTTCGAATACTTTCCAAAACGGAATTCTCTGGGACAGCTCATAGCGAAGCACCCATTTGGGATAGGGTGTGATTGTTAGATCAAATGTGACTCGCGATAAGATACTGATAAAATCGAGGGAAACAGTGGGTCGATTTCCGCACGTGAATTCAGGTCCGTAATTCTCACATCACCTTTCTCAGAAAGTTTTAGCTCATTCCAATCACTTTCATTCCACTGCACTTCACCGTCGATAATTTTTGCAATGTAGCTATCCGACCCGAACGCTTCAGACGAAATGTAAATTTTTCCATCCGGAAAAAAAACAAGCCGCCCCCCTTGATGGTGGCTATAGAAACTCCTTTTAGCTAGATCGTAATACTTACCACTCGTACGCAAGCGAATCTCCTGTTCACGGGTCGCGTATAGAGTTTCGAATCTGACTTGCATTTTTTTTCGTCCGTCGAAAGCAGCCTCGCCCATTTTTCGCAATAGCTCAACAAGCTCTACCCATTGAAAGGGCCTCAATAGTAAATCATCTCGGCCAATCGCATTTCCACGTGGAGAAATTTTATGAAAATTCAATCGTTTTATTCCCATTGCCCTGCAAAAGGCGATGAATTCACCAATTAAATTAATATTTTTGGCGTGAACGGTGTGAGTGACTTCAATATCTATTCCCTTCGCAATTAGATTTTTCAAATTTCTTACTGTTCGTGAAAATACATTAGGCCCCCGCAAAATACTATGGATCTCCTCAATATGCCCATCTAGACTAACGCAAACTCGTATTCCAGAGTTTTGGGCATGAGTAATATCGAGTTTTGAAATATCAATAAGATTTGAATCGAGCCTCTTTTCAGTCACCGCCGCGTTTCCAAAAATTGTTTGGATTTGCGGGAAATTTGGATGCAAAAGCGGCTCTCCACCTATTATAGTTACACGATCCAATGGCGCAAACCCTTCTAAAAGATTACGAATAGAGTCAACCGTCATTACAATCCCATTATTGAGAATATTATTTCCCACATAGCAATGCCTGCACCGCAATGAACATTTGGATGTAATATATATTACTAGCTCTGCAGGTACAATTCCACGATCGAAAAAAAACTTCACAATAGAATCGTTTATTCGCATTTTTAACCGATTAATTCAGGGGAAGTCCTATCCACGTGCTATATCCAGTCCGGCGTGCTTGCTCAGCAACGGAAAAATCTGCCGACGCAAAAATTCGATCAATGTTAGACTGCGAAGGATCACCGCCCGCGATCAAAGCCGTTACATAAGCCAAGAGCAAGTTCACCTTCACATCTACAAACCCGTTACGAGAAGTTTGCGGTGATATTTCTGAACATAGCTGCTTAGTTTTTTCGGCTTCAGAAATGCGGTCACCAAAACCCATCTTGATCGCCACAAAATTAATATACGCTTCACAATACTTTCCAGCTACCTGGCCAGATATAGGCCGTCGTGCGGCAGGGGTATGAGCACGACGGGATAGATCTTTAATTTCACTGATGTCTGCTCGCCCTACACCTTTCAAAAGCAAATGAGATTCAACATACGCTCGCGTCCCAAAATATCTACCTATATGATGGCTCTCGTCTGCAAGGCCGACTTTGCCGTGCTCACAAAAAAGGTTCCAAGCTGCATCCAACTGAGGAACCGTGTTAAGAAGAACGTCAATCGGCTCGTTGTTTTCCGCCCAAAAATAAAGACTTACTAAGGCTCTAGTTGTGAGCGCGTTTGCGTATATTATTTGCAAAGAAGGGTGAGCTGTATCTGTGCAAGGTTGCGATATGGCCATTTGAATTCTGTCAGCTGCCTCATTGAGGTGGCCATGTTTCAGATATGCGAGGGAGAGCGTTGAGAAGTAGGCCATTCGTATCATTTGAATGACTTCCGCGGGATTTCCTCGTTCGAGAGAAGCAAATATCGATAAAATTTGCCGCTCAGTGGCAAGAAGTCCTTGCCAGTCATTTAGCTTGTCATGCACTGAAATATTCAGCCACTGAAAACTCGGCAAATAGGAAACCTCCTTAATTTCGAATAAACCATCCTTATAGATTTTTTCGAGAAGTTCTTTTGCTAAATGCGTGTGACCAGCCTGCTGATGCAGAATAGCGCGATGTAAGCGCTCAATTTGCGTTTTTGGTTCCCCATCAATCATCTGTGTTCTAGTTTCAAAGTAATCGTGCTGTTCCCATAGGCGATACAGAAAAGCACAAACAGCTTCCTCAACTGTCGGAGCAAAAGAGGCTAGCTCTATTGCAATGACATCGATTGCTTCCAAATATCTTCTTTGATTTTCGTTCAAATTATATGCTAACAGATACTTACGCCTCCGTGCAATAGGGGCTACTAAACTTTCTTTTTCCAAGATAGATGCGATATGCTCATCATTGAGGCTATATCCAACAAATAGTATGTTATGCGTAGAAAAAAGCAGATTAACTAGCCCATCGACCGGTGTAGGCGCTTGCCATCTATGCATATAGTCAGCCCCGCTAAATACAAGCAATTCCTCGGAATGTATATCTCCATGCAATTTTATCACGAGGTTTCTATGACTCATGGCTCCCGGCATGTCTTTTAGCTGGTTAAGAACTCCGACCCCGTCTCTTCGAGAGAGTTGGAGCGCACGCTCCAAAAGTTCGTCGTAATTGGTGGTAATATAAAATCGGGCATCAAGTGATGCGAGCAGCATTTGTTGTCGGCTCGGCTTTCGTTGACTTTCCGGCGGATCGCCGAAAATCTCTTTGAATTTCACTCGAAATCCTGGGTTCTTCGAAAGCACCGTTGTTGCTTGTGACCACTTTAGGTCGGCAAGGCCAGCATCAGCCATTATTGCTGTTGCTGTTGGAATCGGCGGAGTCGAATTACGTGAAATGCCCGCTCCGCAAAAAGGTACTAACGTGCGATCTCGAAGGCTTTTTCTAAGTTCAATTATAGCTTTCCTAGGATCCATCGTCATGACCGAAATTAAAGTCAGATTGGCGATCATAATTCAAGTCCACAAATTCCATTCTAAAGTGTGCCCCCGGATGAATTCGCCAACGCAATCACTCCAGATTAATACGAAATGTGTCAGATTAGCGACGTCGTGAATCGCCTTTGTGGCTAGTCAGCTCTGGTTGAACCATAAATCAGGCTCAATCTTTAATTACGCCAGTTAGAATGTTTAGGAACTGCTCGAAGATGTTTTGACGACAAAACCGTTGCCCATACCGCCGTCGCCGTCTTGATTTATCCAAGCTGCCGAGGCAGCCGCTGGAAAACCCAGATCGCGACTATGCGCACCTCCCAAAGCACCGAAAAGCAGGCTTTTCCGTGTTAAATGTTTGGCTTCGCTAAAGTGCTGCCCCGCTTGTGCCTCGCTGCCTGGCAGCTTTTTTCGATGCCTTCGGGCGGCCGACTGTCAAGGCATCCAACAGTCTCCCAAAATGTCCTCATGCTTGCGGAAATTTGTAACCCTCTGTCGGAGCCTCCTTGACTGCCTGCCTTTTTCCCTTCGGCGGTAGTCTCTAACTTTTTGCTTTCGATAGCTCTCTGCAAAAAGATGCGAGCTAGATACCAGCATCCAGGCACATGGCCTGCTCAATCAGTAAATATGACACCAGATTTTCAGCGGGTTTTCGCTCATGCCGTATATGCGCAGATCATTCCCACCATCATCATTGCTGCAATTTTTGGACTGTTACTGCGGTTCACTGTTGAGAAGACGTGTGCTGCCTTGCTGAGATTGTTTCAGCGCAAACCTGTCCATAAAGGGAGCAGCCAAATGACCCAGTTGAATATTGATGACAGCATCTTGGACGCGCCGCCATGCTGTCCTGCCTGCGCTGAACCTATGGTGAAACGTAAGGCGCGGTACGGTGAATTTTCGGGCATTTCGTTTTGGGGCTGCAAAGGCTTTCCCCGTTGTCGGGGCACTCGGCCAATTTGATTAAATCATTTCAAAATGGGGTGATTGCAAAACTCCATAATGTAATACAATGTTAAAACAACATGCTGTATATTTTCACGGTCAAGTACTACGGTCAGCCGTGAAAAACGTGAAAACAGGCGCAAAGCTATGAAAACGCCATTCGCCTTCAGACCCCTTATTTATGGGGCTTCCCGCACATTTTGCAAAACTGTGCAAAGCTGTGAAAACCCATTTTTCTCAATTAGAAATCCGTTGCTCTATCCGGCTGAGCTACGGGTGCTTGGAAGGGATTTCCGGCCGCTCATGGGAGCCACCGGAAATCAGGCGGATACTATGCGCGACTCGTTTGCGATGGCAAAGAGATTTGAGCATTCTTTACGCCGCATTTTCCGCGGGGACAATCACCCGGGCCAGGGCGGCGCGGTGGCGGGCGAAGCTTGCCAGGGCAATCACGGCACAGAGCGCCACCCAGAGCGGGAGATAGGACAGGCCCCGACCGACCGCAGCCTCGGGATCACCTCCGTCACGAACGGCTTTGAGCACGAGGGCGAAGATGAGGCTAATGAAGCCGTAGCCGAGATTGAAGGCCATGCCCTTGAAGGACAGCACGGTGGCGCGATGGCTCGAATCCACGATGGCGTTCAGATAATAGGAAACGAGGTAGCCCAGTGCCATCATGGCGGAGGCGAGCGGGAAGAGAAAAATCACGCCCCAGTAGGACCAGCGACAGGCCACGCCGCACAGCCCGGCCAGGACAATGATGGCGAGGATGAGGTAATTGCGTAGCAGCGAGTTTTTCGTCGCCATGCGCCGGGCAAAGGGGGAGACGATCATCCCAATGCCGCCCATGGTCGCGCCAATGATGCCGAAGGTTGCCTCGGGCAGGTGGATGAGGCGAAAATAGGAACTGGAAAGCGTAAGGAAGAGGCGCACCACGCTGTCGAGCATCACCCCGGCGACGATGACGAAGAGCGCGACGGGCGTTTGCACAATCCAGCGGCCCGCCTTGCAGGCGAGGTGCCAGGCCGTGCGCTCCGCCCCGGCGGCCGCATCCTGATTTTCCGGCGCCACGTGGGTGAGGCGCTGGACGGGTTCGCGGAGTCCGAGCGCGGTCCACAACGTGACGACGGCGCTCAGTAAATTGAGGTAGAGCGGAAAGCGCAGCGTGGTCTCCTGGGTGAGCTGCACGTGGAGGCCGAGAAAAGACAGCCCGCGGCTCATGAAGGCGGGATCATACACCGCCCCGCCGACGAGCATCGCGATCACCATCCCCACGCTCTGCCAGCGCATCACCTGGTCGAGCACCTGCGGCCATTCCGCCGAGCGCCCCTGCTCGGCCAGTGAATCGAAAACGAGCGCCTCATCCGCGCCGCTCGCCATGCCCTCGGCCATGCCGCTAAGAATGCGGTTGGCGAGACAGCAGAGCATCAGCACCGCACCACCATGGGCGGGGGCGAGAGCGAGGAGCATCATTTCCAGCACCATGAGGATCGCCGCGCCAACGACGAGCGGGCGACGCCCGATGCGATCCGCCAGCACGCCGGCGGGCAGATCGGTGAAAACGATAGCGAGCGCCCAGGCAAAATTGAGCAACGTGTATTCCGCGCCACTGAGGCCGAGATCAAGAAACAGCACGGCCAGCACGGGATAGTAAAACCGGGCGTTGAAGAGCACGCGGAAGAGCACAAAGCGCCGCCAGTTGCGGTCGGCGAGATTGGATGGCGTGGAGATGGAGTTCATTACAGAGTCCGCAGATTACGCAGATTTTCGCAGATTGGAAGACAGGCGTGGATTGCAGCCATTGTTACACGCGACTGGGACGGGATCCCTCGACTTCGCTAACGCTCCACTCGGGATGACGACGGACTGAAAGATTTAAAAAATCTGCGTTAATCTGCGAAATCTGCGGACAAACTCCGCCCACAAAAAAAGCGCGAGCACCGGATTGCCCGGTGGCTCGCGCATGGTTGAATGAAAAGCACTACAGGTCCGCAATCAGCTTCCGCACTTCCTGCTTGGTCTTGCCGAGGCGGGTTTGGAGGCGGCCGTAAAGTTCGTCGTCCTTGCCTTCGGTAAAGGTGAGGTCGTCGTCGGTGAGCTGACCGTATTTCTGTTTCAGTTTGCCCTTCAATTCGTTCCACTGGCCTTTGAGTTCTAGTGTTGTCATAGCAACCATAAATCGCAGGCGACAGCCAGTCTGGCCCCCCTTTCGGTGCCAGCGGGCATCGTCGATAGGACCGATGGGTCGAATAGGACACCTCCCCTGCCTCCTACTTTTTAATCTGCGCCGCCGGCGACTCCCATCCGCCGCCAAACATTTCCCCGCCTTTTTCCGCTTTCCAAAGCGGGCTGGTTCGTTTTTCATCGCGGCGCATCATGTCAAAAACCTCTGCCCGCCCGAAATTTCAACGCATCGTTCTCAAGCTCAGCGGGGAAGCACTCCGCGAGCCCGGCAGCGGCGATAATATTTCGCCGCAGATCGTCCAGGATATTTCCAAGCAAATCCGCGAGATTCACAAGATGGGGGTGCAAATCGCCATCGTGATCGGCGGCGGCAACATCTGGCGCGGCCTTTCCGCCAGCCATCGCGGGATGGAGCGCACCACGGCCGACTACATGGGCATGCTGGCCACCGTTATTAACGGCCTCGCGCTCCAGAGCGGCCTCGAAGCGGTGGGCATCAGCACCCGGGTGCAGACGGCCATCGACATGCAGCAAATCGCCGAGCCGTTCATCCGCCGCCGCGCGGTGAGCCACCTGGAAAATGGCCACGTGGTCATCTTCGTCGCCGGCACGGGCAACCCTTTTTTCTCCACCGATACTACCGCCGCCCTGCGCGCCAACGAGATCGGGGCCCAGGTGATCCTCAAGGCCACCAAGGTGGATGGCATCTACGACGAGGATCCGAAGAAAAACCCGAAGGCGAAGAAATTCGACCGCATCACCTTCGTGGAGGCGCTCACCCGCCGCCTGCAGGTGATGGATTCCACCGCCTTCAGCCTCTGCATGGACAACAAGATGCCGATCATCGTCTTCGACATGATGCAGTCGAACAACATCCGCAATGCGGTATGCGGTAAAAAGGTGGGCACGCTGGTGACTGCATAGACGAAGCGGAAAATCCGGTTACATTAACTTTCCAACCGCATCCTCATTTCACCGATTTTCTTATGACGACTCCCGACGACATTCTTTTGGAAACTGAAGACTCCATGGACAAGGCCGTGGATTACATGGGGCACGAATTTTCCGGCGTCCGCACCGGCAAGGCCTCCCCGGCCCTCGTGGAAAACGTGGATGTCGAGGCCTACGGCGCGTCCATGAAGCTCAAGCAGCTCGCCCTCATCACCACGCCCGAGCCGCGGCTCCTGGTGATCCAGCCCTTCGACGCCAGCACGACGAAGGACATCGAGCGTGCGATCAAGGAATCCAAGGTGGGCATCACCCCCGCCGTGGATGGCAAGATCATCCGCCTGCCCATTCCCGAGCTCTCCGAGGAACGCCGCCGCGACCTCGTGAAGACGATCAAACAAATGGCCGAAGAAGCCCGCGTGCGCGTGCGGAGCTGCCGCCGCGACGGCATCGACGGACTCAAGAAGCTGAAGAAAGAAAACTCGATCACCGAGGACGATCTGGAGAGCATGGAAGCGGAAGTGCAAAAGCTCACCGACCAGTATGTGAAGAAGATCGACGAGCTCTTCACCATCAAGGAAGCCGACATCATGAAGGTGTAGGCGCACGCCCTGTCCATCACCCATTTTTTGCACCATGAAAAAACTGTTGCTCGCTCTTGCCATCGTCTCGGCCCTGGCCGTGTTTTCCAGCTTCTACGCCTTTGGCGAGCCCAGTGGCGTCGTCCGGCCCGCCCCGAATTTCACCTGGGTGGGCGCTCCCGGCCACACCAGCCTCGCGAGCATGAAAGGCCAGCCCGTCGTGCTGCTGATTGCAAAGTCCCCTCGCGAAGGCGCTTTTCGCAAGCAGGCGCAGATTTTACAGAAGATCTACCAGCAATTCGCCAGCCGGGGCGCGGTCTTTGCCGCCGCCTTTACGCAGGAAGGCGGCGTGATCCACAGCAACATCCCCTTTGTAACGGCCAATGACGGAGCGCAAGTCGCCACCAGCTACGGCGTCCAGGGCGGCTTCACCATCGTGATCATCGGCAAGGATGGCAATGTGGACTACGAAACGACAAAGGTGCTGCCTGCCCAGCGCGTCCACGACGTGATTCAGAACTCCTACGCCGTCCAGGCGGCAGAGCGGAAAGCGATCTAAGCGAGGAGCATTAAAGCTCAGCCACGCTTGTCTCGAAGACCCGGCCTGGCATTTAGAAAGTTTTAGAAGCGGCGTTGCCGCGCTGGAGAGATAATTTTTGAAACGCTCACTGCGTTCCTGCTTGGTCTTTCGGATTTGAGCAAGAGCAGGAGCAAGACAAAGAGTAAGACTGAGGTGTGCGAAAAGATTGGACCAGCCAACTAGGAAACTAAGCGACATGATCCAAATGATGCGCAAACGATACAGCGAAGAATTTAAAGTCCGGGCCGTAGAGGTGGTGGTGGGCGGAAAACCGGTTCCGGAAGCCGCGCGGGAGCTGGGCATTGGCTCCGGCATTCTCTACCGGTGGGTGAGCAAGGTGGCGCGGGCGATGGAAACCGAATCCAAAAGGGAGCCGACGGGAGACGGCGCGAGCCCAGCGGACGAGCTCCGTGTACTGCGACGAGAGAATGCCCGGCTCCAGCTGGAAAATGACATTTTAAAAAAGGCGGCCGTGATCTTGGGCTCCAATCGCCCGCCCAACGCCGGGCGATGATCCTGCAAATCCACCAGCAGACCCAGGCCGGCCTGCGGCAGATCTGCCGCACGTTGGGCGTGCCGCGCAGCAGTTTCTATCAGGCCGCCCAGCCCCCCGCCCGCCAGCACTCCGATCAGCAAATCGGCGCGTTGTTGGAGACCATCTTTGCGCAACACCGTCGCCGCTACGG
>Ga0157376_10001771_pt1 | contig 14366 bp, 7 predicted proteins | sample M45metaG_FD_121801 | JGI IMG/M metagenome (GOLD analysis project Ga0157376, IMG submission 121801) | Miscanthus rhizosphere microbial communities from Kellogg Biological Station, Michigan, USA - M4-5 metaG | ecosystem: Host-associated > Plants > Roots > Rhizosphere > Soil | place: USA: Michigan... | reverse complement strand
CCGGGGCGATCGTCTCCGCGAGGTGATTGGAGAGGGCAACAAGTGCCTCGCCCCGATCGGCGGCTTGACGCTGCTCGAGCGGCAGATTCGATCGCTGCGCGGCTGCGGCATCGACGCGATCACCATCGTCGCCGGTTACCGCGCCGCGGATATCCGGCGGGTCTGCGACGACTCGATCGACATCGTGGTCAACGCCGACTACGACACCACCAACAGCCTGTACTCGCTGTGGCTGACGCGCGATCGGCTGCGCGGCGGATTCGTCGTCCTGAACGGCGACGTGCTCTTTCACGATCAGCTGCTGGGTGACCTCCTCACGTCACGCGACGAGGATGCGCTGCTGATGGCGGCTCATCGCGGCGAGGACTACTCCGACGAAGAGATGAAGATCCGCGTGCGCGCGGGGTGCGTGGCCGACATCGCCAAGACGCTCCCGCCCGGCGACACGGACGGTGAAAACGTCGGCATCGCGAAGTTCGGCGTCGATGGCGCGACCGTGCTCGTCGAGGCGCTCGACGAGGCCGTGGCGCGCGGCGACGGGACGCGTCATTTCCTGCCGCTCGCCTTTGCGACGTTCGCGCGCCGCCGGCCGCTTCGCGTCGTCGAAACCCGCGGCTTTCCCTGGATCGAAATCGACTTCCCCGAGGACTACCGCCGCGCCTGCGCCGACGTCCTGCCGGCGATTGCCGGCGTCGGCGATATCGACGCCGACGCGGAAGAGAACAACCCGAGCGGCGGCGACGAGAGAGCCGGGAGGCTCGTTCACCATGTATGAACGCTTCTACAACCTGCACGAACGACCGTTCAATCTGAGCCCGGACCCCGAGTACGTCTATCCGAGCCGGGTGCACACCGAGGCGCTCGGCCACCTGCGCTACGGCATCGAAGGACGCGCCGGATTCGTGGTCATCACCGGGGAGATCGGTTCGGGCAAGACGACGCTGCTGCAGACCACGCTCAGGGGCATCGACCGGCGGACCTCGGTCGCCCGGCTGGTGAGCACCCGGCTCGATGATCGTGAGCTCATCGAAGCCGTCATGCTCGACTTCGGCCTTGAACCGCCGCCCGGCCGGAGCAAGCCGTACCTGCTGCGCGATCTGGCCCGCTTCCTCGTCGATCTCCGGCGATCCGGCCGCCTCGCGCTGCTCGTCGTCGACGAGGCGCAGAACCTGTCGGCGGATGCCCTCGAGGAGATCCGGATGCTGTCGAATCTCGAAACCGAGAAGTCGAAGCTGATCCAGATCGTGCTGGTCGGCCAGCCCAACCTCCACGACCTGCTCAACCAGCCGCAGCTGGAGCAGTTGCGGCAGCGGGTGACGGTGCGTTACCACCTCCGGCCGCTCGATCCGAGCGAGACCGCGTCCTACATCAACCACCGGCTTCGCAAGGCAGCCATCGGCACGCCGCTGGTGTTCCCGCCCGAGGCCACCGATCTGATCGGCCGCGCGAGCGGCGGGCTTCCGCGCAAGATCAACGTCATCGCCGACGCGGTCCTGCTGTTCGGCTACGGCGAGGACAAGCGCGCGATTGACGCGGCGCTGGTGCGGGAGGTCATCGCCGAGCTCGAAACGACCGGCGTGCTGGGGACCGCGACCGCCGGCGAAGGCGAAGAAGAAATCCCCGATTCGCGGGAGGCGGATCTTGTGCGCCGCGAACAGCAGGTGGCCGAGCAGCACCGCATCGTCACCGAGCAGTACCGCCTGCTGAGGCTGCGCGAATCGCAGCTCGCGGCGGCCACGCTGTCGGACCGGGCAATCGCACACGCCCACCGTCCAGTAGAAGACGAGGCGCCCCGCCCCGAAGGCGGCAACTCGGGCCTGTGGGCCCGTCTTCGCCAGGGACTCTTCGCGGCCGGGCATGCTCCGGTCGTCCCGCGCCATCACTCGGCCATGAGCTACTTCGACAAGGACGCGCATTCATGAGCATCAGCAAAGAACGTCTTCTCCAGCGGATCCGCGAGGGTGAGGCCCGCGTGGGCGTCGTCGGCCTGGGCTACGTCGGGCTGCCCCTGGCGGTGGAGTTTGCCCGCAGCGGTCTCACCTGCACCGGAATCGACGTCGACCCGCGCAAGGTTTCCGCCATCGAGCGTGGCGAATCGTACATCCCCGATGTCCCGTCAGCCGATGTGCAGGCACTGCGCGCGGCCGGACGCCTGTCGGCGACGACGGACTTCAGCGTCGTGGCCGAACTCGACACGATCAACATCTGCGTACCGACCCCCCTTCGCAAGACGAAGGACCCCGACATGTCCTACATCGTCTCGGCGGTGGAGGCCATTGCCGCGCATCTGCATCCGGGGATGCTCGTGGTGCTCGAATCGACGACCTATCCGGGTACGACCGAGGAAGTGGTCCAGCCGCTGCTCGAGCGCGGCGGCCTCAAGGCAGGTGTCGACTTCTTCCTGGCCTTCTCGCCCGAACGAGTCGACCCGGGCAACAGCCAGTTCCACACGCGCAACGTGCCCAAGGTAATCGGTGGCACGACGCCCGAGTGCGCGGAGGTGGCCTGCGCCCTCTACGGGACGTCGATCGACACAGTCGTGCCGGTCAGTTCGACACGCGTCGCCGAGATGGTGAAGCTGCTCGAAAACACGTTCCGCGCCGTGAACATCGGCCTGGTGAACGAGATCGCGCTGATGTGCGACCGCCTGGGCATCAACGTCTGGGAAGTCGTGGACGCGGCCAGGACCAAGCCGTTCGGGTTCATGCCGTTCTATCCAGGCCCGGGCCTCGGCGGCCATTGCATCCCCATCGACCCGTTCTACCTCTCGTGGAAAGCCAAGCAGTACGGCTTCGAACCGCGATTCATCGAGCTCGCCGGGCACGTCAACGGCGCGATGCCGCACGCCACGGTCGACAAGATCGCCGACGCGCTGAACGTCCACAAGAAGGCGTTGAACGGGGCCACAGTGCTCGTCGCCGGCATCGCCTACAAGCGCGACATCGACGACATGCGCGAGTCGCCGGCGCTCGACGTCATGGGCCTGCTCCACCAGAAGGGCGCGCGTGTGCTCTACGCGGACCCGCTGGTCCCGAAGCTGGCGGGACGCTCGTGGCTGGGCGGCTTCGACCTCGAGGCGCAGACGCTCGACGCAGAAACGATCGCGGCGGCCGACTGCGTGGCCGTTCTGACCGATCACAGCGCCTTCGACTACGACGCGCTCGTGGCCGGGGCGTCGCTGATCGTCGATACCCGCAATGCGATCAAGCAGGCGCACGCCAACGTGTTCAAGCTCGGCGCGCCGGCACCGGCGCACGCGGCAGTCTTCGCGCCTTCCGGCGTCACCGCCGGACAGGCCGCGTAGTGGAGGCGGGAGAACCGGGATGGAACTGGTCTTCTGGGTGTCGGTGCTGGGCGTCGGATATGTCTACGTGGGCTATCCCGCGCTGCTCGCGGTCTGGGCTGCCGTCCGTCCGCTGGCCATCCGCACCGCGCCCGATCCATCCGCCGAACCGCCGCGCGTGTCCATCGTGATGGCCGCGCGCGACGAGGCGGCGCGCCTGCCGGCACGCATCGACAACCTCCGGGCACTCGACTACCCGGCCGATCGGCTCGAAGTCATCGTCGTGTCCGACGGATCGTCCGACGGCACGCTCGATGTGCTCTCCCGGCATGGCGATCTCATTCAGACACTGGCCGCGCCTGCGATCGGCAAAGCGGCCGCGCTGAACCTGGCGATCGCGCAGGCCTCCGGCGACGTGCTCGTCTTCGCCGACGCCCGTCAGATGTTTGCGCCCGATGCAGTCCGCGCCCTCGTCGCGCCTCTGTCCGATCCGGCGGTCGGCGGCGTAACCGGCGAGCTGATCCTGGACTGCGAATCCACCGCGGTCGCCGGCCGTCGCACCGGCGAGCGGCGGCGTTCGGATGCACTGGATCAGACGACCGTGCTCAAACAGGAACGCCGGCACGGCGCGGACCGCCGCGGCCGGGACAAGTCGAGCATCGGCGAAGGCGTCGGGCTGTACTGGCGCTACGAGAAGCAGCTGCGGCGGCTGGAGAGCCTGGTCGGATCCACGCTCGGCGCGACGGGCGCGATCTACGCGCTGCGCCGTTCGTTGTATCGCCCGCTTCCGTCCGACACCATCCTCGACGACGTGCTCACGCCCATGCGAGCGGTGCTCGCGGGCTACCGCGTCGTCTTCAACGAGCGCGCCGTGGCCTTCGATCGAACGGCGTCCGACGCGCGGGCCGAGCGGCGCCGCAAGATTCGCACGCTCGCCGGCAACTTCCAGGTGCTGTGGCAGGAACCGCGCCTGCTCCTGCCGGGTGTCAACCCGGTCTGGCTGCAGTATCTCTCGCACAAAGTCGGACGGCTGCTCGTCCCGTACGCGCTGTTCGCGCTGTTCGTCGCGAACGCGGCGATCGCGCCCGGCCGGGTCTTCTATTCCCTGACGCTGGCCGCGCAGTGCCTCGTGTATCTGCTCGCCGCCTACGGCGGGTGGCTGGATTCGAAGCAGGCCGGCCCGGCTCGTCCGGCTGCCACGGTCATGGACCGCCTCGCCCGGGTGGCCTTGACCTTCTTCGTCATGAACTACTCGGCCGTCGCAGGTCTGGCGTCGGCCCTCACCCGCCGTCAGGTGTGGCGATGATCACCGACGAACGCCTCGCCTTCGGCGGCGGACTCGGCGCCACCAGCTCTCCGGCGCCGGAGACAGCGCCCTCGCCCGTACCGACCAATGCGACGCGCGCTGACCGCGCGGAACATCAGTCGCGCGACTGGGCGTACACCGGGCTGCTGGCCTTCACCGCCGTCCTGCTCTTTCGTCCCCAGGATCAAATCAAGATCCTCGAACCCTTCCATCTCGCCCAGGTCTGCGCCCTCGCCGCGCTCGCGGCGATGCTCGTCAGCCGGCTCAGACGGCACCTGACACTCGTGCCGCTGACACCGGAGACGGTCGGGCTGATGTGCTTCGGCTTCGTGATACTCGCGACCGTGCCGTTCTCGATCTGGCCGGGCGGCGCGCTCGGCGTGTTCGTGGACGCCTACCTGAAAGCCGTGATGGTCTTCCTGCTGATGATCAACACGCTGACGACGCCCAAGCGCCTCGAGCAGATGGCCTGGCTGATTCTGGTCTGCTGCGGCTACATCGCGTTCCGCGCGGTATTCGACTACGCGCGCGGCATCAACCTGGTCGAGAACGGACGCGTGGCGGGAGCGGTCAGCGGCATCTTCGGCAACCCGAACGACCTCGCGCTCAACATGGTCACCTTTCTGCCGGTGGCCCTGACGTTCGCCCTGCTGCGGCGGTATTCCGCGGTCCGGAGGCTGGCCGCCGCCAGCTTTGCCGTCCTGATGATGGCCACGGTGGTCTTCACCAAGTCGCGGGCCGGCGTGCTGGGGCTCGGCCTGATGCTGGTCGCCTTCCTCTTCCTCGGGCGGAAGATTCGGCCGGGGTTCACCGCCGCCGTGCTCGCCGCAACGCTGCTGGCCACGCCGTTTCTGCCGGCGTCGTTCTGGAACCGGATGGCCACCATCGGCGACGAGGACCAGGACAAAGCCGAGTTCACCGGATCGACGCAGGCACGCCGCATCCTCCTGGAGGAAGGATTCGATGCGTTCCTCGAGAATCCGATCACCGGCGTCGGCCTGGGACAGTTCAAGAGCTACAACCCCAACGGACGCCAGGAGCGGTGGCATGAAACCCACAATGCGCTGCTGCAGGTCGCGGCGGACACGGGCATCTTCGGGTTCGCGGCGTTCGTGTTCCTGATCGGCTGCGGCGCGGTCGCGTCCCTCCAGGCGCGACGCATGCTGGCGCGGCCCGGGCGCCACACAGTCGATCGCCTGGCCCTCACGGTCGGCGCCGACGATCGCAAGTTTCTCTACGCGTTCGCCACCGCGAGTGCCGCAAGCCTGATCGGCTGGTTCGTCTGTGCATTCTTCGCGTCGGTCGCCTACGGCTGGACGTTCTACTACCTCCTCGCGCTGCTGGTGGCGACGAGGAATCTGGTGGCCAGCCGCCTCGCGCTGGCGCGTGACCTGACGGCGGACAACACCGCCGGGCCCCTGGCGGCGGACGGGTCCAATCGAGAGAAGGAGAAGAGCCCCACGTGGACGCCGCAGATCGCCTGAGCCGCGGCAACGGCGGGCCCGCTCCTACCGTGACGGTGGTTATTCCCGTGTACAACGGCGGGCGCACCATCGGGGCCGCCCTGCAGTCGGTATTCGATCAGACCTATACCGGCTACGAAGTCATCGTCGTCGACGATGGATCCACCGACGACACCTGCGCTGAAGTGGCGCATTGGGCCGGGCGTGTCAGATACGAGCGCCAGGCCAACGGCGGCCCTGCGCGCGCCCGCAACAAGGCGCTGCGCCACGCGCGCGGCCGCTACGTGGCCTTTCTCGACGCCGACGATGTCTGGCTGCCTCGCAAGCTGGAGCGCCAGATCGCCTATTTCGCCGAGTACCCGGAGACCGGCCTCCTGCACACGGCCGCGCTGGTCAGCCGGGCGCCCACGCGCACCGCGCTCGAGGTGCTGGGTACGCCGGTTCGCGAGACCATCAACGAACCACCCGCGCGGGTGTACTGCGATCTGTTTCACAGCCGGCTCGACATCAACACCCTCACGGTGATGGCGCGCCGGGACGTGCTGCTCGAGTGCGGCGGCTTCAACGAGCGCCGCGAACTGCACGTCGAGGACTGGGACCTCTGGCTGCGGATCGCCGCCCGTCACCCGATCGGCTACCTCGACCTGCCGCTCGCCGTCCATCGCCCGGGCGGCGGCATGAGCAGCGCCGTCGAAAAGACGTACCGGGGCCAGCAGATCGTGATCAGCGAGGCGACGCCGCTCTGCCAGGCCGCCTGCGAGCGCCACGCCGCCGCGCCCGACGAGTGTCTTCGGCAGCGCGAATATCGGCTCTATTCCGAGCTCGGCTACGAGCGGTTCTGGTCCGGCCGCGAGCGCGAGGCGCGCGAGGCTTTCGGACAGGCCGTTCGCCTCGATCCCGACGCGTCGCGTCCGCGCTGGTACTACGGCGCCACATTCGTCGGGCGCCGATGGCTCGAGCCGCTGCGCCGGCTGCGCCGCGCCCTTCGCGGCGGGAAGAAGCCGGCCGCGCGCCCGCCGGTCAATCTGTGCGACGACACGGCGTTCCGCCGCGCCCGCACGGCCACAGTCAACGTCGTACACCGCCTCGACGATGCGGCGGCCAGGATCGGGCGGACGAAGCAGCGCATTCTCTTCGAGGCCGCTTCGCCGCTCAGCCTGGTGGTCTCCCGGCCGGTGCTCGACATCCTGAACCGCGACCCGCGCATCGAGCTCTGGTGCACGACGAGCGACCGGGCGTGGGACTCGGCGTCGATCTTCGCGTCCGCCGGCCTGACCGGCCGGCACGTCTCGCCGGCGGCGGCTCGGCGGATGAAGTTCGAGGCCTACATCAATACCGACTTCTGGAACATGACGTGGCTGCCGCGCCGGACCCGCCGCATCCACCTGTTTCACGGCGTGGCCGGCAAGTACGGCCTCGATGCGCCGACCGGGATCGCGCCGGTGGTCTCGTCGTTCGACCGGCTGATGTTTCCCAATCGCGATCGGCTGAGGCACTACGCGGAGGCCGGCCTGGTCGATCCGGACAGCGCGGCCGCCGCGCTGATCGGCTACCCGAAAGTCGATTGCCTGGTCGACGGCTCCCTCGATCGGACGGCCATCCAGGAACGTCTGGGCCTCGACCCGTCCGTGCCGACCGTCCTGTATGCGCCGACCTGGTCGCCGTACTCGTCGCTGAACGAATCGGGCGAGGCGATCATCGCCGCGCTGGCGCAGCGCCGGATGAACGTCATCGTCAAGCTGCATGACCGTTCATACGATTGCTCGGACCGCGCCTCTGGCGGGATCGACTGGCGGAGCCGCATCGAGGACATCTGCCGGCGCCACGGCGCTCACCTGGCGCAGGACTTCGACGTCTCGCCGTATCTCTACGTCGCCGACGCGCTCGTCACCGATCACAGTTCGGTCGGCTTCGAGTTCATGCTCCTCAATCGCCCGCTCGTGCTGGTCGATCAGCCGGCGCTGATCGCCAACGCGGGGGTCAGCGAGGGGAAGGCCGCGCTGCTGCGCAGCGCCGCCGACGTGGTGCCGGCTGCCGCCGTCGCCGACGCGGTCGAGCGCGGCCTCGACTGCCCGTCCCGGTTCGGCGAGCGCCGGCGGGACATCGCCTCGCAGCTCTTCTACCGGCCCGGCGGCGCCAGCGCCCGCGCCGTGCAGTGCGTGTATTCCCTCCTCGAATTGCCGCTTCCTGAAGCCGCGCCGGCCGTGAGCCGCGCGGTCGCCGTATCACCCGGAGTCCGTGTCTTTGAGTCACGAAGAACAAATCATGCCTAACGATAGCGCTTCCATTCGCCGGCTCCTGCGGCGTTCGACCGTCATTGCCGCCGCGTGCTGGACCGTCCTGATGTGCGCGGCGCCCAACGCGCTCGCCGAAGAGCGTGTCTACTTCTCGGCGATCGAGAACGTCACCGACGTCCTCGTCCAGCGGATCAACGCCGAGAACGTGCGGATCGACATCTCGAGCTGGTATCTCAGCGAACACGCGATCTCGATCGCGATTGCCAACCGGTTCGCCGCCGGGGTCCCGGTGCGCCTGATGGGCGACCGCGGCGCGATCTTCGAGGCCGATCCACACACCAAGGCGGAGTTCTACTGGCTGGCGAACCAGGGCGTGCCGATCCGCCTGCGATTCAACCCGACCTGGTTTCCCGAAATCAATCACTGGAAGATGGCGCTCTTCGTCGGGCAGGGCATCGTCGAATTCGGGTCCGGCAATTTCGCGCCGACCGAGCTCGCGCCGGTGTCGTCCACCAACTACTCCGACGAAACGGAGCTGTTCACGGACGATCCGGCGCTCGTCGCCGCGTTCAAGACCAAGTTCGACGTGATGTGGAACGACACCACGCTCGAGCCGCAGAGCATCATCGGCCCGCCGCCGTACTTCAAGGATTGGAACGACGCCTGCGCCAACGAACCGACCGGCAACTGCGCCGACTACCACACGCTGTACCCCAACCCGGCGCCGATGAACATCAACACCGCGCGGCTCGAGGGCGACAACCCGACGCCGCCCGGCCTGATCTGGGGCCAGGGCCCCGACTTCAACAATCGGATCGTGCAGGAGATCAACAACGAATTCTCCCGGATCGATTTGATCGTTTACCGTCTCGAGGTCGACAACATCACCAACGCGATCCTCGCGAAGTTCAACGCCGGCGTGCCGGTCCGCCTCATCGTGGACCCCGGGCAGTACACCAACATCATCTGGCCGGAGTACTGGCTGACACACGCGAATCTCGACAAGCTCTGGGCGGCAGGCGTGCCAATCAAGCAGGCAGTGCACCAGGGGGTCACGCACATGAAGACGCTGGTGACGTCCACGTACGCCACCAACGGCTCCTCGAACTTCGGTCCGAACTGGCAGCGCGATCACGACTACTTCGTGTCGGCTGCCACGAAGCCGGCCATCTACCAGGCCATCGCCGATCGTGTCAACGCGATGTGGAACGACACGGTGGGGTTTGGCCCGCTGCAATTGACCCCGCCGAACGCGGCGAACCTCGCCTCGCCTCCGTCTGGCTCGGCCGGCGTCGCAGCCACCACGTCAATCGTGTGGAACCGCGCGGCGTGGGCGGTCAGCTACGACATCTACGTCGGCACGACGCAGTCGAACATGACGAAGGTGGCGAACGTCCCGGCCCAGCTGGTGCTCAACCCGCCGGACACCTACTCGTGGACGCCGCCCTCGGCGTTTCAGTCGGGTACCACGTATTTCTGGAAGGTCGTCTCGCGCACCAACGCTACGCCGCTGGCGCCGAACATGATCGCCACTTCAAACACCTGGTCATTCACGACCGCGGGGACCACCGGTCCACCGCCGGCTCCGTCGTCGCCCGCGCCGGCCAACAACGCCACTGGCGTCTCGACAACGTCGGTCCTCGGCTGGTCCGCCGGGGCCGCCGGGACCACATATAACGTGGCGTTCGGCACGACGAATCCTCCGCCCGCGGCCGCCAGCGGGCTCGGCACGTCGTCGTACTCGCCGGGCACGCTCGCGGCGAACACCACCTACTTCTGGCGGGTCACCGCGGTGTCGAGCGGCGGCAGCACGGCCGGGCCAATCTGGACGTTCACGACCGGGGCATCGGGCGGTAGCCTGCCGGCGCCGTGGCAGAACCAGGATGTCGGCAGCACCGGGCTCGCGGGCAGCGCGTCGTTTTCGAGCGGGACGTTCTCGGTCCGCGGTGCGGGCGCGGACATCTGGGGCGGAAGCGATTCGTTTCAGTACGTCTACCAGACGGTCAGCGGCGATGGCGAGATCGTCGCTCGCGTCACCGGCATCACCAACACCAACACGTACGCCAAGGCCGGCGTGATGTGGCGCGAGTCCGGGGCGGCGAACGCCGCCCATGTCATCCTCGACATTCGCCCGACCGGCGACGTCGAGTTCATGAGCCGCGCGGCCACGGGAGGCGATACCAGCTACATCGGGGGAGCCAGCCAGGTCACCTGGCTCAAGCTGACACGCGCCGGTTCCACGTTCACCGGCTATGTGTCGACCAACGGTTCCACCTGGACCGCGGTCGCGTCGACATCCGCCACCATCGCTTCGAACGCGCGCGCCGGGCTCGTCGTCACCAGCCACGACACGTCGCAGCTGAACACCGCGACGTTCGCCAACGTCAGCGTGGCCACCGCCATGGCCCCCGGCGCGCCGGGCTCACCGAGCCCCGCTAACGGCGCCACCGGCGTCGCGGCAACGCCCACCCTCACCTGGACCGCGAGCGGCGCGACCAGCTACGACGTGAAGTTCGGAACCACGAACCCGCCGGCGTCAGTGTCGTCGAACCAGCCGGCCGCTTCGTACACTCCGGCGACGCTGGCGAACAACACGCAGTACTTCTGGCAGATTGTCGCCCGCAACGCCTCCGGCACGACCGCCGGGCCGGTGTGGTCGTTCACGACCGCCGCGGCACCGACGCCTCCGTCGACGCCGGCCTCGCCCTCCCCGGCCAACAACGCAACCGGCGTCAGCACAACGCCCACGCTGACTTGGGCATCGAGCGGCGCAACGAGCTACGACGTGAAGTTCGGCACGACGAACCCGCCACCGGTGGTGTCGTCCTCCCAGCCGGGAGCCTCGTACTCGCCGTCGACGCTGCTGACGAGCAAGAAGTACTTCTGGCAGATCGTGGCGCGCAATGGGGCCGGCACCACGTCGGGCCCCGTGTGGTCGTTCACGACGGCTGCGGCGGCGTCCAACCCGGAGATCGTCATCTATGCGAGCGACATCCCGGCGGGTAACCTGCACGGGCTCTGGAGCGTGGCCAGCGATGCGACCTCGCCCAACGGGGTGAAGCTCGCCACCGCGGACACGGGCTTCGCCTCGACGGACGTGCCGGTGGCGTCGCCCGCCCACTACGTGGAGGTCACGTTCACCGCGAACGCGGGGATCCCGTTCCGGCTCTGGCTGCGCTTCCGGGCGGTCGCCAACTCCAAGTACAACGATTCGCTGTGGGTGCAGTTCTCCGATGCGTTGTCCGGCGGGTCGCCGATTTATCCCATCGGCACGACATCGGGACTCGACGTGAACCTGGCCACCGACTCGGCCGCCGGCAGCCTCAACGGGTGGGGCTGGCAGAACACGGCCTACTGGCTGTCCCAGCCGACCACGGTCACCTTCGCCACGAGCGGCTCCCACACGATGCGGATTCAACTCCGCGAGGACGGCGTGGAGCTCGATCAGATCGTTCTGAGCAGCTCGCAATTCCTGTCGGCGCCGCCGGGCGGCGTGACCAACGACTCGACCATCGTGCCGAAACCGTAGGAGCCGCCGGACGTGTTTGTTTCGATCGTCATCGCCACCCGCAATCGTCAGGCGCTGCTCGGCCGGACGCTCGACGTCCTGGCCGGGCAGCGGTGGCCTGCCGGCCAGTGCGAGATCATCGTCGCCGACAACGGCTCGACGGACGGCACGCCCGAGGCAGTCGAGCGGGCGATGACCGGCGAAATCTGCGTCCGCTATCTGTTCGTGCCGACGCCGGGCAAGTCGCACGCGGTGAACGCGGCGCTGGGCGTCGCACGCGGCGACCTCATCGCATTCACCGACGACGATGTGCAGCCGTCGCCGGAATGGGTGGCGGCGCTGGTCAAGGCCGTCGAGGAGTCCGGCGCGGACTTCGTCGCCGGACGGATCCAGCCAATCTGGGAAGTCGCCCCTCCGCGCTGGATGTCACGGGCGCTGTACGGCGTCCTCGCGATTCCCGACAACGGCGACGTGCGCCTGCCGATCGCGGCGGGCGCGCCGTCATCGGCGATGCCGATCGGCGCCAACATGGCGGTCCGCGCCGCGGCGATCGCTCGTGTCGGGGGGCTGCGAACCGACCTCGGGAAACTCGACGGCTCGCTCAGAACCGGCGAAGACCACGAGTTCTTCCTCCGGCTGCTCCATGCGGGATGCCGCGGCGTGTACGAACCGTCGGCGCTGGTTCATCACCTGGTCCCGTCCAACCGGCTCGACCGCCGGTATTTCCGCCAGTGGCTGCACCAGAATGGCCGCGACGTCGCTCGGCTCGAGCGAGCGTATCCGGCGGCCACGCCGTTCCTGCTCGGCGTGCCGCGCTACCTCTGGCGGGAGCTGGCGGGGAACGTCGCGGGGACAATGGGCGCGGCGATTCGGGGAGACGAACCGCGACGCTTTGCTTCGTGGCTTCGCATCCTGTGGTTCGCCGGCTACGTGCGCGACGCGTGGTTCGGACGCGCGCCCCAGCCGCCGATGCCGCTGGCGATGGCGGCTGGCCGATGAACACCTTCCCGGCCGGTCCCGGCAGTTCAGTCATCCGCAATCTGATGGCCGGCACGGCGACGAAGTACGCGGTGCTCGGCGTCAACCTCGCGCTGGGCCTCGTCCTGATGCCGTTCACGGTGCGGCATCTCGGCACGTCTCAGTACGGCCTGTGGATGCTGGTGGCCTCGCTGACGTCATACTTCCAGCTGCTGGATCTCGGGTACGGCACCGGGCTCGTCCGACACGTGGCGGATGCCGATGCGCGCGGGGACGTGCCCCGCATCAACAGGCTCCTGAGCACGTTCGCGGTTCTCTACGCCGGGCTCGGACTCCTGACCGCCGCGGGCATCGCCGTGCTGATCTTCACCGCCGTACCCCGGTTTCCGCGCCTGACCGCGGAACAGGTTCGGACCGGGCAGCTGGTGCTCGCGGTGCTCGGCGTGCGGATGGCGATCGGGTTTCCGATGACCGTCTTTGGCGCCGCCACGAGCGCACGCCAGCGATTCGCCCTCAACAACACCGTCGCGATCGGCGTCGCGCTCGTCAACGGCGCGGTCACGTATCTGGTCCTCGCGTCGGGATTCGGCCTCCTGACGCTCGTGGTCAGCACGGCGGCCGTAGGCGTGGGGAGCTACGGCGTCTACATCTGGACCGCGCACCAGGCGCTTCCAGAACTGCGAATCCGGCTCGGGTCGTTCGATCGCAGCCTTGTCCGGGACGTCACGGCATTCAGCCTGTACCTGTTCGTCATCGACGTGGCCATTCAGATCGGCTTCAATCTGGACAACGTCGTCATCGGCGCGGCACTCGGCACGTCGGCCGTGGCGGTCTACGCCATCATCCTCAAGCTCGCGGACTACCAGCGCCAGCTGGCATCCCAGTTCAACGGGCTGCTCTTCCCCGTCGCCGTCAGGCTCGGCGCAGGCATGCGGTCCGCGGCGCTCGAATCCATGCTGGTCGAGGGCACGCGTATCGCGCTGATTCTCGTGACCGGCGTCACGATCTGCGCCATTGGCTTCTCGGAGCCGCTGCTGGCGCGCTTGATGGGGCCCGGCTCCGAAGCCGGCGTCGTCCCGTTCTGGGTCCTCGCCATCACCGGCATCGTCCTCGTCGGGCAAGGGCCGCTTGGCAACATCCTGCTCGGCACCGGCCGGCACCGGCTGGTCGCGTTCGTCTCACTCGGTGAAGCGCTCGCCAACCTGGCGCTCAGCGTCGTGCTGGTCCGCCGGTTCGGCATGCTGGGCGTGGCCGTCGGCACGGGCGTCCCCGTCGTGGTCGCCAACCTCTTTATCCTGCTGCCGGCCGCCGCCGGCCAGTTCGGGATGACCAGCTGGACGTTCCTGCGGCGTGTGCTGCCGGCACCCGCCGCGGGCGTGATCCCCGCGGTCGTGGCGTGCGCGGTGCTCCGCTCGCACTACCCGCCCGCATCGATGGGCGCGATCCTGGCTGAAGGCGCGTTGGTCGGGTTTGTGTACCTCACCGCGGTCTGCGTCCTCGGCTTCGATCGTGAGGTGCGAACACTCTATCTCGACCACCTGCGGGCCGTTCTCGCGCCTCTGCCGGCGCCGGCCCCGGCCGGCAAACCACT
>Ga0157376_10001769_pt1 | contig 14387 bp, 7 predicted proteins | sample M45metaG_FD_121801 | JGI IMG/M metagenome (GOLD analysis project Ga0157376, IMG submission 121801) | Miscanthus rhizosphere microbial communities from Kellogg Biological Station, Michigan, USA - M4-5 metaG | ecosystem: Host-associated > Plants > Roots > Rhizosphere > Soil | place: USA: Michigan... | reverse complement strand
CGAACAAAGAATCAGCAAATAATAGTTTTTTGCCATAATCTTCCCCATCCTGCGCTCTACCGTTGGGAAATAGTTTCCCTCGGCAGAGGCTTGCCCTTACCATGTCGGAATTCTTCTCCCGTTTCTTGCATGGCTCGCAATAATGCGGGCCAATCGTCTATGTCCGTTGCAAAAATCTTTGTTGCCATCTGGAGAGTTAACTGGGGGACCAGATGGTTCAGCGTGACTGGTGAGTAGCCCATTTCATCCGCAAGTCGAGCCCAATACAAATTGCCGGATTCCCATGACTCACCGAACAAACGCTCTGAGTATCCGGAAAAGGCGGGAAATGGTTTCACATGCAATAGATCGGGGGCGTTCGTTCGAGCCAACGTCGGGTGAGGAACACCGAAGTCTCGTGACAGGCGCTCAAAGTTTACATCTGATGGATTACTGCGATAGAGGTTCTCCAATTGTTGCCCCGCCCTCCCCCACGAAGCAGCCTCGGTGGGAAATCTTTTCCGAAACTCGCCGGTCAGGTAGAAGGTTTCCTCTGGCAGCATTCGTGGAGGTAGCGCCGAAATGTTCTTGGGATTCGTCAAGCCCTGTTCCACCCATTCCAATCGTTGGGGTGTCAGCCGGTCAGAAAGTATGCTTAAAACCTTCTGTCGCAGCTCTGCATTGGTAGCCGCCGCCGTCAAAAGCTCTTCGCCGTATAGCTGATAAAGAGTCGCGGCGTGAAGCTCGTTCGGGCTTATTCCCCACCAGCGAGGCAAAGTCGCACTGACCAGGAGGTCCGGTACGAGTTCTTTCCAGATCAACGCCTGGACATTTTCCGGGGCAATGAAATCCTCTTCCATCATTGCCAGAGCGTAAGCCAGGTCGACCAGCGAGCCGATCAAATAAGCGCCTCCACCTGCCGTTGTTCCTATTCCGTAAACTCCCGGTGCCTGCCAGATTTTTTCGTTTCCCTGAACAGACATTCCTGAGAAGTCGTGCGAGCGAACGAAGAGCGGATTATTATGCAGAATCTGAGCGCCTGGTGGTTCATAATAGGCATAGTTCAAACCAACCAGAGTGTCTCTTAAAAAGGGTGTAAGTTGTCCGCGAGCTGCTTCAAGTTGCGTGGGCGAAGCCTGCCCTTTGATGACCTTCGTCAAGTCAGTTCGAACCTGCAGCTCCGCATGCCGGCTGCTGTAGATTGCCGGGGCCCAGGTGATTTTCTCGTTGTTGGTAAAAATCGGGCGGGGCATCTCGAATTCCCGGAGTTGTCCCGCGAGTGGGATCAGGCTATCACCAACGTGCGCACCCTGCGCCATCTGACTCAATCCATCGCTGAGAGAGAAAAGCGTATCGAGTGAGACCAGACGCTGGTCTTCGAGCACCGCGCTGATTCGGGCAATCAATTCCTGATGCATACGCTGACCTTCAAGGGTTTCCTGAGCGGGTCCCGCGAGTAGATCGATGACTTCCTTCTGTGAAAGGTTCGGCTTGCCCGTCGTCGCAAGTACAAGCCCACTTAGCGAGGTGTGCGCAGCATCAAAAAGCTGAGGCGAAGAGGAGATTTTAGCGAAAGGATCAACCACCTTTTGCCATGCTGTATTCAGTTCGGGACTTGGAATCTCACCCTGGCGAGCAAAGATTTGCCAAAGCCCTACATTGGCCTGAAAAGACCCCAGAGCATTCATGCGAAGAGTCTGATTCGAAATCCCATCAATTGAATCAGCCACATTCACAAAGTGGGTAAGCGAGATGTCATCCAAATCAGGGGACTCGGAAAAGATCAGATACCAGCTGCTGAACTTGGAAAAATTGGTGGCCAGCAGGCGTACTGTTCCGTCGGACAGACGCTTATCCGGAGCCCGCGCGCGGTCTATTTCACAGAGCATGAGATAGAGCTGCAGTGGGCCGATATCGGTTTCAATGCGGGATAAAGCAACCATGGCTTCGAGCAGTTGTTCTGGACGATTCCAGCCGCGGGCACGTTTGCTCCAGTCATGAGCAAGTTTGGCATTGCCTTTCTGGTTGAGGATTCCCTTCCATATCTCCAGACTTCCTGGAACGTAAGGTTGGCCAGTGGAATCCCATTCGACGCGGGTGAACAGAACCATGAGGTCAGAGCCCTTTCGATAAACACCTCTTGTTGAGCTGGGTTCCAGCTTCGACGATCGGAAAGCCTCGTACAGGCGCTTAAGGCGCGGGGCTTCGGTGAGATGTTTTTGTTGTTCCAGGTTGACGCGCGAAAGGGCATCAAAATATACAGCCAGCCAACCGTTATCCTTCGTGAGTAAGTTGGTGACAAAGTCTCCTGTCGACTCCGGACTTGCTCCCACCAGGTCCTTCCAGTCTTTTTCGGCGCGCGCATCTCCGGGCACAATCACGCGTCCGGAACGGATACATAGCTGATCTCCATAAAAATCAAGCGCAGCTGCGTAGGTAAGGAGCTTCGGGAGTCCCGGCGATCGCCGTAATGAGTTCCTCGTTTCGACATCCATTCTGGATAATGCGGAATAAAGACGAGCTACATTTGGGTCGTGCATAAGCACATCCAGTAAATTTCCTCCTCTCTTTGAGGAGGTGATCGTTATCCAGTCACCTTCCCCGAACAGCACTGGAACCCGAATAGAAGGAAAAGGATAGGTGAAAGGGACACCTTTCTGGAGTGATTCTTCGAGTACTGTAAGAGGGAAGCCGGAATCGATTGTAAGAAAGGCTCTTTCCGGATTTGCTGTCGACAAAAAAATGTTTTTCTGGCCGCAACTCTGGCGCAGTTCGTATCCGAGAATACGAAGCAATGGCCCTGCCTCATTACAATTCTCAACTCGAATGACACCGTTTGCACCTGCCAGATTTTGAAGCTCTCTGGCCTGACGCACATACCTGTCGAGCAAAATCAGAAACTCAGTTTCATTGCCATTCTCGTAGCCACGGAGATAAGCGTTGCGAGCCAGCATGGGCAACACATCGTCGGGAGAAATCTTTTGGCTGATACCGGCCATGCGTTCAAGTGAGCGCAAAGGGCCAGGAATGATGACTCCGTTTATTGGAGGAGCATGGGCTTCCGCCCCGGCAGCCTCCAAAGCCGCCTCGAATGATAAGGATGCCTCCAGCGCGGTGATATTAGAACTGGCAAAGGAGCGAGCAGGCAGCAATAGAAGGACGGTAGCGGTGACGGCGAACAAACGAAGAGGGAATTTCATGGTGAATACCTCTTCAGAACCCTTGGCAATTGACGCCAACTCGCGCACGTGAAGATTACTTGCCTCTACGTACGCAGCCGACGGGGAGCCAACCTTGGGACGCCACCACAAGCTCAATTTTGATTTACATCATGCTCCAAGCCGTCGTCTTCTGGTTCTTCCTTTCGTCGGACAAGATAATACGATTAGCTCTCATAGTCCAAGTCTTTTCGAAACTTTCATCATGAAGACTTTAATATTGTTAATATGATGCGGTTTGCCTAGCCCACACTGACTCTCGAACAATCGACATATCCGCTCTTAAGGATGGTTCCGCATTTTTGCACCTCTGGCAAGAAATTGCTTATGCATCAGTAACGTCTTAGCGCTGGAATTCCACATCTACCGGGATCTGCAAAACATTGGCCAACACATTTGTTTGTGACGCCAGCGCCAGGATTGCCAGCAACTCCGAATGTTGTTCCTCGGTCATTCCCTTAGCGCGAGCTGCTGCCGTATGGGAATGAACACAATAGCTGCAACTGTTCGTTGCTGAAACCGCAATATAAATAAGTTCTTTTGTCAGCGGATCGAGCACTCCGGGCCGCACCATCACATCTTTCACGCCAGACCAGGTCCGCTCCAGAACGTCCGGCTGGTTTGCCAGGGCCCTCCAGAAATTATTGATGAAGTCCGACTTGCGAGTCTCCCGGATATCTTCAAATACGGCTTGAATGCGAGGATGCGCAGCCGCTTCCTCATCCGTCCAAAGTTTTACAGTTGCCACAGCAAAAGCCCTCCGAGCACAAAATTCATATCTAAAAATATAAGCTGACGACAAATCTTGTGACAGAGCAGCGCATGCATCTGTTTGCATGAGAGGAAGTCACAGAGTCCTCGAAGCGGGATGCCTAATAGATTGGCGGCGTGATCATTGTTTCTGAAATGGGCCTTCCAGATCGTAAGCGATATTTTCTACCTTCGTATCCGAACCATCCCCGAATATCGACCACTCCAGGAAAGAGCCTCGCGTCGGCATAGCAAAACCAATCTCGTATGAAGGAGGGTAGGTCCCGATGAGAACATTTTCAGAATAAATTTGGACACAGGTGTCCGCACGGACCGCCATTCGATAGGTTGCAGACCGGGCAACATTGTCGTTTACAAGTTGCCATTCTCCTGCGTGCCAATAGGAAACGCTCTTTTGATTTACTCGAAGCCAATAGCGATTGCACATTGTCGCGCCGTTGCGAACGAATGCTCTCATTTGAATCGTGGCATCGGTGCTATTGCCGAGCGTGAACCTGCCTTCAACCGTGAAGCCCTTTTTCAGATCAAGAGCATCGAATGCGCCCGTGCGCTCATTCGTCCATTCCGACAAGCTTATCCGAAGAGCCTCCCTCTCCCTTTCGTTTAGAGAAGAAGACAACTGCGTGCGCAGAGGCAGCACTTCGGACTTCGGCATTGGATCGGGATGAACTGGCGCTGCCTTCACCCACGCCAGGTTAAATGCATAATGATTTGCACTGCTGATAACGTTTATGACGCCATTCCGGGATTGGCAGATAGAAACGTAGCCCGTGGGCTCCGCGGTGCCGGGGCCCATATAGATTCGTGCATTGCTGATGCCAGCCACTCCATGATCTCTCTTGGTGTCAGAGAGTAGTCGTCGCACTGGCCAGGTCTTGCCTTCATCATAAGAGATTGCGATGCAGAGCTTGGCAAGTTCGCGGTCAGTCTTTGCCTGTGGTCCCAAGGTATTGATATCTGGAACAAAAGTTGCCAACGCGATGGGGCCCTCTTTCAAGCGAGTCATCGCAAACCGTTGTGTGAAGGTGATGGGCGGAAGCTCGGTGGCCTGTGCCGTCCAGGTTTTTCCATAGTCATCGGAAATGCTCATGGGCATGTGATGATCGATGTTGTTTCCACGCCCCAAAGCCATCAATCGTCCATCCGTCAATTCGACAATCGCTGCATGAATACCGTTTATCCTGCCTCCTGGGTCTTCCCATGTCTTGCCTTCGTCTTTGCTAATCCAAACGGCGGAATTTTCCGGATGGGCATCGGCGCCGAAGAGCCAATATCCGTTGCGAAGACGAAGAATTGGCTGACACACCATATTGGAGAAGCCAAATTCCGGCACGATATAGCGTGCGCGCGACCAGGTTGCGCCACTATTCTTCGACGTGCGCATGATGATAGCGAGAGGTTCCCAATAATGGGAAAGAGCCACGCCATTGAGGTGGTAAAGTGTGTCCTCCCCATCGAACCATATCGCAGGACAGTGATCGTTCCTGTCCGGTGTTTCCCAAAAGGAATATGCCTCGCCCCATTCTTCTGAGCCAAAGGGAAGCCGGCTCGCAGCTATGCTCAGTTCTCGGCCCTGTTCCTTGGCACACGAATACCAGATCGCCAGCAGGTCACCGTTGGGGCACTCGGTGAGAGAGGTGTCGTGATTGTGATAGTGGAATAGTGGTCCTTTCGCATCCGCAGCGATTTTCACGAACGGAATCGGCCCACGAAAATATAGCGTCGATGAATCAGGACCGCGCATGAAGTCAGCTGGCTTCCTCGTATTCACCTCTTGCCGGTAAATTTCAGCCGGCATATTTGTATTCTTGTTCTGACTTTGTACTTCACCCATGGCTACCCGAAAGCCGATCGTAAAGCCGCGAGTATCGGGCAGTGCAGCGGAACGGTTTGCCGAGCGCAGATAGTACGCAAAGGTTCCGTGGCTGCCGCCTCGCGTGATCTTGAAGTCCCCTTGCGCTGGGCCGCCTATATGCCGCTCATTTTCGGCTGCGTAGGGCACATACCAATCCTGCACCCACTCTTCGACGTTCCCATGCATGTCGAAGAGCCCCCATGGATTGGGTGGTGTTTGTCCCACGCGCAGACGTACTTTGTCTGAGTCCTTACTGAAATCCGTAACCTGAGCATTTTTCAGGTAGACGGCGGGTAGCTTATCTCCGGTGGAGAATAAAGTCTGCGTTCCTGCACGCGCGGCGTATTCCCACTCTGCTTCCGTAGGCAGACGATAAGGCTTTCCCTCCTGCTCGGCGAGCCACTTGCAGTAGGCTTCGGCTTCGTGCCAGCTCACATACACAACTGCTTCGTTATCTTCCTTGGAAAATCCGAATTTGCCGCGCAGCTTTCGGTGAGATGGGTCGAAGCGCTCAAACTGCCGGTTCGTCACCTGCGTGGCACTCAGATAGAACGGCGAAGACAGCGTGATGGCAGCGGTGGGACGTTCATCTGCATCACCAGATAGGAATAACGAATCCGACAGCACAAACCGCGCCGGGTCCCCATGGGAAAACATGGTTTGTAATTCGGAACGCGTCATGTATGCCAGAGGTTCACACATCGCAAGAGGAATATCTTGATGGCCACCCATATGGAATACGCCTGGTTCGATGCGCCGATATTCAGCGCCCCCGTGATCGAACAAGGAAGCTTGTGCACTTGGTGCAACAGCGAAAAGATTCTTCAATGCCACTGCCGGTATCGAAGTACCCAGCAGTTTCATCAAGTGCCGTCTTGTCCAGAACATTCAGGAGGCCTTTCCTGTTTCATGGTTACATCGCAGATCGTAACAACAGCGATCAGCGGAAGATACTCCGCCGATCGCTCAAGAAGAGATGGTTAGAACTGATACTTCAACGCAAACTGAATCTGCCGCTGTTGCGACCGTGTGCTTTGTACCAGACCAAAGCCTGTAGCAGCCGAAGCGTTTCTGCCCGGATTGTTATAGCTTGAGATATTGCCTACGTTGTAGGCATCGACGCGGAACTGCAATTCGTGCGACTCATAGAACTGGATGGTCTTGAAGCCAGCAGCATCAATGCCATCAAATCCCGCTGAGCGTTCTGTGCCGATTCCTGCCGTGCCAAACTGATTTGCCAACGGTGTTCCATACGCACAGACGCCGTTATCAGGACCGGTGCAGGGAATTGCCGAAGGGTCGGTGCCCCACCAGTTCTGTACAGTGCTATGTACTATTTTCATCTTGCGATAATGGTTTGCGCGTCCTGTTGATTGGTTCACATTGGCGGTGCTGTTTGCCTGCATGGTGATCGGGAATCCCGAATAGAGTGTTGCATTGCCGCTCACCTTCCATCCGCCTACAACTGCATCCAGCCAACGATTCATATCGTGGCCGATTAATTGGCCACGGCCAAAGGGCAGATCCGCAACCCAGGTTGCTGTGAAGTTGTGGCGAATATCAAACCCTGCTGGTCCATACTCAGCCGCCAGGTTGTAGGAGTTTTGCGGGAAAGTAGCGCCACCAGAGATGTTCGATGGAGCGGCGAATCCCTGTGAGTTCGTGAGGTTTTTGCCGTAAGTATAGTTTGCCGTGAAGGTAAGTCCATGTCCTTCGCGTTTGCGATAGATGATCTCAGCGGCATTGTAATTCTGTATACCTTCACTTTCGTAAAGGTTCACCGAGCCATTCCGTCCTACGAGCGCCTGATACGGAGCCGTTGTTGCATTCGGCGTTGTCAGCTGGTTGACATTGCGAATGTCCTGCAGATGATTGCCGATGTTTCCCACATATGCCACCATCAGCGATTGGGTATTGCTCAGCTGATGTTCAATCGCCAGATCGTAAGAAGGGATGAATGCAGGCCGCAGGTTATTAGGCCAGGCTGAATAACTGGTTGACGTGGTCGCAGCTGCACCCGTAAACCCGTTCGACGGATTGATGATGCTGCCGCCCGACCCTGCGACCGGGATTGTTCCGGTAGCTGAAGCCTGGGTCGAGAAGGGAGCGTTCGTCGCATGATTTACGAATGAGTTGAAGTCCATAAACGTAACGCTTGCGAAGCCGCCACGCAACACGGTACGCGGATTCACCTGCCATGCAAACCCCATGCGCGGGTCTACCTGGCCATAAAACGAGTTATAAAGCGATCGGCTACGGCCATTTACCCCAGCCAGCACTAACTGCCCGGTGGTCAGATCTACATTTGCAATTCTGTTGTGTACTTCATGCATTGGCTGGTCATACTCATATCGAAGACCCAGATTCAAAGTAAGAGAGGGCGTCGCTTTCCAGTCATCCTGGAAAAAATATGCAGTTCGCAACTGACGCGCTCCCATACGTCCCGTGGCGCCTACGCTGATCGAGGAACTGGCACCGTAACCAAGGATGAAGTCTGCGAAGTCATAGCCTTCCGCTTCTCCTGCGCCGGGATTACCGGTGTATCGACCGCTGTAATTGAAAGATCCAAGAGCTCCGTTCGTGTTGGGTTGGAAGTTGTTCTGATACCAGACCAACTGCACGCCGGTTTTGAAAAGATGACGTCCATGTTCGATGGACAGCGTGTCGTCGTATTCAAAATTATTGTCGAGGGCCAGGCGTCCACTGCCTGTTGTGCCGAGCGCAGTTGCATTCTGCCCATTCGTTGTTTCCGACCCGGTCATGGTCTGTTGGGTAAAGCCAGCGACAGTTTGTGGAAAGGAGAGCGGAATGCCAACCAGAGCATCACCACTGTTCCCGAATACTCCGCTGAAGTCCTGGTTGAAGCTGTTGTACGCAATGCGCGTAAAGCCACCACGGAACTCATTCACGATCGAAGACGAAACCACACGTGTATAACTTCCCATCGCACTTAGAAATGGAAATTGACTGATGAGAGGGAAGGAGATGCCAGGCAAACCGCTTCCCTGATTTCCGCTGGATGCGCGCCCGATTGAGACACGTCCGAAGACGCTGTCTCTATCGGTGATTTTGTAATCTACTTTGACGTCGCCCTGGTCATTGCGATCCAGGCTCTTCACCGGCGCGCCAAGATAGTTATTGAACACACCGTCTACAGCTGTCGAAGCCTGATTGGGCAATGGGTAGAGCTCCGGATGAGCAAACAGATACTTTGCAACCGGATTGTTGATTGGGACATTTTGATTATTAGCGAATGGCGTAAAGCCGTTCTGCGAATCGTAGAGCTGGATTGTCTTGCCTGTTGCTGTCTTATACCCCTGGCTCTGGTAAATCGAAAAGTCTCCATTGCGAAACGCTGCCGGGGCTACATTGTAAGTTGATTGTCCGGAACTCGGCTTTCTATAACCGGAGTAGTCCACAAAGAAAAACAACTTGTCGTGAACGATAGGACCGCCCAAGGTCCCTCCAAAGGTCTGTTGAGTGTACTCGCTGCGGGGCGTTGGCGGCGTTCCCAAAGGCTTCCTTTTATTACCGAAGGTGTTTGCGTCTTGGTTCCAGTTTTGGAGGTAATCGAAGACGCTGCCGTGGAATTTGTTTGTCCCGCTCTTTAAGATCGTTAGTACCTGCCCACCACTTCCGGAGCCATATTCTGCCGCCGGGCTGGTGCTGACTACTGTCACTTGCTGGACTGCGTCAGGGCTGGGATTATATCCGGGTAGCCCAAAAGCGTTTGCGAAGTTTGCTCCGCTGTCAAAGAACTGAATGCCGTCCAAGGTGTAGTTGTTAGTCACTGTCCGGTTGCCATTGATACTTGGCGCCGTGGCTACGCTCTGCTGACGCACGCCGGAGTTATTCGGACTGCCTGTTGCTCCATTCCACTGGTTCTGGTTGGTGAGCGCGATGCCCGGCATGAATTGCGTTAATTGGGTGAAGTTGCGTCCATTGATGGGAATGTTGTTGATCGTGCGTGAATCCACAACGGCATTGATCGTCCCATTTTCCGCATTCAGTAAGGGAACGGTCTCTGCTGCCACTTCCACTGTAGTGGCAGAACCTGCAACACCCAGCTTGCCATCGACACGCAACTCCTGATTGGTTTCTACGTTGAATGGGCCAACTTCATACGGTGTAAAACCAGTTGCCCGGATGGAGACCTTGTACATACCGATTCGCAGAAAACGGATCGAATAAATACCGTCCTGATTCGTCGTCGTGTGACTAACGATATTCGTCGAGAGCTCGGTTGCAGTGACGGATGCTCCGGCCACTGTAGCTCCCAAGATATCGGTTACGGTTCCTGTTATTGCACCTGTAATCGTTTGGGTCAATGTTACCGTGCTTCCGAAACCCAACATCGCAATCAAAAGCAAACAGGCCCGGGTCATCCCTTTTTGCATCGTGTCCTCCAAATCGTCGATCACCTCTGATCTTGATTGGCTTCAGTGGCACAGAAGGCGGGAGCAACTCGAAAGCATTTTCGGGTCGAGGGAGCGGTAAAGCTCGAGGCGCTGATAACAACACGTCTCCCCACTCCTTTGCAGGACATGCTCTCTACGTTACGTATCTTTTCTTAAGTGCTAGATCAAAGAATGTCTGTCAACGTTCCTGCAACAGTACCTCCACGAATATTCATATTGCAAGAAAAATTGTCGACACGATGTATTTTATCTAGAAATGAGACCCGGTTCTCACGCTATAAAATTGATAACTAGTTACGTTTCAACTTGTTAGTGACAATGAGAGGGTCAAAATATTAGAAAAAGAAATATCAGAGGGAATCCCAACTATATCTGCTCATGATTTTGTGTTTTATTCAGCGATGCATACAAAATGCATTCACAATTGTTAGTCTGCCGTGACTAACACCCGTGAGCGCCGTCTGGACAGGATGACAAGTACAATTGCCAGGCAGAAATAGATCGCTGAAGTAGCGCTTAGACAGGCTGCCAGACCGAAGTGCTGGGAGACTACGCCCACTACGATTGGAGCAGTGCCGCCACCGAGCCATCCTATGGAATTCATCAAGCCTGTGGCAAATCCACGGTGTTCGGGTCGGATAACGTCATACAACGATGCCCAGATATTGGCGTCATACATGCCCTTGAAAAAACCAAACCCAATCATGCCCAAAGCAAACCCGCGCAATGTCGGCGATTGACCCGTCAAAAAAAGAAAAGGTACGCCACAGAATAGACTTACAGCTTGTACCTTTTGCCTTGCATAGCGCCAGCGCTGCTGCATTGCATCAGCCAGTACGCCGCCCAGTAGTACACCTAAGACAGAAGCCAGCTGAAGATATGCAGTGCTATGAAAGCCTGCATCTGCCAGATTCATATGAAAGCTTCGCTGCAGGAAGGTGGGCAACCAGGTAAGAAAGACAACGGCGACAAAATTCGCGCCGACAAAAACTCCAATCAAAACGACTGCCGGTAGATTTTGCAAAACAGCCATGAGCGACACTGCAAAGCCCATGCGTTCGCTCTTTACTCCGAGTTCCTTTTCCGGGCGAAGAGGTTCGCGCAGGCTGAGAAACAGCATAATTGCAAGAAGAACACCGAGGACACCGAAGAGAAGAAAGCTGCGTCGCCAACCGTAGTTCTGTGCAATGACTGCAGAGCCGACCCCGCCCGCAATGGTTCCGGCATAAACGCTCGACTGATGCAGGGCCATGGCGCGTGAGCGTGTCGCGGTGCCATGATAGATTCCGATCAACGACATGGCGGCAGGGAAGTAAAAAGCCTCTCCCAGGCCGCCGAGCGATCGGAAGAGAATCAACGACCAATAGCTTTGAGCAATCGCCGTGCCGGCAGTTACGACTGACCAAAAAGTCAGGGCTCCCAGAATAATTGTCTTGCGAGAAACACGGTCCGAAATCCATCCAGCTACTGGTCCGAAGATCGCGTACATCCACATGAAGCAGGCTGCGACCACGCCCAATTGAACATCTGAAAGACGAAATTCCTTCTGGAGGAGTGGGAAAACGGAGAAGAGCGCCTGCCTGTCGGCATAGTTGAAAAAGCAAACGACCCACAACATCGCGACAACAAACCATGCGTAGCGATGATTGGATCTAGCTTGACTTGTCATCGTCCGAGCAGCAGTGTACCGCCTACAAGTTCAGGCAGAGCGCGGCCCATTGCATTTGTCCGCTCCCAGGCCTCAAACTCGTCGAGCCGTTCCTTCAAGCTGTGCAGAATATGTTCCGAAAGCAGCTTGCGCGCCACTTCAGTGTTCCGCGCTGCCAATGCTTCGATGATGTTGTGGTGTTGCTGCCAGATTTGGCCCAACGCTGCTGCATCGTGACCACTGCGGCGTATGGCAAAGATCTGAATTAAAACACGGGTCTCATTGATGATTTTCTGTATGCGGCTGTTGAGCGTTAGTAATACGATCTGCGCATGCAAAGAGAGATCCAACTGTGCGAAGTGAACCATCTGTTTCTCATCCAGAGCCTCCGCGCCCGTCCTCTTCAGTTCGTCGCGCAACTGCTGGATCCCATCATTGAACTCGTGCAGTCGCTGCAACTCTCGCGGCTGTAGACCGCGTCCCGCTACCTTCGCGCCAGCATAAACCTCAAGTGCTTCGCGAACTTCATAAAGATCGGTGATGTCGCTGCGAGTCAGCTGACGGACAACTGCTCCACGATTATGCGTTTGTTCCAGCAACCCTTCGGTCGCGAGTTGTCCTATCGCCTCCCGGATCGGAGTCCGGCTGCTCCCCAACTCTTTTGCCAGCAACAGCTCAGAGACTGGTTGCCCCGCAACCAATACTCCCTTGGAGATCTGCTCTTGAATATGCCTGTATGCACGTTCCCGTGCCGACACTGAGCTTCTGCGGGGTCTGCGAGGCGTCTTGGAATTCACAGTTGGTCTCCCTTCCACGGTACGACACACTCTATGGCATGGGCATCACGGTTAGCAAATAAAACCAGCGATTTGCATGGATAAATTCGTCTTCATGGAAATTGTCGACAATTAGACGACAACGTGTGTACCTTAATAGTTGTTATAGCATCATTGCCTCTCGTAAGGCTTATGCGCACCACCTGTTGTGAGGAGTTCCTTAGATGACGAATGTGCCGGTTGATGGTGTCTTTGCTGCGGTGCTTACACCGCGAAAGCAGGGAGGGGAATTGGACGAAGAGGCTCTGCGCCATCACCTGCTTTTCCTGGTGCAAGCCGGTATCGACGGGGTCGCACTGAATGGAGCCACAGGAGAGTTCTGTCTTACTACTTCTGATGAACTTGATCGGATGCTGCGCATAGCCCGCGAGACTATAGGGAGTCGCACAGTTTTGGTCGCAGGTATCGGTGCTCCGGACTCCGCGCACGCCATTGGGTTAGGCAAAGTTGCGATAAAGGCAGGAGCACAGGGCTTGCTCTTGCCCATGCCTTATTTTTTCCGCTACAACCAAGATGACCTGGAGGCATTTGCATCTACAGTCTCGGCTGCGATTGAGGGGCCTATCGTGCTCTATAACCTTCCGCAATTCGCGACCGGTCTTACGGCCCACACAACGATTGAGATTATTCAGCGCTGCGATAATGTTGTCGGCTTAAAAGACTCCAGCGGGTCGCTCGACATCCTTCGTACCCTGACCGAAGAGGGCGTGCCCGCATGTCGCATTGTGGGCAATGACGGCGTATTGGCAGCAGCCCGGCAAGCTTCACTCTGCGATGGTGTCGTCTCCGGGGTGGCATGTATCCTGCCGGAGTTAGTACGGGCGCTCTTCGACGAATGTACGAACAATGGAACTCGCGTGACCGAGCTTCAGGCTTTGCTGGAGCAGTTCATTGCCCAACTGGATCTTTTCCCCACTCCATGGGGACTGAAGATCATGGGAGAAGCGCGTAAACTTTCTCCTGCAATCTTTCATCAGCCACTCTCCCCTAAACGTATTGAGCAAAAGCAACTCTGCATGCAATGGTTTGGACAAAATTTCGATCGTTTCACGAATGTAGGGGGTTAGCACATGGATATTCGGCGTCGAGTTAAAGCGTGCATTTTCCTTATAACCACGAGTTAAGGCAGTGGAGAAGCGGTGCCGACCATGTCCGACATTAAGAATAGCTTAAGGTTTTCACTCTAAGGTTCAAACTGTCAGCCGAGTGTACTTCCGGTACAACACTGCAGTTATGAATATTTTGGTTATTGAAGACGAAACGCGCATCGCAGAACTCATCGCGAGGGGCTTGAGAGAAACCGGACATCAAGTCCTACTCGCTCATAATGGCCAAGAGGGTGCTGAACGTCTACTGAAAGAGAGATTCGATGTTGCCCTGCTCGATATCTATCTGCCCGGCATGGATGGCTTTCGTGTTCTTGAAACAGTGCGTGCACGCCAATGCAAAATACCAATCCTGGTTCTTACAGCGGTGGATGCTGTTCAGAAGATCGTCCAGGCCTTTGATCTTGGCGCAGATGACTATCTGGTAAAGCCGTTTTTACTGGAGATCCTCGTGGCCCGCATTAGTGCGCTTGCCCGGAGATCGCAGCCCAAGTCTGAGCCACCTATCCTGCACTCCGGTGGCATCACGCTGGATCGAAGTCGAAGGATCGCCATT
>Ga0157376_10001768_pt1 | contig 14387 bp, 25 predicted proteins | sample M45metaG_FD_121801 | JGI IMG/M metagenome (GOLD analysis project Ga0157376, IMG submission 121801) | Miscanthus rhizosphere microbial communities from Kellogg Biological Station, Michigan, USA - M4-5 metaG | ecosystem: Host-associated > Plants > Roots > Rhizosphere > Soil | place: USA: Michigan... | reverse complement strand
GTGTAGGGCTGGCGGCCTGGCCGGGAAAAAGAATCCCCCCCCTGCCCGGCGAGTTTGCATGGCTCGGTGGGGTGTCAGGTGGTACGGCGCCACCCCCCTGGCGGCCTGGAACCTGGTGGAACCTTGGGCACAACCTGGCGTAGTCAGTAGCCTTGACCAGGTGGGCGAGGCCGGATGGCGTGCCCTTGCTGTGCCAGGCGCCGGCTGTAGCGGCGCAGATCGGTGCGGGTTGGCGTGTCGATGCGAGGCCCTGGCCGTGGTTGGTTGGCAGGATGCGCAGGATCCACGGGCCAACCATCGGCCCCGAGGTCGACCTGGTACCCATGCAGCTCGGTCTGTTGCTTGCGGCCATCGTGGCAGGGTGCGCACAGGGATTGGAGCGCCCCCAGGAGGAAGGATTCCCTGTTGCCCCTATGGGGTTGCAGGTGGTCGGCGATGGTGGCCGGGGTGAGGGCCTTGCGTGCCAGGCAGAGGGCGCACAGCGGCTCGGCTGCGAGCTGGCGCTTGGCCCGCTTGCGCCATGACCATGAGTTGTAGAGGTGGGCATAGTGGCGTGATGGCATAGGGCACGGTGACCGGCAAACCGGGGTAGGGTGAACTAATCGACCTGGCGGGCAGGGTGATGGCCCTCGACCAGGAGGAGGGCGCCAGGCCCCTGCTAGGGCCTGGCGCTAGGCCGATGTCCGGTTGGCCAATCCCAACCCGCAGGATCACCGAACGTCGACAACGGAACAACGGCGCTGCACGCACGAATCCCCTGGATTTGCAGGGAATTCATTGAAAACGTGCACGAATTTGCAGGGATTGGCCGTTGCGACTAATAGCGGAAAATTAACCGTTTGCAACAATATCTAGCGGGGTGAGGTCGGTTTGGGCCATTTCGACACTGACTTTGCGGCCGAGCAGCTCGAGCAGCACGCGCGCCCGCTCATGGCTCGACATGCCGTCATAGAGGCCGATGTGCCCGCAGAATGAGCCCTTGGTCACGCGCACGCCCTGGCCCTTGACCAGGCCGGCCGGCGCGGTCGGCAATTTGACGAATCCATCCTTGGATTCCCGTTTGTGGATCTCGGTGATGACCTCGGCGCCGAGGTGGGCTGGCCGATCGCCGCTCATGAGCAGGCGCACCACGCCAGGCGTCCACAGCACCGAATAGAATTGCTCGCGCGCTGCGATGAAAAGATACGTGGGAAACAGCCAGGCGATGCGGCCGCGGTGTTTGATGCGAGGTGCATAGGTTTCGAAACCGTGTCGCATGAGGAGGAGGCGCACCAGGTGCTCGCGCTGTGATTCCGTTTGCACGCACCACCAGCCGGCCATTGCGCCTCGCTCATGTTGGATTGGCTCGGCGTTCTAGCATCGACCGCTCATGTTGTCAGCCGTGCGTATAGGTTGGCCAAGGCCCATCGCAGCGCCTCGCGGCGAGAATGGCCGAGCCGTCGCATGTTGCGATAAAACCGCCACGCCTTTTTCATGCGACCATCCACCCTGGCGGCCTTGGGATCTCGAGCTGCTGCGGGCGCCAGAGGTGCAGGCAATTGGGATGAGCGTTGATGTGCTCGCTCACCGGCACATGCAATTGCATCACGGTTTCATCGTCGCGGAAAAACCGGCGCCGCACGAATTCCATTTCCGGCCAATTTGGGCAACGGCTCGAGCGGCTCACCGACACATGGTCCCAACCGTCACCGCTCGAGGCCAGGATGGTGAGCGGCTGGCCGTCGATTGGCGAGGGCAAGCGGAATGCGCCGCATGTTTCATCACCGCTCCAACCGTAGATCTTGCTGGAATCGATGCGATGCGGATCGAGGCCGCGCAGATCCTTCATGCCGCGCCGACCTTGACCACCTCGATTGAGCGCAGCTCGGTTGGCACGCCGGCCCGTTGCGCTCGCCGCATGGCCACCTGCATGCCGTGGCTCATGCCGCGGTCGATGTAGAACACCACAACATCGGCATGAATGAGCCAGGCGTGGCCAGCATCGATGCCGCGTTGCCGTTCGGCCGGCACCAGGTCATCGAGGATTCCCGGTTGCGTGAACAGCAGGTGTGAGGCGATCGGCGCCTCATCGCGCAGCACGGAATCGCGTACGCAACGGCGCGCATATTCGACATTGGCCTGCACATCGCCGGCATACGGTGACTCGAGGATGACTCGCCTCATTGCGTGACTCCAATGCCGAACATTACGCCGAACGCAAACCAAAAAACGGCAATACAGATTGCTTCCCACCATTCAAACGTGGCGGTGCCTGTCATAGCAACCGCCCTTGGCGCTCGGCCATTTCAACGTCGATGATGTAATCCTGCTCGATGGCTTCCATCACCGCGATTTCGTGCGCGGCCTGGTGCGGTGACATTTTTTCATCCTTCACCCATCGCGGATAATGTTTGCGGCGCAATAGCAGCTCGCGCTGGATGGCCTTTAGTTTTTCGGCAGCGGTGAATGTGCTCATCGCACGTTCCCTGGTGGCTCATCGCTCGCTATCCGCTGCAGCATCATAAGATCGTTGGCCCAATCCTGCGTATATTCGCAATAGCGGCAGATCCATCCGCGGCGGGTTGCGACCAGCTCGCGGGTGCTGTGCTGCGGGCAGGTGTACGGATGCACGCCGGGCGTCTGCTGAAACCGCTCGAGCGCATCGATTTGCTCATCGGTCCATGGTGCTTTCACCAGCACGGTTTCAACCTCTCAATTTCGGCCGCCTGGTCGTTGACGGTTTGGCGCAGTCGCACGATTTCGCTTTTTAAAAGCTCCCCGAGATTCATACTTGTGTCGACATAGCTCTGCAGCCGCTCGACCTCGGCGGCCTCATCACGATAGCGGCCTTCCCAATAGCGACAATTGCCGCCGCATTGCGTGCGCAGCCGCTCGATCTCGTCGGCGGCCTCGTTGCACACCCGAATGGGCACCGGGCCGTCACGCAGCTGCTCAACGATGTCGGTCAACCGTTGCCGTTCCTCGTCGGTCATTTGAGCCGCACCGTGAGCTGCTTGTCGCAACCAGGGCAGGCGAGGATCTCGCGGTCGCAATTGCCCTCGACCTCGAAACGCAAGCGACAATTCGGGCAGCGGATCGAGGTCATAAACACCGCCTCGGCCACCAGCGGCAGCGATTCCGAATTGCGCCGAATGTCATCGCTCATTTGCCGGCCTCATGCTTTTGCAAAAATTCATAGGACTCGCGGATGAGCTGCTCGACCGCTTGCTCGATGCCTGGTCCGTTTTTGGCGACCATGCAAACGATATCCTGGCGCTCGCCCTCGATGGTGAATTCGGCGCACAGCGACACCAGGCCGCCACGCATCACCTCGCTGGTGTAGCCGCCGCCCTCCTCGATGAAACGGCGGGCGAGCAGCGCGACCTGGTGCGGCATGTCGATCACGGTTGACCGGCGCTCGCCGTCCGGGCGCAGGAATTGCGTAAACTGGATCTCGGTCATTTGGGTGTGTCCTTGTGTTTGTTCCGGCCGGCGTCAACCGGCGGTGATGAGGTTGCGCCTAGCTCACCCCGCTGGTCAATAGCGTGAGCACCGCCTCGGCCTGCTGATCCGTTAGCGGTGATTTCGGGCACGCACGCTCGCGCGTCAGCAATTCGTTTGCGATCAATCCCGACACCTCCCAATCAAACCGGCACAGAAATTCTTGCTGTGTATTCCTCATGAGGAATCGCTCATGCATGTGGGTTGCGCGCATCGGTTCCGCATAGATGTGAAATTCCGCGAGCACGCCATTCTCGCGCACATGGCATTGACAGGCATACGAGTGGCCCTCGCCACGGTGCACATGATGCGCCCGATTCTTAACCAGCGGCTCGCCCCACAAGGCCGGCGGGCTGCGCACACCGATCAAAGGATTTGCCGGCGCCGGCTCATCCTCGATATCACCGGCCCATGTCGAGGCGATGCGGTGCTCACCGACCAGCGCCTCGATGTGCCGCCGGTTTAGCTCGGCGTTGTCTGGCGGTGGAAAGCGCAGAATATCAGCGGGCTTTGCAACCGGATCCGGTAGATCCAGGAGCGGCTGGAACGTGCCAACCAACTCTTGCAGCGGCGAGCTGTCGCCCTTGAATTCGCCGGTGAGGAAGATTGCCACAACCACATCGCTGTGCAGCCACTTGTTGAAACGCTTGGCGACCGGCTTGCGACTCGTGCCGGCGAGTCGGGTTAATCCGCTCAACGACACGCACAACATTCGCCGGGCCTGGTCCGTATATTGTACGGTCCAGCTTTTTTCATCGTCATCTAGGCGCCGACTTGCCACCTCGACATCGGCGAGTTGCAACACCTTGCACACCTCGGCGAGCACGAACCATGGCAGCTTGCTGCCGTGGCGCTGGAATGCGTGCAGCCGATAATCTTCAAAATTCAGAACGACTGCGGTTGCGGTCATGGCAGCACCGGGTATGCGGGCAGCACGGCCACCTTGCGAGAGGCCGCGCTGCCCTTGTCCTACCGGCGGAACATTCTGGAATTCATTTTCGCAAGGTCCGGTGACTGTAGCACACCTGGCCGAACCTGCCACAGCTCGAGCCGCTCGGCCGCGACGCGTCGCGTATAACTTTCTGTTGCGCTGCAGCACCGCCGCCCGATCGGCCTTAGTGTGCGGGTGTTGCTCCACCCCGGAGGTGGCAGCGGAGCTGCTCCACCTCCTGAATAGATGTTCTTACATCTATCAGGTGGAGCAACCACACGCGGCCGCTCCACTCATGCTACACCTTTGCTCCACCTTTTGCTCTACCTCTCTTAGAGTTGAATGTTAGGTGGAGCGCCGCCTAAAACGCGAGCGCAGCCAGCCCGGCGATGGGTTGGGCGGTGCTGGTTGCCAATCGGCCGGCCCCTCCATTCCGCACCCGCGGGCCGCCCATTGGAACGTCAGATCCTGCGCCGGTGCGGCGTCCGATAGCTGCACCCGAGCGCCGACCGGGCGCCCGCGGTGATCGGCGATTGGCAGGCACAGCGGCGGCACGAAATCGCGGGCACATTCAGGGTGCAACCAATTCCAACCATCGCCAGGCTCGGCAAACAATGATGTGGGTTGTGTGCGTTCATCGAGCTTGCCGCAATGGTCGCACCTGGTCAGCTCGGGAAACGCAATGCGCGTGACCTCTGGATCCGGCTTATCGTCATCGTCATCTAGCTTTTTTCGAACCATGATTCCGCACACTCCTCATGCAGCGTTTCCGATTTGGATCCGACCTGGCTTGCATCTTTGATTCGCATTACCTCGCCATCGGCGCGCTGGCATGCGATGCAAACGGTGTCGGCCGGGCATGGCCCGAGGATGCGCAATCGCTTTTCCGCTGCCCTCTTACGCGGCGCAAATTCCACCACCTCGGCAATGAAATCAGGGTGCACATAATGCGGCACATTTGGTTTGCGGAAACCATCGCGCATCGGAATTTTTTTGATGATTTTGTTTCGCACCCACTCGCCGAGAATCTTATTGGCCCACATCGCACCCGCTTTTTCGGTGGTGTCATCGCGTCCGCAATGGCGGCCGAGGTCATGGCCGAGCCAATCATCTGATTGGCTGCTTGCCCGCCGCGGCCCGGTTTCCTTGAGCAGCTTTTGCACCCAATCGATTTCCGCCGTGCTCATGCCGGCGAATGCGCTCGGGAATTCCCACCGCTCGATTGCCTGCACGTTGTCGCCGTTCGGCAGGTGTTCGGAAACGATGTGCCACCATTGCGCCTTTTCGCTCGGCGCCATGTTTCTTTTGCCCTTATCGATGCGCACATAGGCGCTGCGTTTATCCGCCGGCACCTTGGCCACGCCGGCCTCATCGCTACTCATTCGATTGATGACTCGACATGAGCGCACGGCGTTAATGATGGCGCTGCCGCCGCGGGTATCGTCCACCGTCAGCTCACCGAGCGCGCCTGGTGTTGGCTTGCGGGTGTGATGGCTCACCTCGATGCATGATGTTGTGTTCTGCGCAATCAATGCGAGCCGCTTAATCACCTGGTCGATGGCGCCGTTATCGCTTTCGGGCACCGAATGGAAAGAGATAAACGGATCGAGCGCGGTGACATCAATCTGCTTTTCGCGGATCTCATGTTCCAATCGCTCGAGCCAGGCCGGCTCAAATTTCACCACCGAGGTGCGGGTGCAGGTGCCGAGCTGCAGCGGAAACGAAACCCGGTCATCGACAAACAGCCGGCCCTTTAGATTCGAGCCGGCGATGCCGTGGTGCTGGCAATGTGCGGCAATGCGGCGGTCGACCTCATCCTTTGGATCCTCACCCGATATGAACCACACATTGCGGCCCTCGAGCGCCATCGAAATCAACTCGAATAGCGTGAGCGTGGTTTTGCCATAGCCGCCAGGTGCCACCGTTGCGGTCGCGCAATTGCGCACGTAGTGCCCGCCGTACAGCCATTCGCGCGCTGGTATGGTGGCCGGATCTGGCCACACGTAGAGCGTGGCAGCGAACGCCAGGGCCGTGCCCTTGCCGTTGCCTTTGCCGTTGGCATAGCCTTGCTCGACATCATCCGGCACCTGGTCGGGCCGCTCGACCTGGCGAAAGGCCTCGGCAATTTCGTGCTGCACCTCATCGCTATCGGTGCCGTGCACTTCCATCATTTCGGTGAGCTTGTCGGCGGCCGCGGTGCGATCGAGGCCGCGGCGCACATAGCTGGCGACCTCGAGGCAGGCGTTATGAAACACCGCCAGGCGGGTGTCATCATCCGGCGCCAGCGCGAGCGCCCGCTGCCAGCTCGCAAAACCAGGTGCGAATATGCCGAGGTTAATATCCATCACGATGCGGTCAAAGCTCCTCGCTGCCGGCGCAACGGAATGCCGCCCTCGAGCGGCACCGATGGCATGTGTGCCTGCGATAGGTGAGCGGCAGCGATCTCGACCTTGAGCGTGTCGAGCACGGCGCGGGCAATGCTGATATGCACCCGCGCCTCGGCCAGCGACATTTTCTTGTCATCCACCATCGACCAGATCTCGAGCAGCTTGGCCCTTATGTCGCCGGTGTCTTTCATCGTCGCTGTGCTCGCCATCGCAACCGCCTTTCCACCTTTCTGATCGTCACCTCGAGGTGCGCCGCATCACGCTCGAGCTGCTCGATATGCTCGCGCCATTCGCGCCGTTGTGCTGCTGCTCGCTGCGCGCTCGGCGATAGCTGCGGCCGGCAGCTCGCGCACAGCGCACCATCATTGACATCGAGCAGGTCGCCGCATTCCTCGCAGCGCCGGTTGCTGCTCATCCCTGGCCCGATCTTCATGGCTTCGACCTCATGCGCCCCTCGGCCACGACTTCATTGCAGCAGCGGATGAGGAATTCCCGATCGGCGCACCTGGTCGCCTGCATGAGCTGGTCGATCGTCCACTCACGCGGCCATGAGCCGTTGACGTGCGTGCATATGTTGCGTTTGAGCTGCTCGGCGGCCTCGGTCAGCCAGGGCTCGCGCGTCCTCGCCGCGGCGCGCGGCAGCGAGATCCGGCATTCACCAGGCGGGCAACAATTGTGAGCGCAGCAGGTGCCGGGCTGGCATACGCCGATGCGTTGCCGGGCTTCATAATTGCGCAGGTTTTCGAGCCGCTGCCACTCCTCCTCATCGGCCTTGATCCGCCTGGCCTTGGCCTCGGCCTCGCGCTCGGCCGCCTGCTGCTCCTGCCGGTGCCGCTCACGATGCGCAAAGAAATTCGCGCGATTGCATACGCCAGGCGCGCAGCTCGGTGTTGCTCGACATGCGCCAGGCTGGCATTTCGTCTTGACCTGCCAATGTGCAACCGCCGCTCGCTTGGCCTCCTCCTCCTGGCGCGCGACCTGCTCCACCACCTGGCGCGCCAACTCATCGCGTGCGGCTTGCGCCTGGTGCGCGGCCTCCTCGGCGCGGCCGGCTGCGACCTCGCGCCAAACCTTTAGCGACCGCTTGGCAAACCTGCGCCACCGCTTGACGTTGCGCGCATGGTATTCCGCCATGCGCTCGGCCTCGCCCTCGAGCCGCTTCCATTCCGGCACGTAATGCCGCGCGCTGCGGCGTTGCCGCTCCCATTCCTTTTGCTTGTCCTGATACTGCTGATAGGTTTCGCCGCGATACCACGCCGGCCGCGCCTGCTCCCATTCGATATCGGCCTGCGCCTGCTGCGCCAGCCGGCGCGCTCGCTCCTGCTCGACTCGTTTCTTGTTGGCCTCCCATTCCTTGCGCTCGCGTTCCAGCTCGGCCGCGGCCAGCGCCTTGTCGGCCGCGCGTTGCGCCTGCGTGGTGGCGAGCTGCGCCCGGTAGAGCGCCCGGCTCAACTCGACCTCGGCCCGGTGCTGCTGAATCACATCGATGCCGCGGCGATGCTCGACATGCGGCTCGATGCCCCAAGGATGAGTCCAAAATTCCAGCTCCTCGAGCAGCGGCTTGCGGCGCACCAGCTCATCGCCGCTCATCGGCACGTCGATGCAGCCGCGGGTGCGAATGCCCTCGATGAATGCGTGATCCTCGGCATCTAATTCGCGCGCAAAGAATCCGCTGTTGGCATAGCTGCGCAGCGCCCGCGTATAGGTCGGCGTGTAGGTGTTGAGATAAGAAACGCGACTCATCCGGCCAGCTTCCAATTGAACAGCGGCACCACCCGCAGCGCCAATTGCGGATCGATGAGCGAGCAGCCGTAAGACCACAGCGCGCAGGCATCGCCCTCATTATCGTTGGTCACCATCCACCCGAGGCGCTTGCACCTGGCCATCACCTGGCGCTTTGCGCTCGCCCGCTTCACGCTGCGGTCGCCGATGAAATGCGCGCGGATATCACCCACGCTCACCTCGGCGATTTCGCTCACGCCATGCTTATGCGCCAGGCCGAGCGCGATCGAATGCAGGCCGCCGAGGCGCGCAAACGTGGTGGCCTGCGATTGCCCACGCCAGGCCGAGGGCGGCAACACCTGCTCGAGCATGAGGATATCGGGCGGGCGCTGCAGCAGCTCGGTGAGCCAATCGATAGCGGTGGCATACACCGCCGCCGGCCGGTCATGCGGCCCGCCAAACCGCACCGAGCCAAACCGCGGTTGCTCGCCCACCGTGCCGCGGCACCAGCCGCACCAGGTCGCCAGGTCGACCGCCAGGATCTCGGTCATGCGTGGCCCCACACGTAAGGCGCTGGCGTGGTGGCCAGCAGGTCATAGATGCACCAGATGCAAATCAAATCGCCCGGCCGGAAATCCGCCTCGGGCAGATACCAATAGCCGGGCTCGCTCATCTGCTGCTCGGTGACGATGTCGGCGTGCTGGAATATCGGCATGTCACCACCGCAGCCGGCGCAGCGCGGGCGCTCGAGGTTATGGTCACGGATCCGGGCGCGAATGCGCAGGCGATCCAGGCGCTCGGGTGTCAGATCCATTTGCGCCTCCGTTGGCACGCTCGCGGGCGATGCGTTGTAGCAAGTAAGGTTTATGGAGCTGCTCGGGATGGATGCGATAGGCCGGGCGCTCGATGTATGGGCCAAAGGATCGTTCCAGATTGTCATCTGTCGCGACCTCATGGCCCCACAGCCAGCCGGCCAACCAGTAGTAAGGATGGTTCTCGGCGCTCACCAGAAGATAGGCCCATGACAATTTCACCCCGCCAATCTTGACCACCAGGCAATGCTCATCGAGGCGCACACCTTTCACGTCGATGAAATCGCCGAGGTCGGGCACATCACCGATGGCAGCAGCCGGCGGCAGCTTGTTCCACACGATAGGTTCAAAGCAGATTTTGGCGGCGCGCTCGCAGCGGGCGCCGAGGATATCAATCACCGCCGCGTTCGGCCGTTGCGTTGGCCGCGTCTTGCCGTCCTCGGTGCGCTTGGCCGCAACCCAATCGGCCTCGAGTATCATCGGATCCGATAGCTTGCCGTAGAGTCCACGTCCCATCATTCGGCCGCCTCCTCATACTTGCCGACCTCCTCGCCCCATGAATCCCAACCGTCGCGCCGGCTGCGAGCGAACAGCTCGAGGTATGGGCCAGCGACCAGGCGCTCGATGCGGCCGTGCACGCATGCCGGCTTGCGGCTGTGCTCGCGCCGCGGCTCGATGATGGCCTGGCGCACATCTTTGTTGAGGCGTTGCGGGTTGCCGCGCGTGGCCAGCAGGCAGGCCTCGGTGTTGGCGCGCGTCCAATAGCCGAGCCCCATCTGATCCGTCAGGTCATCGCGGAATAGCTCGAGCTGGCCGGCGTGTGCTTTCGTCCACACGAATGCCACCGTTTTATACGTGAACCCCCATGCTTCGATTACTCGAATCGCATCCGGCAGCGAGGGCCACACCATCCATAAAAACAGCGCGCAATCCTCGGCCGCCAGGTCACGCACCGGCAGCTCACACAGCGCCTCGGTGCTTTCGGTGTTGTAATGGCGCTCGACGGCGCGCGAGGTGTTGGCATCGCTGCGTGCCCACCACGGCCGGCGCGACCAGTTATAAAAACGCCATGGTGGATCCGCTAGAATGGCGCGGTAATTCCCGGCGAGCTGGTCGAATGGAGTCGCCATCGCTCACGCCTTTCGGCACGCACGCAATCGAATTGCGCGCGGCGGATACCTGGTCGAGACACTGAATTAAAAACCGTAGGCCGCTAGGTCGGGTTGCGCGCCAACATGCGCCCGCGAACGCGCGGCACGCAAGTCACGCCGGCAAAAATTCCCCGCTATCCCTCGCGCACGCGGCGCCATTCGGCTGCAGCCTCGAGCGATATGAGTCTGCGCTTGCGCCCCACCTGCATTTCGCGCGGCCCGATGCCCTGTTGTTTCAGCTTGTAATAGTACCGCTCTGATATGCCGTGAGCTGCACAGAATTGTTTGATGCTGTATGCAGCCATCGCGACCTCGGCAGCGCGCGGCTTTGCCTTGCTCTTTGGCATTGTCATTCCCCACGGTGCAGGAAGAATCAAAAAGATGGCGCCGCATGGTGCGGCGCCATCCATTGCCGTGCAACGTGGGGCGGTGGGGTTTTGCACCCCTAAAATCGGAGGCCAAAAACCAACTACTACAATCCTACCGGGCCAGCGGGATCACGTTCGCCGGCAACGGCAGCTCGACCTCGAGCAGGCCGGCGCGTGCGCTGTCATCGTACTGGTCGATGTCGCGCGCATAGTTCCGTTCAATCATCACCACCGAGGTATCGTGAATCGCGGCGATGGTGCGCAGCGGAGTCTTGTTCGCCTTGATCCGGCGCACGATGCTCGAGTGGCGCAGCGCGTAGTAGGTCACCTTGCGCGGATGGTCGGCCAGGCCGGCGGCCTCGACCGCACGCGCGAACGGCCGGGCATAGTCGGCGCTGTAGGATGACCAGGCCTCGCCGTTGCTGCGCACCAGGAGCGGCTCGCTCGGCCCGCGATTGGAGCGCAGCTTGCCGGCGAGCGCGGCGGTGATCGGCACCGCGATGTGGCGCGCCTTGCTGCCGGTGCCTTTCTTGCTGGTCGGCATCATGAGCCGCGGCGCACCCTCGGCCTGCAGGTCGCGCACCTCGAGCCGCTCGATTTGCGAGGGCCTGGCGCCGGTCACCGCACCGACCTCGACAAACAACCCGAACGCCGGATCCTCGGCATAGGCCGCCGCCACCAGGTCGCGCACCTGGTCATCGCTCAACACCACGTTGTTTGCGGCGTGCGCGTGCGGCTTCTGTTTCAGCCCGATGCGCCACGCCTCGGTGCTGATCCCCTGCTCGGGGTAAGCATCGGCCGCGCCGGTGAGGGCGGATTTGAGGATGCGCACGGTGCGGTTGACGGTGGCCGGCGCCGCCGTGATGCCGTCGCGCCAGGCCTTAAGCTCGCGGGCGGTGAGCTGCTGCACGTCCCGCTCGAGGAGCTGCGGCGCCACCTGGTTGAGCCAATAGCGCACCCGGCCAACGTTGCCAGGGTGCCGATCGGGATTGCTGCCGGCGTATTCCTCGAGCGCGCGGGCCACCGTCAGGGCGCCCTCGAGCTGCGGCGCCCGGTTGAGCTTGCGCGCCTTGGCCTCGGCCTGCTCATAGGTGAGCACCTCGGTGCCGTTGGCCTCCTCGAGGTCATCGGCCAGGCCGAGCACCTCGAGCCGGTTGCTGCCCTTGCCGTCAGCAATGCGCGCCGACCAGGTGCCGGCCCGGCCCTCGAGCCGGCGATAGCCGAGCGAGATCCCCGGCGTGGCGGTGGCAACAAAGTAGGGTTTGCCGCGGGCGGTGAGGCGGGCGCGGGCCTTGATCGTGGTGAGCGTGGTCATGGTCATCTGTCCTTGTGTTGGCCGCGTCATCGGCCGGTTAATGCAATTGCAATTTCACGCTGCCGGTGAGCACATCGCCGGCCGTCATGGAAAATTCGAGCTGCTGCAGATACCAGCCCGAACGCTCGGCCCGGCAGCGCGCCGACACCGCGAACGTGCTGCGGTCGGTTTGCGTGATGGTGGCAAACCGGCAGGTGATCGGCTGCGGCACCTCGCTCACGTCGAGGTGCTCGACATAGCCGCGGGCATTGAGCTGCAGCCAATCGCCGGCACAGGCGCGCCGCGTGCTGCGCTGATAGGTCGAGCTAAACCAGCCGTCGCTATCGCTCACGCCGGTGGCACACCAGCCGCCGAGCATTTCCTTGTGCAGCTCACCCGCGTGGGCGCCGCCCGCCAGGAGGGCGAGCAGCGCGGTGGTGGCGAGGAGGCGCGTCATTGCCCGCGCTCCTGCAGGAAGGCATCACGCTGCGCGCGGGCCGCCTGGTAGCCCTCAACAAAGGCGAGCTGCAGGGCCTTGTCATAGAACGTGGCCGAGGCCTTGCGCGCGACCGCGGCCAGCAGCTCATCGGAGGCCTGGCGGTGATACTCACGGCCGGCCTCGACCGCGGCCTCGAGGGCCGCGGCGTGGGCCGCGGAGTTGAGCGCGCGATATTCCTGCGAGGTGATCTCAACGGCCGGCACCACCTCACCGCCCTTGGCCGCCTTGTGGGCCAGGGATTGCGAGCCCGCCCATTGCGCCGCTTGCCGACCTGGCGAGTGGGCATGGCTGTATGTGCGGCTGGCGGTCGAGCGCGTGAGCACGCGGCCGTCAGAGAATGTCGCCTTGTAGAATTTCGTCATGGTTCATGGTCCTTGGTTTAAGGCCGCGTCATGCGGCCGAGCCCCAAATATAGTGTCCCGGCCATGTCCTGGCAAGGATAATGCGCCGAGGTGCAGCGTTATTCAGCACCCTGCGCCATCCCTAGCAATATCAATGGGTTGCGGTAGGGCGGTGCAGCCAGGTGCGGCGTGCACGTGCCCTATCGCGGCCTCGAATTGCAGCTCATCCCGCGGTTTTCCCACAGCTAACAGGCCACTGATTTGCCAGGCTTTTCGGCCGGGCGTGGGAACGGCGTGGGAATTCCCACGGGAACCAAATGCCCCGGCCATGTCCCGGCGAGGCCAAAAGCCCCACCAGGCCGGCGTCACCAGCCGATGCGGCCGCCGACCTTGCCCGCCCACATCCCGCTATCCGGGGTGACGGCGATGCCGGCAAAGCCCGCGGTGTTCGGCGTCAGCCGCATCACCCCGGTGAGCCCGAGCGCGCTGGCGCCGCCCTGCGCAAACCCCACCCCGCCGCCGATCGCAAACCGCTCGCCGCGCTCGAGCCACACCGGCATCGACAAGGCCGAATTGAGCGCCGCGATTTCGCCGAGCCGGAAAGCATCCACCACCCCGGCCGGCCCCTGCGGCCCCATCGGCCCGGTGGCACCGGGTGCGCCGGGCGCGCCGGCCTGGCCCGGCTGGCCAGGTGGCCCCGGCAGGCCCACCCCGGCGGCGCCTGGTGCGCCTGGTGTGCCCGCTGCACCTGGTACACCCGCGGCACCTGGTGCGCCTGGTGCGCCGGTGGCGCCGGTTGGTCCCGCCGGTCCTGCCGGTCCCTGCTGGCCGGTGCAGCCGGTGGTGTTGAGGTTGATGCTGTAATTGCCGCCACCGGGATTGATCGAGCTGCCCGGCCCGACCTGGCCCTGGTTGCCGGTGGCGGTCCACAGCCCGCACCCGGTGGTCGACCAGGTCGGGATATTGTCGGCCAGCGCCGGTGACGCCACCAGCGCGGCGAGCACAACCGCGGTGCGCATGCGAGCCCCCTCCGTTTCCCCGGCAATCATTCGCCATGGCGAATTGGGCGAAACCATGCAGCCCCAAAAGCATCGAGCCCGGCATCGGGTGCCGGGCTCGAGGGCGGTGGTCGATGACCTTGAACGGATGACTATACCAGGCACCGGAGTCAGGCCTGGCGAGGAGGGCCGCAGGTCACCTTTCGTTGCGTCGATGCCGCCGCTCACCGGCGCGTAAACCCCTCCTCACTTAGAGCCCGGCATCATGCCGCCTTTTTCCGGCGGCGCACCACCTGGCCGCGGCGGCCGCGGGCCAGCTCATCGGGTGCCGCCAGCGCGCCGGTCTGCAGCACGAAATAGCGCAGCCGCGCACCGCGCGGTTTCTTCTCGCGAGCGCCGGTGCG
>Ga0157376_10001766_pt1 | contig 14405 bp, 11 predicted proteins | sample M45metaG_FD_121801 | JGI IMG/M metagenome (GOLD analysis project Ga0157376, IMG submission 121801) | Miscanthus rhizosphere microbial communities from Kellogg Biological Station, Michigan, USA - M4-5 metaG | ecosystem: Host-associated > Plants > Roots > Rhizosphere > Soil | place: USA: Michigan... | reverse complement strand
TCTGGTCGAGCCAGGCGGCGACAATGCCTACGAATCGCTCGGTGCGCTGGAGAAATCCGCCGCGGACGACAAGCGCACCGCCGATCTGCGCAGCGCGCTGGCCAAGGCACTGCTCGCCGATGCGCGCCGGCTCGACGGCTCCGATCAGGCGCAACGCGCGCTCGATCGCGTCGGCCTTGCGCTGACGGTCGCGCCGGACATGGCCGAAGCGCAGAAGCTCAAGGACCAGATCGAAAAGCGCCTCGGCGCGCGCGGTGCGCAACTCGCGCAGATGCTTGGCGCGGCGCGCCAGGCAATCGCCGAGAAACGCTTCGTGCCGCCGGCGCAAAACGACGCATACACGGGGCTGACCGCGACCCTGAAGTTCGACCCGAGCAACGCCGAGGCCGCGCAACTGCTCGCCGAGCTGCCCAAGCGCATCCTGGGCACGGCGAACGACAACGCGCGCACCGATGTCGCCGCAGCGATTGCCCTGGTCGAGGCGGGCCAACGCATTTTCCCGCAGGACGCGGCGCTCGGAGTTCTGGCACAGACGCTCAAGGCGAAACTTGCGGACGAGCGTCTGGCGAAGCAACGGCAATCCGACCGCGATGGCGTTGCGAAAGTGCTGTCGGGCCAGGCGCCGAGCGCGCAGCAGCTGCGCGCGGCCAGCGACGCAATCGCCGCGTTGCTCGCATCCGACGCCGGAGACAAGGAAGCGCTGCAACTGCGCAAGCGCTGGATCGATGTCGTCGACGCTGAACTGCAAGCCACCGATTCGGCAGCCCAGTTCGATGCGCTGGCAACGACGCTGGCCGAGCAGAAGAAGAATCTCGGCGCGGACCCGGCGTTCGACAAGCTCGTGCAATCGCTGCCGGCGTTGCGCGCGAAAGTCGCCGCGGCCGAGCAGGCGAAACTCGAAGCGCAACGCGGCGAACTCGTGCTCAACGCGTATCCGTGGGGCAAGGTCGAATCGGTACTCGACGCGAACCGCCAGCCGGTGGCGTTGCCTTCGGATGCGACGACGCCTTTCACGCTGAAACTGCCCTCCGGCAGTTACGTGATCACGTTCCGGCATCCGGATGCGGCCAAGCCGGCGCAGGTCATCGCGAAGGTCGAAGCGCAGAAGCGCAGCACGGCCAATGCCGCGTTCACGACGATTTCGGCGCAGGAGTATTTCTCGCGTGCCGGCTGGTAAGTCACGCGCCTGGTTGACCATCGGCGCGCTGTGCGCGGCGACGCTCGCGCACGCCGACTACAAGGACAACTACGCGCTCGGACTGAAGGCCTACAACGACGGCGACTATGCGAAGGCGCGTGAACTGATGCAGCAGGCGTTTGCCGAACATGCCGAGCCGGCCGCGCGCGTTCGCCTGTACGGCCAGCGCTGGGAAGCGTACGTGCCGCAATACTATCTGGGCATGGTCGCGTTCAAGCAGGGCGATTGCGCGGCGGCGCTGGCTCAGTGGAACGCGCCGGCGAACAAGCAGGTTGTCGCGCAGGTCGCCGAAATCAGCAGCGCGCAGCAGCGCGACGCCGCCTCCTGCGAACAGAAAGTCGTCGCCAAGACCGAAGACAAGCCCAAGCCGCAGCCGGCGGCTCGAGAACCTCCTCCGGCCAAGACGGTCGTTGCAGAAAATCCTTCGAGCAAGCCCGCTGTGCCTCAGCCGGCTGCACCGAAACCTGCCGAAACGGCGCCGGAACAAGTAGTTCCGCCGGCAAAGCGCGTCGATGTGGCGGTGGCCAAGGCGGCACCGCCGGTCGTCGCGCCGCCGGTCGCAAAACCTGCGCCGAGCAACACGCCGCCAGCGCCGCTGGAGGAAGCGTTCGACAACTATCTGGCCGGCCGCTATGCGAAGGTTGTGCGCCTGAACCCCGAGGCAATCCCCGAGTCGCGCGCGCGCTTTCACGCGTATCTGGTGAGAGCCGCCGCGCGTTTCACGCTGGCGCAAATCAGCAACGACGACGCTGAACTGGACGGCGCGCGCGCCGACGCCCGCGCCGCGCACGCCCTCGACGGCAGCGCCACGCCGGACGCCGCGCTGTTTTCTCCGCGCTTCAGGACGTTCTTCCTCGAAAGCCGCTGAGGCGGGATGAGATCGGCCGCGCGGTCGTTTCTGGACGCAGAGCGCGCAGACCGCTCCATTCATCGACGTTTCGACTAACGCAGCGTTCGCCAGCGGGCCGGCGGCGCCGCGTGGTGTCAGCTGCACACGCCTTGGGCCCAGCCCCTTCGAATTGTGCGGCATGCGTGCCACGCAGGGGGGAACAGCGGTACGATTGCGCCAGCGCTGCGGCAGGCGCGCTGATCGCGATCAGCAACCAGATCTCCGGCGTCGGATTCGAGTGATGCGAGCCGGGGTTATCGACGCCTTGGCCGGATCTGGGTCAAGGCATCATCATCGGGAGTACGCCATGAATCGTCCAATCGCTGGCTTGCCTATCTTCTGCGCCGCGCTGGTCGCGTGGTGCGCGCTTTTTTCGGCGCCGGCCTTCGCGCAGCAACAGTTCCAGCTGAACGCATCCCTGTCGGCGGACGACGGCGCGGGCATATCCGTAGGCGACCAGGTGACACTCACGCTGACGGTAACCAACGCCGGTCCCGTGAATGGATATGGCCAGGCGCAGATCGCTATTCCGTCCGTGTTCCAGTTCGTGGGCCAGGCCGGGTGCAGCAGTTCCACGGTGATCGGACCCGACGGAGACACGTTCTACTTCGACTGGAACTACATTCCCGACAATAGCGATCTTCAGCTCGCTCCGAACGCGTCGGTCACGTGCAACATCCTGCTGAAGCTGAATAGTCTTCCGGCAAATCCGGTTTCTGCAACCGCGACCATTACCAAGACCGCGTCTGATCCGAATCCCGGCAGCGCCAGCCACCAGTTCAACATCGTCACCGTGACTGGTGCGGATCTCGCCGCAACGGCCAACATCAATCTGTCGACGATCAGCCAGGGCGAGTCGACCACGGTACACGTGGAGGCCTTGAACGCCAGCAACCTGGATGCACCGAACACCGTCTTGGCCATCGACGTGCCTCCACAGCTGCAGCTGACCGCCGCGACATGCAATCTCACGCTGGTGAACGGGCAGCAACGATGGTTGCTTGGCACGTTCGCGGCGGGCGCCGCGGCGCCGTGCGACGTGCAAGTGCTCGGCAAGAGCGCGACCTCCCAACCGGTATCGGTGATCGCGACGATTTTTTCGGATCTCCCCGACCCGAATCCGGTCAACAATTCATCGGGCGTGGCCATAACGGTCACGGCTGCGGTCCTGGCCGACCTCGCTGTCGCGCTCAACGTGATCAGCCCGCAACAGACGTATGCGATCAACAGCCCCGTGTCGCTGAATCTTTCGGTATCGCTGCTCAGCACCGGCCCGGTGCCGACCGGTGTCGTGGCCAGCTTCGAATTGCCCGCGCCGGGTCTGCTCAACAATCTCAAGGCAACCTGCGGATCGATCGGCGCGACTGCGACGACATTCGAGTGGAATGTTGCGAATCTCGTGAAAGGCCAGCCGCAGAACTGCACGATTACCGGCAATGTTGCCTCGGTTGCCTCAGCCATCGCGATCTCCGCCGGCGTGAGCGGTGCGCAGACCGATCCGAACCTCGGCAACAACATGGCCAACGCCGTGTTGCAGACCTACGCACCGCCCGATGCGCTGATCGACGTGCCGACGACCAAGAACTCGACCAACGCCGTGCTGTCCGCGGATGGAAAAGCCGCGGTCTTCGAATCGCGCCAAACCGATCTCGTCGGCAACAACACCAATCCGAACGGGCAGGACATCTTCCGCGTGGCGAATGGCCAGATCGTTCGCGAGAACATCGATGCGGCCGGCAAGCAGCTGATCGGCATCTCGAGTCTGCCGGCGTTTGCGGCGAACGGCCAGGCAGTCGTGTTCCAGTACGCCGCCTCGACAGCGGGTGCATCGACGCAAAGCGCACACACGCCGGCCGGCGCCGGCGATCAGGTCGGCATCATGATGGGCGGGCCGCCCGCGCAGCCCAAGCATCAACTCGATAGCGGAACCGGCGGCGCTGCGCCGAACGGCACGAGTGGCGGGGCCAGCGTTTCGGCCGATGGCCACAAAGCCGTGTTCTGCTCGTCGGCTTCGAACCTCGTCGCCGGCGACACGAACAATGCACAGGACGTATTCCTGGTCGATCCGTTGAACACTGCGCAGGCGACGCAACGGATCAGCGTCGACAGCACGGGTGCGCAGTTGCCAGGCGACAGCTGTGAACCCAAGATCTCCGAAGACGGCATCAAGGTCGTGTTTTCGACCTCGGCCCCCAACCTGTATGGCACGGCCGCGCGCCAGATCGTGCGCAAGAACCTCACCACCGGAAAGCTCGAACTGATTTCGGCGGCTTCAGGTTTGCCGGCACAAGGCGCGAATGGCGACAGTTCGCAACCTGCCGTCAATCTCAACAGCAGCGCGATAGCATTCGTATCGAAGGCAACCAACCTCGACAACCGCGGCGCCGTCGCCGCCGGTGGCCAGGTGTTTGCCTCGATCGCCGGCAACGGCATCGATGGCCAGCCGCGCACGGCCACGCGCGCACAACCGGCCGGCGCGCCGGCGCTGAATGGAGCGTCGCAGAATCCGTCTGTCACCTGCGACGGTTCGACCGTCGTGTTCCAGTCGAGCGCCACCAACCTGCCGGGTGCCGTCGTCGGACAGCAAGGAATGTTCATGTACGCGCCGAACAGTTCCGAGGTGAAGGCCGCCGGCAATCCCGGCGCGGTCAGCAATAGCAATCCGAACGCATCGTGCGACGGGACGGCCCTTGGATTCGACAGCAACCAGGCGCAGCCGAACAGCAATTCGACGAACAGCAATGTGTTTGCGCAGACCACGCCGACGCTGACCCTGGACGGCAGCTACAGCGGCCAGTGGGATGACCCGACCCAGGTGCCGAGCGGACCGGGGCACGGACTGGTCCTGGATGTGATCACCGACAGCACGGGTGTCCCGCGCAATCTGGTGCTGACATGGTTCGCGTTTCAGGGCGGCAAGTCGACCTGGGTGCAGGGCATCAGCTCACCCCCGCTGGCGGGCTCCGGACTGGATGCCGGATTGCTGATCGTCAACTTTCCGCAGGTCGTAATCGCGCAGGGCAAGTCGTTCCCGCTCGGCGAGCCGGCTCGCACGTTCCAGAACTGGGGACAGATCACGTTGAAGTTCGCCAGCAACAATACTGGCGCGATGTTCTGGGCCAGCACCCTTCCCGGGTTCAATTCCGGTTCGATGCAATTAAGCCATTTCGCATATACGGACCTGCCGACCGCCGACCCGGCGAATGCGAAGGTGCGGGCGTGCTATGCCGGCAACTGGTACAGCCCCGGCGAGGTCGGCCACGGTTTCGAGCTGAACATCACGACGCAGGGCAGCTCGCGCCTTCTCGTGGCGGACTGGTTTGTATTCGATCCGACCGGCAAGCCGGTGTGGTTGGCCGGCACCGGAACGATCGGCAGCGGCAATACGGTCCAGACCACGCTGTACCAGGTCAGCGGCACCGGCGCGCAGTTCCCGCCACTGTTCGACCACACCAAGCTGAACTACCTGCCCGCATGGGGAACAGCGACATTCACGTTCACCGATTCATTGCACGCGCACGTCGCCTGGAATTCATCGCTCGCGGGCTACGGCTCCGGCCAGCGTGATCTGGTGCCGGTGTTCGGGCTGGTTGGGAGGCAGTGTGATTAGGAGCTAGGGACGAGGGATGAGGGGCGAGGGTAAAGCACAGAGCGGGCTGCTCTCACTCGCCCCTCGTCCCTCGCCCCTCGAACAGCCGTCGCCGGAAACGGCGGCGGCTGTTCGTCAGAATCTCCAAACCGCCGACAGCGAATACGTGTCGGTCAGGTCTGAGAAGTCGGCGCCGAAGTCGATCTGGAACTGCTTGAATGCCATGCCGGCGCCGATCGCGCCATGCGTCTGCGATCCCTTGCTGACGCCAAAGATGACGGCGACTGCCGCAACCTCGGGGTTGGAACTCAGGGCCGGGTCGGTGATCGGCTGTCCCCGATACTCGATCGAATGGCGCGGGTCGTGCCAAACGCCTGCGCGTACGCTGATCGGATGCGACATTTGTGCAAACGTATATTCCGCACCGAGATGGAATTCCGCGCCGTTTGGAATAACCAGGCGCCCCACGGTCTCCGGGCCGTAGCCGAACAGTGACTGCATGTTGTGGGTCACCTGCGAGTACACCACTTCGTCGTAATCGAAATTTACGCGCCATGAATCGTTCGGATGCCAGCTCAACCCGATGGCGTATACGTCCGGAATCTTGAATCCGACCTTGCTCAGGTTCGCTACGACTTGCGGCGGCGTTACCGGCGTCGCCGTGGCCGAGCCCTGGTCGTTCGGGACCGGCGTGGCGACGATGGCCGACCCGGCCTGGTAGTTGAATCTTGGCCCCATGCGGTATGCCAGACCGACGCTGAACTGCTCGGTCAACGAAAAACGCGCGCCGAGATTCAGTCCGACATCGTCGTCGCTGCCTGATTGCAGTTGCAGGTTCAGGATTTCACCCGGGTTGGTGAAAAACTGCGTATCGCTGAAGCGGCCGACGGTCGAGTCGATGTCGAACTTGTAGTAGTTCAGTCCTGCACCCAGCGACACGCCGTCGTTGACCTTCAGCGCAACGCTGAATCCGTAGTCGATGACCTTGACCGACTGTGTTCCGGCGATCGGAAAGACGTCGAATGTGCCCAGGGCGCCAAAATCTATCGTTTCCGGTTCAAGGCTTCCTGCAAACGTATTTTCGTAGCGGATGACTTCATCGCGAAACAACGCGAAGGCCCAGCGCTCGTGCGGATACACGATCGACAGGAACGACATGTTGTCGATCGAGTTGCTCGCGGTCGCCGCGTGCAGCGCCTCGGTGTCGAACGGGTCAATCGGCGTCGACCCGCCGTTGACGAACGGCACACTGTACTTGGTGTAGCGGCCCTCGATCGAAATCTCGGTTTCGGACAACTGCGTCAGGCCGGCCGGATTGGTGTACGCCGCCGTGGAATCGTCCGACAGCCCGAGGAAAGCGCCGCCCATGCCCAGGCTGCGTGCGCCCGGATTCGCGAGGTTGAACGGAATGACGCTGTTGACGTCGCTGTCGGTAACCGCGGAAGCGCTCTGGCTCAGCCCCACCAAGCCAATGCAGATCGCAATCGACAATTTGCTTTTCATGTCGCCTGTCTCCCGTCACAGTCGCAAGGTACTGAGCAACCCATTGCGCCCGATATTAACACCGAATTAACTGTGCGGCAGTCCTGCGCAGCCGCCCGTAGAAACGCGTTCTGACTGCGCCGGAAAGCCCGAGTTTTCAGGCTCTTGACGCTTGATAGTGGTCCGCTTGCCGATCCCTAACGCAATTCCGCGTCGCGACCCATCGTGTTCCTGCACGAACTGCGGCCCGGCTGCGCCGGACTGACGCCGGCGGCGTGTGCCTATAATGTGTCGTCGCAAACTGTCGGGGAGAAGGATATGGGTGGGCTGTTCGCGTTCGTGCTCGTGGTCGTCGCCGTCTTCTTCGTCCTCAAGACCGTGCGCGTCGTGCCGCAAGGATACGAATGGACCAAGGAAACGTTCGGCCGCTACACCGCCACGATGGAACCGGGCCTGCACATTCTCGTGCCGATCTACCACGCGGTCGGGCACAAGATGAACATGATGGAGCAGGTTGTCGATGTGCCGTCGCAGGACGTGATCACGAAAGACAATGCGGTCGTGCGCGTCGATGGCGTCGTCTTCTACCAGGTGCTCGACGCGGCCAAGGCGGCGTACGAAGTGTCGAACCTCAATCAGGCGATCCTGAACCTGATCATGACGAACATACGAACCGTGCTCGGTTCGATGGACCTCGATGAGTCGCTGTCCAAGCGCGACGACATCAACGCGCGGTTGCTGCGCGTCGTCGACGAGGCCACGCACCCGTGGGGCCTGAAGTGCAACCGCATCGAGATCAAGGATATCCAGCCACCGCGCGACCTGATCGATTCGATGGCCCGGCAGATGAAAGCCGAGCGCGAAAAGCGCGCGAACATTCTCGACGCAGAGGGTTTTCGCCAGGCAGCGATCCTGAAGGCCGAAGGCGAGAAGCAGGCCGCCATCCTTGCCGCCGAAGGCCAGCGCGAGGCCGCGTACCGCGCTGCCGAAGCGCGCGAGCGTTCAGCGCAGGCCGAGGCCAAGGCGGTCGAGTTTGTGTCGCAGGCAATCCGCGCTGGCGACATCAATGCGGTCAACTATTTTGTCGCGACCAAGTACGTCGATGCGCTCAAGGCGATGGTCGGCGCGCCGAACCAGAAGATCATGCTGTTGCCGATGGAGGCGACCGGCATACTCGGATCTCTGGCCGGAATCGCCGAGCTCGCAAAGTCGAGCCTGCTCGACCAACAGGCTGCCAAGGTGCCGGCGAACCCGGCTTAGGTCGAACTTCTAACCAAAAGCCCTCCCCTTCAAGGGGAGGGTTGGGTGGGGATGGTGTTGGAGAAAAACATTGCGACCGGGCCGCCGGCACGATATTGTTAGCATTATGGAAAGGTATACATGTTCACCAATCTGACTATCCACTACGGCTGGTGGCTGCTCGCGCTCGTTCTGGTCGGCTCCGAACTGATGGTGCCCGGGTTCTTCATGCTCTGGATCGGCATCGCCGCCGCGGCCGTAGGGCTGATCCTGCTGTTCACGCCGCCGCTGTCGTTCGAAGTGCAGGCGATCCTGTTCGCGGCCTTGGCCGTGGTCAGTTGCTTCGTCTACTGGAAATTCATCCGTCGCGCGATCGACGAGCCGTCCGACCTGCCGTTGCTGAACCGCCGCGGCGAGCAATTGGTCGGCCGCCGCTTCGAACTGGCGACGGCGATTGTCAACGGCCAGGGCAAGGCGCGCGTCGGCGATTCGCTGTGGCTGGTCCAGGGCCCGGAGTTGCCGGCCGGAGCGGCGATTGAAGTCGTCGCCGTCGACGGATCCACGCTGCAGGTAAGAGCCGCTGCGTAGGCTTTCGTGAACGTGGCTCGCACAAGATCACTGGGCCGAACGCACGATTTGCGCAAAGCGCGAGCGTTCCTCGCGATCCATGTCGGACACAATGACCGCGGGCTGATCGCCGAGCCGCACCGGCGTCAGTGCGTAACCTTGCTGCTCGGTCGCCTCGACCAGCGGCGCTGAGGCGGCGCGCGGTGCGACGAAGACGTCGATGACATGCTGTCCATGACGGTACACGAGCACGGCGACACGCTCGTCGCCGACATAGTCGAGACGCCCGCCGACCAGGGTAAAACCCTGCTCGGCAAAGTCGCGAACCAGCGGCGATTCGGCGACCTTTCCGGCAAACCACGGTTTGACCGTATGCCGGTCGCTCGAAACGACGTCGACCAGCGTGGCCGCGGCGAGGGCGCGCCAATGACTCGCGAACAAGTCGCGAGCGACCTGCGTCTGAGCATTCGTCCGATCTTGTCCAGAGTTCCACAAATGGACCGAAACGCCGCCGGCGCCAAACGCGATCACGCAGGCTGCAGCCAGGCGTGACCATTGCGGCATTACCCAGCGGCGGGCCGCGCGCGGCGCAATGCCCGTTGGAACCGCGCCGGTTGCGGCGTCGCGAATACGCTCGTGCAGGTCAGGCGGCGCAGCATGACGCAGCGCCGGGTCGCGCAGCGACTGGCGCAAGTCGCCAAGGCGGGTCAATGCGGCAGCACACTCGGCGCAGGTGTCGACGTGCGCCTCGAGCGCACGCGCGTCGGCGCGGTCGAGTTCGTTATCGAGATATGGTTCGAGCAGGGCGAGTGCGTCCTTACAGTCCATGCGAAGTCTCCTCCGACTCGGTGGCGGCCAGCGCGCGCTGCAACAGCGCGCGGCCGCGCGCGAGCCGCGACATCACGGTGCCGATCGGCACCCGCAGCACGTCGGCGATCTCGCGGTACGACAGATCTTCTATTTCACGCAGCACCAGCGCCTCGCGGAATTCGACCGGCAGTGCGCGCAGGTGTGCAGCGATGCGCGCGCCGGATTGGGCCGCGGCGGCGCGATCCTCGACCTCGTTGTCGGCCGTGCGAGGCAGTGCTGCCGCGACGCCCGGCGCGTCGATGCTCTGCACCTGCGCGTCGCGCTGGCGCGAAGACAGCCTTGCCAGGCAGCAGTTGCGCACTATCGCCAGCCACCAGGCGCGCGCATTGCCTCCGGCATAAGTATCTGCGGAGCGCGCCGCGCGCACGTAGGCGTCATGCACCGCGTCGGCCGCATCCTGCTCGTTGCCGAGCAGCCAGCGGCCAAGGTTGTAGGCAGCGTCGAGATGGAGCTGCACCAGCTCGCCGACCCATGCGTTGGCCATGGCGTGACTCATCTTCGAGCGGCCGCGAGTACCGCTGGTGTCGACGGAGAAACGATCATTTGCGCACGTGCACGATGCCTGTCATGAACGGATGCAGCGTGCAAAAGTAGCTGAAATCGCCCTCGCTGGCGAATGTGTATTCGTAGCGGTCGTCCGTGTCCATTGCCTTGGACAGGAACGTCTTGTCCGCGGCGCTGATCGTATGCGGGGTCTCGTCGCGATTGGTCCATGTGACCTTCGTTCCGGGCACTACCGTGATCTCCTTCGGGGCAAACGCGAACTTCGTAATCTCAATCGACGGGGTGTCGATCGATGGTGTCTCGACGGCTCCGGCAAGTCCGGAAAGCGTGGCCAGCACAAAGGTCAGCAATCCGGCCAGGCCGCCGTGGGCCCCGGCATTGTAGTTTGGAGAAGTGGTCATGTGATGCCTTTCAGGCGTGATCGATCGGGGTATCGACGAGCGCAAGCTCGTGCTTGCCGCGGACGATGGTCAGCTGGCGCGTGCCGATCAGCTTGCCGAGCTCGCCGGCTGGCACTTTGACCGGACCCGGTTCGCCGATGCCTTCCTGGCCGGGCGTCGGCAGCGGATAGGCCAGCGACATGGCCGTGTGCAGCGCGATATTCCCTTCGACCTTCTGCAGTACCTGATGGATATGTCCGTTGAGTACGGTCACCGAACCGTACGGTCTCAGCAGGGCAAGCGCCTGGTCGGCATCCGCCGTGCCCCAGCCCCACTGGGCGTACACGGTCCACATCGGAATGTGCGCGAGCATGACGATTGGCGTGGAGTGCGAAACGCGGGCCAGGTCCTGCTTGAGCCAGGCGATCTGCTCGTCACCCAGCGAAGTCATCGTGCCCAGCTTGAAGTTCAGCACGTTCGACAAGCCGATGAAGTGCACGCCGCCCTGGTCGAAGCTGTACCACGCGCGATTCTTGCCGTCGTGGTCGAAGCCCTTGAGATATCCGGCAAGGCCGTCGTCGAGTGCGTCGTGCTCGCCCGGTACCGTGTGCACGCGGTCGATATGGATTTCCTGAAGCAGTTCCTTTGCCTGACCGAACTCCTCAGGCTTCGACAGGTGCGTGACATCGCCGGTGTGCAAGACCAGCGCTGGTTTCTGCGGCAGCGCATTGATGTCCGCCGCGGCACGGCGAAAGCCGCCGACGATGTCGGGATTGGCGTCCTTGTGGAAACCGAAGTGCGTATCGCTGATCTGGACGAAAGTGAACGCGCGCGCCGAGGCCGCTGCGACCGGGCCCGACCCGGTCGCGCCAAGCGCGCGCGGCACGCCGCCGACCATTGTCCAGACGACAGCGGCGCCGCTCCAGGCGGCGAGACAGTTCAGGGCTTTGCGCCGGGTTGGATCGGCGGGTGAATCGGGTTTGCTGTCGTTGCTTGCGGTCATGTCGGCTCCTGGATTGGGTCTTGCTGCAGTCCAGATCGTCCGCGGCGGAGGTTTATTCCCGCCGCCGTCAATTTCGTACCGTGTTCCTGCGGCACTGCGCCGAATCAACTACAATGCGCGCCCCCGTTCCGCTGCCCGAAATCGCCCCATGACGCAGAAGACCGTGCTCAACGCCACGCACCGCGCGCTCGGTGCCAAGATGGTGGATTTCGGCGGATGGGACATGCCGCTGAACTACGGCTCGCAGATCGACGAGCACCACGTCGTGCGGCGCGACGCTGGCATGTTCGATGTCTCGCACATGACCGTGGTCGACCTGCATGGCGCCAGCACGCGTGCATTCCTGCGTCGCCTGCTCGCCAACAGCGTCGCCAAGCTCAAGGTCTCCGGCAAGGCGCTCTACTCGTGCATGCTCAACGAACACGGTGGCGTCATAGACGACCTGATCGTCTATTTCCTGAGCGAGGATTTCTTCCGCGTTGTCGTGAACGCCTCGACCCGCGACAAGGACCTGGCCTGGATCGAAAAGCAGGCCAAGGCGTTCGACGTAAAAGTCACTGAGCGCGCCGACCTCGCGATGATCGCCGTGCAGGGTCCGAACGCGCGCGCCAAGGCGCAGTCGCTGTTGACGACGGCCACGCGCGAGAAAGCGCAGAAGATCGGCAAGTTCGTCGCGACCGAAGGCGATGGCTTGTTCATCGCGCGCACCGGCTACACCGGCGAAGACGGCTACGAGATCATCGTGCCCGAAGCCCAGGCCGTGGACCTGTGGAACCGCCTGATCGGTGCCGGTGTCGCGCCAGCCGGTCTCGGCGCGCGCGATACATTGCGCCTCGAAGCCGGGATGAACCTGTACGGCCAGGACATGGACGAATCGATTACGCCGTGGGAAGCCGGACTGGCCTGGACCGTTGCGCTGGACGAAGGCCGCGACTTCATTGGCCGCGCCGCGCTCGAAAAACAACAGGCCGAAGGCATCAAGCGCGTCATGGTCGGACTGGTCATGGACGACAAGGGCGTTCTGCGCCATGGCCAGCGCGTCGTCACGGCGCACGGCGACGGTGAGATCCTTTCCGGCACGTTTTCGCCGACGCTGGCCAAGGCGATCGCGTTCGCGCGCGTGCCGGCCGGCGCGGGCGACACGGCGCAGGTCGACATTCGCGGCAAGCTCGTACCGGTTCGCGTCGTCAAGTATCCGTTCGTGCGGGATGGTCGAAGCCAGATCGAGATGCCATGACTGCGCGCGCCGGGAGCGGCGTACGAACAGCGGAGCTGGCCCGAAGGGCGAGCGCCAGGGAAGGCGCGAGTAATGGCATGTCGATCTGGGTGAGGGTGAGGCATGGATGCCGATCGGGCGGGCGTACCAGGGATGGTTGCTTGCGACGACGCATGTGATGCGATCGACCGAATCGGCAACCGCCGCTTGGTTTGATCGAAGTCCCGTGTAAAATTAACCCGCCTGCGATTGGGCGCGACAGGAAACGGCCATGAATGAAATCCCCGGCGATCTGAAATTCCTCAAGTCTCATGAGTGGGCGCGGGTCGAGGACAACGGCACGGTGACGGTCGGCATTTCCGATCACGCGCAGGGCCTGCTCGGCGATCTGGTCTACGTCGAACTGCCGAGCGTCGGCGACAAGGTTCAGGCCGGCAACGCCTGCGCGGTCGTCGAATCGGTCAAGGCCGCCTCTGACGTCTACGCGCCGGTATCCGGCGAAGTCGTCGCCGTCAACAGCGCGCTCGGCGACAAGCCCGAGACGATCAACGAGGACGCGTACGGCGAAGGCTGGATCTTCGTCGTAAAGCCGAGCAACCTCGCCGAGGAAACCGAAGAACTGCTCGACCCCGATGCCTACGCCGAGGCGATCGAGAGCGAAGAACATTAAGGGCAGGGGCGAGGGGCGAGGGGCGAGCGAAAGCGTGCCGCCCCGGCTTGAAGCGTCCTGAATTCTTTTCCGTATTTGCCTTCTAACCTGTCTCGTCGCTAGTCGCCTAATCCTCACGCTCACCCGCTGTTCCCTCGTCCCTCGCCCCTCGCCCCTAAGAAAATGCCCTTCATTCCCCATTCCGAAGCCGACGTCCGCGCAATGCTCAAGACGATCGGTGTGCAGCGCATCGACGACTTGTTCGACGAGATTCCGCGGGCTCTGTTGATCGACGAGCTGCGCAACGTGCCGCCGGGTCTGAACGAGATGGACGTGACCCGGTTGCTGAAGGAGCGTGCGGCTCAGGATGGAACGCCGTTGAACTTCGCCGGCGCCGGGGCCTATGAGCATCACATTCCGGCGGCAGTCTGGGCGATCGTCTCGCGCGGCGAATTCTATTCGGCCTACACGCCGTACCAGGCCGAGGCGAGCCAGGGCACGCTGCAGCTGATCTACGAATACCAGACGATGATGACGCGGCTGACCGGCATGGATGTCAGCAACGCGTCGCTGTACGACGGCGCCACGGCACTGGCCGAAGCGGTGCTGATGGCCGAGCGCTGCATGAAGAAAGGTCCGCGCCGCGTGCTCGTGCCGAAGTCGGTTCATCCGGCTTATCGCAAGACCCTGCACACGATCGTCGCGCTGCAGAACATCGAGGTCGTGGAATTCGATTTCTGCAGCGAGGGCGCGTCTGGCGGCGGCATCGCGCCGGACTGGCTGGCGGCGCAGGATTTCGGCGCGTTCACCGCGCTGGTG
>Ga0157376_10001765_pt1 | contig 14406 bp, 10 predicted proteins | sample M45metaG_FD_121801 | JGI IMG/M metagenome (GOLD analysis project Ga0157376, IMG submission 121801) | Miscanthus rhizosphere microbial communities from Kellogg Biological Station, Michigan, USA - M4-5 metaG | ecosystem: Host-associated > Plants > Roots > Rhizosphere > Soil | place: USA: Michigan... | reverse complement strand
CTCATTTGCAACCCACTCCACGAATCATGCCGTCGTGTTCATGATTTGGTGCATCATCGTGGGACTCAGCGATAATGTCTTGAAGCCGATCATGCTCGGCCGCGGTACCAAGGTTCCCATTGCCGTCATCTTTCTCGGCGTTCTTGGCGGGTTTATAACAATGCGTATCCTCGGGCTTTTCGTCGGGGCCATCGTCTTATCGGTCGGGTACAAACTCCTGATTGCGTGGCTGGACGCCGGAGCGCCGAGCATGCAGTCAACCCAGGTCCCGGCCTCGAAGGCCGCCTAAATGTAGTGCGCGAGGAAGGGAAAGGAAATGTGCAGCTTTACGTTTCCTTATGAACGAAAAGATTTGCTCTTCTCTGCAAGTACAGCCATACAAGCGCCGCTACAGTGACAACGATCAGGAGTCCCCACCAATCGTTCGCAGCGATTGCCCGCCAGAAGCGAACGATTAACCCGATGATGAGCAGAATGGTGCCGGTAAGAAAGCCCCAGTAGGAAACACGCCAAAGGCCGAGTGAGGCGACAACGCATGCTATGCAGACCATGACCAGCCATGAGACGGCTTCTGTCCCGAGCGTCGAAACCGCCGTGGCCCTCCATATCTTCGGCAGCTCGCCTGTGGAATGAACCATGAGAGCGGCCGCCGCGCACAGAATGGCGCCAAACCCAAAAAACAAACTGAGAGCGGTAATGTCCGCTGGTCGGTTCCGATCCATAAACCGCCTGCACTTTTAGAAGCCGGATGTCTACGAAACGACAAGCACGCAAAGCATACTCACCCAGCAACCTACCAGTGTGGTTGAAATACAGCCTACTGGCAGTACTGCCAGCGCACATTCGGTGCTGGAGAGGCCGTCAGGTGAGCAGCACCGCGGTCTTCTTAGCGCGGAAGAACACGCGCAAGACAAACCGCAGGATTCTCCATCCGAGCGCAGCGCCCGCCAGGATCGTCACTAGCCACAACAGAATTGTCGGCAGATAGAAGAAGAACGAAAACATGGAGCTGGCGTAACCAGCCAGGCCTCGAGGCCCTGCATCAGCCCTAGTTTGAGTTCGTATAAGGGCCGCCAACGAACTCCAAAAACATTGGCCTCGCTTTCGGAGTGCAATGAGACTGAGATCTCAACCGTTTCCACTTGCTTCGAAAGGGTTTCGAATTCCCTTTGCTGTTGCTCGATCTCGCTTCTGACGTCACTCAGCTTTTCGCTGACATCGAGTGTGTCCTTCACAGTCCGCGCCTGTTTCAGAATGCTCAGGTATTGAGCTTCCTGGGCATGCAGGTTGTGGAGACGGGCTTGCCGGTCGACATATTGTTTGGTCACGTCTTCCGCCTGCAGTTGCTCCCCTTCTATGCGAAGAGCAAGCTTACGGATTTCCGCTCTCACTTCTTCAAATCGTGGTACTGGCACCCGGACCCGAACCGAAGCACTGGTCGCATCTTGGGCCCCATTTGTCTGCCATTCGACCAGAAAGCCACCTGCGCGCTCCGTCAGTGAACGGATTGTCTCGGCGGATGCTGGGGCTTTTTACCAAGAGATTGATTGATGTGGCGCGCACGAGTTTGCGGTCGGGGACATCCTCCGGTTGGGTCAAGGTCATCCGAGCCCGATGGAACACGCCTGCTCCCGGAACGCCCGCAATGACTCCCGCGGCCAGGCCCGCATTGTCCACCGATTCCGGTAGCGGAACCAGCCAATGACGGTTGCGTTCAATTGCCGCCAGCGCTGTGGTCTTTTCCGACGCAATGCCATGGAATGCCTGCGAGGGCCGGATGAGGCCGGCATAGACGGCGACCAAAACCGCGGTAAAGACCCATCCTGCTTTGAGCCATTTGCGACTGCGTAGCCATGCCGTGCCCCAACGGACCTTCATGGTTGTTCTCTCCTGCCTACCTTAGAATCGGTTGCCGCTCATTTTGTTCCCACGTTCTTCATGTCAGAACGCGATCAGGGAATCCATTGCGGGCAGGAAGTCGGAATCTTTGCCGAGGAAGGGGTTGCTGAAGAGGGCTTAGTCAGCCTGGCTGCCGGCTGGCTCGAGACCGCGAGGGGCAGTGCGTTTTCCCCCCACCACCCACCAGCGCAGGCGGTCCATGTAGAGGTAAACCACCGGTGTAGTAAACAGGGTGAGTGCCTGGCTCAGGATCAATCCGCCGACGATGGTGATACCGAGCGGTTGCCGCAACTCAGATCCAACCCCGGTTCCAAGCGCTAACGGCAATCCGCCGAGTAAGGCTGCCGCGGTCGTCATCATGATTGGGCGGAAGCGAAGCATGCAGGCTTCGAAAATCGCGTCGCGGGGCGACTTGCCCTCGCGGCGTTCGGCATCGAGGGCGAAGTCGATCATCATGATGGCGTTCTTCTTTACGATCCCGATCAGCAGGATGATGCCGATCATTCCCATGACGTTGAGTTCGTTATGAGTGAGCAACAAGGCCAGCAGGGCGCCAACTCCCGCCGAAGGAATCGTCGAAAGGATCGTGATCGGATGAATATAGCTCTCATAAAGGATGCCGAGCACGATGTAGACCGTAAGCAGAGCCGTCAAAATCAGAACTGGCTGATTGGCCAGCGCCTGCTGGAACGCCGCCGCAGTTCCTTGAAAGCTGGCGTGAATGGTGGCTGGCAGCCGGATCTCCCGCTGTGCAGCATCGATCGCCTGAGTCGCTTGTCCAAGAGAAATTCCTTGGGCCAGGTTGAATGAGATGGTGATCGACGGGAACTGGCCTTGATGGTTGACGGCCAGAGAAGTATTGGAGGGGCCAAACTTTGCCATGGCGGACAAGGGAACCATTTGTCCGTTTGAGGACTTCACGTAAACCGCCTGCAATGCGGCCGGGGTGGTCTGATATTGCGGATCGACCTCCATGACGACGTGGTACTGATTCAGTTGCCGGTAGATGGTGGATACTTGCCGCTGGCCAAAGGCGTCATAGAGCGCGTTATCGATATCCTGAGGCGTGACGCCCAGACGCGCCGCCGTATCCCGATCGATGACGACGTCAGCATCCAGTCCGCGGTCTTGCTGATCCGTGTTTACATCGCGCAGTTCCTTGAGGGTGCGCAACTTTTGCAGAAGTCTGGGAGCCCATGCGCTCAGCTCTTTCAGATCTTCGCCCTGCAAGGTGTATTGATATTGCGCATTGCCCATGCGTCCGCCGATCGTGAGGTCCTGGGCGGATTGCATAAACAGCGTGGCCCCCGGCACGGCCGCCAGCTTGCGCCGCATTTCACCGATGAATCTGTCGGCTGTGATGGTGCGCTCCGGGCCTTTCGGATTCAACGTGATGAAAAAGCGTCCCTGATTTTTCGCAGTGTTGCCGCCGGCGAAGCCGACGATGGTTTGTACATTGGGATCGTGCATCACAATCTGGACGTAACGCTCCATCTTTTGCTTCATCGCCGCAAAAGAGATGTCCTGATCAGCTTGCACGCTTCCCATGACGCGCCCGGTGTCCTGTTGCGGGAAAAATCCCATGGGCACCGCCGTGTACAAGTAAATGGATAGAGCGGCGGTCCCGAGGGTGGCAAGAAGGGTTGCAAATTGGTGACGCAAAACCACCGTCAAGGCCCGGCGGTATATACCTAAGACGCCGTTAAAAGCCGCTTCCGAGAAGCGATAGAAGCGTCCGTGGGTATCTTCTTCCGGGCGGTGCAGGATCTGCGCGCACATCATGGGAGTGGTACTGAGAGAGATCAGCAGAGACACTCCAATCGCTGCACTCAGCACCACGGCAAATTCGCGGAACAGACGTCCAACAATGCCGCCCATCATCAGGATAGGGATGAACACGGCCACCAGCGATGTGCTCATGGAGAGCACGGTGAATCCGATTTCCCGCGCTCCGCGAAAGGCGGCCGCAATGGGCGTCATGCCGGCTTCCAGGTGGCGGGTAATGTTCTCAAGCACCACGATGGCATCGTCTACCACGAAGCCTGTCGAAATGGCGAGCGCCATCAGCGACAGGTTGTCGAGGCTGTAACCGCAGGCATACATGACGGCAAACGTGCCGATCAGGGACAGGGGAACCGCTATGCTGGGAATGATGGTTGCGCGGACGGTGCGCAGAAACAGGAATACCACCATGATCACCAGAGCAACCGAGATCAGGATGGTGATTTCAATGTCGCGTACCGAGGCGCGAATCGTGGTGGTCCGGTCCATCACCACGTCGACACGGATGGCCGGAGAGATGGAATTCGCCAGCTCCGGCATCAGCGAATAGACGCGATCGACCGTGTCGATGATGTTCGCCCCGGGTTGGCGGAAGACAATGATGAGAACCGCGGGCTTCCCGGAAACCTTGGGATCGCGGGTGCCCTGGGCGGCCAGGCCCACCACGCGAGTGTCTTCTACTGAATCGACAACCTTGGCAACATCCCCGAGCCGTACGGTGCCGCCGTTGTTCGTGGCGATGACCAGGGGCTCGTACTGCTTTGCAGCCTTGATCTGATCATTGGCGGTGATTGCCCATGCATTGATGGCATTGGCGACGTCGCCTTTGGGGCGGTTTGCGTTGGCCGCACCGAGCGCATTGCGAACCGAGTCCAGCCCCAGTCCGAGCTTATTCAAGAGATTGGGATTCACCTCGGCGCGAACGGCGGGCCGTGCGGCGCCCCCAACGAAAACCTGGCCTACTCCGCTCACCTGGGCCAGCTTCTGGGAAAGCACTGAATCCGCAGAGTCGTACATCTGCGGCAGGGTCATGGTGTCAGAGGTGAGCGACAAAATCAAAATCGGCGCGTCCGCCGGATTCACCTTACGGTAGGTAGGATTGCCTGGCATGTACGAAGGCAATTGGCTTCGTGCCGCATTGATGGCGGCTTGTACATCGCGTCCGGCAGCATCAATGTTGCGGTCTAGATCGAATTGCAAGGTGATGCCGGTCGACCCGGTTTGACTGGTCGAGGTCATCTGGTTCACGCCGGCAATCCTCCCGAACTGCCGTTCCAGCGGCGTCGCCACCGCAGACGCCATGGTTTCCGGGCTCGCCCCGGGCAGGGAAGCCCCTACGCTGATGACGGGAAATTCAACTTGCGGCAGAGGGGCCACAGGGAGGAACTGAAACGCAAGAATTCCGGCTAGCAGCAGGCCGATTGTGATCAGCGAAGTGCCGACGGGCCGCTTAATAAATGGGGACGATACGCTCACTTAGTCTCCCGTTGCCGGTTCCTCGGCAAAATGGCGGAATCCGAAGCGTGCAAAGCGCGCCGACAACCGATCGAACCACAAATACACGACGGGGGTGGTGTACAAGGTGAGCAACTGGCTCACCAGCAATCCTCCGACGATGGTGATGCCGAGCGGGTGACGCAATTCCGATCCGGTGCCGGTTCCAAGCGCCAGCGGCAAACCTCCGAAAAGCGCTGCCATGGTGGTCATCATGATCGGCCGGAAACGGAGCAGCGAAGCCTGATAAATGGCTTCTTCGGGTTTCTTATGCTCGTCGCGCTCCGCCTCGAGAGCAAAGTCGATCATCATGATGGCGTTTTTCTTCACGATTCCGATCAGCAGGATGATGCCAATCAGGCTCACGACGCCCAGGTCATTACCCGTGAGCATCAACGCCAGCAGTGCGCCCACACCGGCAGAGGGCAGAGTCGAAAGAATCGTGATCGGGTGAATGTAGCTTTCGTACAACACGCCCAGCACGATGTAGACCGTGACAATCGCCGCCAGAATCAGCAGCGGTTCGCTTGAGAGGGAGTTGCGGAACGCGGCAGCGGTACCTTGAAAGCTGGTTTGAATGCTCGGGGGCAAGCCGATTTCCTGCTCCGCAGCGTCAATGGCTTTGGTCGCTTGCCCTAAGGAGACGCCGGGCGCAAGGTTGAACGACAGGGTCACAACCGGAAACTGCCCTTGGTGGTTAATGGCCAGGGTGGCATTGCTCTGCTGGATGCGGCTGAAGGCCGAGAGTGGCACCTGGGTTCCAGTGGCCGACTTCACGTACAGCGTATCCAAGGAACTTGGATCCTGCTGGAATTGCGGATCAACCTCGAGCACCACGTGATATTGATTGAGCTGAGTATAGATGGTTGAAACCTGGCGCTGCCCGAATGCGTCGTACAGCGTGTTGTCGACAGCCGTCGGTGTGATGCCCAGGCGCGAAGCCGTGTCGCGGTCGATCACCAGGTCTGCCTGCAGCCCTCCGGTTTGCTGGTCGGTGGCAACGTCGAGCAATTCTGGCCTAGACCGCAGCTTTTCTAGCAGTTTTTCTGACCACGTAGCCAGCTCATTCGCATCCGTCGCCTGCAACGAGTACTGATATTGCGTGCGGCTCACGCGGCTTTCCACCGTCAAGTCCTGCACCGGCTGCATGTAGAGGGTAATGCCTTGCACCTGCTGAGCGAGTTTCGGCGCCAGGCGGCGAATGATGGCCGAGGCGGAAGCGGCGCGCTCATCCCGCGGCTTCAAATTGATCTGAATGCGGCCGCTGTTCAGCGTGGGATTGGTGCCGTCCACCCCGATAAACGACGACAGGCTGGCGACATCTGCGTCCTGCAAAATCACCCGCGCCAGTTGCTGCTGGCGCTCCGACATGGCAGCGAAGGAAATGTTCTGTGGCGCCTCCGAGATGCCAAGAATCACACCCGTATCCTGAACGGGGAAGAATCCCTTGGGAACAATGACGTAAAGCACGACCGTCAGCACCAGAGTTCCCGCGGTGACCAGTAAGGTCGCGGTCTGGCGCCGCAGTACCCACTTCAGGGTGCGCCCGTAAAACTGAATGACCCTCTCGTAGACATCTTCCGACCACCTGTAGAACCGGCCATGTTGCGAGAGTTCTTTTGACTTCAGAAGTTTTGCGGCCATCATCGGCGTCAGCGTCAAAGAGACCACTGCGGAGACGAGAATTGTGACCGCCAGGGTTACGGCAAACTCGCGGAAGAGCCGTCCCACCACGTCGCCCATAAACAGCAAAGGAATGAGCACGGCGATGAGAGACACCGTCAACGAAACAATGGTGAAGCCTATCTGCCCTGCGCCTTTGAGCGCTGCCTGGAGCGGCGAATCTCCTGCCTCGAGGAAGCGGTCGATGTTTTCGAGCATGACGATTGCATCGTCGACCACAAAGCCGGTGGATATCGTCAGCGCCATGAGCGTGAGATTGTTCAGGCTGTATCCCAGCAGATACATAATCCCGAACGTACCCACGATCGAAAGCGGGACCGCGAAACTGGGGATAATGGTCGCGCGCAGGTTGCGAAGGAAGAGGAAGATCACCATCACGACCAGCGCGATCGTCAGCGATAGTTCGAACTCAACGTCTTTGACCGACGCGCGAATCGTTTCCGTCCGGTCCGTGAGAACCGACACCTTGACCGCGGAGGGCAAGGAGGCCTGCAAAACCGGGAGTAGTTTCCCGATGCGATCGACAACGCTGATGATGTTCGCGCCTGGCTGCCGCTGGATGTTGACGATGACCGCTGGAGCAAGCGTGTTTCCCGTGCCCATCCACGCGGCCTGTTGCATGTTCTCAATGCTGTCGGTGACGGTGGCAACGTCGCTTAATCGCACTGGAGCCCCGTTGCGATAAGCCACCACGATAGGCGCGTATTCTTCACCCGCGAGCAGTTGGTCGTTGGCGTCGATGGTGAAAGACTGCCGCGGTCCATCGAGTGTGCCTTTGGCCTGATCGACATTCGCCGAAGCGAGAGCGGTTCTTACATCTTCGAGCCCGATCCCGTAAGAGGCGAGCGCGGTCGGGTTCGCCTGAATGCGTACCGCGGGTTTCTGGCCGCCGCTGATCGACACCAGGCCCACGCCACTGACCTGTGAAATCTTCTGCGCGAGTTGCGTGTCGGCCAGATCCTCGACCTTGGATAACGGCAGGGTCGCGGAACTCAATGCCAGGGTGAGAATCGGTGCGTCCGCGGGATTGACTTTGCTGTAGATGGGCGGATTGGGCAGGTCTTGGGGAAGATAGGTACCCGCGGAATTGATGGCCGCCTGTACCTGCTGTTCTTCGATGTCGATGTCCTGATCCAGGCCGAATTGGAGGGTGATGATCGAACTGCCGAGCGAACTCGACGAAGTCATCTGACTCAACCCGGGCACCTGGCCGAACTGTCGCTCGAGCGGCGCAGTCACCGACGACGCCATTACGGTTGGATCGGCGCCGGGATAAAACGTCATGACCTGGATGGTCGGATAGTCCACTTCGGGCAATGCCGACACCGGCAGTTGTCGGTAAGCGACAATTCCCACCAGCAGCACGCCGAACATCAAGAGTGACGTGGCGACGGGCCGCAGAATGAATATCCGCGACGGATTCATCGCGATGGAGTCCCAGTGTCGCGCGATCCGGTTTCCGCAGCACCAGGGTGATTGCGGTGATCGCGAGTACCCGCCTGAGGCGGCTGATGGTTTCCGTTGGGATTCGACTGCGCCGGATTACTGCGCCCGGCCGGGTTCGATGCGTTTTGATTTCCGCTCGCCGGGGTTGCCGGCAAGCTGTGAGGCTCTACCCGGCTATTGTTCTGCAATTTGTCCTGGCCATCGGTCACGACGGTCTCGTTCGGAGAGATCCCGCTCGCGATCTGGGCGAGGCTCCCTTCGGTGGTGGCAACTTCCACGTTGCGCGCTTCCACCGTCTTGTCCGGCCTTACGACATAGACGTAGGTGCCCTGGGGCCCTTGCTGAATTGCCGCCGAGGGGATGACGGTCGCATTCTTTTTTGTTTCGAGCAGCAGGTGGATATTCACGAACTGGTTAGGCCAGAGCACGTTGTCTTCATTGGGGAAGACTGCCTTTAATCGGCCCGTGCCTGTCGTCTGATCAATCTGATTGTCGATGGTGAGCAGTTTCCCGGTCGCAATCTTCGTGGAATCATCCCGGCTGTAAGCGTCCACTTCGAGCGCACCACGGCGCATCTGTTTTGCAACCGTCGGCAATTGGTCTTCAGGTAGCGTAAAGATCGCCGTAATCGGCTGCAGTTGCGTGATCACCAGCATTGGGTTCGTGTCGGAAGCGTGCACCATGTTTCCCGGATCTACCAGGCGCAAGCCGATGCGTCCGCTTTGGGGAGCAGTAATGTGGCAATACGAGAGATTCAGCTTGGCATTATCGACCAGGGCCTGGTCGTTGCGGGCCGTCCCTTCCAGCTGATCGACCGTCGCCTTTTGCGTGTCCACCTGCTGCTGGGACATTGCACCGGAACTCTGGAGCAGGTCTTTGTAGCGTTGATAGTTCAGCTGCGCATCGCGAAGCAAGGCCTGGTCCTTGAACAAGGTAGCCTGGGCTTGATCGAGCTGAACCTGATAAGGCCGGGGATCAATCAGCGCAAGCAGGTCACCTTTGTTGACCTGCTCGCCTTCACGGAACTTCACCTCGAGAAGTTGACCATCGACTCGGCTCTTTACGCTGACGGTGTAATAGGCCTGAATCGATCCCAGTCCGCCGAGGTAAATGGGAAAATCCTCGGTTAGTACCGGAGATACGGTGACCGGCACCGTTTGAGGCGCGTTGGCGCGAGCAGTGGTTGGCCCGCGTGACCCGGCGTTGCACGCTGTGAGCGAGAGCGCGAGGATGATGCCTGCTGAAAGCAGAATCGAAGTGCGAGTCAATTTCCCGTCCACCTTACCCATTTTGTTCATGCATGCCCGTTGCTATCCTTAAGATGAAAACTGTCCATCGTAACGCTTTCGACACCTCTTTGATGTGTCTGCAAGTCGATTTTCCTCAACAATTTACAAAATTTTACGGAGGTGCTGGAACTCTCCTGAGAACGGCCTCCTCGGGCCCCTATTTGGCAACCCCGGGAGAGCCGGTTCGAAGCTCGTTTCGGGGCGAACTTTCCCTTGGTGCTTTCAGAGCCGCGCCTCTAGCATCTCTGCTTTGGACTCCACACCTCGCCTGACGTATAGTGAACACCCAAAAACCGACGTGTCTTCACCCACCGCCATGCCGGGCCTCACCATCCGCGAGCTCGAATCAATCGCTGATCTTCGCCGCGCAATTCAGCTGGAAAAGCAGGTCTGGAGCCTTGACGACGCTGATGTCACGCCCCTCACCGGTGCCCTCGCGGAGCAGGCATCGGGCGCCTTCTGGCTGGGCGCTTTCGAGAGAGAAGACCTCGTTGGCATTGCCTATGCCTTTCCAAGCCTACACGAGGGACGAATCGGGTTTCACTCTCATTTGCTGGCAGTACGCGAGTCGCACCGGCATCGCGAAGTAGGATATCGTTTGAAACTTGCTCAACGGGAGCGGGCGCTAAGGCTGGGAGTGGACGAGATCAGCTGGACGTTTGATCCGCTGCGCAGCCGCAACGCTAATCTGAACTTTGCGCGATTGGGTGTCATTTCGCAGAAATATCTGGTCGATTTCTATGGACCTCAAACCTCAAGTCCTCTGCACGTGAACAGCACGGATCGATTGTGGGTGAGATGGCAGTTGGGATCGCAAAGAGTCGGCGAGCGTCTACGAGGCCGGGACCCGCGGGTGGAGGTGCTAGACGCCTTGAGTCACCTGGAACCACTCGTGCGCTTCAACGGTGACGGTGTTCCGGTCACCGCCGATGTCCCCACCGCACTTTCCCGTCAACGGGTTGCCATCGAGATCCCCGGAGACATGGATCGAATTGAGCAAACCGATATGCCGCTTGCCCGCCGATGGCGGGAGGCAACTCGCAGGGCTTTCACCGCCACGGTTCAGGGAGGATTCGTTGTGAAAGAATTCTGCCGTTCGATCCGTGGGCAACAAGGTCCGGGAGCGTATCTGCTCGAGAAGTCCGCTCCCAGCCTCTGAATCAAGCGATCGGCACGAGCAGTTCCGTTTGCAGTTTGTCCTCGGGCGTGACTCGCGGGTCATTCAAATAGTTTTCAATACAGAACTCAGGGCGCAACCCGACCTTCTCCTCGGCCAGGGTTTTGAAGATCCGGTCAAATGCCATCCAAATGTGTGAGTACGGCCCGGTTAGCAGGAATCGTGCATACCTTCCGGCCTTGATGGCCCGGTGCTCTAAACCGTCGGGCAATTTCCCGGGCTTTTCCGCGCAAGCTACCCCCGCCTGGTAAATCATTGCCTCTTCGCCCGGCTTGCTTTTGTCAATGCCGCTCAGGCCCAGGTACTCGCGAATCTGCTGCTGGTCGAGATGTTCGAGTGTGGGCATCAAGTCATTCCACAGAGGTGGCGCCACTTCTTGGAAGGGGCCGCGTTTCTCCAGAAATACATAGTGGGTCAATGGACGGGTAACCGTCTCGAACGTAGGTGTCAGGTTCATGGTGATCTCCTTCAAGAGTCTCGGACGACTCAGAGCGTAGATCAGCTCGTGCTGGCGGTCTTTTCCTAGTTTGCGAAAATCGCCCGGATTCGTCTCGAGCGCCTTGCGAAACGCCTTGTTGAATGCGGCCGACGTGTCGTAGCCGACGCTCAAAGCGATCTCGGTCACGCTGGCATCGGAATCTTCCTGCAACATGCGCAAGGCCATTACGAGCCTCAAGCGCCTTAGGAACTCAAACGGCGTCTCTCCCACATAGGCGTTGAACAAGCGGGCGAAATGATAAGAAGAGGAGCCGGCTTCGTGCGCGATACGGTCGAGAGTCATCCGCTCGGGTAGATGGAGTCGGATGTATCTCTGTGCGCGCCCGATCTGCGCACGATGGAACTGGTTCTGGTGGGCCTTCTTCCTGTGCATACCGGACCCAGTTTAGCGGCTGCGGGAGGGGACTGGCTTTTCCCGGATTGCGCGAATCGATCCTGCCCAGCAGACAACTGCCCCTGCTGGCAGGTAAAATGCGGATCGAAATCATACCCCAAGGATCCCGCATGGCCACCGTTCCCAGTACCCACATTGATTCCGTTCTTCACGAGCAGCGCAAGTTTGAGCCCTCGACCGAATTCCGTCAGGCTGCGCACATCAAGAGTGCCGAAGACTACGACCGCATTTACCGCGAGTCCGTCGAGCATCCCGACAAGTTCTGGTCGCGCATCGCCGAAGAACTCGACTGGTTCAAAAGGTGGGACAAGATTCTCGAATATGATCATCCCTGGGCCAAGTGGTTCGTCGGTGGCGAACTGAACCTCTCCTATAACTGCCTGGATCGCCATGTCCAAACCGCCCGCAAAAATAAAGCCGCGCTGATCTGGGAAAGCGAACCGGGCGAGGTTCGCACCCTCACCTATCAGCAGCTGTACAAAGAAGTTCAAAAGTTTGCAAACGTACTGAAATCGCTTGGCGTGCGCAAAGGGGACCGCGTCGCAATCTATATGGGCATGACGCCGGAACTTCCCGTGGCCATGCTTGCCTGTGCGCGAATCGGCGCTCCGCACACCGTCATTTTTGGGGGATTCTCTTCGCACGCGCTCATCGACCGCATCCACGACTCGCAGGCAACCTGCGTGGTCACGCAAGACGGAAGTTTCCGGCGCGGAAGCGAGGTGAAGCTGTTTCCGGTGGTCGAAGAAGCGCTGAAATCCTGTCCCTCGGTGAAGAATGTGGTGGTCTACAGGCGCTCGGGGACAGCGATCAACATGCAGTCCGGCCGCGACCACTGGTGGCACGAGTTGATGGCAGGAGCCTCGGACGAATGCCCAGCGGAACCGCTCGACGCCGAACATCCGCTCTACATCCTCTACACTTCCGGCACCACGGGAAAGCCGAAGGGTGTAGTTCATACGACCGCCGGGTACTCGGTCGGAACCTACATCACGAGCAAGTGGGTGTTTGATCTTCAGGAAGAAGACACTTACTGGTGCACGGCCGACATCGGCTGGGTTACGGGGCACAGCTATATCGTCTACGGGCCGCTGCAGAATGGTGCCACCAGCCTGATGTATGAAGGCGCGCCCAATTTTCCCGAGCCGGACCGGTTCTGGCGAATCATCGATCGCCACCAAGTGAATATTTTTTATACGGCACCGACCGCGATCCGTACCTTCATCCGCTGGGGCGACCAGTGGCCGAAGAAGCACAAGCTGACCAGTTTGCGACTGCTTGGCACGGTGGGAGAGCCCATCAATCCCGAAGCCTGGATGTGGTATCGCGAAGTGATCGGACAAGACCGTTGCCCGATCGTCGACACCTGGTGGCAGACCGAAACCGGTCACATCATGATCAGCCCGATTCCAGGTGCAATCGCGACCAAGCCGGGTTCTGCGACCAAGCCCATGCCGGGGGTGGTACCTGAAATTGTCAACATGGATGGCGAGCCCGTGCCCGAAGGCGCAGGTGGTTTTCTGGTTCTGAAGCGTCCCTGGCCCGGTATGCTGCGCACAATCTATGGCGATCCCGACCGCTATGTGAAACAGTACTTTTCGCAGATCCGCGGCGCTTACTTTACCGGCGACGGGGCTCGCAAAGATTCCGAAGGCTACTTCTGGGTCATGGGCCGCGTGGATGACGTCATCAATGTTTCCGGCCATCGCCTCAGCACGATGGAAGTGGAGTCCGCCCTGGTGGCGCACGACGCAGTAGCTGAAGCGGCTGTGGTGGGCCGCCCAGATGAAATCAAAGGCCAGGCCATTGCCGCATTTGTGACCCTCGAGGGCGGACGAAAGCCTTCGCCGGAGCTGAAGGAAGAGCTGCGCAAGTGGGTGGCGAAAGAAATAGGCTCGCTTGCCAAGCCGGATGACATCCGTTTCACCGACGTTTTGCCGAAGACTCGCAGCGGCAAAATCATGCGGCGCTTGTTGCGTGAGCTTGCCGGCGGAGGCGAGGTCAAGGGCGACACAACAACCCTCGAAGACTTCAGCGTGCTGGCAAAACTGAAAGAGCAGGAGGAGGCTTAGCTCTATTTCACCCGGAAGTTTCCGTCGTCGAGGGGAATGTTGTCCCGCAGCCCGGTCACGGTCATTTCCCAGTCAAACACCAGTGTTCTTCCCGTTCCCGTCGAGAGTGAGTCGTTATTGACCATTTGGCCTTGTTGAGTCACGGCACTCGCGCCGGATGCTTGGGATGTGCCTTGGTCTGGCACCTCTTCAGTCCATTGCAGGCGATAACTTGTGGGCAGAGTCACGCCCTCGGTAGTTTTAAAATCGTCGAATTGCTCTTCCAGCGTGTAGCGTGTTTCCTTCTGGCTGGGGCTTCCGGTGACATCGCCCTTCATGTTGGGCGCAATACTCATAGAGTAAATCGTGAGCACATGGTGAAAAGTCTCAGGATCAAAGTACATTTTCACCTGCATGTCGCTCGTTCCTTTGGAAAAGTACTGCAAACCGACCAGTTCGTGGCCATGCACTTTTTTTCGGCTGAGGCTCTGAACTCTTGCATGATTCTCGTCCAGCCGAGACAACGCCCAAGCAACCGAGTATTCGCCACCCAGAAGGCCCTCTTTAATGATGAAGTCCTGGCTGCTGATGAACTGGGCAAATTCCGATCGCTGGTGGGATGAGGTTGCGGCCGCGAACCCGGTCTTAGAACCGTCGAAGGTAAATTGCTCCCCCCGCCAGTTGCTGGCTCCG
>Ga0157376_10001760_pt1 | contig 14429 bp, 7 predicted proteins | sample M45metaG_FD_121801 | JGI IMG/M metagenome (GOLD analysis project Ga0157376, IMG submission 121801) | Miscanthus rhizosphere microbial communities from Kellogg Biological Station, Michigan, USA - M4-5 metaG | ecosystem: Host-associated > Plants > Roots > Rhizosphere > Soil | place: USA: Michigan... | reverse complement strand
CGAAGGTCTGCAGCACGCCCGGATCGCGCATCCACTCCTCGAGCATCTGCGAAGGCGCCTCGACGAAGTCCTGCTCGGTGCGCACGCCCGAGTTCGCCGCCCAGCGGGTGTGACCGCCAACGACGTGGTGGACCAGGTGTCCGAACTCGTGGAACAGCGTGCGGACCTCTCCGTACTCGATGAGCCCGCCGGGCTTCGGGAAGTTGCAGAGCAGAGCGCCCTCGGGCAACCGGTGTCCTTCCTGCCCCGAGACGACGGTGAACTGGGCCGCGTGCTTGTACTTCCCCTCGCGCGGGTGGAGATCCAGGTAGACGCGGCCCAGCGACTTCCCCGCGCCGTCACCGAACGACGGGCCGGCGATGACGTCGTAGGTCCGAACGTCGGGGTGCCAGACCACGGCGTTCTCCACCGGGCGGTAGGAGACGTCGAACAGCTTTCCGGAGACGTCGAGCACGCCCTGGAACACCCGGCTCGCCTCGAAGTAGGGCCGGGCCTTCTGGGCATCGAAGTGGTACCGCTCGGCCTTGATCCGCTCGCCGTAGTAGTTGACGTCCCACGGATCGAGCGCCGTGGCTCCCGGCAGGTCCTTCCGCTTCCGGTCGAGGAGAACCTGCTTCTCCTGGGCCGCCCGGTTCCCCGAGACCGCGGTGATGTGCTCGATGAAGTCCGAGGCGGCCTTGCCGCTGCGGATCATCTTGTTCTCCGTGATGTAGTCCGCCCAGTTGGCGTAGCCCAGCGTGCGTGACAGCTCCTGCCGCTTCACCAGCATCTTCTCCAGGAGCGCGATGTTCTGCGGCGCGGCCCGGCTGGTGAAGGCGCGCCACATCGCCTCGCGGGTGCTGGCCTTTTTCGCGTAGTTCCGCACCGGGAAGTAGTCCGGGTAGTCGGTGGTGAGGACGATCTTCCCGTCGGGTCCGGCTGGGTGCGCGGCGAGGAAGTCGGCGGGCATGCCGGCGAGATCGGCCGGGCTGAAGGCGACCTTCCTCACGTCGGCGGGAACGTTCCGGTCGAATTCCTGGCCGAGGGAGACCAGCTCGTCGGCGATCGCGCGCACCTTCTCCCGGGTGGCGTCGTCGCGGTCCACTCCGGCTCGGCGGAACTCGCGGAGGTCGCGGGTGATCCACCACTGGGTGGTCACGTCCTGCCCGGAGAGGTCCAGCGACGAGAGCACGTCGTACAGCGCGCGGTCCTGGTTGATGGCGGTGAACGTCGCCTGCAGCTTGCGGTCGCACTCCTCCGCCGCCTTGCGCATCGCGGGATCCGGGCTGCCCTGGCGAGCCAGCTCGGCCTGCGCGGCGGCGTCACTGATGGCGGCGTTCGCGTCGTCGTACGCGGTGAGCGTCGCGACCGTGTCCCGAGGAGCGGGCATGGCCTTGACGGCGTCCATTCCGGCCTTTGCACGGGCCATGGCGTCCTGGCAGGCGGCGGTGAAGCCGGCCGGCGGACCGGAGATGCGGGCCGCGGCGGTGCCGAGCGGTTCCTCCAGCGCAGGAGGAGCCGTCACCGGTGCGGGCGCGGGCGCCGGGGCGGCGGCCACCGGCTTCGACGGAGCGGGAGCAGGGGCCCCGGCACAGGCGAGGGCCGTCAGGGCGAGGAGGGCGAGGGAAGAGCGCATCCGTGACTTTCGGGAGAGGGCGACCGGTTCGGGGCAGGCCGTGAGAAAAGGGCGGCACTCTCGCACGGCCCGACCGGAACGGTCATCGAGTTGCAGCGAGAGGCCTGTTCCCCGGCGGACGGATCGTCCGAGCAGACGGAAGCGGAGCGTCGACCCACTCCGCTCGTTCCTCGCGAGTCCGCGGCACCCGCTAGTGGACCGTGCGGGCGGCGGCCGACGCGCCACCTCTCGAGGCTGGCGGCGCTGGCGAATTCCCCTCCTGGAGCCACGCCTCGTAGGCGCGGAAGTCGTAGGGGCGGCCGAGGAAGTCGGCGACCAGCTGCGCCGCGGGCTTTCCACCGCCCGGCTCGAGGATCTCCTTCCGGTATCGCTGCGCCGTCGCTGGATCGAACATCCCCGTCGCCTTGAACGCGGTGAAGAGATCCTTCGCAATGACCTTCGACCACATGTACGTGTAATAGACCGCGCTGTACCCGTTCAGGTGGCCGAACGCCGTGTAGAACGTGGTCCCGGGGATGTACGGGAACGGTGAATAGCGAGACTGGATTCCGGCGACGTACGGAGTCAGCTCCAGCCCACGCGGGTCACGGTCGTAGAGGTGGAGGCTCGTCGCGGCGTAGAACATCTGCTGCCGCACGTCGACGCCCTTGCCGAAGTCGTCCGCCGCGCGGAGCTGCTTCACCATCGTCGCCGGAATGGGCTTCCCGGTCTTCACCTCGCGCGCGAAGGTCTGCAGGACGCTGGCGTCGCGCATCCACTCCTCGAGCATCTGCGAGGGCGCCTCGACGAAGTCCTGCTCGTTGCGCACGCCGGAGTTCGCGGCCCACCGCGTGTTGCCACCGATGACGTGGTGAAGCAGGTGTCCGAACTCGTGGAACAGCGTCCGGACGTCGTCGTACTCCATCAGACCGCCGGAGCGCGGGAGGTTGCAGAGCAGCGCGCTCTCCGGAAGTCGATGGCCCGCCTGACCAGAGATCATCCCGTACTGCGCCGCGTGCTTGTACTTGTTCTCGCGCGGATGGAGGTCGAGGTAGATGCGCCCCAGCGACTGCCCGGCGCGAGCTCCGAAGGACGACCCGGCGATCACGTCGTAGACCAGCACGTCGGGGTGCCAGACCTTCTGCCCCGTCACAGGGCGGTACGAGAGATCGAGCAGCCGACCCGACACGTCGAGCACGCCCTGCAAGACGCGATCGAACTCGAAGTAGGGCCGCGCGGCCTTCGCGTCGAACCGGTACTGCTCGATCTTCACCCGGTCCGAGTAGTAGCCGTAGTCCCAGGGGGCGACCTGCTTCGCGCCGGGGATGTCCCTGCGCTCGCGCGCCAGGACCCGGGCCAGCTCCTTGGCGGAGCGCCCTCCGGACGCGGTCGTGATCCGGTCGATGAACTCGTCCGCCGCGCGCCCGGTCCCGATCATCTTGTTCTCGGTCGTGTAGTCCGCCCAGTTCGCGTACCCGAGCGTCGTGGCCAGCTCGTACCGCTTCGCCATCAGGCGCGAGAGCACCTCGACGTTCGCCGGTGAGGCGCGGGTGTTGGAAGCGCGCCAGAGCTTCTCCCGTGCCTTCGAGCTGCGGGCGTAGGCCATGAACGGGTGGTAGTCCGGGTAGTCGGTGGTGAGCGCCACCTTCCCGTCCGCGCCCGGCGGATGCGCCTTCCGGAAGTCCTCGGGAACACCGGCGAGCTCTGCTGGAGCGAAGAAGACGGTCTTCGTGCCCTGACGGATGTTCCGGTCCCACTCCTGACCGATCGCGACGACCTCGTCGTTGAGGGCTCGAACCTTCTCCCGGGTGGCGTCGTCGCGATCCACACCGGTCCGCCGGAACTCGCGGAGGTCACGCTTCATCCACCACGCGGTGGAGCCATCCTGCCCCGCGAGGTCGAGGCCCGAGAGCGCGTCGTAGACCGCGCGGTCCTGATAGATGGCGGTCGCGAGCGCCTGGATCTCGCGGTCGCAGTCCTCGCCGGCCTTCCGCATGTCGCCGTCCGGGCTGGCCTGTCGCGCGAGCTCCGCCTGGAAGTCCAGGTCGTTGATCACGGCGTTCGCGTCGTCGTACCAGCCGAGGGCGGTGACCGTGTCCCGCGGTGCCGGCATCGCCTTCAGCGCATCCAGCCCGACCCGTGCCCGGGCGATCGCGTCCTTGCAGGCGGCGGTGAGCGCGGCGGCCGGCCCGGAGATGCGATCCGCGGCCCCACCGACGGGCAGCTCCTGGAGCGCCGGCGGCGCCTGGATGGAAGCGGTCGTTGGAGCGGGAGCGGGCTGGGCAGGTGCGGCGGCCGTGGGCGCCGGCGCGGGGGCGCCCGCGCAGGCCAGCACGGTCAGGGACGGAAGGACGAGGGCGAGGCGCATCGAGGCCTTTCGGGGAGAGGCAACCATTCGGCAGGGCTTGCGCAAGAACCCGGAGACTCTTGCATGCGCTGCCGCGAACGGTCGGCTCCGTGCAGGGAAGCCTCCCGGCTGCCCGCTCAGGCGCAGACCGCCAGCGCCCAGACCGGCATGAGCCGCAGGTAGATGTCGTAGTGGATCGCGCAGGTCCGGTTGAACACGCCGGTGATCGGCTGATCCGGCCAGCGACCGTCCTCACCCTGGTGCTCCTGCAGCCACGCGACCCCGCGTCGCGCCGGTCCCGAGCTTCTCCGACCGCAGGCCGCGAGGGAGAGCAGCGCCCACGACGTCTGCACCGCGTGACCGGTCTTGCCGTCCACCCAGCGCCGTTGCCGGTTGGACTCGAGCGTCTCGCTCCAGCTCCCGTCGGGCCGCTGTCGCGCCTCGAGGTAGTCAGCCGCGCGGCGAAGCGCCGGATCGTCCGGACGTGCCCCCGCCGCGATGAGGCCCGCGGTCCCGAACCACGCCCCATAGCTGAAGCACACGCCCCAGCTTCCCTCCCAGGACCCGTCCTCGCGCTGCACCTGCCGGATGAAGCGCTCGCCCCGCCGGATGGGGTCGCGCAGCCAGCCCGCGTCCTCGGGCGCGAAGGCGCTCCACGCCGCCAGCGCCTGCACGCAGGCCGAGGTGCACTCGACGTAGGAGACGTCCACCATGATGGTGGAGAACACGTCCGATGGGTTCAGCGCCTCGAGCCACCTCGGCCCGCGCTGCAGCTCGTAGGTCGCCCAGCCGCCGTCCTCGTTCTGCAGCGAGAGGATCTCCTCCACGGCCTCGCGCAGCCGCGGCCGCGGAACCTGGTTGAGGCCGACCTTCTCCAGCTGGAGGGATGCCTTGAGGCCCTCGGCCGTGCAGTCGCTGATGGGCCAGCCGTGAGCGCGGGTGGAGAACGGCCAGCCGCCGCGGCTGCGGTGCCGGTAGCCCTTCTCCATCTCGCGCACGTCCTCGAGGACCTGGTTGGACTCGATGTAGTGCGCCGCGCGCTCCAGCACCGGACGCATCCGCTCCACCTCTCCGGTGGCGAGGATGCCCTGCACCGCGAAGGCGGTGTCCCAGAGCTCGGAGGAGTTGTAGCCCTGCATCTTGAGGCCGTCGGCCGCGCGCCAGAGGTAGTCCGGCAGCCGCTTCACGTGCGCCTCCACCTCGGGTCCACCGGGGCGGGCGCTCTGCCACACCACGGTGTTCAGCACCTTGTTGATGGGCCCGATGCAGATGTGGTTCGTCGCCTCGTCCTCGCGTCGGATCTGGTCCAGCACCACGTCCAGCGCTCGCTCGCGCGTGCCCGCCGGGGCGAGCCGCTCCCAGAGCCCGAGCGCTCCGTTCGCAGCGCGGAGATACGAGGTCCTCGGCGTGTACGCATCGGTGTCCGCCACTCGCTCCCGCGCCGCCACCCAGTCCACCGTCTCGTAGGGCTCGGCGTAGATCTCCTCGCGGATGGCCGCGAGCAGCGGCGTCTCCTTCGCCCGCGCCCGCCGGGCGTAGAGCCAGCTCATCGGCAGGTACACCATCCGGCAGTGGCACCAGAGCTTCGAGGGATGCAGCGGCAGCGATTCGGGCAGCAGCCACAGCTCGGGCGGCACCGGGACCAGTCCCTCGTAGGAATAGAGCCCGAGCAGGGCGAGGATGAACTTCCCCCACGAGCCGCTGGAGAGCGGTCCGCCGTGGGGCAGGAACCAGGCCCGCGCGCGCTGCAGCTGGGCATCGTCAGCAGGGATGCCCAGCAGCCGCAGGGTCACGTAGACCAGGACCGAGGTGAAGACGTGGCTGTGCGACTCCACGTCCAGCCCCCAGCCTCCGTCCGGATTCTGGTGCCCACGCAGGAATTCGATGAAACCCTCGCGCGTCGCCGGGTCTGCGGGCCGTCCGAGCAGCTCGAGGCCGGCGACGTAGACCGGCACGAGGAACAGCGGACCTCCGTAGTCGCCCTTCCACGAGCCACCCTCGTCCTGGGTGGCGGCGAGCACCTCCAGCCCCCGCTCGATCGCGGAGGGGAGGGCGCTGCTCCGGGGAGCGGTCATGCCGTGCGACCCTCGGGGAGACCGCGCGCGCACTCGGTGTAGAGCGCCTCGAGCGCCCGGTCGTCGGTGACGCTCTCGCGGGTGAGGACCATGATCCGCATCACCGTGTCGCGGTCGATCTTCACCGGGGTGGGCTCGAAGACGGCCGGGTTGTTCGCGAGCATCGCGAGCGTCCGGAGCGCGAACAGCAGAGGCCAGAGACAGAACAGCCGCAGTCCCGGTTCCGAGCGAGGCAGGAGCAGCGAGTACTCGAAGGCCACGTCGCACTCGTTTCGCGCGACCGCCACCAGGTCGTCGAGGAGCGCCACCGCCGCGTCCCGCTTCTCGGGTGCGACGAGAGTCCCCGGCGACAGGCCGTGCTTCTCCATGTACGTCCGCGGGAGCCAGCAGAAGCCCCGGTCCAGGTCCTCGCGGACGTCCTTCAGGATGTTGGTCAGCTGGAGCGCGCGGCCGAACGCCGGGGCGCGCGGCACGAGGCCGGGACGGAGCGGGCGAACCGAGTCGAACCCGTCGACGAAGAGCCCGGTGAGCATCACGCCCACCGTTCCCGCGACGTAGTAGCAGTACTGGAGGGTGTCCCTGAGATCAGGCAGGCCCTGCGGGGCACCGCCGTCCAGCTCGGTCATCATCCGCGCCATGCCGTCGGTCATCTCGCCCACGCACGCAGCGATGTGCGGATGCGTCCACTCCGGCAGACCGCGCATGGCCTCCAGGACGAGGGGCGTGCCCTGGACCAGCTGGACCTCGGCCGTGGGCGCCGAGGGTCGGAGCGCGGCCACCGAGCGGCGCGCGAACTCGGCGCCGCGCTGCTCCCAGCCCGGCTCGAGCTTCACCAGGCGTCCGAGCGTGTGAAACAGCTCGGCGCGCTCCGACACCTGTCCGCGTGCCTCGTCCTCGAGCGTGTCGGCGATCCGGCAGAGCAGGTAGGCGACGGTCACCACCAGGTCCAGCGGCGAGGGCAGGACGGGGATGTTCAGCGCGAAGGTGCGAGACACCTCCGGCAGAGCGCGACGGCAGAAGTCTTCGGGTCCGTTCACGAGACACCTACGACGGAGAGGCGACGGAAGATGCGCCGAGGCGCGGCCCACTCTATAAGAAGCCCTGGAAGTTGGGCCGGGGAGGACGTTCTGCCTTGATGGAAGTCGATGTGCTCGTCGCCGGCGGGGGCCCCGCGGGGTGTACCACCGCCGCGGCCATGGCCCAGCTCGGCCTCCGCACCCTCCTCGCGGACGCGGGGCAGGACCGCCGGAAGCAGCTGGCGGGCGAGCTTCTCCATCCGGTGGGGGTCGAGGAGCTGACCGCGTTCGGCTTCTCGGAGGCGCTCCACTCCGGGGGCGTGCCCATCGTCGGCTTCGCGGTGGTGGACGGAGAGAAGACCGCGCTGCTCCCCTACGGGCCGGGCAACCGCGGGCTGGGCATCGAGCACCATGCGCTGATCGAGCCCTTGCTCGACATCCTCGAGAAGCGAGGCGACGTCGAGGTGCGCCGCCGGACGCGCGTCGCGCTGGTCTCCGACGGCGTCGAGGGCGTGGAGGTCACCCTGTCCCGCGACGGGCAGTCCGAGCGAGTGCGCGCCCGGATGCTGGTCGCCGCCGACGGCCGCGCCTCGCCGCTGCGGCGTGCGCTGGGCATCGCGGAAGGGCACGACCGGCTCTCGATGATGATCGGGGTGCTGGTGGACGCCGCTGCGCTTCCCCACGCCGGTCGTGGTCACCTGTTCATCGGCGGCCCGGCGCCGGTGCTCGCCTACCCCATCTCCGCGACGCGGGCCCGGGTGATGGTGGACCTGCCGCTCGGCTCGTCGCCCGACCGCGTGCGCACCGAGCCGGAGATCCTCTCCGGCGTTCCCGAACCGCTGCGCGAGGCCGTCCTCGATGCGCTTCGCCGCGAGCCGCCGCTCGTTGCGTCCAACGACACGCGCATCATGGAGCACGTCTCCAAGGGCAACGTGGTTCTGGTCGGAGACGCTGCGGGTTGCTGCCATCCACTCAGCGCCAGCGGCATGGCCTCGGCGGTCCGCGACGCTCACGTGCTCCACGGAGCCATGGTCAGCGCGTCCGGCGACGTTCCGAGCGCGCTCGCCGCCTACGCCCGAATCCGCCGGCCGGCGAACCGCACCCGCATCGCCCTCGCCTCGGCGCTGTACGAGGCGTTCTGCAGCGACGCGGGCGAGATGGCGGCGCTGCGGAGCGGCCTCTTCCGCTACTGGGAGCACTCCCCCACCGGCACGCGCATCTCCATGTCCCTGCTCTCGACGCGCGAGACCCGCATGTCGGTCATGGCGCGCGAGTACGCGCGCGTCGTCGTCCACGGGCTCCTGGCCCTGGGCTCGGGTGGTGTCCGCGCCGTGCGTGGCCCGGGACGGGCCGTACGCGCCGGAGCCATGCTGGTCGCCTCGGCGGTGCCGCACCTGCGCACGGCGATGGCGGGCGCGGTCGAGGACCGGATACTCGCGCTTCCCGCTCACGTCCCCGCCGCCGACGACGAGCCGCTCGCTCCGAGTCGCGCCTCGGCGTCGAGGTCGTAGCTCCGGCCCCGCCAGTCCACCCGGCGGTTCAGCTTCGCCGCGATCTGCACCAGCCCGCCGATGAGCGGGATGACCGCCGGCACCCAGAGCTGGTGAAGGCGGATGCGCGGGCCGTGGTACGCACGCTGGAGCGAGGCCTGGGTGTAGACGGAGAAGCCGATGGCGAGCAGCGCAGTGCCCGCCGCCGCGCCATTCCCCGTGGCGAGCGCCGCCGCGAGAACGGCCCAGGCCACCCAGCAGGAGACGCCGCGCACCCAGTTGGGCCAGGTGAACCGGAAGGAGAGGCCGCCCTCGCTGAAGAGGATCCAGCGACGGAATGTCCGGAAGAACTGGAGGAGACCCATGCCGCCGATGAAGATCCGCAGCGGGGACTCGATGACCACGTTCTTCCAGCCGGCGTTCCACAGCGCCCGGCCGATGTACATGTCGTCGACGAAGTGGCCCTGCGCCACGCCCACGCCGCCCACCGCATCGAGCGCCTGGCGCCGGCAGACCATGAGCTGGCCCATGATGAAGTCCAGCTCGCCGCGTGGCTCGGCGGCCCAGGACACCGTCGGTCCGTACCAGGCGTTCATCAGCAGCTCGTAACCGACGTCGCCCGCGGTGGGTCGGTCCGCGGCGGCGACCACCGGGGCGAAGGTGCAGCCGCAGTCGGGGCGGGCGAGCAGCTCCGAGACCAGGCGGCCCAGGAGGTCCTTCGCCGGGCGGCTGTCCGAATCGTTGAAGGCGAGCAGCTCGCCGGTCGCCGCGGCCACTCCGGCCAGCATCGCGTTCAGCTTTCCGGTGCGGTGGGGCGGCGGCGAGCCGGAGAAGAGGAGCTCGACCCGCTGCGCCGCCGTCCGGTGCTCGGCGATGAGCCGGCGAATCGCCGGGGCGGCCGGGTCCTCCTCCGAGTCCACGACGAAGAGCAGCTCCAGCCGGCCCGGGTACTCCATGTCCAGGAACGCGCGGATGTTGTCCTCGGCCCCGGTGTCCAGTCCTTTCACCGGGCGGATGACGGTCATCGAGGGCGCGCTCTTCGGGAAGGGCGGCGGGGCGGGCCGGCGGGCGAGGACGCGCCGGAGCCGCACGTGCCCCTCGATCAGGAGGAGCAGCGAGAGGCCGGCGAGCACGACGAGGACTGTGCTCATGAGGTGCTCTTCTCTCCGTGTGCCGCGAGCGCGAGTCGCCGCAGCACCCGCGGCGCCCACCAGTTCGCGCGCCCGAAGAGGCGCATGGTGGCAGGCACGATCAGGACCCTCACCAGGGTCGCGTCGAGAGCGACCGCGATCGCCATCCCCACGCCCATCGCCTTCACGACGAGGATCTTCGCCAGGGCAAAGGCGGCGAACACGGCCACCATGATCGCCGCGGCGCTGGTGATGAGGCTGCCGGTGCGCTCGAGGCCCTGGGCGACGGCGGCGCGGTTGTCGTGGGTGCGGGTCCACTCCTCGCGCATGCGGGAGAGCATGAGGACCTGGTAGTCCATCGAGAGCCCGAAGAGCGTGCAGAAGAGGAGGACCGGTAGCGCAGGCTCGAGCGGCCCCGGCTGGAAGTGGAGGAGCCAGCGGAGGTGACCCTCCTGGAAGATCCACACCAGGGCTCCGAAGCTGGCCGCCAGGGAGAGGAAGTTCATCACCACCGCCTCGAGCGGCAGCACCACCGAGCCGAGGAGGACGAACAGCGCGACCAGGGTGACCAGGACCACCAGACCCACCGCGAGCGGCGCGCGCTCGAGGACGAACGAGCTGGAGTCCACGTCGCTCGCGCTCTGACCGCCGACCAGCACCCGTCCGTCGCCCACGGTGCGGTCCTTGCGAAGCAGGTCCACGAGTCGCCGTGCCTCGACGCTGGAGATCGGCGCGGAGGTAAGCACCTGGACGACGGCGACGTTGCCCCGGAGGTACGCCGCCTCGGCCAGCGCGAACTCGGGCGGACGGAACGCCGCGGGGGCGGTGGTGAGCTGGACGTACTGCTCGCGGGTGACGCTCGGGTCGAGGTCGACGATGCTCTCCACGCCGACGACGCCGGGGAGCCGGGCCCAGCGCCGGGTGGCGTCGTACAGCGCGCCGATGCGCTCGGGGTCGAAGGGCTCTCCGGGAAACTCCACCGCGACGAGGATGCGGGTCGCGCTCTGCTCGGGAAACGCCCGGGCCAGCGCGGCGGCGCCCTGTCGTGAGGCGGCGGTCTCGGGGAGCGCCGTGATGTCGGTCCCGGCGGTCTGCAGCCGGAGGAACGGCCACCCGAGGAAGGCGATGAACGCCAGGGTGGGCACGAGCACGAGGAGCGGATGGGCCATCACCCATCCCGCGAGGCGCGTCCACAGACCTCCGCGCAGGCCGAAGGGAGGAACGGGCACCTTCAGCGCATCCACCCGCCGCCCGAGCCACCCGAGGATGACGGGGAGCAGAGTGAGGGCGAAGAGGACGGAGAAGCCGACGACGATGGCGCCGCCGAGCCCCATCGCCGCGAGGAACGAGCCCCGGTAGAAGAGAAGGCCCGACAGCCCGGCAGCGACCGCGATCCCGGAGAAGGCCACCGCGCGGCCGGCGGTGTCCATGGTGCGCTCGACCGCCGACTCGACGCTCGCGCCCTCCTCCAGCTCCGCGCGGAAGCGGCTGACGATGAACAGGGAGTAGTCGATGGCCACGCCGAGGCCGATGAGGCTGACGACGTTCAACGTGTACTGGGCCATGTCGAGGTGGTGCGAGAGCGCGAGCACGGCGCCGACGCCGGCCAGCACCGCCAGGCCGCCGACGACGATGGGGAGGACGGCCGCGACCACCGTCCGGAACACCCAGAGCAGCACGACCAGCGCGAGCGGGAAGGAGATCAGCTCGGCGCGGAGCAGGTCGTGCTCCAGCTCGGTGTTGAGATCGAAGAGGAATGCCGGCTTGCCGGTGATGGCCACCATGAACGGCCCGTCGTGGAGGACGGCGTTCACACCGGGGAAGGCCTTCACGGCGGCCTTCTCGTCGCCCTTGAGGCGGACCAGCACCAGCGCGGTCCGTGCGTCGCGGGAGAGGAAGTGCGACCGGGCCTGCTGGGGCGCGTTGAGCATGGAGACCACGCTCTCCACCTCGGGGCGCCCGCTCACTTTCTCCAGCTGCAGGCCGAGCGCGCCCTGGAACACCGGATCCGTCGCGGCCAGCTCGCGGTGGCTGAAGAGAGCGACGAGGCTGGTGTCGGTGTCCGCGCCCGCCGCGCCGCGGACCAGCTCCGCGGCCCGCGCCGACTCGGTGCCCTCGATGGTTCCGCTCGTCAGGCTCCCGCCCCGCACGACCGACAGAACCGCGAGCGCGAGGATGGCGAGCGCGCCGCCGAGGACGGCCGGACGATGCCGGGAGACGGCCCGGGCCAGGGCGATGAACATGAGGGGGAGTGCTCTGCCCGATCCCCGGGCCCGAGGCAACCCGGGCCGCGCCCGGATCCGGCATGGCTCAGGTCACTGGTACTCTTGCACCCGGCGCTCCCAGTCCCTCTTCAGCTCTGCCATGAACTGGATGAACTCCGGCTCGCCGCGAAGGGAATCCAGGAGCGGATCGCGGAGGAACAGCAGGTAGCTGGGCAGCCCGTTTCGTGCCGCCTTCCGCAACCAGGCCACGGCTTCTCGAGGGTGACCCAGCAGGGCCTCGGTACACGCCAGCGAGTGCATCTCGTGGTGCGCTGGATTCCCCCGGAACACGGGGTAACCTCGCTCGAAGAACCCCAGGAGGAAGGCTGCCTCGTCCTTCCTTCCGGCCACCGCGAGGGTGAGCGCGGCGAGCGGGTTGGGCGGATCCGGCATCAGGTCGCCTCCAGGATCGGCGGCGTACATCAGCGCAATCGCCTCCGACACTTGCCCCACCCGGAGGAGGGCCTCGAGACGGGCGTAGCCGGCCGGATCCACCTCGAGCTCTCGGGCACGCTGGAGCGACTCCTGCCAGCGGCCGCTGTAGGTCAGCGTCTGGATGATGAGATCGCGCACGTTGTGGCTGGCAGGGTTGAGCTTCCGGGCGGCCTCGAGCTTGCGCAGCGAGAGGTCCTCGAGTCCGAGGTGGAGCGCCACCGCGGGAAGCTCGAGGGCCGCGGAGCCTGGCTCCAGCTCCTCCGCGCGCCGGAACTCCCGCATGGCGCCGTCGATGTCCCATCCTCCGGGCTCGCTGAAGAGCAAGACGCCCAGGGCCAGGTGCGGCACGGCGAGCTCCGGCTCCAGCGCGAGCGCCCGCCCCGCTTCGGCCCGTCCGCGAGCGACGAGGCCAGCCTGGTCGGGGTCGACGAACACGGCCAGCCGGATCAGCTGGAGCCCGAGCTGAGCATGGGCGAGCGCGTACTCCGGATCGATGGCGATGGCGCGCTCGAAGTATTCCAACGAATCGCGGGTGAACCGACCCGTGAAGGTCTCGTCCAGCTTCGCGATTCCCCGGAGGTAGAGGTCGTACGCCTCCGGACTGCGGGTGGCGCCACGGCGGACCCGCGCGCCCTCGACGTCGGTGAGCTGGAGCGCCAGCGCCGCCACGACCTTGGACGCCACGTCTCGCTGGACATCGAGCACGTCGCGCACGTCGCGATCGTAGGTCTCGGCCCAGAGCTGCTGATCCGTTCGTGCATCGACGAGCTGGGCGCTGATCCGCATCCGGTTGCCGGCCCGACGGACCGTCCCCTCGAGGAGCGTTGCCACCCCGAGCTCCTGGCCCACCTCCCGGGATGGGCGAGTGGTGCCCTTGAAGGTCCGCGTCGCGCCGCGCGAGGTGACGTGGAGCGCGCGCACCTGCGTGAGCTGGGTGCTGATGTCCTCGGCAAGCCCGTCGGCGAAGTATTCGTCGTCGGCGTTGCCGCCGAGATTGACCAGGGGCAGGACGGCGATCGCCCCGCGGTCGACCTTCCCGCTCGATGGCGTGCGTCGCAGGACGAGAGAAACGACTGCGGCGGCGACGAGAACCAGCGCACCGACCGCGGCCGCGCGCCCCACCCGCCGGGCGAGCGGCGACGCGGCCAGGCCGCCGACAAGCGCACGGGAATCCGCAGGCCGGCGCGTGGGGTCCGGGTCGAGGGCAGCGCGCAGCGTGGACCGCCATGACCTCGGAGCACCTGCCACGCCGTCCTGACCACCGACCATCTCGGCGGCGACCTGGGCCAGCGCGTGCACGTCGGTGCGGGTGCTCACCACGCGCCCCTGGCGCTGCTCCGGCGCCATGTACGCCGGGCTCCCGACCACCGCGCCGGCCTCGGTCCCCTCCCAGCCGCTCGCCTCGGCGCTTCCGCCAATGGCGTGGGCGATGCCCAGGTCGGTCACCACCGCGCGAGGACCGGTGTCGTCCTTCACCAGCATCACGTTCCCGGGCTTGACGTCTCGATGGACGAGCCCGCGCGCGTGGATCGCGGCGAGGCCCTCCGCGATCTGCCGCAGCAGCGGGAGCGCCTCACGCGCGTCGAGCCGTCCCTCGCGGTGAAGTCGCTCGGCGAGCGTCTCTCCGTCGAGGAACTCCATGGTGACGAATGCCACCGGCCGTTCGTGCGGGCCCGGCCCCTCGTGGAGGTCGAAGGCCCGGCACACGTTCGGGTGAGTCACCGACCGGGCGAGCTGCACCTCCCGGCGGAGCCGCTCGAGGAGCGCCTGGGTGTCCGCCGAGTCGCGCACCATCTTGAGCGCGACCGTCGCGTGGAGGCGCAGGTCTCGTGCCTCGTAGACCTCCCCCATTCCTCCCCGGCCGACCAGGCGGACGAGCTTGAACCGCTGGAGGAGCACGTCCCCCTCGTGCAGCCCGGAGGCTGGAGCTGGCGAGCCCGGGCGCTGGACCGTTTCACCCAGCGCCTCCGTTTCGTGCTCCGGACGCTCCATCCCGCCCGTCTCCTCTCAGGGCCGGGCCCCGTGGAGGATAGGCCGATCCGTGTGCGGCCGGGCAACGGACGTCAGCGTTGCCCCGG
>Ga0157376_10001759_pt1 | contig 14430 bp, 13 predicted proteins | sample M45metaG_FD_121801 | JGI IMG/M metagenome (GOLD analysis project Ga0157376, IMG submission 121801) | Miscanthus rhizosphere microbial communities from Kellogg Biological Station, Michigan, USA - M4-5 metaG | ecosystem: Host-associated > Plants > Roots > Rhizosphere > Soil | place: USA: Michigan... | reverse complement strand
TTCTACCAATACACAAAACGCGCTGGCCAATCTTATTGCGCCGGCATCGGCAACCGGTAAAACCATGTATACCTATATTTTCAATGATTCATTGATAGCTGGCAATTTTCCATTATTAAAAAGAAAGGCTAATTATTCATCTACCGCATTTCAACCTGCCAGCAATACCATTAATTATCAGAAATCAGGCAGCGTTAATGTAAGTAATGTGGTTTTTATTGTCACTGGTGAAACGGCTTCCGCCAGCGAGCTGCTGATAAATAACCTGCGTCCCTATATGAATGTTAAACTGGTAGGTGATACTACTTATGGCAAACCGGTTGGTTTCTTTCCTATTTCCATTTTTAATTATGCCATCTACCCCATATCTTTTAAAACGATAAACAGTGCAGGCAGCGCTGAATATTATGATGGATTTGCGCCTGACAAACTAACCGCCGATGGCGTAAACAGGGGCTGGGGCGATGTAAATGAACCGTCACTGGCTGCAGCATTGCATTATATCAGTACAGGCTCATTTGCAAGAACCATGAATACGGAAGAAGAACAGAATGCCAGGCTTTTAACCGTGCAAAAGCAATACCAGTCATTGAATAGCCAGCTATATAACAATAAGTTTACCGGCATGTTTGCGACGAGTATTCATTAATCCCCCAAATATTATTGGTTCCCAAAAAACACTCTGGCGCTTATAGTTTCCCGGTATAGCCATGCCAGCAATCTGCGCTAACCATGTTTTCGTTTTGTACTTTTTTTCTTCAACGGTTTTGGAGCAATGGTAGCAAGTTTTTGAAAACGTTTGTTTGAAAGGGTTTGCTGTTGTATTTTTTTCCCGTACAGGTTGTCTGCATTCTCACTACCCTTACTGATGTGTGTGGCCGCGCTATGTTTTGTACTGTCCTGCCCGCGCACTATTGTGCCCGTTAATAAAACAACAGCGCCGAATAATACCTTGAACATCTTTTTCATATAAGTAAGATATTATTTTTAAACCGGGGGTTAAATAATAATTGTTAAATAGCCTTTAATATTTATTCGCTGGTTACTAACTTCGCTTTTTTAATGAGCGGTTAGTAAGAAATAACAGAATATGAAACTGGATCTCTATCAGGTGGATGCTTTTACGGGTGCTATTTTTGGCGGTAACCCTGCATGTGTTATGCCGCTTACAGAATGGTTGCCGGATGAACTGCTGTTGAAAATTGCAAAAGAGAATGCCGTGGCCGAGACCGCATTTTTTATAGACAATGGAGTAACCATTCAACTGAGATGGTTTACACCAGAGTTTGAAATGGATTTATGCGGCCATGCCACACTTGCCACCGCTCATTGCCTCAAAACCATTTTGGGGTACAAAACAAATGAATTTGTTTTTACCAGCCTCTCTGGCAATTTAATAGTGTCTGCAGATAAAGATGTATACACATTGAATTTTCCTGCCAGGGAACCTGTTATGGCAGTTCTTCCAGACTTCATTAAACAATCATTGAATATTCAACCTGCGGAAGTATGGCAATCCCGCGATTATATGCTGGTTTATAACAACCAGGCTGATATCATGAATATTACAATTGACAGAAACAGATTTGATCAGGTAAATCTTGATCCCGGTGGCGTAATAATTACAGCAAGAGGCAATGAAGTTGATTTTGTATCCAGGTTCTTTACACCCCAGGCTTCCATATTGGAAGATCCGGTAACCGGCTCAGCACATTGCTCGCTGATTCCGTACTGGGCAAAAAAATTGGGTAAAAATGAAATGATGGCTTTGCAGCTTTCTGAACGTCTTGGAAAGCTGGGCTGTGTTTACAAGGGCGACCGGGTGCTGATTAGCGGACAGGCCAGGACCTATTTTATTGGCGCCATATGGACAGATTGAGCCGTTCATTTCTTTTGGCTATATTTGTTTTTTGCAAATTGAACTATGGGCCCTGTTACCACCATTGAAGAATTTTACAAGCAGACTTCGGCATTAATTCCTGAGGGTATTAATAAGGAAATAGGTCATTTCAATGTATTTAGTACGGCTGAAATAGTGGCAAAAGTCCGCAAAACCGGTACTATGCCGTATAACAGGCGGGCCTATTATAAAATCAGCCTTATTAATGGCCGCAACAGGGCTGAATATGCGGACAAGGTCATTAACATTGAAAAAAATGCACTTCTTTTTGCCACACCCGGCATTCCCTATAACTATGTACCGCTGGACGAGAAACAGGCTGGTTATTTTTGCATTTTTACAGCTGATTTTTTAATGCAGCAAAAAAGCGGGGTGCTGCTGGATGAACTGCCTATTTTTAAACCAGGTGGTTACCCGGTCTTCCAGCTGAGTGATGAAGCCGCCGGTGAAATTGCAGCTATCTTCACTAAAATGTACAGGGAAATGTCCTCTGATTATGCGTATAAATATGATCTCCTGCGCAATTATACTTTGGAGTTAATTCATTACGGACAAAAATTGCAACCTGCTTCTGCGTTGTACCCCGCACATACCGCCTCGGCAAGAGTGTCTTCTTTATTTATTGAATTGCTTGAACGGCAATTTCCAATTGAATCACCCCGACAGCGCCTCGCCCTGCGCACTGCAAAAGAATATGCAGACAGGTTGGCTGTGCATGTAAATCATCTCAATAAAGTATTAAAAGAAAATACAGGCAAAACCACCACCGATTTTATCAGCGGCAGAATTATACAGGAGGCCAAGATTCTTTTAAAACAGACCAACTGGAATATCTCTGAAATAGCCTATAGCCTTGGGTTTGAAGAAATAGCTCATTTTTCCAATTTCTTCAAGAAACAAACTTCTTTTGCGCCACTTACTTTCCGGGGGTAACATTAATTATTTGAATTTTGCAAACAATGGATTGATGCTCGCAATAAACCCGGCAGCCTCTCATGCTACCTTTGTTGTATCAAATTAAATGATATAACAATGAGCACGAGTACAACAAGCAAAATTGCATTGGTTACAGGCGGCAGCCGTGGCCTTGGAAAAGAAATGGCCATCAGCCTGGCAAAAAAAGGAGTGGATGTAATACTTACTTACAACAGTAAAAAAGAGGAAGCACAGGGCGTAGTGGAAATCATTGAAAAGATGGGACGCAAAGCCGCGGCACTGCAATTAAATACGGGAAATAGCAAAGGTTTTGATTCATTTTTTAGCCAGGTAAAAGCCTTGCTGAACGATCATTTTGCTACAGACAAGTTCGATTTTTTGGTAAACAACGCAGGGGTGGGTCTTCACGCTTCATTTGAAACAACTACCGAAGAGCAGTTTGATAACCTGGTGAACATTCATTTCAAAGGTGTTTTCTTTTTAACACAAAAGGCGCTACTGGTAATGGCCGATGGCGGCGGTATTGTAAATATTTCTACCGGGCTGGCGCGTTTTTCTTTTCCGGGCTATGGTGCCTATGCTTCAATGAAAGGAGCCATTGAAACATTAACAAGATACCAGGCCAAAGAACTGGGCGGCAGAAAAATAAGGGTGAATGTAGTAGCACCGGGCGCGATTGAAACAGATTTTGGTGGTGGTGCAGTGCGCGACAACGCAGAACTAAACAAGACCGTAGCTGCTGCTACAGCGCTGGGCCGCGTTGGATTGCCTGATGATATAGGAACGGTTGTGGCCTTTTTGTGTACAGAAGATTCCAAATGGATAAATGCACAACGAATAGAAGTTTCCGGTGGCATGATGTTATAGTTCAGGAAGATGCTATTGGGATAAACACCGGTTGGCTAGTCACCATAGACATAATTGGCTTAACTTTCTGCAATGGTTAATTATACAAACCGGCGTTTGTGGTTAAAACAAACAACGCTTGCAATGGCAGGATTGGGGCTGGTTGGTTTTGACCTGCCTGCCCGGGTTGACAATCCGGATGCTGCTGTAGTGCTGGCAAATAACGAAAATCCTTATGGTCCTTCACCGGCGGCCCGCAAAGCCATCATGGAAAGTTACCTGCAAAGCAACCGTTACCCCGATGATGCCATACTGGTTTTACAAAAAGCAGTTGCAGATCACTGGCAGTTAGCCGCAGAAAATATTGTATTGGGCGCGGGTTCTTCAGAGATTATCGGTCTGGCATGCCAGCTTGCCGCAAGAAAAAAAGGATTGGTGCTCTCGGCAGATCCTTCTTATGAAGAATGGAACGGACAAGCCGCTGCTTTTGGTCTTGGCTTCAAAAAAAATCATTTGCCCAAAACTGGTGAACTGGTGTTGGATCAGATATATGGTCCGGTAACACCAGATACCCGCATGATCTATATCTGCAATCCCAATAACCCTACAGGCATGGCACTGGATGGAAAAGCACTGGCTGCTTTTGCTACAAAAGCAGCCGCCACGACCCTTGTTTTTATTGATGAAGCCTATGCGGAATATGCATCTTTGGATTCTATGGCGGCTCTGGCTGCAACCAATCCAAATATTATTGTAGCCAAAACCTTTTCAAAAATCTATGGGCTTGCGGGTGCAAGAATTGGCTACGCCATTGGTCATCCTGCAACCATCCGTACACTAACCAGCTACCAGCCATGGTTATCCGCTAATCTCAGCACCGCGTCCGTTGCGGCGGCAATTGCTTCTCTGGCTGATACTTCGTTTGTAAATGATTGTTTCGAAAAAAACCAGCGGGCGAAAGCGCTTTGTTATGTCTTGTTCCGGCAGCTGGGACTGGAGTACATTCCATCTGCCGCCAATTTTATACTGCTAAATATTGACAAAGTGAAAGATAAATTCATGCAGGGTATGCAGCAGCGTAATATCCAGGTAAAGCACCGCGATGCGTACGGAGCAAAATGGTGCCGGGTAACCATGGGTACACCGGAAGAAATGGAATCATTTGCCGCGGCACTAAAAGAAATTACAGGACACTGATACAGGAAAGGCAGGTAATCGGATCAGGTAGCGGCCGCAATTATTCCGGCTATCTTTTCAAATTCTTTAGACTTGTCAATAAAATAATCGGCACCCAGTCTAAAACACAGTTTTTTGTAATACTCGTTTGCCTGGTTGGTTATCATTATTACTTTAACGGAAGGGTCTTTTTCCTTGCTGATGCGCAAGATTTCAATGCCACTTTTATCGGGCAGGTTAATATCCAGTAATAAAATATCGGGGTGATTATTATTAATGAATTGGATGGCTTCTGAATAGCTGCCGGCTTTTGCAATAACACCCGGATTGCCCAATTCTTCCAGCATTTCTGTTATGCGCTGAACTATCATAGGCGAATCATCAACAATTAATATTGTTTTTTTGCCGCTGCTCATTTACTGGTACCGGTTTGAATAGTAAATGTAAGTCATGAAAAACTCCCGGAAGGTAGAGGCAAAGTGATATATGTGTAGTCATAAACGGGACGTTTGTAGAATATCAACTACTCAAAAATATTTGTAAAACAAGGGTTTATCAGCAATGATCAGATGATTTTGTTTTCTATTGCGTATAAAGTAAGGGAGGTATTATTCTTCAGGTTCATTTTTGCCATTATACGTGCCCGGTAGGTGCTCACCGTAGTGCTGCTTAAAGATAATATCTCTGCAATCTGGCTTACTGAATTACCGGATGCTATAAGTTTTAACACATCAAATTCCCGGTCTGAAAGATATTCGTGCGGCAATTTGTCGGCATCTTTATCCAGCGATACGGCCATCTTCTCTGCTACAGAAGGAGAAATGTATTTTCTTCCGGATAATACCCGCTTTACGGCGGTTACCAGTTCTTCAGTGGCCATGTCTTTATTGAGGTAGCCGGCGGCCCCGGCTTTTAAAACACGCAGTGCATATTGTTCCTCCGGATGTACGCTTAAAATCAGCACTGGTAATTTGGGATAGTATTGTTTAATTTGCTGCAGTGCATCCAGCCCGCTTCTGCCGGGCATAGATAAATCTGTAATGATTACATCCCACGTTTCGCTGATTACTTTTTTTACCAGGTTCTCTGCATCGGCTACTTCTTCGATGTGAACCGACGTAAATTCTTCTGCCAGTATTTGCTTAAGTCCTTTCCTTACAACTGTGTGGTCGTCTGCTATTAAAATTCTAATCATAGAAATGGTATTATTGTGGTATAAGGTTATGCTGATTGATAAATGGTGCTGCTATTATTACGGTTGTACCTTTGCCCGGCTGACTTTTTATTTCATAACTACCACCCATCATTAATGTGCGCTCCTTCATACCAAGTAAGCCCAGTGTCTTTTTTTGTCCCGCATTGCCGGTATCAAAGCCTTTACCGTCATCTGTAATTTTCAGCACCAATTGGTTGTTTTCCGTCTCAAGTTGTGCAATAACTTTTTTTGCATTGGCATGCCGGGCCACATTGGTAAGTGATTCCTGGTAAATTCTGAACAGGCCAATGGCGATATTTGATGGAACTTGCAGGGGGGTAAGCGGCCGCTGAAAGCTGCATGGTATCCCCGCTCTTTTCTCAAACTCATTGCTCCACCACTCAAGCGCTTCTACCAGCCCAAGATCATCCAGTATGCTGGGGCGCAGTTCTGCAGACAGTCTTCTCACAGTATTTACCGTTCCGTCGATGAATGCAAGTATTTCTTTAATCTTCTGGGTTTTTTGTTTTTCGTCAATGTCTTTTCTTCGGGCCAGCCAGGAAATATCCATTTTAAGGCCGGTTAACTGCTGTCCCAGTTCATCATGTATTTCGCGTGCTATATGTGCCCTTTCTTCTTCACGCACTTCCTGCAGGTGCGATGCCAGCTCACGGATATCTTCATATGATTTTTTAAGAAGCGCTTCCGCTTTTGTTTTTTCAGTTACATCTATACTTAGCCCCAGCCAGACAGGCATACCCTCGTAAATAATCTGGTAGTTAAAGATTTCAACATAGATAATTGAGCCATCCTTTTTTTTATGACGCCATTGCAATGATGTGCCGGCGCCTGGCATTGCATAGTCTGTATGACTGAAAAATGCATCCATATCTTCTTTCAGGCGCAGGTCTTTTGAGTTGAGCCGCAAAAATTCTTCTCTTGTATAACCGTATTGCCTCAGCGCAGATTCGTTTACATCAATTATGTTCAGGTCGGGTATAGAGGTCATCCACATGGGCATGGGATTGTTTTCAAACAGCAAACGGTATTTGTGTTCTGAACGCCTTAGTTTCTCACCTGCAAGTTTTTGATCTGTTATGTCCTGAGCCATGCCCGCCAGCCGCAATGGCCTGCCATTCTCACTTTTTATTAATTCTGCAATTTCATGCATGTATTGAATTGTTCCGTCTTCGCCTATAATTCTGTGTATTACATCAAGATTCTTTTCTCCTTTTAACGCAGCATCAATCTCATTTATAAATAATGCCTGATCATCAGGATGTATGCGCGCAATAAAATCATCAAAGCCGGATGCTGGTACCGGATTATGGCGCTGCAGGTTATACATACTGCAGATTTCATCAGACAGGAACAATACTTTGCTGGCAATATCAAATTCCCAGTGGCCCAGTTTACCTTGTAGCTGGGCTTTTCTGTACCTGGCTTCACTCTGGCGCAGGGTCTCCTCTGTATTTTTAAGATCTGTTATATCCTGTATAACGCCCATGGCCTTCCGGAATTTTCCGTTCTCAAAAACGGTATCAATAGTAGTTAGGGCAAAACGGATATTATTATTGTTTCTGATGAAACGGTATTCGTCCCTGAACCTTGATTCTTTATCCCGCAGATTTCTGAATATTGTTTTTATTTTTTTAACATCATCCGGGTGCAGGCACTGAAAAAATATGTCCGGTGTAACAGGCGTTTCTTTGCTTATACCATGTATACGGTACATAGAATCTGACCACTTTACATCATTTGTAAACGCATCGAACTCCCAGCTTCCAAACTGACCAATCTCCTGTGCACGCGATAGCATTTGTTCATTGGTTCTCACCTTATCTTCAGCCAGCTTACGCTCTGTAATATCGCGGTAGTTCAATACTACGGCATTTACATAGGGCTCTTCCAAAAGATTATTATAACTGCATTCAAGCCATTTATAGCTGCCATCGGGCATTTTATGCCGGTGCTCCAGTAATATTATTTCACCGGGTATCTTAATTACGGCGTTAAAAACCCGGCGTACTTCTTCTGCATCATCAGGATGAATAAGGTCAAAGCGGATTTTTCCAATCATTTCATTGTAACTATAACCAAGTATTTTATTGCCGGAAGGACTGATGTCTATAACAGCGGCATCTGCATCCAGTAGCGTAAGTCCATCTGTACTATTTTGCAAAAGCGCCCTGAAACGTTTTTCGTTATTGATAACTTTTTCTTCGGCCTTTCTTATACGGGTTACATCTACCATGGCGCCTATCATTCTGGCCGGTTTGTTGTTTTTGGTATAAAGAATAGTAGCCCGGTCTAAAACAAATACGGAACCACCATCGGCTTTCAGGAAACGGTATTCATCAGACCAATAAGGCTGGTGGCTTTCAACCGCACGGTTGATGCCGTCTGTTATCCGTTGCCTGTCTTCCGGGTGAATGCCGTTATAACGGGAACTAACCGGTGTACTTTCTTCTTTGGTATAGCCGAACTGGGAATAATAATTTCTATTCCACCATATAGTGTGATTGGTCAAATCCCAGTCCCATACGGCATCATTGGTGGCATTAACTACCAGCTGAAACCTTTCATTAAATTTATTTATTTCCTGCTCTGCTTTCTTTTGATTGGTAATGTCTTTTATAAAAACGGAAATTCCTTCGGGAGAAGGGTATACATGGTTTTCCTGCCAGAGATCCAATGGGCCGTAGTAATCAGTGTTAAAAGCGTACTGCTGGTCTGTGAGCGCCTTATGAAAGATATTATAGGTGGCAGAACCAACTGCATCCGGAAATTCTTCCCATACATTTTTGCCTATCAGCGTTTCGGGAGGCCGCCTTAATAGCTCACCAGCTTTTTTGTTTGCATAAGTATAGCGCCAGTTTTTATCAAAGGCAACAAATGCGTCTGTGAGCCTTTCAAAAATACCGGTGAGTTCCTCGCTTTTTACCTGTATTTTTTCTTTTAGTTCAGTATTAAGTTTCACCAGTTCATCTTCCAGTTTTTTTCTTTCCGAAATATCTTTATGCACGCTTACATAGCCCGTTATCTGGCCATCGTCCGATTTTATGCTGGTAAGTGAAATCAGCACAAATATGGCTTTGCCTTCTTTGCTGAAGTAGGTTGATTCAGTTTGGAAAAAGACGTTCTTCTCCAGTTCTGCAATTATTTTTTCCCTTTGCTTATCAGAAAAAGGGCTTCTTATAAGCTTACCCACATGCTGGCCAATGGCTTCCGCTTCCGTATAACCGTATAATTTTTCAGCAGCTTTGTTCCAGCTTTTTATAATAAGATTTTTATCTGCAGAAAAGATAGCGTCATTGGTTTGTTCTACCAGCTTTGACAAGTAGGTGATTTCTTCCTGTTTCCTGGCCTTGTCTTTTTCAACATTCCTGAGTACATGAATATCAAGTCTTACATTTTGTATAATAATTATCATCAATACCACTACAATGCCAATCAGGATCAACAGCATGTTATTCAAACGCCTGCCTGAACGCTGGTTGGTATCTTTCCACGCGGCGAGCAAAATATTTTCCTGGTCTTCAATCTGGCGGATGACCTGTTGTGTCAGATCCGAATAATGATTGCCATTGATTTTTTGCATGGCTGTTGTTGCTTCCGCCAGACCCCGCTTCTGGCGTACCGCAATTATCCGGTTAGAGAATTCAATGTTTTTCTGAATGTATTTGACCAGCGAATCGATGCGCACCTGCTGCGACGGATTATCGGCGGTAAGTGTTTGTAGTTTTTTTGTGGTTGCAAAAGCTGCCTCATTGGTTTTATCAAGAATCTGCAATTGCTCCTTGTCGGCGGTAAGCATATAATCCCGCAATACAACTTTTGCTTTTCTCGCAGTTGAAAGCACCTGTTCGCTCTGGTATAATACATCATTGGTGTGTGCTACAAAGGATGCCGCACGTTTTACATGATTTGATTCAAGCATCACTATAAAAATAATAGCCAGAATAGCTACTAAGACGAGGAATATGCCAAATTTTAAGGATCTGCCTGTTACTGGTTTCATATGATATATATACAATGAACTAGGATGTATGCGCTGCTTAATAAGGTTTAGATAAATCTAAAAAGCATGGCTGAAGTGTATAGCGTAAGGCGATATTGGTATTTAAATTACATTATTTTTTTTAATATATCAGTAACATCATTGGAATTTTATGTTTCCCGCATAGGGGTATCCTATTAGCAGTTCGATTTTTTTGCTGATGTATTTGCCCACCCAAATGTCTTTCCGGCGTTTAAACACGCCTGTTTTTGTCTGGCACAAATTTTATAGTTGGATATACCAGGTGCAGTCATTGTCAAAAACAATTTCAAATTATAGTCATGAACAGTATGAAACCTGGTATTGTCTTAACAGCTTTTCTGCTGGTATTAATTGCAATGGTTTTTTCATTCAGAAAGCCTGCCGGCGGAACAGTGCGGGGTAATATAATTCCTATAGAAGGCGCCTTGCATGCTTTTCTATTTTCCAAAAAAGACACCATTTCGGCAACTATCACCAGCGGTACATTTCAATTTTCAAATGTGGTGGCGGGCAATTATAATTTACTGGTAGAAGCAGTTCCACCATACCGCAATGCGGTGAGAGAGGGAATAAGGGTGGCAGATGGCGAGTTTACTGATGCGGGACAGATTGAATTACAAAGGCAATAGAATATGTATCTGCGGCGCCTATTTCTTTTTTAGACGGTACTTTTTATTTACTCTGGGACTGTTAAAATACTGGTTCAATTCATCTTCTGACATGCTATTGGAAAGTTCGATGGGTACATCAATTAATTGTACCTGTGTTTGCTTCAATTCATCTTTCAGCTTCGCTGTTTTTTTGGCAATATCGGGATCTCTTTCACCAATCAGCGCATTGTCATTTACCATGTAATCGAGGCGTTTAATGGAACCGCGTACCAGCGAGGCCTGGTTTTGATCCATTGTCCTTTGCGGAGCGATGGCTTCTTTTATAGGCACCAGTGAAATTCCTACGCCTGGTAATATCTGCCCGGTTTTTTGGGTGCTGGCATTGGCAGACGAGGCAAGTATACTGCCGGTAAGGGCGGTGGTAGAACCGGTAATATCAAATGTGGTACGTGCATTTTTTGTGCTCTTCACATTTTTATCAAGCTGCACAAATGTGTATTTCAGGTGCAGCACATATGTATTGATGTTTCTAACGGTAAGTCTGTAATCTTCTTCGGCCATGGGGTAATTCAACGCATCGCGCACAATGATCCGCACTGTTGCAGTGTCTCTTATCTGGAATTTGTTGGTGCCAACAAAACTCAGCAGCAATACTTTTACTTTGGCTGAATCGGATTCTTTTACAAAATCAAAAGGCGGCATCCAGGTAAAATCATCATCGCATTTTTTTACCAGGGTGAAATTTTTCAGCGGGCGGTTGGCAAAAAATGTAATATTCTCTATTGGGAAACTGCCGTTCTCGCACTGCACTTTAAAACTTACGGTATCACCTTCGTCTACCGTAAGCGTGGAACTTACAGAAGGTTTTACTTTAGACGAAATAATATCGGTGTTATAGAAAACGATGGTGAATACGGTATCAACCCTTTCGTTGGGATTAAAAAGATTTTGTACACCGATATTTACTTTGTATTCCACATCGTATTTCAGCTTGCCGGAAAGAAAGAATGATTTTTCAGCCTTAAAAGTGAGCACACCATCATCTTTATTTATCCTGAGGCCAACCGGCGAGTTGCGGAGGTACCAGTAATACTTTGTCTCATCCTTATTTACCTCCAGGTTGTAACTGAGTGTAGAATCTGAGTGAATGGTAAAATAGGGATTCAGGTTAATGATACGGAGCGGCACATACACGGAATCTACCGGTGTAACGGTGCGTGGAAGGGTGTCTTGTGCATAGGAGGAAATGGAAATCACTAAACATAACATTAAAAGGAGCTGGTGTATTCTCATGCTGACTGTTAAAAGTTTGTTTATGCGTGCAATATTAGTCCATTTTGGTCTAAACTGCCAGAGCTGTTAAAACCTTTTAACCATTTTCTATGTCTTTTAGTTGTTGTTGTAGTTGCATGAGATAATTGCCATACAGTTTTTTGATATACCACCTTGTAAAGAAGTACATTATAATCCACCATAATATAAATGCGATGGTGTAAAAAAGAATTCCCCTGAACCAGTTAAAGAATTGTACACGGGCATCGCCGGTTATTTCCAGGTACCCGGCAATCAGGCCAAAAATGAATACTATTGGCAGGGTAATCATTGTAAACTGGAAATACAGCCTGGTAAATTGTTGTAAAATGGTAATTACCTGCCGGAGACCGTCTTTTACAGCCGGGGGGGCCTTTTCATAGGCAACGATTTTTTTATACAATGCGCCAAGATAGAGAAAGAAAATACAACACAATGCAATAGTAAGCATGGCAAAAGGTCTTGTCAGCCGCGATGGATAGTGGAACCATGACCACAATGCCAATGCAACAAAAAAAACAGCCACCACAAACTCAAACAGTATACTGCGTTTAATCTTGCCAGTGATAGAGCGGGTCTTGCTGCGCATACAATCTTCCAGTTCACCCGCACTATGGGTGGCCCTGTCTCCCGAATCGTTTTCTCTATACAATTGCTTAAAATCGTCAAGCTCCATTTTGTGCCTTTTTACAGTTACAAATACTTTTCAGCGCTTTCTTTCAGCTTTATTTTAATACGGCTCATTTTTACCGCCACATTATTGACTGTGATGCCCATAACGTTTCCAATTTCATTGTAGTCATAGTCTTCCAGGTAAAGCATCACCAGGGCTTTATCAATCTTTGATAAACCGGCTATCGCCATATGCATAGCCGTCAATTGTTCTTCTTTCGGAACATTATTATCAACAAATACTGTTACCTGTTCCTTTAATTCTGCTGTTTCAATTTGGCGTTTGTCTTTCCGGTAGAAGGTAATGGCTGTATTAAGGGCTACCCTGTACAGCCAGGTAGAAAATTTTGCATCGCCCTTAAAGTTGCCATAGCCCTTCCAGGCGGCCAGCAATATTTCCTGAAAAAGGTCCTTTTTGTCCTGCTCATTATTCATGTACAGGTTACAAACCTTGTGAATAATTTTCTGGTTTTGTTCAATGGATTGTATAAAGTCTTTTTCGCCCGGCATAAGACTGCAGTAGCAGGTTATTTGTGTTTAATTGAATTGACTACCTGCCAGGCAGGTTCCAGTAATCTGCTGATAACTTACAGCAAAATACTGACAGCTGGTTATTAGTCGCTGTTTCAGCGGGAATATTACACATAAAAATAACCCCATTGTAGAAACAACGGGGTAATAAATCAAAACCAACTGCTTATGAAAATATTTGGAACTGGCAGCCTGCTTTCGCAGCCTGCATTGTTTGTTATTCTTCTATATTAATTACTGAATGGTTATTTGGGTAGCTGCTTCTTTTACTTCCGCTTTTTTAGGAAGTAATACTTTCAGCAAACCATTTTCATATTTTGCCTGTATGTTGGTAACATCCACTTTGTCATCCAAACTAAAGCTGCGTTTAAAACTCTGAAAACTAAATTCCCTGCGTACAGACTTTACTTCTTCATTCTTTGTTTCTTCTTTCTTTTCGTAGCTGATGGTAAGCAGGCCTTTTTCAGCATTGATCTTAAAATCTTCTTTGTTTCTGCCGGGTGCGTTCAATTCAAGATGATAAGCATCTGTAGTTTCTGCGATGTTTACCGGAGGAAAATTAAGACCAGCCTTGTCTGCAAATGCCGCAGGAAAGTCGTTAAAAAGTTCATTGAATACGCTGTTCAGGGTAACAGGTCTGAAATTGTTTTTTACGAGTGTCATAACCATTGTATTTTTTAATTTTTGAATTTCGATTAACGCATAGTTTTTTTCAAATGCTGTACCATTGCAGGTTTTGGTGACTTCATTTCAGTTTGAGCGTTGTTTATGTGACAAAAGGGCTGGTTTGTATTTTTTATATGACAAAAGAGCATGTTTAGCTTAAATTTATGCCTGTTGAATGAACTTTTTTAATAGTTTTGCGTTGCTAAATCAAAAGGAAAAAAAACTATGTATCCAGCAGAAATTGTTACACCCATGAAAGAGGAGCTTACAGAAAACGGTTTTGAAGAACTGGTCACTTCTGAAGCGGTAGATAATCAGCTAGCCCAAAAAGGAACCACGCTGGTAATGATAAATTCAGTGTGTGGTTGCTCAGCAGGTTCAGCCCGACCCGGTGTGTTAATGGCCGTGCACAATACCGATAAAAAACCTGATCACCTTGCTACTTCATTCGCGGGTTTTGATATAGATGCGGTAAAAACATTGCGTCAGCACCTGTTGCCTTACCCACCATCTTCACCCGCTATTGCGCTGTTTAAAGACGGAC
>Ga0157376_10001758_pt1 | contig 14431 bp, 12 predicted proteins | sample M45metaG_FD_121801 | JGI IMG/M metagenome (GOLD analysis project Ga0157376, IMG submission 121801) | Miscanthus rhizosphere microbial communities from Kellogg Biological Station, Michigan, USA - M4-5 metaG | ecosystem: Host-associated > Plants > Roots > Rhizosphere > Soil | place: USA: Michigan... | reverse complement strand
GGGAATCTCGGTGAGGCGCGCTTGTTCATCGTCAATCCAGGCTGGATGCGAATCGAACCATTCGAGCGCCGTACGAACCTGCGAATTTCCTGGAAATTGAGAGAAGACGGCGGGGCGAGCGGAAAATGGCACAACAGGTCTTGTCGGCATGGTCAGCAGAATAACTGAAACTGCTAACCATTTCAGCGGCGAATCGTGCGCCGGAGTCAATGCGGCGCGGCTCCCGCACAGAGTGCCAGCAGTTCGTCTTCCCTAAGCACGCGAGCGGATTGTTTTGCCCCGTCAAGCAGCCGCGCTACGAGTTCGTCATTCGGCGGAATCTGGCGACGCTGCAACCAATAAAGTACGTTTGATTTGCCGCTCATCGGTCCGATTTCGATCACTTGCTCGAGGCCGAAGAGATGGGATGGCACGCCGCTGTACACAATATTGGCCAGCTCGATATTTCCTTTGTGAAAGGCTTTGACAATCGCGGCGGCGTGCACTCCGGTGGCGGTGCGAAATGCATCGCGACCGACGACCGGATAGTTTGGCGGAATAACAGTGTGGGTGGCCTTGGCCACCGTTTCGCAATACTCTTTGAGAAGCGAGAGGTCACGATCAATCAGTCCCATCAGTCGCAGATTGACCAGCATTAATTCCATCGGTGTGTTGCCTACACGTTCGCCCAAAGAATTCGCCGCGCCGTGAATTTGGTGCGCGCCGGCAGCAGCGGCCCACAAAGAGTTGGCAATCGCCAGTCCGCGGTCGCAGTGGCCGTGCCAGTCCACACGAATTTTTTCCCCCGACGGCTTTACAACTTCGTCGATCACGAATTTCACCAGGTTGTAGGCGCCCTGGGGCGTGGCGTGGCCAACGGTATCGCACAGTACAATAGCTCGTGCGCCGCTGCGAATCGCTGCGGCGTAAAGCCGTTTCACGGTAGCCGGATCGCTGCGAATGGTGTCTTCGGTAACGTACATGGACGGCAGGTTGTGTTGGACGGCAAATTTGACGGCGTTTTCGGTGGTGCGTTCCAGATAATCGACGGTCCAGTCTTCCACCAGGCGGCGAATCGGACTGGAACCCAAGAACGTTGCGGCTTCGATGGCGATTCCGACTCGTTGGGAGACTTCGGCAATCGGCCGAATATCGTTTTCGAGGGTACGCGCCGCGCAGTTCGGCTTGATCTTCATGCGATGGGAGGCAATTTCGCGGGCCAGAGCTTCAACGTGTTCGACTGCGCGCGGTCCGGCACCGGGTAACCCGATATTCACGCTCTCGATGCCCAGCGCTTCCATCAGGTGCAGAATTTTGATTTTTTCTTCGATGCTGGGATCGTGAACCGAAGGATTCTGCAGGCCGTCGCGCAGCGTTTCGTCGTTCAACAAAATCTTGGTTCCCGGCAGGATCAGTGGAGGCGAGGCGAGATTCCAGTCGTAAATCCAATCGTTCTCCGGCATGAAACCTCCTGACGCTGCTGAAATTGTACCGCAACCGCCGCGACGCGGAATGCTGTCAGGCGATTCGGTAAGGCTCGTCGTGTTCGACCGAGATCATGCACAATCCCTGCGGCGGCGCGGTCGGACCCGATTTCGAGCGGTCGCGTATTTCAAACAAGCGGTCAATATCGTCGGGCGTTAGGCGGCCCCGGCCAACGTCCAACAAAGTGCCCACCATTTTGCGAACCATGTAACGCAAGAACGAGCGTCCTCGCACCGTGAATACCAGCTCTTCGTTGTCGGCTGAGCGCACCAACTCCGTCGCATAGATTTCACGCACCGTAGAGCGCTCTTTGTCGTCTTCTTCGGATCCGGTCGAAGCCGCAAATGAGGCGAAGTCATGGCTACCCACAAATCGCGCAGCCGCATCGCGCATCCTGTCTTCGTCCAGCGGGAAAGGATAGTGCAACACATAACGCCACAACATCGGCGGCACCACTCTGCCGCGATAGAGACGGTAACGATAAATCTTGCTTTTGGCCGACCAGCGCGCGCTGAAATCCGGTCCGGTCTCCTGCACGCCAACGATGCGAATCGACGGCGGAAGAATCGCATTCAGGGCGCGCTGAAACTCTTCGGTGGACAATCCCGACTGCGTGCGAAAACTGCCGACTTGCCCCAACGCGTGAACGCCCGCGTCGGTTCGGCCCGCGGCATGCAGCGCGATATTTTCCTGGGTCAACCGCCGCAACACCGAGACAATTTCGCCCTGAACAGTCGGTTTCGCGGACTGCATTTGCCAGCCGTGAAAATCCGTTCCGTCGTAAGCAATGGTAATTTTCAGGTAGCGCATTCAGAAGTTCGAACGATCAGGGCACGGAGCGTACAAATCGGCTGCCGGGTTTCACCGCCGCCGAGCCTTCTCTGCACAATGGGCAATCCTCCGGTTGATAGCTGGCAATTGGCAGATCGAGCAGTGCCTGCGCCCTTACCGGAAATTCTATTCTTCCGCCGCTGCGGTCAATCAGCGCTGCCGCCGCCACCACTCTTCCGCCGGCCTCTCGCACCACGCGAATCGCTTCCTGCGTAGAACCGCCGGTGGTCCAAACGTCTTCGACGACCAGCACTTTTTGATCGGGACGCAGAGAAAATCCGCGGCGCATAGTCAGGATGCCGCTCTTATCGCGCTCGACGAACAACGCGGGAACGCCGCCCCCTGGCACGAGGTTGTTCGCTGCCGACTCTGGTAGAGCTCTGGCCACTTCCTGCCCTACAATCAACCCGCCCATAGCCGGCGAAACCACTGCTTCAATTCCTGTGCTCGCAAATTGGGACGCTAGCGCCTTGCCAAGCGTCTCAGCAAACCTCGGATATTGCAGCACCAGCGCGCATTGCACGTACATAGCGCTGTGCAAACCGCTGGAAAGCTCAAAGTGGCCGTGGCGGATGGCACCGGCAATTTCAAAGAGTTTTAGTAATTCGTCGTGTGCCGGCATCTCTGAGCTAACCGCTGAAGGCCTCTAAACGTCGAAATGTCAGGAGCTTAGTGGCTGCCGGGCTTCGTTGTCAAGAAACGGTGGCGCTGCTAAAATCAAACATTCCGCTGGACGGTGCATCAAATCACTCTCTCGACCGGTGGAGCGTCTTTCCGGCCGATTTCTTGAAACAAATTACCTGCTGCAAGCGTTTTAATTAGTGCAAGACTTTCAGTTTGATGAATTTGAGTCCCACGGGACATTTCCTTGAGGGGAAACACACACATGATGAAGCAGTTTGTACGTCCGCTGACGGCAATCTTGCTGGCCGTTGTTTTGGCTCTGGGCTCAGCTGCGCCCTCAGTCGCGCAAAGCGCGGGGCAAAATCCGTCTACTCCTGCGCAGACTACCGTTGGCACGGGTACGGTGCCGGCCGTTTCGCTGGGTATGGCCAAGTACAACTATTCCCGTTCGCCAAAGGGTTTCCCGAATCTGATTGCTCCGTATACCGGCGCCAATATCCCTTCGCCCGAGCTCGCCAACTCCCCCAAAATCGAGCAGATGATTCACGACGGCAAACTGGAAATCAGCCTGCAAGACGCCATCGAGCTGGCTTTGCAGAACAATCTCGACATCGTCGTCGCGCGCTACAACGTTTGGTATGCCGATACCGATTTGCTCAGGACTGCGGCCGGCAGCTTCGGTCGCGGCACTTCCGGTGCGAGCTTCCCTTTTTCCCAAGCGAACGTTCCCGGCTTGAGCTTCGATCCCATCGTCACCGGAACGCTTTCCTGGGGCTATCAAGTGATTCCGGTCAACAACCCCATTCTGGCTGGCACTGAAACCGCAACGCTGACCACCCTACCCTCACATAACAATCAGTACAATCTGGGGGTTTCTCAGGGCTTCAGCCCAGGCACCACGGTGAGCGTAGCATGGAATAACACCCGCGGTTCTTCTAGCTCATCATTCAATTTCTTTAATCCGTCCGTCCAATCCTCTCTCTACGTCAATGTGTCGCAACAACTGCTGAACGGCTTCGGCCGCTTCGTTAATCGCCGAAACATCATGATCTCCAAGAACAATCGAAGAATCGCCGATTTGGCTTTCAGCCAGCAGGCGATCACCACGATTACCAACACCATCACCGCCTATTGGGAACTTGCTTATGCTCGCGAAAACGTGAACGTGCAGCAACAAGCGGTAACCGTCGCCGACAAACTCTATAACGACAACAAGAAACAGTTGGAAATCGGCACCATGGCGCCTCTGGATGTTACCCGCGCGGAATCCGAACTGGCCACCGACCGTCAGAACCTGATCGTCGCGCAAACCGCGCAGCTCCAGCAGCAGCAAGCACTGCGAAACGCGATCTCTAAAGATCCGATGGCGCCGAATCTGGTAAACGTCGAAATCATCACCAGTGACAAGCCCACTCCTCCAGCTCTGGTCGAAGCAGCTTCCTTCGAAGAGTCCGTGAAGGAAGCCTTTGGAAAGCGCCCGGACTTGCTCGAACAGGAGATCAATCTCCAGAATGCCGGCATCGACGCCAAGGCCAACAAGAACGCCCTGTTGCCGATCGCCACATTGAACGCGCGCTACGGTTCGCAAGGCCTCGCCGGAAATTCTCTAATCAATGGAACTCCCGTGACCTCTGCCGGCAGTCAGATCGTGGACCAAAATGGCGCTCCGGTAATTCTCGTTGATTCAAGCGGAACTGCGGTGCCTGTCTTTGAGCCGTTAGTGACCACTCCCACCATCGGAGTCAGTAAGGAGGGACTGGGCTCGGCACAAAGCCAGATTTTTCATAATCAATTTCCAGACTATAGCGTGGCCATCAACTTGAACATTCCTATTCGCAACCGGGTCGCCCAAGCCGACTACCAGCGCGCCGTGCTCACTCAACGCCAGACCGAGGCGCAATTGCAGCAGCTTAAGAACTCCGCGATTCTCGACGTTCGCAACACCTACATTGCCTTGATTCAGAACCGCGCCAGAGTTGAAGCGGCTGGCAAAGCGCGCGAACTCCAGCGTCAGACATTTGACGCCGAGCAAAAGAAATATCAACTCGGCGCTTCCACCGTCTACAACGTGATTCTGACTCAGCGCGATTTCATTACCGCGCAAGGTACCGAGCTTCGCGCACTTGCCGATTTGGTTGAATCCAAAGCCAACTACGAACGCGCTCTAGGCCGTACGTTGGAGGTGAATCGTGTGACTATCGCTGATGCAAAGACCGGGCAGCCTGAAAAGGAAACCCTCATTCCGGGCACTCTGGACGGCAAGGTGGTGGGCACCGATGCGCTCTTCAAGCGCCTGGAGGCAGCAAGCCCGGCACCTTCCGACACCAATTCCGGAAATCACAAGTAAGCTTTGGATTTCACTTTGGTTCCGGCCGGCGGGGCTTCCCTGCCGGCCTTTTTCTTTTCGTCACCGCACATCGCTGCTCAGAGCTGGTTGCTCATCCCAATTCTTTCGACTAGCATAAGAAATTGTGATCGAGTGCTTTCGTCCATTGCAAAAAACTGCACCGGAGCTTCCGGAATGACCGTCCCCGAAAAACCGAACACCGCGACACTCGCGCCCGCTCCACCCAAAAATTCCGAGCGGCAAGCTGAATTCACCACTATTTCCGGGCATGCGATTCGCCGACTTTACACAGCAGCCGATCTCCAGGGCTGGGATCCCGCAGCACAGCTTGCTCAACCCGGCGAGCCTCCCTACACCCGCGGCATTCACGCCACCATGCATCGCGGCCGCCTGTGGACCATGCGCCAGTTCGCGGGGTTCGGCGCCGCCGAAGACACCAACCAGCGCTTTCGTTATTTGCTTTCGCACGGCCAGACCGGGCTTTCGACGGCTTTCGATCTCCCAACGTTGATGGGCTACGACTCTGACCATCCGCTTTCCGAAGGCGAAGTCGGCAAATGCGGCGTGGCCATCAGCTCGCTAGCCGATATGGAAGTTCTCTTCAATCAGATTCCGCTGGCGAATGTCACAACTTCGATGACCATCAATTCACCCGCCGCCGTGATTTGGGCGATGTATCTCGTGGTTGCCGAAAAGCAGGGCGCGGACTGGAAGAAAATTTCTGGCACGCTTCAGAACGACATCCTGAAGGAGTACATCGCGCAGAAGGAATACATCTATCCGCCTGAGCCTTCGATGCGCCTGGTGATCGACACTTTTGAATTTGCGGTGAAGCAGACCCCGAAATTCAATCCCATATCCATCAGCGGCTATCACATCCGCGAAGCCGGCTCGACCGCGATCCAGGAATTGGCTTTCACTCTGCGAGACGGCATGGAATACATCGAATGGGCCATGCGCCGCGGCATGAACGTCGACGAGTTCGGCCCGCAACTCTCGTTTTTCTTCAACGCGCACAGCGATTTCTTCGAAGAAATTGCCAAGTATCGCGCCGCTCGCCGCATCTGGCACAAAGCAATGACCGAGCGCTACGGCTCCACAAATGCGCGCACCTGGGCGCTGCGTTTCCACACTCAAACCGCTGGCTGCTCGCTCACTGCGCAGCAGCCGTACAACAACGTGGTACGCACCGCGCTGCAGGCGCTCTCGGCCGTACTGGGCGGCACGCAATCGCTGCACACCAACTCGTTGGACGAAGCTTGGGCGCTTCCCACCGAATTCGCCGCCACCATCGCTCTGCGTACGCAGCAAATCATCGCCCACGAAACCGGCGTCGCCAATACAGTCGACGCGCTCGGCGGCTCTTACTTTGTCGAAGCGCTAACCAATGAAGTCGAAGCTGGCGCCTGGGACTACATCCGCAAAATTGACGCCATGGGTGGCATGGTTGCCGCCATCGATCGCAGCTACCCGCAACGCGAAATCGCCGAAGCCTCCTACCGCTATCAGATGGAATTGGACAAAAAGCAAAAAATCATGGTCGGCGTAAACGACTTTGTGTCCGAGGAAAAAACTCTGGACATCCTGCAGATTGACGACACCGTCGCCCATCGCCAGGCGGCGCGGCTCAAGAAATTGCGTTCCGAACGATCTCAAGAAGAAGTCAACCGCACGCTCTCCGCTCTCCGCAAAGCCACCAAATCCACCGAAAATCTGATGCCGGCCATCTATGCTGCCGTCAAGGCCTATGCGACACTTGGCGAGATCTGCGACGCCATGCGTGATACCTTCGGCACCTACGAAGAGGTAGCGATCACCTAGTGAAACGTTGAGAATTTAAGGATTCGGAGCTAAATGCCAGACAAGAGAATTCGTGTGCTAATCGCCAAGCCCGGCCTCGATGGTCACGACCGCGGTGCCAAAGTCATCGCCCGCGCTCTCCGCGATGCCGGCATGGAGGTCATCTATACCGGCCTCCGGCAAACTCCGGAGATGATTGCCTCCGCCGCCGTCCAGGAAGACGTTGACGTCATCGGCTTGTCGATTCTCTCTGGCGCACACAACACCATTTGCCCGCAGTTGATGAATCTCCTCAAGGAAAAAGGCATGGACGATGTCACCGTCCTGGTCGGCGGCATCATTCCCGGCGCCGATATTCCCGTGCTCAAACAAGCGGGCATCGCCGAAATATTCCTGCCGGGCACGTCCACGCAAGACATAGTGGATTTCATTCACAAGAAACACGCAGCCTAGGTGATTCACTTTCCGCGTCACGGTTTCTCAAACTTTACCCGTGTGTACAACGACTGAAATCCCTGCCGCGCGATATTCCTTTGCGAACTGCTTCCCGGCTGCGCCAGACACACCGCCAAATCACATCCCAGATATTCTGCGCGCCTCAATCGCGCTTGCAGAAGAGCCGTTTGCACTCCGCGATTCCGGAACATCAGCAGCGTACTCGCTCCAAATAATCCCGCGACGCCGTCGCGCACCGAAAGAGTCGCTCCACCAGCCGCGCGGCCATGGACCGTCGCCAAATAACATTCCACGCCCTGGGCCAGCCCGAATCCCTTCATCAGCCCCAGAATATCTGTGCCAACGGGCGCATTCCCTGCAAAGCCCTGCGCCACCGTCAAATTCCACAAATCAATCTGAGCCGGTTCGACCCGCGAGATTTCGATGCTCGTTGAATCGTGCTGCGCATTTTCGGTTCGCGGCAGTAGGCAAGCCATCACATTCGTGAATTCGGTAACGCGATATCCGCCCGCTCCAAAGTGCTCGAACAGCGACGGATCGGCAAGCGGGCAAACTTCGGCCCGCACCGGTTCATTTTTTTCGCTGTAGAACGATTCCAGACGCGCAAATTCGTCCCTCGAAACCAGGCCTTCCAGTCCGCAGCCAATCGCCTGCGTCACGGGCGAACTCGGCCCGGCAAAGAGCGCATATCCTCCGGCAATCCGCTCCACCGCCGCGCCCGATGCGGGCCGGCTCTGCGCCAACAATTCAGAGGCCGCGGCCCCAGCTTGTGCTTCTGCGTGCTCAATTCTTTTCGCCAGTGCGAGGTCCAATAACAATGGTTCCATGGTCGGCACAGTGTACGCGGTTTTCCTCAGAATCGCGGCATCGCTCGCGGATTTGTTCTCTAGACCTTATACTGTCCAAATCAGTTGTGGCATTCCCGAGGGGGAACTGCGTGTCCGCTTCGACTCTGAAATCTTCCATTAACCGCAATTTGCCAGACTTCGAAAGGAATACCCGCCGCGTCATTGAGCTCCTCACCGAAATCAAGAATCAGGAAGAGGAGATTCGTCAGGGTGGCGGCGCCAAAGCCATCGAATCGCAACACAAAAAGGGCCGGCTCACCGCGCGCGAACGCATCGCCAAACTGATCGATCCCGATTCCTATTTCTTTGAATTGAGCACTTTCGCGGCATTCGAAATGTACGAGGAGTGGGGCGGTGCGCCCTCCGCAGGAACGCTCACCGGCCTAGCCCGTGTCCGCGGCCGACTGTTCATGGTCATCGCCAACGACGCCACCGTAAAAGCCGGCGCGTTCTTCCCAATGACGGCGAAGAAGGTGATTCGTGCGCAAAACATCGCCATCGAAAATAAAATCCCCACAATCTACCTGGTCGATTCCGCCGGCATCTTTTTGCCTTTGCAGGAAGACGTATTCCCGGACACGGACGACTTTGGCCGCGTGTTTCGCAACAATGCAGTGATGTCCGCCATGGGTATTCCACAAATCACGGCAATCATGGGCATGTGCGTCGCCGGCGGAGCCTATCTCCCGGTGATGTGCGATCACATTCTAATGACCGAGGGCTCCGGACTGTTCCTCGCAGGACCAGCCCTGGTGCAAGCCGCCATCGGCCAAAAATATTCTGCCGAAGAATTGGGCGGAGCAAAAATGCACGCGCAAATCAGCGGCACTGTGGATTTTCGTGAGCCCGACGACGATGCTTGCCTCGCGCGCATCCGCGCGCTGGTGGACAAGATTGGGGCGCCAAACGCTCCGGTATTCAGCCACATTGCGTCGCGCGATCCGCTCTTCCCTGCTGAAGACATTTACGGAATCTTTTCGCGCGAAGCTGCCAAGCAATACGATATGCGTGAGCTCCTCGCGCGCGTGGTGGACGCCAGCGAATTCGAAGAGTATCGCGCCGAGTACGGTGAAACCGTTCTGTGCGGCTACGCGCGCATTGGCGGCTGGGCGGTCGGCATCGTCGCCAATCAGAAAAAGCATGTACAAACCACCGCGCCAGGCTCCGACCAAAAACGAATCGAATTCGGCGGCGTCATCTACGCTGAATCCGCCGAAAAAGCGGCGCGCTTCATTCTCGACTGCAATCAGAACCGCATCCCCCTGATTTTTCTGCACGACGTCAACGGATTCATGGTCGGCAAGGACGCCGAATGGTCCGGCATCATTCGCGCCGGCGCGAAAATGGTCAATGCTGTCGCCAACAGCGTGGTCCCGAAAATTTCTGTGATTTGCGGTGGCAGCTTCGGAGCGGGACACTATGCCATGTGTGGTAAAGCCTACGATCCACGCTTCGTTTTTGCCTGGCCCACTGCACGTTATGCGGTGATGAGTGGCGACGCGGCCGCCAGTACCCTGGCCGAAATCAAGTTGAAGCAACTCGAACGAGAAGGCAAGAGAGTGGACGAGAAAGCACGAAAAGAACTGGTCGAATCAGTCCGCGCCAGCTACGAACATCAAGCCGATCCGCGCTACGCTGCCGCTCGCCTCTGGGTCGACGCGATCATCGATCCCGCACAAACGCGTGACGCCTTGATCTGGGCCCTCGAAGCCGCCGCTCTCAATTCCGAACTTCGCGAATTCAAAACGGGAGTTCTGCAAACCTGAAATGGATACCGTAAAAATCATCGAATGCCCGCGCGACGCGTGGCAAGGTATGCCGGACATGATTCCTGCTGCCGTCAAGGCGGAATATCTGAGAGAGCTTGTCCTGGCTGGATTCAGGCATATTGACGCGGTGAGTTTTGTTTCGCCGAGACACGTCAAGCAGATGGCTGACAGCGAAGAAGTGATGTCACTGTTCCACTCCTCCCTTCCAACCGATAGGGAACCACCTGAAATCATCGGCATCGTCGTAAATGAAAAAGGATTGCAACGCGCGCTGGCGACTCCCGGCGTAACAACCATCGGCTATCCGTATTCCATTTCCGCGTATTTTCGCCGTGCCAACGCCAATATGAGCCGCGGAGAATCCCGCGCCCTCGTGGAAACTTTGCATAAAGAAACCAAAGCGGCCGGACGTGGTCTGGTGATCTATATTTCCATGGCCTTCGGAAATCCCTACGAAGAACCGTGGGGACCGGAACTGGTCGAAGAAACTCTCGAATGGCTAAAAGACATTCGGGTGCGAACCGTTTCGCTCGCTGACACTGCCGGCAACGCCACCCCCAAAATCGTCAGCGACGTTTTCAAGTGTGCTAATGAACACATCGCTGGAATCGAACTGGGCGCTCATCTGCACGGCCGTCCGGAAGACGCTGAGGCAAAAATTCTCGCCGCCTACAACGCCGGCTGCCGCCGCTTCGATGGCGCGCTCACCGGACTTGGCGGCTGCCCGTTTGCCGGTGACGATCTGATCGGCAACATGCGCACCGAGGATATTCTGGTCACCGTAAGCAAAGCCGGCGGCGAAACGGGCATCGAGGAATCGCGACTGGCAAGAATCCTGGCAATGACCAACGAGATCCGCATGAAATACGCCCACGCCCCAATTGTCAACTGATGCAAACTGAGTTTGCATAAGCCATGCAAGTGCACACGAAGGAGGCGAACAAAATGTATTCCTCACTGCTCCTGGAGCACGGAAACGAACGCGCGACGATTACCCTCAATCGCCCGGAGAAGCGCAACGCCATCAATCCACAGATGATCTCCGAACTGCAATCCGCGCTAGACGAAATCGAAAAAAAGAAAGTCCGCGTGGTCATCATGACCGGAGCCGGCGCAGCGTTTTGTGCCGGCATGGATCTAGACATGCTCGCCGCCATCTCCAAGCAGTCGCCGCAGGAAAATCAGGAAGACTCTCGCCGCATGGCAAAGCTTTTTCGCCGCATCTGGAGTTTTCCACGGCCAATGATCGCCGCTGTGAACGGCCACGCGTTGGCCGGCGGTTGCGGCATCGCCACACTCTGCGATTTCACGCTCAGCGTTCCGGAAGCCAAGTTCGGCTACACCGAAGTGCGAATCGGATTTTTACCGGCAATCGTTTCGGTTTTTCTCACCCGGCAAATCGGTGACAAACGCGCGCGCGACCTTCTGCTTACCGGCCGCCTGGTGGAAGCAAAAGAAGCCAAAGACCTCGGACTGGTTTCCGAAATTGTCGAGCCGGAAAAACTGATGGCACGCGCCATGGAATTGACCGACTACCTGGTCGAAGTCAGCCCGGGTAGCCTGAGCCGCGCGAAACGCTTGCTGGTCACCGCCGAAGCCGCCGCCGTCGACGCCGACCTCGAACGCGCCGTTCTGGAGAACGCACGCATTCGATGTACGCCCGATTTTAAGGAGGGTGTTGCATCGTTCCTGGAAAAACGAAAACCGGTATGGAAGGACGAATGATCGCCGATCGAACTAAAGATTTTCACGATGCGGAAGTTCGGGTGCGCTACGCCGAGACCGATCAGATGGGCGTGGTGTACTACGGAAATTATTTCGTGTGGTTTGAAATCGGGCGTGTGGAATTGATGCGCGCGCTGGGTTTTGAATACAAGTTGATGGAAATCGAAGATGACTGCTTCATAGTAGTGGCCGAGGCCAGTTGCCGTTACCGTCAGTCTGCAAAGTACGATGAGCTGCTGCGGGTGCGCACGCGGATTTCGCAAGCAGGACATCGCGTCGTAAGATATTCGTACGAGATTCTGCGCGATACGGATGGCACTTTGCTGGCCACCGGAGAGACCACCCACGTCATTTGCGGTAAAGACGGCAAGCCAAAATCGCTACCAGAAAAATATCGAGATAAATTTCGCGCGTTGGCAGCGCAAGCGGCGGAGCGGAGCCAGACGGCATGACTTCCAGCAGCGCAACGATTGAATTGAACGGCAACGACCTAACCTTTGAGCGCCTTTACGCAGTCGCATTACAGAACGCAAGAGTCTCGCTTTCGCCGGCGGCTGCCAAACGCATGAACGCTTCGCGGGGCGTGGTTGATCGCCTGGTCGCATCCGGCAAGACCGCCTACGGCATCAACACCGGTTTCGGAAAGCTCGCCAGCGTTCGCATCTCCGCCGAACAAGTCCGTAGGCTGCAGGTGAATCTGGTGCGCTCGCACGCTTGCGGGGTTGGCGAGCCGCTCAGCAAACCGGAAACCCGCGCAATCCTGTTGTTGCGCGCGAACGCTTTGGCCAAGGGTCTCAGCGGCGTAAAACCGGCCACGGTCGAAACGCTTTGCGCGATGTTAAATGCCGGCGTTCATCCGGTAATACCCTCGCAGGGATCAGTCGGAGCTTCTGGCGATCTGGCCCCGCTGGCGCACCTGACGCAAGTGGTGATCGGCGAAGGCACCGCTGAATTTCAAGGCGCGATTCTTTCCGGTGGCGAAGCGATGCAGCGCGCAAAGATTTCCCCAGTCACGCTCGACGCCAAGGAAGGGCTCTCTCTTCTGAACGGCACGCAAGGCATGCTGGCGCTGCTTAGCCTCGCGCTGCTCCACGCTGACGCTCTGGCCGACACCGCCGATGTTGCAGCCGCACTTTCGCTGGACGCACTTCGCGGGAGCCCCGGCGCTTTCGATTCGCGCATCATGCACGCACGCGCTTTTCCGGGCGCAGGCCGCACTGCAAGAAATCTCGCTCACTTAAACGAAGGCAGCGAGATCCGCGAATCGCACCGTTCCACCGACAAAGATACGCGCGTGCAGGACGCCTACAGTTTGCGTTGCACGCCGCAAGTGCATGGTGCCGTGCGCGATTCGCTTTCGCAAGCCCGCGAAATGGCTCAGGTCGAACTGAATAGCGCCACCGACAATCCGCTGGTCTTCGTAAAGGAAAACGGCGAAGGCGACATCATCAGCGGCGGAAATTTTCATGGTCAACCCCTGGCAATGGCCGCGGATCAGATTGCCATTGCCGTCGCCACGCTCGGCGGAATCGCGGAACGCCGCATCGAACAGATGACCAATCCGCTGACCAGCATGCTGCCGGCGTTCTTGACTCCGGAGCCAGGACTGAATTCTGGCTTCATGATCGCGCAGGTCACCGCCGCGGCGCTGGCCAGCGAAAACAAAGCGCTGGCGACGCCGCACTCAGTAGATTCGATTTCCACCAGCGGCAATCAGGAAGACTACGTTTCGATGGGCATGAGCGGCGCGCGGCGTCTTTCGCGTATGCTGCATAATTTGCAGCACATTCTTTCCATCGAATTGCTTTGCGCTTGCCAAGGCATCGATCTTCTTGCCCCGCTACAGACCGGCTCGCTCGCCAAGAAAGCCTACGACGCGGTGCGCAGGAAATCTTCAAAGGTTCTTGCCGATCGCCCCCTGGCCCCCGACATCACTGCCATCTCAGAACTCATCGCCGCCAGCTTCTTCGCGAACATCCTCCACTAGTCCGGGCGGCGGAGCTTAGGATGAGTCTAGTCAACGCTAACGCTTCGCTTGCGTTTTCTGAATTGCCGCTTCCGCTAGCAATGCCATGATCCTGAACCCGGCATCATTCGGGTGCAGTCCATCTTCCGCCAGATCCTTTTTCAAGAGTCCTTTTTCATCCACCAGCGCGGAAAAATAGTCCAAGTACACGAACCCATTCTTAGCGCAGTATTCCTTCAGCCAGCGATTCACTTCGAGAATTCTCGCTCCCGGCCGCTGCGCGAAGAAGTCTTGCGACTTCGCTGTGTAATTGTGGACAGGCAGAATCGAAGAAAAAATCACCCCGATACCGTGGGCCTTCGCAAGATCAGCCATGCTGGCCAGATCCGCCTCGATATCTTCGTTTCGCATCGGTCCGGTGTTGCCAGCGATGTCGTTTGTCCCTGCTAGAATCACGACTCCCTTAGGCAGCAACTCAATCACGTCTTGCTGAAAGCGCACCAGCATTTGTGGAGTGGTCTGGCCGCCGATCCCACGGTTCACAAACGGCTTGCCGGGAAAATAGTTTTCTAGATTCCAGCTGTCGGTGATCGAATCGCCG
>Ga0157376_10001752_pt1 | contig 14453 bp, 11 predicted proteins | sample M45metaG_FD_121801 | JGI IMG/M metagenome (GOLD analysis project Ga0157376, IMG submission 121801) | Miscanthus rhizosphere microbial communities from Kellogg Biological Station, Michigan, USA - M4-5 metaG | ecosystem: Host-associated > Plants > Roots > Rhizosphere > Soil | place: USA: Michigan... | reverse complement strand
CCCATTTTAGCCGCTATCGCGGGCGGCGTGCTGCACAACGGAGCTTTGCTATGGCTTATGGCATGAACGACGTCAAGAACGGTATGAAGATCATCGTGGACGGTTACCCGTGCACGATCGTGGATACCGAGTACGTCAAGCCCGGCAAGGGCCAGGCCTTTACGCGCGTGAAATACCGCAATCTGAAAACCGGCCGCGTCGTCGAGTTGACGATGAAGTCGACCGATTCGCTCGAGGCGGCCGACGTCGTCGATTCGGACATGGAGTACCTGTACAGCGACGGTGAATTCTGGCATTTCATGCATCAGGACACGCACGAGCAGATTGCCGCCGACAAGAACGCGATGGCCGACGCATCGAAGTGGCTCAAGGGCAACGAGACCTGCATCGTGACGCTGTGGAATGGCTCGCCGCTGGTCGTAAGCCCGCCGAATTTCGTCGAACTGGCGATCGTCGAGACTGATCCGGGCGTCAAGGGCGACACCGCCGGCAGCGGCGGCAAGCCGGCCAAGCTCGAAACCGGCGCCACCGTCCGCGTGCCTCTGTTCGTGCCGAATGGCGAGGTGATTCGCGTGGATACGCGTACGGGTGAGTACGTCGGACGGGTTAAATGAATTCAGGGCCGAGGGCTGAGGGCTGAGGGCTGCAGAGCGGCGTTCACGCTGCTCGTGCCCTTCTCTTCAACTCTGAGCCCTCAGCCCTATGCTCTCACCAGATACCCTCCTCGAAGCGCGCTGGGTCATCCCGGTCGAACCGCATGGAGCGGTGCTCGACCATCACGCGGTCGCGCTTGCCGGCGACACGATAGTCGACGTACTGCCGATCGAGGCGGGACGGGCGAAATATACAAACGCCAAACGTATAGATTTATCCGAGCATGCGCTGATTCCGGGCCTGGTCAACGCGCACACGCACAATCCCATGACGCTGATGCGCGGCTTGGCCGACGACCTGCCGCTGATGGCGTGGCTGCAACAGCATGTCTGGCCGGCCGAGGCGCGCGTCATGGGGCCGGAGTACGTGCGCGACGGCATCGAACTGGCGATCGCCGAGATGTTGCGCGGCGGCACGACCTGCTGCAGCGAAAACTATTTCTTTCCCGACGTGCAGGCTGCCACTTACCTGCGCCACGGCTTTCGCGCCGTGGTCGGCTTGCCGTTCATCGAGTTTCCGAGCGCGTGGGCGCGCAGCCGCGACGAGTATTTCGACAAGAACCTCGCCGTGCACGACGGATTCAAAGGCGAGGCGCTGATTTCGACGACCCTCGCGCCGCACGCTCCGTACACCGTCGCCGACGAAACGTTCGCGCGAATTCGCGTGCTTTCCGACCACCTCGACATCCCCGTGCATCTTCATCTGCACGAAACCGCGCAGGAAGTCGAGGAGTCACGCAAGCAGCATGGCGTGCGGCCGCAGGCGCGCATGCACGCGCTCGGCCTCGTCAACGATCACCTGATCGCCGTGCACATGACGCAGCTGCTCGACAGTGAAATCGCCCAGCTCGCCGAAGCCGGCGCCAGCGTCGTGCATTGCCCGGAGTCGAACCTCAAGCTCGCCAGCGGCTTCTGCCCGGCGGAAAAACTGCGCCGCGCCGGCGTCAATCTCGCGATCGGCACCGATGGCTGCGCCAGCAACAACGACCTCGATATGTTCGGCGAGATGCGCACCGCGGCGCTGCTGGCCAAGGGCGTCGCCGCTGACGCCAGCGCGTTCGATGCCGCGTTTGCGTTGCAGGCCGCGACGCTGAATGGCGCGCGCGCGATCGGCCTCGGCGACCGCATCGGTTCGATCGTGCCCGGCAAACAGGCCGACCTGACCGCCGTGCGCCTCGACGCCCTCGAAACGCAGCCGGTCTATCATGCGATTTCGCAGCTCGTGTATACGGCCGGCCGCCGGCACGTCAGCGACGTATGGATCGGCGGAGTGCGCAAAGTGGAAAATGGGACCGTCCTCGGAGTGGACGCGGATGAGTTGCGGGCCAGGGCTCAAGGCTGGCAGAGCCGGATCGCGGACTACGGCTAGGTCGATGGAGAACCACGTGCCGAACGTCCATTCCGCCGAAACTGCCAAGTTCGACAGGCTCGCTGCGCGCTGGTGGGACATCAACGGAGAATCGCGGCCGCTGCACGACCTCAATCCCGTGCGCCTGAACTACATTGCGGAGCGCGTTGCGTTGAAAGGCGCCCGCGTGCTCGACGTCGGTTGTGGCGGTGGCATTCTGAGCGAAGCGCTGGCGCGGGCCGGCGCGAACGTCGTGGGCATCGACCTTGCGCCACGCGTGCTCGAAGTCGCGCGCCTGCATCTGCACGAATCCGGGCAGCAGGTTGACTACCGCGAGGTCAGCGTCGAGGCGCTTGCCGCGGAGATGCCGGCGTCTTTCGACGCGGTAACCTGCATGGAAATGCTCGAACACGTCCCGGATCCGGCCAGTGTCGTCACGGCTTGCGCAACGCTGCTCAAGCCCGGCGCGCAATTGTTCCTGTCGACGCTCAACCGCACGCCGCTGGCTTTCGGCGTGGCGATCGCCGGGGCAGAGTACGCGTTGAACCTGCTGCCGCGCGGTACGCACCACTATGCGCAGTTCATCCGCCCGTCCGAGCTGGCTTCGGCCTTGCGCGCGGCCGATCTCGAGCTCGCGGACATCAGCGGCATCGCCTACAACCCCTACACGCGCCGTGCGTGGATCGCGAAAAGTACACAAGTGAACTATCTCGCCTGCGCGCGCAAACCCGGATGATCGGGCAAGACTACGAACTCCAGGCCGTGTTCTTCGATCTGGACGGCACGCTCGTCGATTCGGCTCCGGACCTGATCGTGGCGATGCAACGCCTGCGCGCCGAACTCGGCGAAACGGCAGTGGACGTCACGGCAATCGGCGAGGTCGTGTCGAAGGGTGGCCGCGCAATGCTGCGCCGTGGTTTTCCCGCCGCCGACGACGCGCGCATCGAGCTGTTGCTGCCGCGCTTTCTCGATCTGTATGCCGAAGCAATCGCGACGCACACGCGCCTGTATGCCGGAATGGACGACGTGCTCGGCGCGCTCGAATCGGCCGGGCTTCGCTGGGGCGTCGTGACGAACAAGCCCGGCCGGCTCGCGCGTGCGCTGCTTTCGGCTATCGACCTCGACCGGCGTTGCGCGGCAATGGTGTCCGGCGACTGCCTGCCGTTGCGCAAGCCCGATCCGGCGCCGTTGCTGCACGCGTGCGCGCTGGCCGGCGTGACAGCGCAGCGAAGCGTTTATGTGGGCGACGACATGCGCGACATCGAAGCCGGTCGCCGCGCCGGCATGAAGACGATCGCTGCCGGTTGGGGTTACCTCAACGGCGAGGACCCACACGCCTGGCAAGCCGATTCGGTGGCGATGTCGCCGGGCGAGTTGCCTCGCGCGCTCGGCCTCGACTGATTGGCGATGCCGCCAGCGGACGCAGCGTTTGCCACCTTCGAGCGCAAGTGGCTCGAAGCCAATCCCGAACAGGGCACGGTCGCGGTGTTTCTTGCGCCGGACGAGCGCCGCCGCGCCAGCGCGTTCGGCAGCCTCGTGCACGAACTCGAGCAGACGACCTTTGGCGTGCGCGAACCGCAGGTTGCGGCGGTCAAGTTGAATTGGTGGCGTCAGGAACTTGACAGCGCAGCTGCAGGAGTGGCGCGCCATCCGATCGCAAGAGAACTGTTCGACGACGAGCGCGTCCGGTCGATCGATGAGACATACTGGTCGAACCTCATCAACGGGACGCTCGCGCAACTCGATGGTGAAGTAGCGTCGACCTTGGACGATTCGATTTCGACGCTGGCTGCGTTTTACCGGCCGGTGGCTTCACTCGAGGCTGCCCTGGCGGCGGAAGAAAGCGCGCCGAGCGACGCCAGTGCGCGATTGTGGATTAGTGCGCATTTGTTGCTTTCGGCGGCGCAGCCGGGGCACGACCGCGCGATTCCGCTCGATCTGCTCGCCCGCCACGGCCTGTCGCGTCCGGCGCTGGCCGAGCCGAGTCCGGCTCGCAGCGCGTTGCTGCGCGACTATCTCGGCCTCGTGGAGGACGAAATCGACAGTGCGCTGGCGCAGGCACCGCGGGCCAGCCTCGGTCGCCGCGTGCGCGCGCGGCTGGACCGTGAACTGGCCGCGAAGGCGCGCGCCGCCGCTGATCCCTCGGCGTTGCTCGCGCGCCATCCCGGCCCGCGTCGTTGGCGCAGCCTGTGGCTTTCGTGGCGCGAGGCTCGACGCATGGCGGTTGGCGAGGCGGCACGATTGCCGGGACGTTCGGAATGAACTTGACGAACCCGTCGGGCAACCCAAGATACCGTTCGCAATGCTTTGATCTCGCAGCCGGTCCACGACCGCACCGGTTGCCGTCCCTCAGGAGGCTTCATGCACCATAACGAGAACGTCGTGCGCGCGATGCCCGATGTCGCCAATGAAGCGCAGCCCACAGTTGCCGGCGCGCTCGAATGGGTCGGCATGGGCAATATCGACGTGCCGGTGACTCTGGCCGGAACCGACGGCAACGCCGTGCGCTCGCCGGCGCGCGTTTCCGCCTATGTGAACCTCATGCAGCCCGACGTGCGCGGAATCCACATGTCGCGGCTTTACCTGCATGTCGACAAGGCCCTCTCGGGCGAACCGCTGACGCCGTGTTCGATACGCCGCTTGCTGCGCGATTTCCTCGAATCGCACGCTGACCTCTCCGATCGGGCGATGGTGCGGATTTCCTTCGACCACCTCGTGCGGCGTCCGGCGCTGAAGAGCGACAACAGCGGCTGGAAGTCCTATCCGTTGACGATTGCCGGCGTCATGGACAAGGGCCAGTTCAGCCTCGAGGTCGGGTGCGAAGTCGTCTACTCGAGTACCTGTCCGTGTTCGGCAGCGCTGGCACGACAACTGATCCAGGAGCGCTTCGGCGAAGACTTCACGCGCAGCAAGCCACTCGACTACGACGCCGTCGTCGCCTGGCTCGGCAGCGAGCAGGGCATCTGCGCGACGCCGCACAGCCAGCGCAGCATCGCCGAAGTGCGCGTGAAGCTGGCGCCGAGCTTCGGCTTTCCGATCGTCGAACTCATCGATCGCGTCGAGGATGCGCTGCGGACGCCGGTGCAGACGGCGGTCAAGCGCGAGGACGAGCAGGCATTCGCGCTGTTGAACGGCGAAAACCTCATGTTCTGCGAAGACGCCGCGCGCCGCATCCAGGCCGCGCTTGCACAGGACGAGCACATCGTGGATTTCTGGATCCGCGCCACGCACCAGGAAAGCCTGCACCCGCATGACGCCGTGGCAGTTGCCACCAAAGGCGTCAACAGTGGTTACGCCGCGGGAATCGACGAACTGGCGCCCCCGCACAAATAGGGCGGCTAGTTACGTCCGCTGGCGTGCCGGATGGCCTGTTCGTGCCCGGATTGCGGAACCGGGTTACGATAACGCCAGGAATCCCGGGGGACACATGAGTCACGCCGCAATCCAGCGTACCGACCCGTGGCGTTGATTGCGGAACAGCGCTGGCGCAACCCATGAGCCTGTTCGACGAACTCAAGCGCCGGCGCGTATTCAAGGTCGCTGCCGCGTACGTCGTCGTCGCGTGGCTTGCCGTGCAGGCGGCATCGATCGGATTTCCCGCGTTCGATGCGCCGCCATGGGCGATGCGCGTCTTCATCCTCGTCGTTGGCCTCGGATTTCCACTCGCGCTCGTCCTTGCGTGGGCATTCGAGATTACGGCGGAGGGAGTCAAGCTGGAATCCGCCGCGGTTGGCAACAAGCGCGTTTACGCCGCGGCGGCAATTCTTGCCACACTGGCAATCGCCTGGTACGTGGCGCAGCGGCCGGCATCGCATGGCAATGAAGCCGACGCGCATTCGATCGCCGTACTGCCGTTCGTCAACATGAGCAACGATCCGGCGCAGGAATTCTTTTCCGACGGCATCTCCGAAGAGTTGCTGAATCAACTTGCGCAGTTTCCCGATCTGATGGTCGCGGCACGGACGTCGGCGTTCCAGTTCAAGGGCAAGAATCTCGACGTCGCCGACATCGGCCGCAAGCTCAATGTCGCGCATGTGCTCGAAGGCAGCGTGCGAAAAGATGGTACGCGCCTGCGCATTACAGCGCAGCTGATCAAGAGCGGCACCGGGTTTCACATGTGGTCGCAGACCTTCGAACGCGACGCCAGCGACGTGTTCAAGGTGCAGGACGAGATCTCGACGGCGATTGCAAAGGTGCTGGAGGCAAAACTGGGTTCGCGGCCGTCATCGACCATAGCGCCGAAGGCCGCGGACCCCGCCGCGTACGACGACTACCTGCTCGCCCGTTCGCTGATCGCACGCCGCGTCGGCGACAGCCTGCCGCTCGCGATCGCGGCATTCGACCGCGCCATTGCGCGCGATCCAAGTTACAGTCCGGCACACTCCGGGCGTGCGTTCGCGCTGGCGATCGAGCCGGGTTGGTCGCTGACATTGCAAGTCGAGGTCGCCTATGCAAAAGCCCTGGCCGACGCGGACGAAGCGATGCGGCTGGACCCCGGCAACGCCGAGGCCTACATGGTGCGCGGCATCCTGCGCAACAACCACTTCGAACAGGTGGCTGCGGATGCCGAATTTGCACGCGCAATGGCCTTGGCGCCGGGCAGCGTCGACATCCTCAATTTTGCCGGCGACAACTTCGAGTTCTCAGGCAACCTGCGGGCTGCCGAGCGCCTGAAACGACAAGCGATGGCACTCGATCCGTTGGCCTTCGTGCACCCGATGAACCTGACCCACATCCTGTCCGCCCAGGGCCGCTTCCGCGACGCGATAGCGATCGGCGAGCACGCGATTGCGCTTGGAAACGGGCTGTACACGCGCTACGAACTGTTCTGGGCCTATCTGCGGCTCGCCGAACTCGATCGCACGCGCGACCTGGCGACCGCTGTCTGCGATGAGGTGGGGCCCGACACCAGTCGCTGCCTTTCCGTTCGCATTGCGTTGTACGCGGCGAATCGGAATGAGCCGGCGCTCGCTCCCGCCGTCGACAAACTCGCGGCCAACCGTGCCGGGAAGCCAATCGGCGGATGGACCAATAACCCAGGGCCTTCCGAGATCGCCTCGCTGTTTGCAAATTACGTCGGTGACATGCCGCGGGCGACCGCAGCGGTTCGCGATGCACTGCGCGAAAGCGATGGCTGGGTCGTCATGCCCTTGCTCTGCGGCCCGAAAGGCGCGCGCCTTCCCGAAGAAGTCAGCCAGGATCCGGAATGGCTTGCCGTCTGGAACGATCCGAAACTGCGCGAAACGATGACTGCTTATCGCGCGAATCTTGCCGCGTTTCGCAAGGGCGAGTAGGCAGCGACGAACACGGGCCAGGTGCGGCCTACACCTCGAAGTCGTCGCTGAAGATCGAGCACTCGTTGCGAATCGCCATGCGGTACTTGCCTTCGACCAGCGATGTCTGTGTCAGCTGTGCCGTCGTTGTGTCGAGCGTGCCGTCACTGCCACCCCGGCAAAAAACCAGGCGTACAAGACGCCGCTATGGTTGTCGAACTCGAGGCTCGTCGGTCCGGAGTACTCGGCAGATCCTATTAGCGTGGGTTCGCCGACGCCCAGATGTGCCTGATAAAGAATGTCCCCTTCGACGTTGCTGCCCAAGGCGAACAGGCGACCATTGCAATCAGCCGCGAGAGCGCGGATTTCAGCGCCGGCAGCGGCGCCTGCGCCGAGCTTGGTCGCCTCACCCGTGGCTGGATCGAGGCTGTAGACGTATCGATCGCTAGTCGAAACATAGAATGTGCCAGCGACTGGATCGATTGGGAATGCACTGATGTTCGAGGCGGCAAGCAAGGTTGTCTGCGCATACGTACCCGTGGCTGGATTCACGGTGCCAAGCGTATGCGTCGCGAAGTTGATCGCCCAGAGCACGTTCGCGCCTGGATCGAAGTCCATACCCGTCAGGGTATCGGTGAGCGGACCAACCAACGTCATGTTGTTCGGATCGCCGACTGGAAAACTCACGATCTGTTTCGTGCCAGTAGAAAAGTTCTGGGCAAACACGAGATCAGCGCCGAACGCGCTAGCAGGAACTGCAGCAGCAAAGCAGAAACCCGCCCCAACGATCAGGAACCGGACGACGATCATCGTTCCACCTCCACAGGACTGCGGGAGCGCTACGCGCCAGCGGTGGTGTCCGCACTATTCCTGCGACAACCGCGCTCAACGGACAAGAGCTGCCGATGGCTTAGGCGCAGTCTACGCGCCTTGGCTGCTTCCGTCCGCAGGTGGTCTATCCAGAAATCTCGAGGCCTGGTCATTGGTGAAACGTGACGGTGGCCCGGTGAATCTGCGATGATCGGGCGGCCATTCGCGGATCCAGCGGTGCAGAAGGCTGGGCAATAATCCGGAGTCGTGGTTGTGCGGGCAAACCTGTCAAAGACAGCCACGCGCCAAAGGTGCGAGGGGAGCGAGCCGATCCGCCAGGGGAGCACACGATGAATATCTGCCGATTTTGCAATGTTGCAGCATGTTTCCTTGCGCTTGCGAGCGCCTCCGGTTGGGCCGATGACGGCGCTCTCGATACGCAGTTCGCAGGCAGCGGCAAGCTTCGTATCCCGTTCGATGATCCGTCGGGAACGAAAGCCGACCATGCCTACGCCGTAACGATTCAGCCAAACGGCATGGCGCTGGTGCTGGGCTCGGTGGCGTCGGAGACATCCACTTTGGTTGGCCTGGCGCGCGTGCAGACGAACGGCGTACTCGACCCATCGTTCAATGGAGACAGCAACACCGACGGCAAGATCGTGTTCGGGTTCCTGGGGTCGTCGGAACCGCGCGGGCTGGCGCTGCTGTCGGACGGTCGAATCGTGGTCGCGGCGGAGGTCGAGGGCGGAATAGCGCTACTCACGCGGCGCTCAGCGAATGGCGACAATGACGATCAGTTTCCCGGAACCGTCTTTGGCCTGGCGTTTGCGATTCCTGGTGCGACGAACACTGAATTCGTCGCTCTGCTCGGAGTAGCAGGCGGCAAGTTTCTCGCCGCCGGCACCTTTACGACCATTGCCGGCGGCAACGACTACTTCGTCGCCCGCTTTACGAGCGACGGCGTCCTCGATAGCGGTTTCGGAAGCCAATCCGGTTACACGCGAATCGGTTTCGATCTGGACGGAACGAAAAACGACAAGGCCGTCGCTCTCGCGCTCGCGCCGGATGGCCGCATCGCCGTGGTCGGCACCGTCAGCGAGGGCGACAACGAGATCGGCGTGGCGATGCTGCAGTCCAACGGCACGCCGGACAACAGCTTCGATGGCGACGGCAAGGCGGTAGTGAACTTCGACATCGGACTGGTCAGTGACGATCGCGCCAAAGGCGCCTGCTTTGCACCTGACGGCACTCTGTTCGTGGTTGGCACAGTTACCGAGTCGCTCGCTGGCAGCGCCGCGGGAATCGCGCTTTTGTCAAAGACCGGCAGCCTCGTCAACGGCTTCGGAAACGCCAACGGCCGTCGCATCATTACGTTCTTCGATACTACCGTAGCGGCAGGGGCAGCATGCACGCGCGACGGAAAATTCCTGCTTACCGGTACGGTCAACATCTCGGATCCAGCCCTCGCACCAAGCGAGGCATTCGTCGCGCGTTATCTTGGTAACGGGTCCTACGACAACACGTTCGGCTCGACGCTCGGTACAGCGTTCTTTGGTATCAACGTCGCGCTGAACGGGCGCAGCGATCGCGGCGTGGCGATCGCACAGGACGCGGGTGGCAGGATCTATTCGTTGTTCGACGCGGAATACCTTGATCCCGATTACGATCTCGCACTTGCACGATTGACCGTCGATCCGATCTTTGCGGACGATTTCGAATGATCAGCGCGATCGTGGTCCGCTCAAAGCGCCTGAGCCCTGGCCGGCCGGTTGCGGGAAATCAGCTGCGCAGGCGCCGTCCCTTTGGGTCGTACGCAGGCTCGCGCAGGATCAGCGCGGGGCGTGGTTCGCCGACTACGTCGACGGTTAGCTCGGGCGCGGCAATCGCGATGTCGCGTTCGACATAGGCCAGGGCGAGACTTTTCCTTACGGAGTGTCCGTACGCACCGGAGGTAACGCAGCCGACGAGCTTTCCGTCGCACTTGACCGGCTCGAATCCGGACGCGTCGGCATCTGTCGCGTCGATGCACAACGTCACCAGCCTCTTTGTTGCGCCGGTGTCGCGTTCGCGCAGAGCCTCATTACGGCCGATAAAGTCGCCCTTGTCGAATGCGACGTGCTGCGCGAGGTTCGACATGCCCGGCGTGCACGCTTGCGTGAATTCGCCGTTCCAGATGCCGTAGCTCTTTTCCAGGCGCAAGCTGTCGAGCGCGCGGTTGCCGATCGAGCGCAGGCCAAGTGCGCTGCCAGCCTTCCTCAACGCATCGTATAGCGCAAGTTGATGGCTGACCGGGACATTGAGTTCGTAGCCGAGTTCACCGGTCAGCGACAGGCGCGCGACCACGGCGTTCGCTCCGACGATTTGCATTTCCGCACAGTTCAGGAACGGAAATGCCGCATTGGACATGTCGCTATCAGTCAGACGCGAAATGATTTCCCGGGACGCCGGCCCCGACATCGCAAACCCCATCCAGGCATCGGACAGATTTCGCAACGTCACGCCCGCGGGGGGCAGGTGATCGTCGAACCAGCGCATGTGCCAGGCTTGCAGGTAATACGAACCGATCAGCCAGAAGCGGTCGTCGGCGAGCCGGCTCACGGTCAGATCGCCCATCAGCTTGCCGTTCGGACTCAGCATCGGCGCGAGCCGCACCCGGCCGACGCGCGGCAGATGCGATGCGAGCAGGTGATCTAGCCACTGCGCCGCGCCGGGGCCGGACACTTCATAGCGCGCATAGACCGCGCTTTCGAACATCCCGGCAGCTTCGCGCGTCGCGCGGACTTCGTCGCCGACGAAATCGTGCGCGTTCGAGCGGCGTACCGTCGGTTGCTCGGCGAAACCGGATTGTCCCGGCGCGAAGAACTGCGGCGTCTCCATTCCCCACGTGCAGCCGTACACGGCGCCTTCGAACTTCAACGCGTCGTAGCACGGGGAAACTTTCAGCGACCGGCCCGCCGGCAGTTCCTCGTTCGGATACGAGATCACGAAGCGGCGCGCATAGAACTGCCGCGTCATGTCTTGCAAATAGGCATCCTCGGCGGCGAACGCGCCGTAGCGCGCGACGTCCATGCCGAAAATGTCGGCGCCGGGGTCGCCGTTGATCATCCATTGCGCCAAGGTCAGCCCGATCGCGCCGCCTTGCGAGAAGCCGCCCATGCAGCCGCACGCGACCCAGTAGTTTTTCTTTCCGGGCACGGGGCCGACGAGAGGATTGCCGTCGGGCGTGAACGTGAACGCTCCGTTGACCCAGCGGCGGATACCGACGTTCTGCAATGCCGGAAATCGCTCGAAGCCGATCGACAGTTCCGGCAGGATTCTGTCGACGTCGGGCGGCAGCAGATCCATGCCGAAATCCCAGTCGGCACCCTCGACTTTCCAGTGCCGTGGGTCGCGCTCGTAGATGCCAAGGAGCACGCCCTTGCGTTCCGGCTGCAGGTACGTGAAACCTTCGAGGTCCGTGATCGACACGATTTCGCGATCGAGCGCGACGAGTTCGGGCACGTCTTCGGTGACCAGATAATGGTGTTGCATCGGCGTGATCGGCAGATTGATGCCGACCATCTGTCCGACCTTGCGCGCCCACAGCCCAGCTGCGTTGACGACGTGATCGGCCGTAATCGTGCCTTTTTCGGTCACAACCGACCAGCGTTTGTCGGGCAGCTGACGCAGTTCGATCACACGATTGCGCAGGATGATCTCGGCGCCGCGCTTCTTCGCCGCACCGGCATACGCGTGCGTCGTGCCGTGCGGGTCCATGTAGCCTTCGTGTTCGTCGTACAAGCCCCCTTGCAGGTTTGTTACGTCGACGATCGGGCAGAGTTCGCGGATTTCCTCCGGCGCAACCAGGCGCGTTTCGATTTCCATTGTTTCGTACATCGAACGTTCGGCCTTGAGCATTTGCATGCGCTCTGGCGAGGCCGCGAGGCTGATGCCGCCGGTCATGTGCATGCCGACGCTGACTCCGCTTTCACGTTGGATCTCGCCGTACAGGCGGATTGTGTAGCCCTGTAGCGCAGCGATATTTGGATCGTCGTTGAGCGCGTGGAAGCCGCCGGCCGCGTGCCATGTCGACCCGCAGGTCAGTTCGGCGCGCTCGATCAATGCGACGTCAGTCCAGCCGAACTTCGCCAGATGATAGAGCACGCTGGTTCCGACGATGCCGCCGCCGATGACGACGACGCGGTAATGTGATTTCATGAAATTTCTTTCCTGACCAGCGTCGAACTCCAACTGTCCACCTCTCCACTTGTGGGAGAGGTCGACGCGCGCAGCGCGGCGGGAGAGGGGATCGGCGTCGAAGACCCCGCAGTTTTCGATTGCACCCTCTCCCCAACCCCTCCCCCATCAAGGGGGAGGGGCTTAACGCCACTCATTCTGAATTTCTTTCATTCAATATGCGCCTGCAACCAGCGCCACAGCGCCGGCGCCCACGGGCGCTCCGCATGCAGACGCCAGCCGCGTTCACGGTGCGACACGATCACGCGCAGGCCGGCGAACTGCATCGACGCCGATTCGTGCGGATAAATCGTCGTGTCGTCGAACGGGTACTCGCTGCCCTGGGCCATCAAGTCCGCGGCGCGATCACCGAGGATATCGAAAATCACGATCCCGTCGCTGACATCGGTGACTGCGCAGCCGTTCGTGATTCCCGCGCTGGCTGCAATCGCAGACGCATCGCCGACAAACAGCATGCGATCTGGCGCGAGGCGCAAGGCGTAGGTGTCGCCGTTGCCGGGTTGGCGCGGCCCAAGGATTTCGCCGACGCCGTGCCGCGCAAGGAACTGTCGGGCATCTCCGCTGACCAGGCAGACCGACGCAACGCCAACCAGGCCGATGTCGATGCCTGCCGTGTGCAACCCAGCCTGCGACCAGTCGGGAACCGCCGACCAGAATTGTCCGCGATCAGGCATGCAGGCGCGCTCCTGCCATGTCGAGAAAGCACGCTCCGACGAGCGTGCCGCGAAAGCGCGTCCCGAGATGTTCGAAATTCAATTCTTCGCCGAGACGGCGCCGTCCGTCTTCGACAAGACCCAGCGCGATCGGGCGGTTCAACGCCAGACTGAAACAGCTGCTGGTCACGTAGCCGATGCTGCGCAGCTTGCCGTTCGTCTCGACAAGCGGATGCGCACCGACCGGAATCGGCTGGTCGCCGGAGGCTGCAATGCCGACGAGCTGCCTGCGCCCCTGGCGTTTCGCAAACGGCGTGAACAGTGAACGATCGCCGACATACCCATCCGTGCGCCTGTCGCGCGACGCGCCCATTCCGATGTCATGCGGCATCGTCTCGCTGTCGGTATCCTGGCCGACGAAGAGGTAGCCTTTCTCCGCGCGCAGCACTCCAAGAGTTTCTACGCCGATCGGCTCAGCACCGGCCAGGCGTGCTTGGCGCCACAGATCCGCTGCAAGCCGCGCGGGCACCGAGATTTCGTAGCAGCGCTCGCCGGTGAAGCTGACGCGGGCGATGCGCGCCGCGCGACCGGCGAACGTGCCGGCGCACGCTGCCATGTGTGGCAGCTTGGCGTCGTCGAGCGCGACGCCGAGGCCGAGCGCGGCGACCGCGCGTTTCGACTGCGGCCCGGAGACCGCGATCGTCGCCCAGTGCGCGCTGGCATCGTGAACGAAGACGCTGGCGAGATCGAAACGATCCTGACGCCATTCCTCCAGATGCGCGACCATCGGTCCGACGTGACCGCTCGAACACGAAACGACGAAGTGGTCGGGAGCAAGCCGGAGCACGACGCCGTCGTCCCAGATCGCTCCGCTCTCTGCGAGCGCAAGTCCGTAGCGCAGCCGGCCCGGCGCCAATGTAGACATGCGTGTGTAGAAGACGAAGTCGAGCAGCGCGGCTGCCTGCGGCCCGACAACCTCGATTTTTCCGAGCGACGAGGCGTCGAATACGGCCACGCGATTTCGCGCATGCGCGCATTCCCGCGCGATCGCGCCTGCCTCGGGTCCATACCAGGCCGGTCGCAGGATGTCGCCGTATTCGCGGAAATGCGCCTCTTCGTTGCGATGGACGTTTTCAGCAGCGAGCCGCCGAACCGGCGCCTGCAGCTCGCCACGAGTCTTGGCGGCGATCGTCGCCATCGACACCGGTACGAAGGGCGGCCGAAATGTCGTAACGCCGACGGCGTCAATGCCGCGCCCTGTTTGCGCCGCGAGGATCGCCAGGCCGTTGACGTTCGACGTCTTGCCCTGGTCGGTCGCCATGCCGAGCGTCGTGTAGCGCTTCAGATGTTCCACCGCGGCGTAGTTCTCGCGCACCGCGAGTTCGATGTCCTTGGTCATGACGTCGCGCTGCAGGTCGACCCAGACGCGGCGATTGCCCGATGCGGCCACGAGATTCGGGGTTCCGCCCCAGAAGTCGAT